>Ga0307289_10000362_pt1 | contig 19455 bp, 20 predicted proteins | sample ER_DNA_143_FD_194483 | JGI IMG/M metagenome (GOLD analysis project Ga0307289, IMG submission 194483) | Bulk soil microbial communities from the East River watershed near Crested Butte, Colorado, United States - ER_DNA_143 | ecosystem: Environmental > Terrestrial > Soil > Floodplain | place...
CCGAGCGCGACCAGGTTGACCAGCCAGCCGTGGCCTGGCCCGACATCGAAAGTGTCGGGGAAGTTCAGCGACTGCCCGTGCTGGATCAGGATGAAGAAGGCGAGCGCCATCGTCGCGTCGCCGATCGCGTTCATCACGAATGCCTTCTTCGCGGCCGCGATCGCCGCGGGCCGCTCGTGCCAGAAGCCGATCAGGAGGTAGGAGCTGAGCCCGACGAGGCCCCAGCCGACCAGCAGGATCACGAGGTTCCCGGCCTGGACGAGCGCCAGCATCGAGAAGACGAACAGCGCCATGTAGCCGAAGTAGCGCCGCTCCTCGTCGTCCCCGTCCATGTACCCGATCGAGTAGGCGACGATCAGGAAGCCGACGCCGGAGACGATCAGCATCATCATCACGCTGAGGGGGTCGACCAGGATGCGCAGGCCGACGTGGAAGGTGCCCGCGTTCAGCCACTCCCAGGCCGTCGAGGCATGCGAGCGCTGGTCGGGCGACTCGGCCCAGAGCTTCGCGAAGACGACGAGCGCCGCCGCGAACGAGCTGAGCACCGACGTCGTTGACACGTAGGCGGCGGCGCGGCGGGAGATCCGGGTGCCGAGCAGGGTGATCAGAAGTGCCGCGGCCAGCGGGGCGAGCAGGCAGATCCAGGCGGCGATGATCATCTATCCGCGCAGGAACGAGAGCTTGTCGACGTCGAGGTCGAGCCGCTTGCGCGCGATCGCGACGATCAGGCCGAGCCCCACGACGACCTCCGAGGCCGCGACCGCCATCACCGCCAGCGCGAAGATCTGGCCGCTCGCATCGCCCTGGTGCCGGGCGAACGCGATCAGGGCGAGGTTCGCTCCGTTGAGCATGATCTCGAGCGACAGCAGCACGATCAGCGGGCTTCGGCGTAGCAGCACGCCGAGTGTTCCCGTCGCGAACAGGAACGCCGAGACCGCGAGGTACCAGGCGATGTCAGGACCGAGCACGCACTTCCCTCTCGTGAATGACTCCTGCCGTCGTTCCGGACCGTCGTGAATGCGCGCCGAGGATGACGGCGCCGACCGCGGCGACGAGCAGCACGACCGAGGTGATCTCGAAGGCAAGCAGGTGGTCGGTCAGGAAAAGCCGCCCGATCTGCTGCGGCGAGCCGAAGTTGCTGTCGATCTTGGCCTCGTGCGAGAGCCGCCCGCCGGCCTTGAGGCCGATCACGACGATCACCTCGACGAGGATCGCGCCCGCGGCGAGCACGGCCCCGAATTGCTGCCAGCTTGGACCACCGGCCCAGGGCGCATCGGCGTGACCGCCGAGGTAGGCGGTCACGAACAGGAACATCACCATCACCGCGCCCGCGTAGACGAGCACCTGCCCCGCGGCGACGAATTCGGCCGAGAGCAGCAGGTAGAGGACGGCCAGCGAGGCGAGGTTTCCGATCAGGGCCAGCGCCGAGTAGAACGGGTTTGTGAACGAGATGACCGCGATCCCCGAAGCCAGGCAGCTGAAGGCCGCCACGACCCAGACCGCCCAGACGACGACATTGCCCATTACGAATGCTCCTGGTAGTAGGGGATCGGCGTGTCGTAGAGGCTCGGGTCGGCGACCGGCGTCTTCTTGATCGGCTTGGCCAAGAGCATGTCCTTGGTGTAGATCTGGTCGTCGCGGTCGTACTCGGAGAGCTCGTACTCGTTGCCGAGCGTGATCGCGTCGAACGGGCAGGCAAGCTCGCAGTAGCCGCAGAAGATGCAGCGGCTGAGGTTGATCTCGTAGATGCGTGCGTAGCGCTCGCCGGGCGAGACCCTGTTCTCGGGGGTGTTCTCCTCGGCGACGACGCGGATGCAGTCGGCAGGGCAGGCGGCCGCGCAGAGCGAGCAGCCGACGCATTTCTCGAGGCCGTTCTGATGGCGGTGAAGCCGGTGTCGCCCGCGGAAGCGCGGGTACACGGGCCGCTTGTACTCCGGGTACTGCTGCGTGATCGGCTTCTTGAAGATCTGTTTGAAGGTCACGCCAAAGCCCTTGATGGTGTCCACCGGCTGAGGGCTCAAAGGCTTCTCCTAGATCTCCCGAGCGGAGCGATGGGACAAAAGAGCCGAGCGGAAAATGCGCAGCATTTTTCGCTCATGAGGAGTGCCAAACCACCACGAGGGCCGTCACGAGCGCGTTGATCGTTGCGAGCGGCAGCAGGATCTTCCAGCCGAAGCTCATCAGCTGGTCGTAGCGAAGGCGCGGCAGCGTCGCCCGCAGCCAGATGAAGACGAGGAGCAGCAGCAGGAGCTTCAAGAAAAACCAGAGCGGTCCGAGGAAGTCGACTCCGTGCGCGAACGGGAAGTGCCAGCCGCCCAGGAAGAGCGTGATCGCGAGTGCGCTGAGCGTGATCATGTTCACGTATTCGGCCATCTGGAAGAGCCCCCAGCGCATGCCCGAGTACTCCGTGTGGTAGCCGGCTACGAGCTCCTGCTCGGCTTCGGGCAGGTCGAACGGGGCGCGGCTCGTCTCGGCGACGCCGCTGATCAGGAAGATGAGGAAACCAACCGCCTGCGGACCGACGTACCAGACCGAATCCGCCTGGTTGTGGACGATGTTGACGAGCGACAGGGACCCGGCGGTGATGACGACGCCGAGAACGCTGAGCGCGAGCGAGACCTCGTAGGAGACGAGCTGGGCGCAGGTGCGCATCGAGCCGAGCAGCGAGAACTTCGACTCGCTCGCCCAGCCACCGACGATGAAGCCGTAGATGCCGATCGAGCCGAGCGCGAAGATCAGGATCAGGCTGATCGGGACGTTCGCGATGACGCCATTGACGTGGTAATGCCAGATGTTCCAGCCGTTGCCGTAGGGGATCACTGCAAAGGCGGCCAGGGCGGTGAACGCGGACACGACCGGGGCGACGATGTACGGGATGTCGTTCGCCGCGGTCGGGAAGAAGCTCTCCTTGCGAACCAGCTTGACCAGGTCGGCGATCGGCTGCAGCAGTCCGAAGGGCCCGGCTCGGTTCGGGCCGTAGCGAAGCTGCATCCGCGCCAGCGCCTTGCGCTCGAGCAGCGTCGTGTAGGCGAACGTGAGCAAAACGAGGTTGATGATCACGAAGCCCTTGATCGCGCTCACCCACCACGGCTCGCTCATGCTCGGGTCACCTCCACGGCGCCGTGGAGGTCGCGGGCCTGGTCCTCGGCCACCCGCGCTACCCCGGCTTTGAGGCGGCGGTTGATCGCGGCGCGGAGCTCGACCGACGTCCCGTTCGAGCGGAGCTTGACCGGGTCGCCGCGAATGATGCCGAGCCTCTGCGCGTCCTCCGTGGAAAGCTCGACCTCGGGCGCGGGGCGCTGGAACTGGAGCTCCGGCACCCGCTCGACCGCCGGACCGGAGAAGAGCGGCCGGTAGCGGAGCAGGAGCAGGCCGTCACCGGCCGGTTCTGTGAGCGCGGGCTCGTCCGGGCTCTCGATCGTGGGCGTGGCCGGTGAACGCTCCGGCAGGCGCGCGTGCTCGCCGAGGTCCTCGTAGGTGACGCCGCCGAAGGCCCGTTCGGAGAGCTCGGCGAAGACCATCGACGGATACGGGGAGAGCTGGACCTCGAAACGCTCGGCCAGCCGGGCGAGCCAGGCGAGCTCGTCGGGCGCCGGTGGGATCGCCGCCCGGCGTAGGCGCTGGATCCGGCCCTCGAGGTTGACGTAGGTGCCCTCGCGCTCGAGGTAGCTGGTTCCGGGGAGGACGAGGTCGGCCCAGCCGACCGCGAGCGAGTGGAACATCGTGATCGCGATCACGCGCTCGGCCCGCTCGGCGAGCGCCCGCACGTTCGGGTTCGCGGCGGCCTCGTCACCGGAGACGATCAGCAGCCCGAGCGGCTCCGGCTCTGCGCCTTCCTCGTCCGATGCGGCGGCCCAGGCCATCGCGACGCCCCGGCCGTTCGCCGTCTCGGGTAGGAAGAAGGCACCCGAACCGGGCTTGTCGGCGAGGCCGAGCTGGCCGGCCAGCTCGGCGAGATGCGAGCCGCCGCCGGCGCCACCTCCCGACCAGATCACGATCGCGCGCTCCGAGTCGCCGAGGCGTCGGCCGAGCTCGCTCATCTTCAGCTCGCGACAGGCCTGCGCGGCCGTCCCGGGAGCGACCTGGATGTCCCCGGCGGGGCCGATCTCGACGATCTCGGCGCCCGCGCGTCGGGCTTTGCGCAGCCAGAGATCGACGATCGGGGCGCGCTCGACGACCGGGTCGTCGCCGAGCACGACGATCAGCTCGGCGTCGCGGATCGCCGACAGCGGCGCGCGGAAGGCATCGAGGCCGTCGCCGATCTCCTCCGGCAGCATCGCCGTGTGCGCGCCGAGGCCCTCGCGCACGAGCCTGGCGAGTGCGTAAGCCTCCTCCGTGGTTTCCGAGCCGGAGAGCGCGACCGCGACGCGGCCGTCCGCCTCACGGAGCAGCCGCTCGGCGTCGTCAAGGGCGTCCTCCCAGGAGACCTCCTCGAGGCCCCGGCTGCGGACGCGCCGAAGCGGATCGACGATTCGGTCCTCGGCGTAGAGGTGGGCGAACGCGAAGCGGCCCTTGTCGCAGATCCAGCCCTCGTCGACCTCGGGGTGGTTGCGGGAGAGGATCCGGCGCACCTTTCCCTCGCGCTGGTTGACGTCGATGTTGCAGCCGACGGGGCAGAGGCCGCAGACGGTTGGGACGCTCTGGAGCTCCCACGGGCGGAGCTGGAAGCGCGGCTCGGTGGGGAGCAGCGCGCCGACTGGGCAGAGCTCGGTGACGTTGCCCGTGAACGCGCCGGTGTACGGCTCGTCCTCGAACGTCGCGATCATCGTCTGGGCGCCGCGGTTGAGCGCGACGAGCTGATTGTCCTCGGAGACCGACTCGCTGAAGCGCGTGCAGCGGTAGCAGAGGATGCAGCGCTCGCGGTCGATCGAGATCGCCGGAGAGATCGGGATCGGCTTCTCGAACGTCCGCTTCTCGAACGTCATCCGGGTGTTTCCAGGCCCGTAGCGGAAGGTGAGGTCCTGCAGCGGGCACTCGCCACCCTTGTCGCAGACCGGGCAGTCGAGCGGGTGGTTGACGAGGATGAACTCGAGCGTCGCGTTCTGCGCGACCCGGGCCATCTCGGAGGTGCGCGCGGTCTTGACCACCATCCCGTCCTGCGCCGTCAAGGTGCAGCCGGCCTGAGGCTTCGGCGGCATGCCCTCGACCTCGACCAGGCACATGCGGCAGGCGCCGACGGCGGGCCCGAGGCGCGGCTCGTAGCAGAAGACGGGGATCTCAATCCCGGCCGCGGCAGCCGTCTCGACGAGGCCGGTGCCCTTCGGCACCTGGACGGAGCGCTCGTCGACCTTGACGGTGACGAGCTCAGGGGCGCTCACCGCTCACCTCGGAGCCGTTTTAGGGTCAGGCACCCGGCCATGTCTGGGTGCCTGACCCTGAAGGCAGGGCGCGTCACGCCGGCACTCCTTCCTCGAGCACCGGGTGGTGCGTGTGCTGGTCGACCGGAGCGAACAACCCATCGAGCGACGACTCGCCGCCGAAGGGGCAGCCGCCGTGGTCGATGTGGGCACGGAACTCATCGCGGAACTTGACCACGTAGCTTGCGACCGGCATCGCGGCCGCGTCCCCGAGCGGGCAGAGGCACTTGCCGAGGATCCGGTCGCAGACGTCGAGCAGCAGATCCAGCTGCGAATGGGTCGCCTCGCCGGCCTCGACCGCCTCCAGGATCTGCACCATCCAGCGCGTTCCCTCCCGGCACGGCGTGCATTTCCCGCACGACTCGTGCATGTAGAACTGCGCGACCCGGAGGCCGAGCTGCACCATGCAGGCGCGCTCGTCGATCACGATCACGGCCGCCGCGCCGAGAAACGTGTCGAGTGCTCGCAGGGCGTCGTGATCGAGCGGCACGTCGATCTGGTCGGCGGTCAGGATCGGCATTGAGGAGCCCCCCGGGATCACGGCCTTGAGCGAGTGGCCGTCCGGGATCCCGCCCGCGAGGTCGTAGATCACCTCGCGCATCGAGATCCCCATCGGCAGCTCGAAGTTGCCGCCCTTGACGACGTTGCCGGAGACGCAGAACAGCCGTGTCCCGGTCGAATCCGGCGGTGCGCCGATCTTCGCGTACTCGGTGCCGCCGAGCTCGAGGATCTTCGGGATCGTTGCGATCGTCTCGACGTTGTTGATCAGTGTCGGTGACGCGTATAGGCCAGAGACCGCCGGAAAGGGCGGCCGCGAGCGGGCCTGGCCGCGCTTGCCCTCGAGCGACTCGAGCAACCCGGACTCCTCGCCGCAGATGTAGGCGCCTGCGCCGCGATGGAGCACGACCGTGACGCCGCCGAGCAGCTCGGCATCGCGCACCTGGTCGAGCGCCGCGCGCAGCGACTCGAACGCGTCCAGGTACTCGCCCCGGATGTAGATGAAGACGTGCTGCGAGTCGATTGCGTGCGCCGCGATCAGCGAGCCCTCGATCAGCCGGTGCGGAACGCGGTTCATGATTTCGCGGTCCTTGAACGTCCCAGGCTCCGACTCGTCGGCGTTGACGCAGACGTAGTGCGGCTTCGGGTTCTGCTCCTGCGAAGGGATGAACTTCATCTTCGTCCCCGTCGAGAAGAAGGCGCCGCCCCGGCCACGGAGGTTGGCCGTGTTCAGCTCCTCGATGATCGCCGGGGGCTCTAGCCCGCGCGCCCGCTCGACCTGTGCGTAGCCGCCGACCGCGCGGTACTCGTCGAGCTGCGTCAGGTCTCGCTCGTCCGCGCCTGCGAGGACGAGCACGTCACTCATCTCGAAGCTCCTTGAGAATCTCGGGCACATCGGCCGCGGAGACGCTCAACCGGTGCCGGTCGTCGATCGCGACGACAGTCGGCCAGCCGCAGCCGCCGATGCACTCGACGGCGCGCAGCGTGAACTCTCCGTCCGAGGTCGTCTCGCCGGGCGCGACCCCCAGCTCCCGTTCGAACGCGTCCAACACGTCCTGCGCCCCCCGCAGTCCGCAGCAGATGTTCGTGCAGACCTCCAGCAGCTTCCGCCCTACCGGAGCGAGGTGAAACATGTCGTAGAAGGTCGCCACGCCTTTGCAGTAGGCGGGCGTCAGCCCCAGCGCGTCGCCTACCTCCTCGAAAGCCTCGGGCGGAAGCCAGCCACCGTGCCGTTCCTGAGCGATTCGCAGCGCCGGTAGCACGGCGGAGCGCGACTCGGGGTACTGCGCGGCGATGGCTTCCACTTCGCGCCGGAAATCCGCAGGATTTTCGGCGATCGTCACCTGTCCACCTCGCCCATGACGGTGTCGAGCGAACCGACGATTGCGATCAGGTCGGCGATGTACGACCCCTGGACGGTGGTCGCGGTCGCCTCGAGCGCGGCAAAGGAAGGGGCGCGGAACTTGACGCGCCACGGACGCGGGCCGCCGTCGGAGACGACGTAGCAGCCGAGCTCCCCCCGCGGTGACTCGACCGCGACGTAAACCTCGCCCTCGGGCACGCGGTAGCCCTCGGTGACGATCTTGAAGTGATGGATCAGCGACTCCATCGAGGTGTGGAGCTCTTCCCGCGGCGGCAGCACGACCTTGCGGTCGTCGGAGATCCAGGGCTCGCCCTCCATCCGCTCGAGGCGGTCGAGGCACTGCTCGATGATCTCGACCGACGCCCGCATTTCCTCGATGCGCACGCGGTAGCGGTCGTACGTGTCTCCGTGCGGAAACACCGGCACGCGGAAGTTGACGCGGTCATAGAAGAGATAGGGGTCGTCTCGCCGCAGGTCCCAGTCGACGCCCGAGGCGCGCAGCACGGGCCCGGTCTGCCCCAGTGCGAGCGCGTCGGCCCGGTTCAGCAACCCAAGCTCCCGCGTCCGCTCCTCCCAGATCTCGTTCTTCGCCAGGAGCCCGTCGTAGTCGTTGATCGCCTTCGGCATCCACTCGACGAACTTGCGGCACTCCGGGTAGAAGCCGGGTGGGATGTCCTCGGCGAGGCCGCCGGCCTGGAAGTACCGCGTGTGCATGCGGTAACCCGCGACGAGCTCCGACAGGTCGAGGACCATGTCGCGCTCGCGGAACGTGTACCAGAACATCGAGATGGCCCCGAGCTCGAGGGCGGCGGTTCCCAGCCAGACCAGATGCGAGTGGATCCGGTTGAGCTCCGAGAGCAGCATCCGCATCCACGTCGCCTTCGGCGGCACCTCGAGGCCGAGCAGCTTCTCGATTGCAAGCACGAACACGAGCTCGTTGTTCTGGTAGGCGAGGTAGTCGATCCGCGGCGCGTACGTGATCCCCTTCCACCACGACTTCTGCTCCATGTTCTTCTCGAAGCCGGTGTGGACGTAGCCGACCTTCGCGTGCACACCGACGACGACTTCGCCGTCGAGGTCGACGATCAGGCGGAGCACACCGTGCGTCGAGGGATGGTTGGGGCCGAAGTTGACGGTGAGGATGTCGTCGGTCCCGCGCACGGACGGGTCGACCTCGAGCACGGTCGGAATCGGCGAGGGGATTCGTGAGCCCTCGTAGATCGGATCCGCCTGGCCGGGTCGCGCAGAGACCGCCATCACTCTTCTCCCGAGAACCGGACCGGCTCGCCGCCAAGCGGGTAGTCCTTGCGCAGGGGGTGGCCTTCCCAGTCCTCGTCCATGAGCAGCCGCTCGTGGTGCGGGTGGCCTTCGACCTCGATGCCCATCATGTCCCACACCTCACGCTCGAACCAGTCGGCGCCGGGCCAGACCGGGACGACGGTCGGCACCGACTCGCCGTCGTCGACCCAGACCTGCACGCGCACGCGCGGGGCTCCGGGCCGGATCGCGAGCAGGTGGTAGTTGACCGCGAAACGCTTCGGCTTCGGCGTCGGCAGCGCCTGCAAGCCCTGCGTCATCGGGCGGTTCAGGTTGCGCCCCTGCTCCGTGCCGATGTAGCCGGAGACACCCGGCGAGCCCCAGCCAAGGTAGTCGGTCGCGGCGACATCGACGAGCATGTCGAAGCCGTGCTCGTCCCGAAGGTGGGTGCACGCCTCGACCAGCCGGGCGGGATCGACGATGAGCGTCGTCTCTCCATACGCCTCGCGGCTCTCGACCAGGCCGGGGACGCTCTCGTAGGCCATTACTTGGCGACGCCGCCGAGCTCGTAGGCGGCCGGGATCCCGGCCATGACCCGCTCGTGGAGTCGGATGATGCCCTCCATCAGCCCCTCGGGCCGGGGCGGGCAACCCGGGACGTAGACGTCGACCGGCAGGATCTTGTCGACGCTCTGGAGGACGGCGTAGTTGTTGAACATCCCACCCGAGCTCGCGCAGGCGCCCATCGCGATCACCCATTTCGGCTCGAGCATCTGGTCGTAGATCTGCCTGATCGGCGCGGCCATCTTCTGGGCCACGCGGCCGGAGATGATCAGCAGGTCCGCCTGGCGCGGCGAGGACCGGAACGCCTCCATCCCGAAGCGCGCGATGTCGTACCGCGACGAGACGATTGACATCATCTCGATCGCGCAGCAGGCCAGCCCGAACGTGTCAGGCCACATCGACTTCGTCTGCGACCAGGCGACTGCCTTCTCGAGTGTCGTCAGCCCGAGCTGCGACTCGATGTCGCCGAGCTCCTGCTCGAACTCGCTCGGCCCCTTGTCGGGCCAGAGCACGCGCTCCGACTGGAGCCCGTAGTCGGCGAGGCGCTTCTTCCCTACTGCCACTCGAGTGCGCCCTTGCGCCAGACGTAGATGTAGGCGACCAGGAGGATCAGGAGGAAGAACGCGAACTCGGCGAACCCGAACCAGGCGAGGTTGTGGAGGACGACGCCGAGCGGGTACAGGAAGACGATCTCAATGTCGAAGACGATGAAGAGCATTGCCGTCAGGTAGAAGCTGATCGTGAAGCGCTGCCGGCGCGGCGGCCCGGTGGAGACACCCGACTCGAACGGGATTCCGCGCGTTCGGGTCCGGCGCTTCGGACGGGTCGCGAACACGAACGACATCACGACCATCGAGGTCGGGATTGCCGCCGCGAACAGCGCATAAATCAGAAACGGCAGCCAGTTGTCGAGCACCGTCTTCTCCTCCCGCCAGGCCCTGGCGCGCCGGAACGTATCAAGGATCAAGTGGGTGGCACGAGGTCACCTGAAACCCCTGGAGTGGTGCGGGAGACAGCTGTTACAAAGTCACCCCCTTTTGGCGGAGGATCGACGGCGGAGGACGCTGCTACGATGAGCCCGTGGCAACCGTCGAGCAACCGACACTCGTGACGCTGACCGAGAGTGCGTCGGCGAAGATCCGGGACCTGATGGCCGAGGAGCCCGAGGGTGAGGCCACGGTACTGCGGATCGCCGTTCAAGGTGGTGGCTGCTCCGGCTTCCAGTACGCGCTCGGCTTCGACCGCGGCGCCCAGGAGGGCGACAACGAATTGCACGTGAACGGCGTCGACGTGGTCGTCGACCCCTTCAGCGCTCCCTACCTCGCCGGCACCGAGATCGACTGGGTCGAGGGACTGCAGGCAGGGTTCGCGATCAACAACCCGAATGTCTCGGCGTCGTGCGGATGCGGGCACTCCTTCCAGGTCGAGGAAGGCGCAGAGCCAGAGCAGGGCGCAGCCGGATGCGGCTCGGGCTGTTCGCACTAGCGGCGACGCTCCTCCTTTCAGCCTGCGGTTCCTCCAAGACGACAGCGCCGACGACTGTGTCGATCGGTGGCAGCGAGCGGTCGCCCACCGAGCTCGCGCTGGCAGTCGTCCACGCGGCCGACACGAGCGCGGCGAAGACGACGACGTTGGCGCAGGCTTCCCCGGAGGGCGGTGGCCCGACGACGGTCACTGTGCTGCAGGAGGGGATCGCCGACGATTCGGTCGCGGCGGTTCGGCACGTCCTGCGCTTCGAGCCCGACGGCGATGGTTGGAAGCTCGTCTCGAGTGTCCGCACGCAGCGTTGCCAGGCCGGGCGCGGGCACCAGGCTTTCGCTGCAGCGGATTGCGTGTGAGATCGCGTAACCTCCGCCGCCCGCCAACCGCCGAAAGGAGCAACGAATGAACGCGGCTTTCCGAATCTGGGCTTCACTCGTCTCGCTGGCCATCATCGTCCAGGTCGGCCTGGCCGCGTACGGCGGGTTCCATGCTGTCGACGTCTCTGATGACAAGGGCGCGATCACCAAGCACGGTGTCGAGGACGGCTTCAACGCGCATGCCGCCCTCGGCTACGTGATCGTCCTCGCCGCGCTCGTGCTGCTGATCCTCGCGTTCGTCGCTCGACGAGATCCGGCCGGCGCCGCTCGGCCCAAGTGGGCAGGGATCCTCTTCGGGCTGCTGATCGCTCAGGTCCTGCTGGCATGGCTCGGCGGAGCGGTGGCCGGGCTTGGCGTCCTGCACGGGATGAACGCGCTCGCGGTCGCAGGTGTGGCCGGCAGCCTCGCGGGCCGGGAATGGGCCATGAGCCGGTCCGCTCCTGCTGTTCCCTAGGCGTCTACAGTGCCGTCGTGACCGACGGGGTCGTCGACATCACGATCCTCGGAGCGGGGCCGTCCGGGCTCGCCGCCGCGTATTACGCCGGGCACCGCGACGCCTCGGTCCGGATCATCGAGAGCCTCGAGCAAATCGGGGGCCAGGTCGCCGCGGTCTACCCCGAGAAGCACGTCTACGACGTCGCGGGCTATCCCAAGATCCTGGGGCAGGCCCTCGTCGACCTCTGTGCGGAGCAGGGACTCCAGTACGGGCCGGAAGTGCGGCTCGGCGAAGAGGTGCAGGCGCTGGAGCGCGTCAGCCCCGATGGTGAGGAGCTCCTCTCCGTGACGACGGACAAGGGCGGGCCGTTTCTCAGCAGGGCGCTGATCATCACCGCCGGCCACGGCGCCTTCGAGCCGCGCAAGCTCGGCGTCGATGACATCGACGCTTGGGAAGGCAAAGGACTGCACTACTTCGTGCGCGAGAAGGATGTGTTTCGCGACCGCACCTGTGTGATCGTCGGCGGCGGCGACAGTGCCCTCGATTGGACGCTGGGACTCCAGGACACGGCGAAGCATCCGATCGCTCTCGTCCACCGCCGCGACAAGTTCCGGGCGCTCGAGACGTCCGTGAATGAGGCCAAGCAGCTGGAGAGCGAGGGCCGCGTGAAGATCCTGACTCCCTACGAGGTCCGCGGCGTGCACGGCGACGGCCACATTTGCGCGGTCACGGTCGAGAACACCGAGAGCGGCGCGATAGAGGAGGTGGAGTGCGACGCGCTGATCACGCTGCTCGGCTTTCACTCGCACCTCGGAGCGATCGCCGACTGGGGGCTCGAGCTGGAAGGAAAGCGGCAGATCAGGATCGATCCGATGACCTGCGAGACCAACCTCCCGGGCGTCTATGCGGCCGGCGACGTCGCCGGCTACCCGGGCAAGATCACGTTGATCACGATCGGCATGGGCGAGGCCGCAATCGCGGCGAACAACGCCGTCGCCGCGATTCGCGGCGAGAAGGTTCAGCCGAAATACTCAACGGACTAAGGGGACTCCCTCAAACGAGGGACGACTCGCGGCCGAAAACCGCCGATTCATCGGCAACATGGAGACGCTCTCGGTCGAGTGCCTGCGTTGCGGCGATGTTCGTCAGGTCCTCGCGCGCGCGGGCGAGCATGTCCACGCCGGTGAATGTCAGCGCTGCGAGTACGTTGGCTGGGCGCTCGTTGCCGACCTGACCGAGCGGCTCCGCGAGCTCTTGCGTGAGCGGCCGCCCGAGCGGCGCCGGCTCTACGCGGCCTAGACTTAGACCGTGAAGGAGATCTGGACCGGCCGCGTGGCTCAGGCCGCTGGCAAGTACGCCGAACACACGCCGATGGCGACGGCCTGCTGTAACGCCTGCCGTACCTGCGTCACGACGAACATCGTCACGCTGATTTCTGCCGGGGCGCTTACTGCCGTCGCAGCGGTGACGCGTTTCTTCAAACCCTCCTAGATATTCTCAGGCCGTGTCCACCGAGACGACGCGGCAAGAGCTCTGGGGGTCCGAGACGAAGAAGGCGGTTGAGAACTTCCCTGTTTCCGGCCAGCCGATCCCGCCTCCGGTCGCGCGCTGGCTGGGGCGGATCAAGGCGGCCGCGGCGCGCGTGAACGCCGAGCTCGGCCTGCTCGACGGCGACAAGGCCGAGCGGATCGCCGCTGCGGCTGATCGTGTCGCGGGCGGCGAGCTCGACGACCAGTTCCCGATCGACGTCTTCCAGACCGGCTCCGGAACCTCGTCGAACATGAACGCCAACGAGGTGATCGCCTCGCTCGCCGGCGAGGACATTCACGCCAACGACGACGTCAACATGGGCCAGTCTTCGAACGACGTCTTCCCGTCAGCCGTGCACCTGGCCGCGCTGGACGAGCTGACGAACGACCTCCTGCCGGCGCTCAGCTCGCTCGCCGAGGCGCTCGAGGCGAAGGCCGGGGAGTTTGACGACGTCGTCAAGTCGGGGCGGACACACCTGATGGACGCCGTCCCGGTGACGCTTGGGCAAGAATTCGGGGGTTACGCGGCCCAGGTGCGCCAGGGGGTCTCGCGGCTCGAGGTGACGCTGCAGCGCCTCGGACAGATCCCGCTCGGAGGCACAGCGGTCGGCACGGGCCTGAACACGCACCCCGAGTTCGCCTCGCGGGTCCGGGCGAAGCTCTCGGAGGACACTGGCCTCGAGGTGCTCCCGCCCGCGGACCCGTTCGAGGCGCAGGCCGCGCGCGATGCGCTTGTCGAGGTCTCCGGGGCGCTGAAGGTGGTCGCCGTCTCGCTGACGAAGATCGCGAACGACCTGCGCTGGCTCGGCTCCGGCCCCCGCGCCGGACTGGCCGAGATCAGGTTGCCGGAGCTCCAGAAGGGAAGCTCGATCATGCCCGGCAAGGTCAATCCGGTGATCCCGGAGGTCGTCACTCAGGTCTCAGCCCAGGTGATCGGCAACGACACGGCGATCACGGTCGGAGGGATGCAGGGCCACTTCGAGCTGAATGTCTTCGTGCCGCTCCTGGCCCGCAACCTGCTCGATTCGATCAAGCTCCTCGCCGCAGCCTCGCGGCTGCTGAACGAGAAGTGCGTGCAGGGGATCGAGGCGAATCGCGAGCAGGCCGAGCGCTACGCCGAGCTGACGCTCTCAGCGGCAACGGCTCTGAACCCCTTCATCGGCTACGACAAGGCGACGGAGATCGTCAAGGAGGCGGCAAGCTCCGGCCGTTCGCTGCGCGAGGTCGCCCGTGACGCCGGCGTGGACGAGGAGACGCTCGACAAGGCGCTCGATTACCGGGCTATGGCAAAGCCGCACGGCACGTAGCCGTTTGGCCTACAAATGGGCGCTCAACAGAAAATAGTCGCCGTCCTCGCCCTGCTCGGTCTCGTAGTCGCAGGCTGCGGCTCGTCAGAACCCAAGATTCCAACTTCCAAGCTGTCGAAGCTCGTGCTCCAGCGGAGCGATCTACCGAAGAGTTTCGCGCCGTTCTCATTCGGCAAGCAGGTCAGCTCCGACCAGCCCGTCGGTCACAGCGATCCTGGCCGTTTCGGCCGGCAAGGAGGCTGGATCGGCCGCTACCACCGAGGCGGCTCGCCGAACACGAAGGGCCCCCTGGTCGTTTCTTCACGCGTCGATCTATTCAAAGACGCAGGCGGGGCGAAAGAGGAGCTGGTTCTCGAACGCCACGACCTCGTTCGCAACGGCGCGAAGGAGGTCGACGTGGGCGGGCTAGGCGATCAGGCGGTTGCAGTGACCACAACCCAAGCCGGAGCAATCACCGTTCGAAACTTTGCGATTGCCTGGCGGGAGCGGAACGCGGTGGCCAAGCTCGAGCTATCAGGCTTCAACGGAAAGTTCACGCGCGCCGATGCGCTCGCGCTCGCGCGAATCCAGGACGATCGGTTGCGGACTGCCCTAAGGTAGCGGCGCGCGTAGAGGTGGCAAGCAGGCTTTGGAAAAGCCTTTGTGCACGCGCTGGCCGCGCGAGCGGGGGCGGGCTCCGATGCACGGATCTCGGTGCGCCGGGGCCACTCTCACATGAGATCCGCGTTGTACCGACGGAGCCAATGAGGTTCTGGATGCCGTGCCGCCAAACGAGAAGCCGGCTAGCAGGAAGATCAGCATGCTTAGCAAGACGGCCATCAGCGTCCAGTATGCCACTCGGCAAGAATTCTCGATATCAACTCGCACAAGGGCTGATTTCGGCGTATAGTCCTGCCGTCATTCGCTCCGCCGGGGGGTCGGCGGCGCGCGAAACGAGAGGGGAGAGATAGTGAAGAAGGCATTTGCAGTGCTGCTTCCGCTCGCCGCCCTCGGTGTGTTCTTGGTGATGTGGGTAGGTACCGCATCCGCAATCGAGGACCCACCGTTCGCGGACGACGAAGACACAACAGCCCTGTCTGGGGCGTACGATTTCAAGGACGTTAACCTCGGCAACACGATCACGGAGTGTCCGCAGGCGGGCCTCCGTGACACGCAGCCCAAGCCGCTCGATCGGCGCCAGAAGGACGACATCGAGAAGAAGAGCGAGCAGGGCAGCAACGTGCGGGCGAACCAGGATTACTCCTGCCTCCCGCAGGACGAGACGGCGCTCGACCAGAACCCGCTCGTCGGCAAGAACCTGATCGGCGGCGCGAATGACTACCGCCTCGGCTGGGGGACTTCGGGCTTTTACACCTCGACGGATAACGGGAACCATTGGTACGACGGCATCACCCCGTTCCCGTCCCTGCCCAGCGGCGACAACCTTGACGGCGGCGGCGATCCGGTGGTCGTCTTCGATCGTGAGGGCACCGCGTACTACGCCCAGATCAACTTCAACCGGACCGACGACACGAGTGGCGTCTGGGTGAACCGCTCGACGAACGGAGGCTTCACCTGGTCGCGGCCATGTGTCGCCATCCGTACGGCTCCCGCTCCGAGCGAGCAGGCGGCGTGCGGAGGCGCGGGCGATGTGCGACAGCCCGGCGACGGCACGGTCAACTTCATTCAGGACAACGACACTGCCCTGAACGGGAGCGTGCCGGCGAACGACAAGGAGTGGATCACCGCAGGACCGCGCCCGACGGGCGTCACTCCACAGTGCTTCACGCCGCTCACGCACACCGCGACAACGTGTGCTGACGGTGCCGTCGGCCCCGATCGCCTTTACGTCACCTACTCGCTGTTCTCGGGTGCCGGTTCGGCTCAGATCTTCCTGAGCTACTCCGACGACCGGGCGCATTCGTGGTCGGCGCCGAAGTACATCGCCGGCTCCGGAGCCTTCTGCTTCTTCTTCGGCGGGAATTGCCGCGACAGCCAGGGCTCTCAGCCGACGGTCAATCCAACGACCGGTCAGCTCTGGGTCGGCTTTATCAACGGTGACACGTTCGACGAGGATCAGTACCTCGTCGTCACTTCGACGGATGGTGGCCAGACGTTCTCGCCGCCCTCGCGCGTTGACACGCTCTACGACGTCAACGAGCCTCGCGGCGTTAACGGGCGCACCGACTGCAACGCCCGCGGCCAGGGCTCGACGCGAGCCGTGCTCACGAACAGCTGCTTCCGCATGGATCCGATCTTCAACTCGATCGTGGCCGACAAGCGGGGCGGCGCGTTCGCGAACGACCTCTACGTCGTTCTCTACGACAACCGCAACGGGACGATCCGCAACTCCAACAACGACGTCTTCCTTTACAAGTCGACTGATGGAGGCACGACGTGGATCGGGCCGACCCGTGTCAACAACGACCGTTCGGACACGCCGGCCAACCGCGACTGCGGACGAAACCCGCAGAGCATTACCGGTAACGCGGCCAACTGTCCGGACGTGAACCTAGGCGCAGACCAGTGGTTCCCGTTCGTCACTATCAACACCGACGGATTGGTCAACGTCACGTTCCACGACCGGCGGCTCGATACGACCTCTCCCGTCGGCGTGGGTGCGTGGCCGACGAGCAAGACGGAGGAGGGCAACTACCTGGTCTGGTTCTGGGGTGCGCAGTGCAAGATCACCTCGACCGAGACGGTGAGCCAGACCACCACGGGCCCTGTGCCCGCCGGGGCGTCACAGTGCGTCGCGCCGGAGGCGGTTGTCAACCCGTCGGTTGCGACTGGATTCAACCCTGGAGCCGGTCCGATTCCGGGTAACGGTCAGAACTCCGCGACGTTGCCATTCAAGAACTTCCAGGTCTCGGACGTCCCGTCCAACTGGGATTACTCCTTCCGAGCCGGGATCTTCGCGGGCGACTACACGAGCAACATCTCGGGCTCGACCAACCCGGTTCTGGGTAAGAACGGCAATTCCGGCGGGTTCGACCAGGGCGCAGCGCTCTGGACGGACGCTCGGAACGGCCGTGGCTCGGGCTCCGACGCCACGACCGTCCAGCCTGGACGGAACCCGATCTGCGAGCAGTCGGATGTGTTCTTCGACTCGCTCAAGGGGACGGGCAACGGCAACGGCGGCCAAAACCAGGCGAACAAGGACCTCACGCCCTGGCTGATCACACCCTGCCCGGTCGGTTCGACGGATAAGCAGGACAAGGAGCACGGCAACCACTAAGCCAGGCTCATTCTTGGACCGAAGGGCCGCCTCCGGGCGGCCCTTCGCTTTCTCGTTTCAAACGGGGGATCGAAGCGTAAAGTTGGCGTCGTCCGCTGCCGAAACGTGGAGTGCGGTGAAGCGGTTCGTGCTCTCATTCCTGTGCGTCTCGGCGTTCCTCGTCGCAGCTCCCGCCTACGCGGAGAGCGGCGCCAATCCCTTCGGGATCACGATCGTGCGCTTCGCTGGCGGCACCACGCCGGCGCAGATGAACGCGGCTGTGGCAAAGGCGGGCGGCGACGTCGTCACCGACTTGAGCCAGGTCGGCGCAATGGCGGTTGCGCCCGGCTCGAAGGACTTCGCCGCGAGGATCGGCGCCAACTCCCGCGTCACGAGCTTCTTCCCCGAATCGATGTTCGACGGGCCTGTCGCCAACGACGGCAGGGGCGGCGGCGGCCCGATCGGCTCACCCCTCGCCGGCAGGGGCAAGGGACGGTCCGTTCCCGATCCGTGGCACGACGCCCTCTCCTTCCTCGGGGTGACCAACCCGGAGGGAATCCTCCAGTGGGAAGACGCGCGCATGAACGTGCCGACTGCCTGGACGAAGACGCTCGGCGACAAGAGCGTACGGGTCGCGGTGGTCGACTCGGGTATCGACGACTCACACAAGGAGCTCAAGGACAACGTCGCCGGCAAGAACCAGACCTTCGTTCCCTGCAAGGCCCTGAAGAAGCAGCTCGGGGAGAAGGCACTGAAGCAGGCCGGGCTCACCGACTGCGGCAAGGACGACCAAGAAGGCCACGGCACCTGGGTCGCCAGCCGCATCGCAGGTGAGCTGAACGGGTTCGCCTCGAACGGCGTCGCCCCTCGCGTTCAGGTCTCGAGCTACAAGGTGATCGCGGCCGGCTTCGGTGGACTGCCGGACTGGATCGTCGCCGGCCTACTCGCTGCGTGCTCGGACCGGGTCGACCTCGTCAACATCTCGATCACCGGCTACCTCGATCCTTCCGACCCGACCGATGCGCAGACGTACCTTCTTTTCAACGACGCAGTCCAGTACTGCCATGCCCGTGGCGTAACGATCTTCTCCGCGGCCGGTAACGAGCATGTTCGGATCGACCGCATCTCGATGAACGTCGGCGGCCGTCCCCTAGCCGGAGTGGGACGCGTCTCCGGCGGCCCGGACGGGATCGCGACGACTTCGCCCGGCGCCAACTCCGCCGACTTCGACCTGCGCGGCATGCTCGAGACGCCCGCCGGAGTTCCCGGCGTGGTCATGGTCTCGGCGACGAACAACGCCAACGACGCAGCGCCCGCCGACGATCCGTTCGGTTTTGGCATGCACGTCGGCGCCCGCGATCAACTCGCCTATTACTCGAGTTACGGTCCGCGCGTCGATCTGGCCGCCCCCGGCGGAGCGAGGCGCTTCAACCTTCCCGGCTGGGACGGCGGCGACGGGAACATCACCTACGGTGGCTGGGGCTCGCTCGGCGCCTTGACGGCTCACGGTGAGATCTGCACTGACCCCGTCGAGTCCTCACTCTTCAACTTCGCCTGTTTCAAGGTCGACGGTGCGGCTTTCGGTTGGCTCCAGGGGACCTCGATGTCGAGCCCGAACGCGCTTGGGGTCGCCGCACTCGTGATCTCGGCCAAGCCACAGCTTCGAGGTGACCCGGGCGCCCTCGTCGCCCGCCTGCAGGCGACGGCCCGACGGAACATGACGAACTACACGGGGCCGGTCGATCCAGGCAACGACTCACCGACGTACGACGGCCGACTTTGCGCGACGGGTTACTGCCACCTCGACACGTCGAGGCGGATCGGCTTTTCCGACGCATACGGTGCCGGATTGCTGGACGCAGGCGCAGCCGTCGGCTCGTAACAAGGCGCACTTAAAAGGCATTCCTCGATATCACGCTTGATATCGAACGTTAAGCCGCGTATATTCCCCGGGCTTTGCCAGGGGAGACCTATCGCTTCCTCCTGCGGATGCCGGAGGAGCTTAGGCGTGGGCTGGCCGCTGCGGCGGCTCGCTCGGGCCGCAGTCTGAACGCCGAGCTGGTTCACCGGCTCGAGCGCAGCCTGCGCCA
>Ga0307289_10000364_pt1 | contig 19375 bp, 19 predicted proteins | sample ER_DNA_143_FD_194483 | JGI IMG/M metagenome (GOLD analysis project Ga0307289, IMG submission 194483) | Bulk soil microbial communities from the East River watershed near Crested Butte, Colorado, United States - ER_DNA_143 | ecosystem: Environmental > Terrestrial > Soil > Floodplain | place...
CGGGGCGGCCCAGGGCAGGGTGATCAACCGGGTGTCAGGCTGTGCCGCGAGGAACCTGGGCATGAGTCCAATCTTGACATCAACACCGTCACAGCAATCGGCCCTCCGCACGATGTACGGAGGGCCGATTGCTATTGATCACACGTTGGTGCTGTGCTCTAGCTCAGGAGAGATGCGGAGGCCGTTGTTCTTCGAGAAGACGTGCACGTGAGTCTCATCGACCAGCAGCCGGACACTCTCGCCACGGTGTGGCGGTGTGGCGCCGTGGATCCGGGCGACTATCTGCTGAGCGCTGATCAACTCGTCCTCGGCGATACCAGACAAGGTGCCGTAGATGAACGCGTCGGCCCCCAGCTCTTCCACCACGCCGATATCGATCGGGATGCCCTCGCGACTCTCCGGGTTGTCTGAGAGTCGGAAGTTCTCAGGGCGAATTCCCAACACGAGGGTCTTCTCGTCGGACGCCTTGGCGAGGGTCTCGCGAGGCACCGGAACGGTGTAGTCACCCAGATGCACGCCGTCCGATTGCACCTCGCCCTCGATCAGATTCATGGCAGGCGAGCCGATGAAGCCGGCTACGAAGAGGTTGTTCGGAGCGTCGTACAAGGTCAGCGGGGTGTCGCATTGCTGCAAGAGGCCATCCTTCAGCACCGCCACGCGGTCACCCATCGTCATGGCCTCGATCTGGTCGTGGGTCACATACACGGTGGTGACACCGAGGCGGGTCTGCAGCGCCGCAATCTGGGTGCGGGTGGAGACGCGCAGCTTGGCGTCGAGGTTCGACAGCGGCTCATCCATCAAGAAGACCTGCGGTGAGCGGACGATGGCACGGCCCATGGCGACGCGCTGCCGCTGGCCGCCGGAGAGCGCCTTCGGCTTGCGGTTGAGATAATCCTCCAACCCCAGCAGGTGAGCGGCCTCCTGAACGCGCTGCTGACGCTCCCCCTTGGGAACCCCAGCCATCTTCAGAGCAAAACCCATGTTGTCGCCCACGGTCATGTGGGGATAGAGGGCGTAGTTCTGGAAGACCATGGCGATGTCGCGGTCCTTGGGCGGAAGGTCGGTGACATCGCGTTCACCAATCCAAATGGCTCCGGCATTGATCTCCTCCAGGCCCGCGAGCATGCGAAGCGAGGTCGACTTCCCGCAGCCGGATGGTCCGACCAGGACCATGAATTCGCCGTCGCCGATCTCCAGATTGAGTTTGTCGACGGAGGGGTGGTCTGCACCCGGATAGACGCGAGTCGCGTCCTTAAACGAAACAGTGGCCACGCCACACTTCCTTTCCACGGGCAGGTACGTGCCCGACGATCCGTAGTGGAAATTCATAGCCCGGGACAGGGAACCCGCGCTGTCAGAACACTAGCGCAGCACGGCCTTCCTGGGCAGGGGCAGCGCCGCGGGACATCTCCTCAGCACTCCACAATGTTGACAGCTAGCCCACCGCGGGCGGTCTCTTTGTACTTGATCTTCATGTCGGCGCCGGTCTGCATCATCGTCTTGATCACTTTGTCAAGACTCACGGTGTGCCGGCCATCGCCATAGAGTGCAAGCCGCGCCGCTGTGATCGCCTTCACCGAAGCCACGGCATTCCTCTCAATACAAGGAATCTGAACGAGGCCGCCTACTGGATCGCAGGTGAGCCCTAGATGATGCTCCATGCCGATCTCGGCAGCGTTCTCCACCTGCTCCGGCGTGCCTCCAAGGATCTCGGCCAGCGCCCCCGCTGCCATCGAGCAGGCCGTACCGACCTCACCTTGGCAGCCCACTTCGGCGCCCGAGATCGACGCCGTTTGCTGATAGATCGCGCCTAGGGCTCCGGCAACGAGCAAGAAGTTCACGATCGCGTCGTCGTTGGTCCCGGGTAGAAATCTTGTGGCGTAGTGGAGGACAGCCGGGATGATGCCCGCAGCGCCGTTGGTTGGCGCGGTCACCACACGCCCACCCGAGGCGTTTTCCTCATTGACCGCCAGTGCCCACAGCGTCACCCAATCCATTGCGGCGAGGGGATCCGCTTCGATACCGAACCGGCCCGGGTCCGCAGTGAGCCGCTGATAAAGGTCAGCTGAGCGCCGCCGTACCTTCAGGCCTCCGGGAAGCACGCCTGGTGTGGAGCAGCCGCGCTCGACACATTCCTGCATAACCGACCAGATCTTGAGCAGCCCGGCACGAACCTCCGCCTCAGATCGCCGTACACATTCATTGGCCAGCATCACCTGGCTCACAATGAGGCTCTCGTCGCGACAAAAGCCCAGCAGCTCGGTACCGGTACGAAAGGGGTATGGGACCGGCGTCGGGTCCGGCAACAGCTGGGGATGGCCGGACCCGTCGTCATCGAGGACGAATCCGCCACCGATCGAGTAGTAGGTCCGCTCGCTCAACACCTTGCCGTCGCGGTACGCGGTGAAGATCATGCCGTTCGGATGGAATGGCAGCGAACGGCGTCGATACAGAATCAGATCGTCCTCCGGGTCGAAGGCGACCGGGTGCGTGCCGTTAAGCCGCAAGTCACCGGTTCGCCTGATCTCGTCGGCGCGCAACGGAGCTTTGGCAGTGTCAACCGTTTCCGGATCCTCACCCTCCAAGCCCCAGAGCACGGCGTTGTAGCTGCCGTGGCCATGTCCTGTTGCTCCCAGCGAGCCGAACAGTTCTGATCGAACACGTGTCGTACGGGGGAGTAGACCGTCGCGATTCAACGTCGCGACGAAGCGCCCGGCCGCGCGCATCGGTCCAACAGTGTGGGAACTGGACGGACCAATGCCGATGCTGAACAAATCGAAAACACTGACCGGCACGGTTCCAGTCTGCCTCGTCCATGCGCCGCGAGCGACGACGAAGTCGGATGGCAAGCGCGATGCGCGAGTAGCGCACAAAAACCGGTAGCAGCAAATCAGCCCTGCCGGCTCATACCCGGCAGGGCCTGGAAGGACACTCTCAGTTTGCTGCGTGGGTCTTTCTGAACCTTGCAGCGACACGCCCCCGGGCCCTCACTCGTATTAATTATCTCGACACGCCGTTAATTCCGCGTGACACGCCAGTGACGAAAAAAAGGCAGCCCAGCCCCTTGCCAAGGCGTCCCCGGAGGCATATAACGGATCTACGCCACATCGCGAGCTTCGGTTCGCAAGTGGCTACGAAGCTCCGGTCAACTCATACTTGACCGGAGCTTCACCCATTTATTGAGGTTGCGCTCGCGCACCGGCGCTGGTCGCGCCATCCGACGCGCTCGCGCAACGGACGGAAACCGCTCGGGCACGACAAAGTCCTCCCATCTAGCCCCTCGTCACGGTGTGGCAGTGTGGCGATGTGGGAGGCAGCTCGTGAAAGCCCTTGTGAAGACGCAGCCCGGACCAGGGCTAGAGCTCGTCGACATTCCGGTTCCGGCAGTCGAAGCAGGCGACGTGCTCGTGAGAGTAAAAGCAACAGGCATCTGCGGCACCGATCTGCACATTGAGTCTTGGGACGACTGGGCTCAGAAGACCCTGAAACCGCCAGTGACCGTCGGCCATGAGTTCTCCGGCGAGGTGGTTGAGCTTGGTTCTGGCGTTACCGATGTCGCCGTCGGTGATCTGGTGAGCGGTGAAGGCCATGTGGTCTGTGGTCGATGTCGCAACTGCCTCGCCGGCCGGCGCCATCTCTGCATTCACACTCGATCTATCGGCGTCCACCTCAACGGCGCCTTCGCCGAGTACGTCGCACTGCCGTCCAGTAACGCCTGGGTGCACCGGGAACCCATTGATCCAGAGGTCGCCGCGATCTTCGATCCGTTTGGCAATGCAGTGCACACGGCGTTGGCGTTTCCGATGCTCGGGGAGGATGTCTTAGTTACCGGAGCTGGGCCGATCGGCATCATGGCGGCGATGATCAGCAAACATGCCGGCGCCCGACACGTAGTGATCACCGATCACAGTGACGAGCGGCTAGCTCTGGCGATCAAGCTCGGTGTTACCCGAGCGGTGAATATCGACCGCGAAGACATGGCCGACGCGCAGCGCGAACTCAAGATGCGGGAAGGATTCGATGTCGGCCTCGAGATGTCGGGCAGCTCGGCCGCGCTGCGCGACATGATCACCCAAATGACTCATGGCGGCAGGATCGCTGTCCTCGGCATACCGTCGTCAGAGATCAGTGTCGATGTTGCCGCGATTGTGTTGAAGATGCTGACCATCAAGGGCATCTACGGCCGTGAGATGTATGAGACCTGGTACGAGATGTCGGTGCTGCTGGAGAGCGGGCTCGACATCTCTGGGGTGATCACGGATCGTTTCCACTACACCGAGTACGAGCTAGCCTTCGCCGTCGCGCGTTCCTGCGTCGGCGGAAAGGTGATCATGAACTGGGAAGGATAGGAACTAACGATCATGTATGCCACGCTCCAGGAGCAACTCACTAATGATCTTGAGACACTCAGGACCGAAGGGCTCTACAAGGCTGAGGCAGCGATCAGTACGCCACAGTCCGCCCGCATCGCCGTGGGGGACCAGTGGCTGCTCAACTTCTGCGCCAATAATTATCTAGGCCTAGCTGATCATCCAGCCATGATCACCACCGCTCAACAGGCGCTGGAGCGCTGGGGTTTCGGCATGGCATCGGTACGCTTCATTTGCGGCACAGCTGAGATTCACAAGGAGCTGGAGCGCCGCATCTCACACTTCCTCGGCACCGAAGACGCGATCTTGTACTCATCATGCTTCGATGCGAACGGTGGCCTTTTTGAGACGCTACTGGGGCCGGAGGATGCCGTCATTTCCGACGAGCTCAACCATGCCAGCATCATCGACGGAGTACGACTCTGCAAGGCCGCCCGGCTGCGCTATGCCAACAGGGACATGGCCGACCTGGAAGCGAAATTGCGAGAGTCGCAAGGTGCCCGACACCGGCTTATTGCAACCGATGGAGTCTTCTCAATGGACGGCTACGTCGCGCCGCTCGATGCCATCGTGGAGCTTGCCGAGCAGTACCGCGCGCTGGTCATGGTGGACGATTCCCATGCCGTCGGATTTATGGGGGCCACCGGGGCCGGGACGCCGGAACTGTTCGGCGTTCAGGGTCGGGTCGACATCGTGACCGGGACTCTGGGGAAGGCCCTGGGTGGTGCGAGTGGCGGGTATACCGCAGCCCACAAAGAAATCGTGGAGATGCTTCGGCAACGTTCCCGGCCGTACCTGTTCTCCAATTCGCTCGCGCCATCCATCGCGGCTGCGGGCGTTGCGATGCTTGATCTGCTCGAGACATCTGGCGAGCTGCTGCAGCGACTGCGTGAGAATACGGCGTACTTCCGCTCAGAGATGGTCGCGCGTGGCTTCGAAATTCCCGAATCTGATCATCCGATCGTGCCGATCATGATTGGAGACGCAGTCGAGGCGGCTGCAATGGCCGATCGACTGCTAGCCGAGGGCATCTACGTGCGTGCGTTCTCGTTCCCGGTGGTGCCGCGAGGCAAGGCCAGAATTCGGACTCAAATGTCCGCCGCGCATTCGCGGGACGATCTTGACCAGGCGATTACGGCGTTTGAAAAGGTTCGCCGGTAGGTGCGGGGCGCTCGACTGGCACCTGAATTGAGCGTGTGGGTTTGCGGACAATCTGCTTGCCCAACGGCATCAGGGACACCTCGATCAGCTTGAAGTTAGCGATCGCCATGGGAATGCCAATGATCGTCAGACAGAGCAAGATTCCAGTAGCGATGTGAGTCAACGCCAGCCACCAGCCCGCGACGATAACCCAGATCACATTGCCGAGGAACGAGAAGATCCCCGCGTTTGGCTTGTCCACCAGCTCACGGCCAAATGGCCAAGCGGCGTAGGTCGCCATGCGGAAGGAGGCAATGCCCCATGGAATCGTGATGATCAGCACGCAGCAGATGATCCCAGCCAGCATGTACGCCAGCCAGAGCCAGAAGCCACTGAAGACGAACCAAATGATGTTGAGCAGAGTACGCACGGGTCTAGGTTCGCACTGGCCGCTGAATGCGGCAATAGGGCGGTACCCGGAGCTATCCCTCGCTGGGTGCCTGAGCGGTGAATGCGTCGTACGCTCGCTGATCGAAAAGAACGAATCTGACTTCCGCTACGCGGGTGTCGGTTGCCCGCACCGTCTCCAGCGCTATCCGAGCGGCATCGTCGACCGGCCAACGGTAGACGCCGGTCGAGATCGCGGGAAAGGCGACCGTCGCCGCCCGGAGTTCGTCCGCGACGGCAAGCGAGTTGCGGAAGCAGTCGGCAAGCAGCTGAGACTTGTCCTTGGACTTGGCGTAGGTCGGCCCGACGGTGTGGATCACCCAGCGGGCCTTGAGCCGCCCGGCTGTGGTTGCAACGGCCTGACCTGTGGGTAGGCCGTCGGGATACTGCTCCTGCCGACGCTTTTTGCACTCAGCCAGAATCTCGGGTCCTCCGCGGCGATGAATTGCTCCATCGACCCCGCCGCCGCCATGCAGGGTGTGATTGGCCGCGTTGACAATGGCATCGACGTCTTGGTCGGTGATGTCGCCTTGCACGAAGGTGATCTTCATTGCCTCAACCTAATGCCAGAGATTCGGGTGCCAGTATGAGCGATGAGTTCCGGTTGCTCGAAGGGTCTACACAGTGATGATCGCCGCTGTGCAATCAGCCATACGCGTCAAGAAAGGACAGCAATGGACGCATTCACCACATGTCTCTGGTTTGACACTCGAGGTGAAGAGGCCGCGAAGTTCTACACCTCAATCTTTCCGGACTCCAGTGTCGGCAAGGTGACCCCGTACCCCGGCGGCACCGAGCGAGCCGGCCGGACCATGACCGTCGACTTCATTTTGAACGGAAGTAGGTTCGTCGCCCTCAACGGTGGCCCTGAGTTCACCTTCAACGAGTCGATTTCGTTCCAAGTGCCGTGCCAGGACCAGGCCGAGGTTGATCATTATTGGACCGCGCTGACTGACGACGGCGGCGAGGAATCGATGTGCGGCTGGCTCAAGGACAAGTTTGGGGTTTCGTGGCAGGTCGTGCCAGCGCAGCTGGAGGAGCTGATATCGACTCTGGACTCTGCGCAAGCCGAGCGTGTCAGCCGGGCACTGTTCCAGATGAAGAAGATCGTGATCGCCGACCTGGAGGCAGCTGCCGCTGCCTAGCCGCTACTCAAGGTGGACCCCAGCACAATCCCGCCTGCTCTACTGCGAAACTGCTGGCAAGTTACAGCCGTCCCGCGCATAACCGGGCAACCTGTCAACAGCTACCGGAGGGATTGCATGGGCCACACCGATTCGGGACCGGCCAGCGCCACTTTGATCGCCACTCGCCGTCAATTGCATGGGATCGCGGAGTGTTTGCTTGCCGGACCCGAGTACCGGCAGGCCGGTGAGATCGCGCTCCGCATAACACCAGGCGGATTCAGCACGACCGCCGCGCCCGAGGTACGCCTTTATGGACTGGAGCTCGTCGCGGGGGACCGGCGGGTGCCGACAGTCGGCCCGTTTCGCGATCTTGCCGAGCAGCTCGGTGTCGAATTCGGGCCGCCGGCGGGGCTTTATAGCGGTGGTAGTGGTGCGCAGCCGGATGATGTTGTTGATCTTGATCCGACAGCTGTGCGGCTCATTGTCGATTGGTATGCATTAAGCAATGCCGCGTTGCGCCTACTCGATCCGGACCAACAACCGACCTTGTGGCCTGAGCACTTCGACGTGGCGATTCTGCTCGACGACCGTTCGTACGGCTCATCGCCAGGAGATGACTTCCATTCGATGCCGTACGCCTACATCAGCGAAGCTGATCGTGATGACGATCCCTTCTGGAACGTGCCGTTCGGCGCTCTGCGAGATGCCGCAGAGTTCTCTTCGACTGAAGATCTGATTGCCTTCTGGAGCCAAGGCCGAGGCTTACTGCAGCGAGACTAGCCGGCGATCGCTTTCGGGTGGCGGAGTTACATTGAGAGTGCCGAAAGGATCACCGGTGACCATCGATCTCGAGAGCATTAGTTCGCCGGCCCGAGTCGCGAATCCCGAGGAGGGCATCTCCGCCGAGGAGCTACAGCTGGCCGCTCGAAACCACAGTATGCCGTTGGAGTCACTGCGGTGGGACATCACTCCGCCGGGAATGCACTACTTGCTCATTCATTACGACATTCCAGCGATCGATCCGAACACCTTTGAGCTGGTCATCGACGGCCTTGTCAAGACGCCACTGTCCCTGGATCTGGAGGCGATCAAGAGTCGGCCTCAAGTCTCATCAGTAGTGACGCTCGAATGTGCCGGAAACGGCCGGGCACAACTGCTACCGCGTCCAGTCAGCCAACCGTGGCTGTCGGAGGCAGTTGGCACCGCACGCTGGACCGGTACGCCGCTGGCCAGCTTGCTGCGGGAGGCCGGAATCGACGACGGCGCCGTCGATGTTGTCTTCACCGGCGCTGATCACGGCATCGAGCGAGGGCTGGAGCAGGATTACCAGCGGGCGCTGCCGATATCGGAAGCGATGAATGAGAACGTCATGCTCGCGTACGAGATGAACGGTGCGCAGCTTCCTCCCCAGCACGGGGCTCCGCTCCGGCTGATCGTTCCGGGCTGGTACGGCATGGCGCACGTGAAGTGGCTGCGTCGCATCACCGTTGTTCCGGAGCCGTTCGAGGGATTTCAGATGCGGGCTTACCGATTACGTGAGTCCCCTGATGAGCCTGGGATTCCATTGACGCGAATCGAGCCGCGAGCCTTATTGGTTCCACCTGGCTTCCCCGACTTCATGTCCCGGCGGCGTGTTTTGCGGTCCGGCACGGTCACGATTGAGGGTCGTGCCTGGTCGGGCTGGGCTCGCGTCACCACGGTGCAGGTCAGCCTCGACGGAGGAGATAGCTGGGAGGTCGCCGATCTTGAGCAGGCGCTGGACTCCCACGGCTGGGCACATTGGACGTGGAGCTGGCAGGCGGAGCCAGGCAGTTACGTGCTGTCCGCGCGGGCAACGGATGCCAGCGGGCGGACTCAGCCGCTCGGGCAACGATGGAGTCGTGGCGGTTTTGCCAACAACACGATCCAAACGGTCCCTGTCACGGTGATCAGCTCGGAAATGTCCTTCTCGGCGCGCTCAGGTGTTGACCTTCTCCGAGATTGGGTAAGGGAGGATTAGCCGCTCCGCTCAAGGTGCGCGGGGCACGACCGACGCGACCAGAACAGGGAGGTTCTTATGGGTATCGGTGACAAGGCAAAGAACAAGGCCGAAGAGCTCGCCGGCAAGGCCAAGGCAGGCGTAGGCGATGCAACCGACAACCGGGATCTCGAAGCCGAAGGGCGTACGCAGGAAGCCAAGGCTGACGTCAAGCAGGCCGGTGAGAATGTCAAGGACACCGGCGATGACGTGGCCGATGCGCTCCGTTCGGCCAGCGGTGCGACAAAGTTCGACAACGACAGGGATGACACCCTGCGGTAACTAGCACCAACACACAGGGGACCCGAACGTCTCAGACTCACCAGAGCTGAGACGTTCGAGTCTTCTTTGGGCGCTGAGCCTGTCGAAGTGCACCAGCTTGCCCTTCGACAGGCTCAGGCTCAGGGCGCATCACAGGCTCAGGGCGCACCTGACTACTCCGGCTGCATCTCTGCACCCGCGTTTGTCGTCTCGAGACGGCTGACGCGGGTCTTTTCGCCTCAAGATGCACCCGTTAGCCGTCTCGAGGCGGGAAACGCAGCTAACCGCGGAGCAGATGCGTCTGACCCGCCCGCATCGGTGTGCTAGAACGCTGACTGTGGAGCTGATTCGTCAAGGCAAAGTCCGCGATGTCTACGCCGACGGGGACGATCTGATCTTGGTTGCCTCGGATCGGGTGTCGGTCTATGACGTGGTGCTGCCAACACCGATTCCGGACAAGGGTGCGATTTTGACGCAGCTGTCGCTCTGGTGGTTTGGTCAGGTGGCGGATCTGGTGCCGAATCATGTGCTGAGCGAGGATGTGCCACCGGAGTGGAAGGGTCGTGCGATTCGTTGTCGCCGGCTCGACATGGTGCCGGTGGAGTGCATCGCCCGCGGCTACCTCGCTGGGCTGGGTCTGGAAAGCTATCGGGCGACGGGTTCCATTTCCGGTGTTGAGTTCCCGCCGGGTTTGTTAGAGGCAGACCGGCTGCCCGAACCAGTCTTTACTCCGACCACGAAGGCCGAAGTCGGGCATGACGAATTCATGACCATGGCTGAGGTCGGCGATCTGGTTGGTCCGCAGGCGGCGAATGATCTTGAACGGTTGACATTGGCTATCTATTCACGCGGTGCTGAGATCGCCCGGGAGCGTGGGGTGATCATCGCAGACACGAAGCTGGAGTTCGGTCGGGACACAGCCGGTTCGTTGATCTTGGCCGATGAGATTCTGACACCGGACTCGTCGCGGTTTTGGAAGGTGGCTGAGTATCAACCGGGCCGGCAACAGTGGTCTTATGACAAGCAGTATCTGAGGGACTGGTCGGCCTCATTGAGCGACTGGGATCGCACCTATCCCGGGCCGCCGGTCCCGCCGGATGTGGTAGACGAAACCCGTACTCGTTATGTGGAGATCTTTGAGCAGCTCACCGGCGAGAAGTGGAGTTCGTGAGGTCGACGTCTACCTGGTCTTGGTGAACTTCCCGATCAGCGTGGCAGTGGCAAGGGAGTTCTGGGTGGCGGCTTGCCCGAACTGCTGCAACGTCGCCCCTGCCCGTACGCCGAGCCTCTCAACTCGCAGGGCATACAAGGTGAACTCGTAGTCGTGTGTCCCAGACGGCGGGAAGGGACCAACGTACGGCTTGATCTCGGTGAAGCCCGGACTGCCGGCGCCAGCCGCTCCCTCGGGCAGGGAGTTGGTCTGCGGGCTGATATCAGCGACCAGCCAATGCACGTAGTTTCTGGCCACCGGATGGATATCAACGCAGGCGAGCGCTAACGCTTTGGTGCCCTCAGGCGTACCGTCCCACTCCAAGGGAGGCGAGATGTTGTCCACCTTGTTTCCGTATTTCTGAGCCATTTCCTGGCCATCGTCAAAGGCCGGCGACTTCAACCTGAGCACGTGGACATCCTCCTCCATTGCCAGAACGAATTCAGCGAGGACGCCCTACAGGCCTGGAGTCAGCTCCATGTCGCGATGCCGACCCATCTGGGTGTACAACTCCGGCGAGCGGCTCTTCAGACTGAACGCCGCGATGATCCCAGCAATGGCAGCAACGACGATCAACGCAGGCAGAATCCAGCGCAGCGGACTGTCCGGATTGCCGATCAGCAACCCAAATTGAGAGGCCGCATAGATAGCAACTGCAGTCATCGCTACGCCACCAACGATCGGCGCAACGGTAGTACGAGCTACGTTGCGATCGAGGTCTCGATGTCGGGCGAAGAACGCCACGATGGCAAATGAAGCCAACGCCATCAGCACGATGATCGCCAAAGTGCCGAGCTGGGTGAGCCAGGTGAACAATGCCAGGACCGGGTCTTGCCGAGTAATGACGAAGATCAAGACGACGACGAAAGCCAAGATCGACTGGCTGAGCGATCCGGTATACGGACTCAGGTACTTGGTATGCGTACGACCCAGCCGGGCGGGCACCAGACCTTCGCGGCCAAGCGCATACAGGTACCGCGCCACGGCGTTGTGGAAGGCCAACAAGGCTGCGAAGACGCTGGAGATGAACAACAACGACATAACCGTGGTCAGCGCCGCTCCGATGTAGGTCGAACCCAGGGCGAATAGGAATGCCGTCGGATCAGGCTGCAGGCCGCCTAGGTACTCCTGCAAGCCTGCGGCGCCCTGGCCTTCGACCATGAGGTAGGTGGTGACGGTGTAAAAGATGCCGATCGTCAAGACGGCGACATAGGTTGCCCGCGGCACGGTCCGCTTAGGGTCCCGGGCCTCCTCGCTGTAGATGGTGGTGGCCTCAAAGCCGATGAAGGACGCAAAGTTGAACAACAGGGCGATGGCCACCGAGCCACTAGTGAAGCTCGCCCAGGTAAAAGGAGTAGCGGTCAAGGGTGCGGTGCCCCCTTGGCCGCCCTTGATCAAGATCGCGGCATCGAGAATGAGGACGATCAAGAACTCCAGGCTGACCAGGATCGAAAGCACCTTGACTGAAAGATCAACTTGCCGGTAGCCGAGCACGGCGATGATTGCCATGGCGATGAACGCATAGATCCACCACGGCAGATTGATCCCAAGGTTGTCGCTCAAGAATCCAGCGGCAGCCGCAGCGAACAAGCCGTACAGGCCGATCTGCATGGCGTTGTAGCCGAGCAGGGCGATCATCGCAGCGGCGCCGCCCGCCGGTTGCCTTAGGCCTCGAGCGACAAAGCTGTAGAACGCCCCGGTGCTGGTGTGGTGCCGTGCCATCGCGGTGTAGCCGACCGAGAAGATCAGCAATATCAGGCTCACCACCACATATGCCGGCGGAATTCCAGGGCCGTTGCCGAGGAGCATTGCGACCGGGGCGCCGCCGGCCATGGCGGTCAGCGGCGCAGCGGCGGAGATGACGAAGAAGGCGACGGCGAACACCCCGAGGCGACCGTGCCGCAACTGATGAGAGTCGCGTCGGGCAATGTCGGAAGTGGTTGCGGCGTCTTCCGCGGGTGGACCTGGCGGGTGAGTCATGAGTGCTCCATTTCAGCGCACGGAAGGTTGCGGCTTGCGGACGCCGCGAAACTCCCAGTCGCCCCCTTGGGCGGTGGACAGGACCTCTTCGGATTCGGTCGGCTGGGCTCCGACATCGCTGCGAATAGGGGTGGGTCCTTCGACAATGTGGTTACGCAGGGTGCCCAGACCCTCCACCTCGACTTCCACGACGTCCCCTGGGTAGACCGTGCGTGAAATCGCCGGCGTACCGGACAGCAGGATGTCACCTGGTTGCAGTGTGATGGTGCGGGCGATATCAGCGACCAGGTAGTGCATGTCCCACTTCATTTCATTGGTGTTGCCGTCCTGGCGGACCTCTCCATTGACCAGAGTGCGGATCTGCTTGCCATGGAAGTCCCAACCCTGAACGAGTCCCGGGCCAACCGGGCACAGCGTGTCAGAGCCTTTCACCCGGAGCATCGAGCCGGAGTCGGTATCGCGGAAATCGTGTAGGCCGTAGTCGTTGGCAATGGAGTAACCGCGGATGTAATCGGCGGCCTCGTCCGGGGAGATGTTTCGGGCTGTGCGACCGATCACGATCGCGATCTCGCCTTCGTAGTTCAACCACTTGCAGCCGAGGGGCCTGACGACCGCGGACTCGTGAGCGTTGAGTGCGGACACCGGCTTGTGGAAGTACGTCGGCGCCGGCGGCAGCGACACCATCATTTCCTCGACTCGGGAGGAGTAGTTCAGGTGGACACAGATGATCTTGGACGGCACTACCGGCGCCAGATGAACAGCATCCTGAACGCCGACTCGGCGGCCATCGCCGGCCACCAACTGATCTCCGTCGCGGCCGACGTCGGTGATGTTGCCATCCAGCAAGATGCGCCGCGTCTCGCGGAGCGGCATGGCTCCTCCTTGTGGTAGGTGACCTCAGCCAGCCGCGGGCAGATCGGGACCTGCGATCTGTTGGTTGAAATTGGGATCTTCGGGTGTACGGCGCGGCCGCGGGAAACCGCCCTCGGGCCTGTCGAACCAGTAGTGGGCCTGGCCGGTGCCGACTGAGTTCTCGTACTCTCCGTAGCGCCGGCCCGTGGCCGTGCAGTCGCCCTCACCGAGTGCGCCGATCATCATCAGGTAGTGCCCAAACCGTGCCTCGGGTCGGAACCGGTAAAACTCCGGCATAGTCTCCAAAACCCGGGCATGATCACCAGCCTCGAACCATTGCATCCGCTGCGCGTCGGCGGCAGCCGCCTCGGGCGTAAAGATGTGCTCGATCCCGGCTGCCTCGTGCTTGCGCAATTCCCGTAGCGGCCAGAATGTGTGGCTGAGCGCTCCCGAGGCCAAGAGCACGACCCTGCGATCACTCTCGGCGATTGCGTCACCTAGTGCTCGTCCCAGCCGTAGATTGTCTTCGGTATCGGCCGTCTGGCAGACGCCAATAGAGAGCCACCTCTTGTCGGACAAGCCCTGCCCAAGGAACTCCCACAGGTTTGTCGTGGCATAGAAGATCGGTAGATGATCATCGGAGATCGCGGTGATCCACGTACCATGATCATTTGCCTTGGACGCGATGAGGTGGGCGAGCTCGGGATCTCCGAGAAGGTCGTACGGCCGCTGGCTCATTCCTCGCGGAAGTTCCTCGGACGTGAAGAGACCTTTGCGCCGCTGCTGCGCGGTGACGACGAACTCCACCGTCGTCGCCCAGTGCGAATCCAGCACGACTACGGTGTCGTAGTCGAGGGTCTCGAAGACCTCTCTGCGCAGCTGCTGGAGCCCAGGCACCAATGTGGTGTCCTGCCCATTGTTCAACTCGCGGCGAGTCGCCTCCGGCAGCACGATCGTCGGGACATGCGCGATCAAACCTGCGCCCATCACCTCGCCCATGATCATGTTCCTTTCGCTATGAGTCGATATCCGTGATTGCGGTTTCGTGTATTAGCTGTTTGCGTTCCAGCCCTTGGGGGAGAACACGGTGTTCTTGATGTCGGTGTAGAAATCGAAGGAGTAAATGCCACCTTCTCGCCCGATCCCGGATCTGCCGTTGCCCCCGAAGGGCGCACCAAGATCCCGGACGAAGAAACAGTTGACCCACACTGTTCCGGCGTTGAGCAGCGCGCTCACCCGTTCCGCCCGATTTTGATCACCGGTCAGCAAGGTGGCGGCCAGCCCAAACCGAGTGCTGTTGGCCATTTCGACTGCCTGCTGTTCGCTGGAAAAGCTTTGGATCGTGAGAACCGGGCCGAAAACCTCCTCGGTCAAGATCTCGCTACCCGGCTCGGCGTCGACCAAGATCGTGGGCAGGTAGTAGAGGTGGCCGAGTTCTTCATTCAGCCCACCACCGAGAATTGCTCGGGCACCGGTCGCCTGCGCACGGCGTACGAAGCCGTCAACCCTCTCGAAGTGCTGCCTGGTAATCAAGCAGGACATGTCCGTCGTCTCGTCGCGCGGGTCACCTTGCACGATCGTCTTCGCCTTGGCCACCACAGCTTCGGTGAACCGGTCGGCGATCGAGTCTTCAACGAGAATCCGGAATGCGCCGAGACAGACTTGCCCTGAATTGTCGAACTGCTCGACCGCCAGACTGACGGCAAGATCAAAGTCAGAGTCCGCGAAGACGACGAGCGGCGATTTGCCGCCAAGCTCGAAGGACAAGGGCACGATGTTGGGCGCCGCAGCCTTGGCGATCACTTCCGCCGTAGGGACAGAGCCGGTGAAAGCCAGCCGGCGGATGCCGCGGTGTGCGGTCAGCGGCGCCCCAGCCTCCGTGCCGGAGCCTTGGACGACATTGAAGACCCCCGCCGGGAGCCCGGCCTCGTGGGTAATGTCGGCGAGCAGTGATGCAGTAAGGGGAGCCCATTCCGGTGGCTTTGCGACGACAGTGTTCCCGGCAGCGAGTGCAGGCCCGATCCGCCAGGTGGCCAGCATCAGTGGCGCGTTCCATGGCGTAATGATCGCTGTTACGCCGGCTGCGTCGTAGGTCACGCGTTCCCGGTGACCGCGGATTTCACCGTCTGGGTGGTCGAGCTTTTCCAGAAAGTCAGCAAAGAAGCGAAAGTTCATCCCGACTCGAGGCATCACACTGCGCCGGTGAGATCGCAGCAAAGACCCGTTGTCGCGCGTCTCAACGCGGGCCAGTTCCTCAGCGCGGGCGTCAATGCCGTCGGCTACCTTGCGGAGCAGGTCAGCCCGCTCTTCTCGTGGCAGCGCGGCCCAATCGGGGAAGGCCTCCTGGGCAGCGCGTACGGCCATGCCGACCTCGGCGGCACCGCCGGCTGAGATCTCAGCGACGGGCTTCTCGTCGATCGGAGAGACGTCGGTGAATGTGGTGTCGGAAGCGACCCGTTCGCCGCCGATCCAGTGCCGGGTGTCGACCTCTACGTCCTCCACCGTCGCCGTCGTCATCGTTCCCCTTCTGCGCCGACCCGGGTTGACGTCCTGCTGGCCCGATCCAGTATCGTTAGGGCCCAAACGTATTGGGATTTGATCAATTCGTCAAGACTGGAAGGGGCCGGATGACGGCAGCGGTTTCGGACCCGGTGACAGCCATTGACTGGCGGCAACGAGCGGCCGATCTCACCATCAATCAGGGCATGTTCATCGGCGGCGAGCGCCGCGCCGCGATCGATGGCTCAACAAAGGCGGTGCAGTCTGCACGAGACGGCTCCAAGCTCATCGAGTTGGCGTGGGCTCAGCCAGCCGACGCCGATGCAGCCGTGGCGGCCGCCCGGGAGGCATTTGATCATGGTCCTTGGCCACGTCTGCACCCACGGGATCGCGGCCAGATCTTGCAAAAATTTGCGGACCGGATCGAGCAGCACCGCGATGAGATAGCTCTGTTGATCAGCCTCGAAATGGGCAAGCCGATCCGGGACGCGTACCAGATCGAACTGCGGGCGATCATTCGGTGCCTACGCTTCTACGGCGAGCTGGCCGACAAGGAATCCGGTGAGATTCCGCCCACCGAACAGGGTGAGCTGGCGCTGGTAACTAGGGAGCCCGCCGGCGTTGTTGCGGCGGTGGTCCCATGGAACTTTCCGTTGACGCTGGGCAGTTGGAAGTTCGCGCCGGCCCTTGCGGCCGGCTGCGCCGTCGTACTCAAGACCGCTGAGCAGTCCCCGCTGTCTATGCAAAGGGTTGCTGAACTGGGGGCTGCGGCCGGGTTGCCGCCGGGGGTCTTCAACGTGATCAGCGGCGATGGGCCGGTAGTCGGACGCCGGCTCGGTGAGCACTCCGACGTTGACGTTCTGACCTTCACCGGATCTACCGAGGTCGGTCGGCACTTCCTGCGTTACTCGGCCGACAGCAACCTCAAGCGGGTCTATCTCGAGTTGGGTGGGAAATCACCCAACATCATCCTTCCTGACGCCCCCGACCTCGATGCCGCTGCGGACTGGGCCGCCTGGGCGATCTACTTCAATTCCGGTGAAATGTGTACGGCCGGCTCGCGGCTCGTGGTCCATGCCGATGTGGCAGATCGGGTGGTTGATCGGATCGTTGAAACGTCGGGCCAGTGGTTTCCCGACGATCCGCTGCTGCCCGATACGAAGATGGGACCGCTGGTCGACGAGCGCAGTTTGCAGCGCGTGCTGGGGCATATCGATCAAGGTCTCGCTGGGGGCGCCACGCTGCGAGTCGGTGGGCAGCGGGTGCTAACCGAGACTGGGGGAGCATACCTCGAACCGACCGTGGTGACCGGTGCGCGCCCGGACAACCCGATCGTGCGCGATGAGATCTTCGGACCGGTGCTTGCCGTCCAGGTAGCTCGAGACGAGGACGAGGCGGTACGCCTCGCGGGGGACACGCCGTACGGCCTGGCGGCCGCGCTCTGGACTTCTGATCTTGGTACCGCCCATCGGGTGTCTCGGGCGCTTCGGGCGGGAACCGTTTGGGTCAACTGCTACGAGGAGGGCGATATGGCGGTCCCCTTCGGCGGAGTCAAGCTGTCCGGCTTCGGCCGCGACAAGTCCCGCCACGCGATGGAGGAATACACCTATCTCAAGACAACGTGGATTCGCTATGGCTGAGAAGCAGTCGACCATTCGCCGACCGTTGATCGCTATCCCGGCGCGTTTCTCTCCGGGCGCCACGGCCCTCCGCTACGAAGCAGAAGTGACCGCTCGAGCCCTCGTTGTGGCGGTGTTCGCAGCCGGCGGAGAGCCGGTAGTGGTGCACCCGTACGCGCCTGATCATGAAGTAGACGTCGATACAGCGCGAGAACGGATTTGGTTTGCCGACGGGGTGCTGCTGCCAGGCGGCGGCGACGTTGCGGCTCGCTGGTTCGGCCAGCAGCCGCACCCGACCCAGTACGGGGTCGATGAAGAACAAGATGCATTCGATCTTGCGGTGACGCATGTCGCACTCAGCGACCGCCTCCCGTTATTGGCTATCTGCCGAGGCACTCAGCTTGTCAATGTCGCGCTCGGCGGTGATCTTGTCCAGGACATGGACGACACGGTTGGTAACCACCGCAACCGCGTACATGATCTTGATGTCGACGAGGAGTCGCCGCTAGGAGAGATCGTGGGGCGTCGCACTGCCATCTCCTGCTACCACCACCAATGCATTGCCACCCTTGGAACTGGCTTGAGTCCAGCGGCGTACTCAGTCGACGGTGTGATCGAGGCTGTGACGTTACAAGATCACGCGGGCTGGTACCTCGGTGTGCAATGGCACCCTGAGGATTCGGCAGCAACAGATCCTGTCCAGGCCGAGGTCTTCCGGCATTTTGTCGACGCTGCAGCGGAGCAAATGCAAAGGCCCGATCGTCGGGTGAGCGCGTCAGCTCACGTTTGAACGCTCAGCTCCTCGGCGTCGGCGGCTGCTGCGGTGCTGGTCTTAGTCTCGAGGTCGGTGACGATGGAGCGGAGACTGTTCGTCAGTTGAGTGAGGCCCTTTGGCGACAATCCCGCCACAATCTCCGCCTCTGCGGCGTTGAAAACTGGGTACAGCTCTTTCATCAAAGTCAGCCCGGCCGGCGTCAGCTCAAGGTTGACCAGCCGTCGGTCAGTATCGCCGACTCGCCGGGTCATGAGTCCGCGGCCTTCGAGAGTCTTGACCACCCCGGTAAGTGTGGCCTTGGAGATCGCAGCATTCTCAGCGGCGCGCCGGGTCTCCGCCCCATCCGAGATCCACACCACCCACAGCACGACGAAACCAGTCCAGGTAAGTCCGTGCTCCCGCAGCACCGCATTTGTCAGATGTACCCGAACCGCGTTGGCGGCTCGATAGAGACTCGAGACCGCGGCCGCGGCCGCGAAGTTAAGTGGCAGTTCGCCGATGTGTGCGCTCATCGCCTTCTCGGTTTCGGCAAGAGTGTGGCGATCGGGCATGACGGCCATGCTAGAGGGTTGCCAATGATCGGCCGCCGTTCCAGACGACACCGACTTGCCGGTAATAACCGCCAATGATTTCCTCGACCGTGAGCCGTGAGAGCTCTTCGGTCGGTGAATCGAATAGCTGCAAGTCCGCATCGCCGGTCCACGCCTGACCACCTTCGAACTCGCTCGAGCCCGACTCAATCAGCTCCGAGAAAGCATCCGGCGCGCCAGACCCGATGCCAGGCAGGATCCGGTGGTGGGCCATCTTGTGGGCATTGACAAAGCCGTTGGCCTCTGATTGCTTTCGGAGCGTCAGCACGGCCTCAGCTAAGCGACGGTCGCCGCTGGCCAGGGTGGCACCGAACACTCCGCCAGCGGCGATCTGTGGTGCAGCCTGCCCAAACGGATGCGGGCGGGTCTGCCACATGCAACCCAGCTTCTTCGGGTAGCCCTGATGAATCCCGCGGGCAATCGCAAAGTCCTTGTCGACCCAGATGTAGACGCAACGCGAGAACGTCTGGCCTTCGAAGCTGCAGCGG
>Ga0307289_10000366_pt1 | contig 19357 bp, 23 predicted proteins | sample ER_DNA_143_FD_194483 | JGI IMG/M metagenome (GOLD analysis project Ga0307289, IMG submission 194483) | Bulk soil microbial communities from the East River watershed near Crested Butte, Colorado, United States - ER_DNA_143 | ecosystem: Environmental > Terrestrial > Soil > Floodplain | place...
GTGCCACCGATCCCGGCTAGGTTGCCCATCCCAGTGATCCGGCCGGAGGCGGATGTTGACGGGGTCACGCCACTGGTCCGCAGGCGGCCAAGCGACGCATCACCGGGATCGCGCTCGTACGAGCTGTGACGGTCAGTGGTCCTCAGACTCAGGCCTTCAACGTAGAGGACGTTAAGCTCGGGGTCGTGTCCATCGTGCGCGACGACGCTACCCTGATGCGACAGCTCACCGCCTGATCAGCGATGACGGGCGTCTGTGGCGCCATCGCCACCGAGTCGCAACGTCAAACGGACTGAGTGAGCGCATCAAGCGTTGACAGCTGTGTCAGCGCTTTTAAGGCGGGTCTCTTTAGGCGAGGTGCAGCGCCGTCGGGACCGCGCCCTATCTGGGCGCCGATGTGACGCACCCGTTCGTTCCTGTCCGGCCGCGCGTCGCCATATTCCTCCGTCTGGATCAGCTGGGTCCGCCTACCGGGCTGGCGGGAGGAGGTGAACCAGAGCGTTGGACATCCGGTCCCGGCCGGCTCCCTCGCGACCCCAGAGCGTCAAGCCGAACTGCAGGTTCGAGGACAGTGTCACCTGCACGATCCCCGGCGCGACCTCACGGATCCGAGCGGTGACCTTCTCACCGAAGGCCAGCACCGTTCTCCCGGCGGTGAAGACCAGAACGCCAGTCGCCGGGTCTGCGGAAAGGTGCTGCATGCCCGAACGCCGCGCCGCCTCCTCGAGCGCCGCGATCGCCTCCCCGGCGGTCGCCAGGAAGCTCATCGACCAATCGCGACGTGCGCTCATCTCACCACTCCCGCACGCCGATGTCCTCCGTAAGCGCAGCCCCGGCGGCTCAGTGTTCCGTTGCTTCGGCCTGTTCGGCCTGTTCGGATTGTTCGGCCTGTTCGACCAGCTCACCTTCGAGCATGATGTTGATCTCGTCGCTGACCACGAACCGTCCATCGAGCACCGGGTTGAAGGTCATGCCGAAGTCCTTACGGTTGATCTTCCCGTGTCCGCTGTAGCCGATCCGGTGGCCCATCATGGGGTCGTTGAACTCCCCGAGCTTGGTCATTTGCAATGACACCGGTCGGGTGGTGTCCTTGATCGTCAGATCGCCGGTCACGATGTACCGGTCCTGGCCGTCCGCCTCGACCTGGGTGCTGGTGAACGTGATCACCGGGAAGGCGTCCGATTCCAGGAAGTTCGACGAGCGCAGGTCGTTGTCGCGGATCGGGTTGTGGGTCTTGATGCTTGCCGTCTGGATGGTGACCTCGACCCGCATCCTTTCCAGATGGTCGGGGTCAATCTCGGCGGTGGAGGTGACATCCGCGAAGTGACCTCGCACCGTCATCATGCCCAGGTGCTTCGCCGCGAACTCCACCTGCGTGTGGTACGGGTCAAGCTGCCAGGTGCCCATGGGTCTCCTTCCAATCCTTGTCGGTTACCAGGTTGTTGTCTCGTTGGCCGGCTGGCGGCCGTTTAGCCGCTCGGCACGTGACTGCCCTGTGTCACCCGATTGTCGCGCTCTTCTCTGGCGGTGAACCTGGGGCCGAGGCGACCGCCGGCCGCGCGTGATGAGGGCTCAGCTCTCATTGGTCGGGGGCTGGCCAGGCCTCGCGGGTTGCCCGTCTGCCACCCGGGCGCCGGCGAAGGTTGGGCCAAGCGATGGGCGATATCGTCGCGAGCGCGGTCTTCAAGATCGGGCGCAGTGTCAGGCGCCCCCGTGCATCGGGCGTCGCGGACAGTCATTCCCCACTTCGCGGTACCGGTTTTGCGACTGGTGCTGTGTGTGGACTCGGGCCACCTCCCATGGAAAGTGCCAGATCCAGGCGTTGGACCGGACCGCGCCGATCCTGCCGCTGCAGTCCGGGCCGGCCGAGCGGCGTTCCCACGACTACGTCCGGCACGGCACCTCGACGCTGTTCGCCGCGTTGGAGATCGCTACCGGCCAGGTCACCGGCGCCTGTAAGCCGCGGCACCGGAACCAGGAGTTCCTCGCGTTCCTCAAACGCGGGGGCACTAGTTCCGAAGCGGCGGTATCGACTTCTACCCGAAGGAGCTGCCGGCCCTCGAGGTCGAGGTCCGATGACGGTCGGGCCAGGCACCAGTGTCGACGCGGTCGTCGGGATGCGCTCCGTTGACATGGTCCCGGTCCCTGCGCAGCTCAAGGCGATCGCGTCTGAGGTACACGTCAACGTGTACCTCAGACGTACCGTTCCAAGAGAGCGCGTCAGCGATGGCGTCGAGGCGAGCGGCGGCCGCCTCTCGGCGCCGCCGTGTCTTCTCGGATGTCTTGATCAGCTCCCTTCCGACCTCCCGATGTGTACGGTAATGGCTTGGTGCCGCGCCCTTCTCACATGTTCTGGGTGATGCGGCGTCTTGTGCGCCCGACGACAGTGGCGCCACGGCAACCTCGCCGCACTCAGCTGCCCGAGCGGCTTGTCCTGCCGCACCGCGGCCAATCGCACAGGAGATCCAGATGCCCGAGAACACCCCAGTCCTTGACTGCCTCACCGACATGACCGCCATTTCCATCGCAGAGGCAGCCTCGAAGCCCGCGAACACATGCTCGCGCGGCTGGCCGCGCTCGTCGCGGTCGGCGCGCCAGATGCCTCCTATCTCATGAATGCGGCCGCGGCATCCGAGGTCGGGGTCAGCCTGGAAGATGTCCAGGGAGTGCTGGTCGCGATCGCTCCGATTGTCGGGACGCCGCGGGTCCTTGCCGGCGCCGGGGGGATCACCAGGGCGCTCGGTTTCGCGGTCGCCGTGGCAGAAGCGGAGATCGAGGCGATGCTCGCGGAGGCCGAGGCGGAGGCCGAACCCGACGAGAGCTGACGCGCCGCACGCACACGTGCATGCCTGCAGGCAAGGAGGAGCAGCCAGACAATGGGGCATCGACACACCCGCGGTGTTTGGGGACGGATGGCCGACGCCCACCATTGCCGATGGGGTTGTTCCCATTAACCACCTTCGGGGCGCGCCCCTTCTGGCCGGAGTGACGCAGCTGGTCATGGCTAGGACAGGGCATCCGGCCGGTACCGACCGTATGCCCTGCTCGGCCACCCTGCCGTGGTCACTACAGCCGCAAGCCTGGTCTGACGTATCACGAGGCCGGTGTGGGCGTCGGCCCAGTGCCGGGGGTGGTGCAGCCGGGGAAGGTGCAGTGCCGGTCTCGTAGCCACAGTGCCCGTACTTGGGCGGAGGTGAACGCCGCCGGTATCCGCCCAGGTCCAGGATCTGCCCGGTCCCGGCCAGCACGGCGGGGATGATGCCGGCGTCGCAGGCCAGCCTGCGGACCGTCTGCGGCCCCAACACGTCCCGCCGTCCAGGCCGCCGACGCCGCCGACCAGGACCCCGGGCCGGCACCGGTCGCGCAGGTCGTCCAGCCCGATGGTGACGATCACGGTGGCCTTGGCCCCGGCCCGGGTGACCATCGCCGTGGCGGCGGTGGCCCGCCGGCACACGCCGATGAGGGCGTCGCCGCGGCGTTGGTCCACGGTCCGAGGGTCCTTGACCCGTCGACGACCTTGGGGGCGGAGGCGGTGTTGATGGCCGCTTCGACCACGGCGCGGGCTTCGGGGTTCAGCCGCAGCCGGTACTCGGTGATCCCGCCGCCGATGTCCCGCCCGCAGGACAGCACGGTCAGCCCGGCGTGCCGGTCCTCGACCTCCTGCAACACCTCCCCCAGCCCGTACCGGGCCAGCACCGCCGGCCGCAGCCGGCGCACCCCGGCCGCCCCGTCCACGCCGCCCATCGTGATCAGCCCGGCCAGCACCGCCTCCCGAGAATCCAGGGACGGGCACCGCTCGGCGATCCACTGGGCCGTCGTCCCGGCCTGCGAGCTCGCGACCTCCCCGCGGGATTCGGCGTCGGCGGTGATCGTGTACCGGCCCGCCCCGGCCATGGCGGCCAGCCGGTCGATCACCGGCAGCACCACGTCCAGGTCCGGGCCGGTCAGCCGGGAACACCCGGGCCGGCAGGTCGGCCAGCAGGTCGGTGGCAGCCGACAGCACGGCGACCAGCCGGTCGCCGTAGCTGCCCATCCCCGAGTCCATGACACGGCCCTAGAACCCACCCCCGACAGGCCACCGACTACGAATCCTGGTCACCCACAAGGCAATCCACATGGCATGAGCAATTGGCAACACCAGCCTCGTGGGACTGCTGAGGCTCACCAGAGAACCTGGACATCGGAACGCCACCGATCGAGCAGCTCAGGATCACTGCACGAGATCTCGTCGCCGCGGTTCCAGAGGGCGAGATAGATCTGGGCGGCGGTTCCGCTGACGTCGACGACGTCGGCCTCGTCTGCCGCCGGATCGCCCAGGCGTGACGTGGTGCGGCCCTCGCCGACACGCATCGTCCAGGCGTCACCGGTGTCGGTGGTGCGAACCACGACCGTCTTCGGCGCGGACATCTCCAGGCCGGTGCGACGCCGTGGCACGAAGCCCATGATCAGCTCGTCGACGCCGTCGGCGGCGAGTTGGGGCGATATCCAGGTCTCCGACGCCGACGGGACGATACTCCGAGCCGCCGCCATCGCGTCGACGGCGTGAATCGTCGTCTCGTGGCACTGCCGCCGAGCCCAGCCCTGGCGCGGCCCCGGGGCGTCCGGGAGGAAGAACCACACGTCAAGGTCGGTCGGGGCGAAGGCCAGCGCCGACAACAGGTCGCGGGCTCCCTCGTCGAGCCACGTCAGCGGGTCGGGTGATGCCAGTCCCTCGCGCTCGATCGTTGCACACGCCTCGCCGTCGGCGACGACGCCGCGCACGCAGCCGGCGGCCCAGCGGTGCACCATCCCCTGGTGGGCCACCAGGTCGCGCACCGTCCAGCCCGGGCAGGTCGGCACCGGGGCCGCGAGGCCAGCCCGGGCCGCGTTGTCGCGCAGGACGGTCCACGCGTCGCCGATCCCCGTCCCGTGCTCCTCGAACGTCAGCGACGTAGGCATGCGGGAAGCGTAGGTCCTCGGCACCCACCGGCACCGAGCCGCCGACCGGCGGAGCCCGGCGCTAGATTGCTCCCGTGGAGCCGAGTGACCTGCTGCGCAACGGCATGCTTCAACTCGCCGCGTCGACCCGAGTGCGTGACGTCGTGGAGCGAGCGCCGGTGAGCCGCAACGTGGTTCACCGGTTCGTCCCCGGGACTCGCACCGAGGACGCGGTTCGGGCCGCGAGCGGCCTCGCCAACCGACACCGGATGTCGACCATCGACTACCTCGGCGAGGACACGACCGAGCTCAGCCAGGCCCAGCACACTCGCGACGCCTACCTGGCGCTCATCGGCGCCCTGGCCGAGGCGGGCCTGACCACCGATGGGACCGCCGAGGCGTCGCTCAAGCTGTCCGCGGTCGGCCAGGCGCTACCCGGCGACGGAGACAAGATCTCCCTCGAGCACGCCCATCAGATCTGCCAGGCGGCAGCCGACGCCGGGACGACGGTGACCCTCGACATGGAGGACCACACGACCACGGACGCGACACTCGAGACCCTGCGCGAGCTGCGCCGGGACTTCCCGAACGTCGGAGCCGTGCTGCAGGCATACCTCCATCGCACCGAGGCCGACTGTGCCGACCTCGCCCACGAGGGCAGTCGGGTCCGGCTCTGCAAGGGCGCGTACAAGGAGCCCGAGTCCGTCGCCTACCAGTCCTCCGGGGAAGTCGACAAGTCCTACGTCCGCTGCCTCAAGGTGCTCATGGCGGGCGAGGGATACCCGATGATCGCCAGCCACGACCCACGGCTGGTCGAGATCGCCGGGGCGCTCGCCGCGAAGAACGGCCGCGACCCGAAGTCCTTCGAGTACCAGATGCTCTACGGCATCCGGCCCGAGGAGCAGCAGCGCATCGCCGACCGCGGTGACCAGATGCGCGTCTACATCCCCTACGGCGAGGAGTGGTATGGCTACCTCATGCGCCGGATGGCCGAGAAGCCGGGAAACCTCGCCTTCTTCCTGCGCGGCGTGGCGACGAGGGGCTGACCTCGGGTGGCCACCACAGCGATCTTCGGCGCCGGTGTCATGGGAGAGACCCTGCTGTCCGGACTGATTCGGTCCGGCCGGGATGTCGCGGACCTCACCATCACCGAGAAGCGGTCCGACCACGCAGCTCAGCTCAACGCCAAATACGGCGTCAGCGTCCTCGACAACGCGACCGCCGCCGAGAGCGCGGATGTGCTGGTCCTCGTCGTGAAACCGCAGGACATGAACGGCCTGCTGGCCGAGATCCGCGACCACGTGGCCCCGGGCAACCTCGTCGTCTCCCTGGCGGCGGGCATCACGACCGACTTCCTCGAGTCGCGGCTCCCCGAGGGCTCGTCGGTGGTGCGGGTCATGCCCAACACCCCGGCCCTCGTCGACCAGGGCATGGCGGCCATCTCCCCGGGGCGGCACTGCACCGACGACCACCTCGAGGAGGCGGAGGCGCTGCTGCGCTCCTGCGGCCGGGTGGTGCGCGTTCCCGAGAACTACCAGGACGCCGTCACGGCGATCTCCGGCAGTGGACCCGCATACATCTTCTACGTCGTCGAGGCGATGATCGAGGCGGGCGTGGTCCTCGGCCTGCCCAGGGCAACGAGCACCGAGCTCGTCGTCCAGACGCTCTTCGGCGCGGCGACGATGCTGAAGGAGACCGGCGAGCACCCGACCGTGCTGCGCGAGCGGGTGTCGTCCCCGGGCGGCACGACGGTGGCGGCGCTGCGCCAGCTCGACGACCACAAGGTGCGGGCTGCATTCATCACCGCCATGGAGGCGGCCGCCTCACGGTCACACGAGCTGGCCGCCGGCAACCCGTGACGGTCACGATCCACCGCGTCACGCCCGACGACTGGCGCTCGCACCGAGATCTACGCCTGGAGATGCTGCAGGCGGCGCCGGAAGCGTTCTACACGCGGTATGCCGACGTGGCCGGTTTCGACGAGGACACGTGGCGCGAGCGGCTCGCCACGCAGTGCCACTTCCAAGCGCTGCTGGACGGCGACCCCGTTGGGTCGGTGGGGATCTGGGACGACCCCGAGACACCCGCCGACGCCTCGACCCTGGTGGCGATGTACGTCGTCCCGTGCGCTCGAGGCGCAGGCGTGGGTGAGCGCCTGGTGCAGGCGGTGCTCGACGAGGCAGCTGCCCGCGGCCGGTCCCGTGTCGTCCTCGAGGTGACCGAGACCAACGAGCCGGCCCGGCGGCTCTACGAGCGGATGGGTTTCGTCCTCGACGGCACCCGGAAGCCGCTGCCGCACACCCCAGGGCTCGACGAGCTGGGCATGGAGAGGGTCCTCGACACCCAGGTCCCGACATCGGCGGACGACGTGGGAGGCTGACGCCATGACCGACGTGACGGTGCGCTCGCTGGGCGAGGAGGAGTGGGAGGAGTTCAAGGCGATTCGCCTTGCTGCGCTTCGAGATTCGCCCGACGCATTCGTCGCGACGGTCGACGACGAAGAGGGCTTCGACGAGGATCTCTGGCGCCTTCGTATGCGTCGGTCGGTGCGGCTCGTCGCGGTTCCGGTGGACGGGGACGGCAACGCCAACGGCGAGCCGGTCGGAGTGCTGAGTCTCGGCCAGGGCAAGGACGAGGAGGGCCGGGTCGCGGAGATCTTCGGGCTCTGGGTCGCTCCGGACGCTCGCGGTACGGGGGTGGCGACCAGGCTGGTCGAGGCCAGTGCCGACCGCGCGCGCCGCGACGGGCGCACCCACGTGTCGTACTGGGTGGGCACCGACAACGGGCGCGCAGTGGCCTTCGCGAGCGGGATGGGGTTCCGGCCCACCGACTCCCGGCGACCGATGCGCGTGGTGCATGGGGGCGGCGTGGGCGATGACGAGGAGGAGATCGCCATGGTTCTCCCGCTTGGTGAGGACCGCGGCCGGCCCGAGGTTCTCTGAGCCGCCCGCCTGCGCCGATCATCGGTAACGTCACGCCCATGCCGACACAGGCAGAGGTCGTCTGGGACCCGGGCTTCACGCGGTACGACTTCGGCCCCACGCACCCGATGTCGCCGATGCGACTCGACCTCACGGCCCGGCTCTGTGACGCCTTCGGCCTCTTCGACCACGAGGACGTGCGCCGGCTCGACCCCGGCGTCGCGTCGGACGCCGAGCTCGAGACCGTGCACAGCCCCGCGTACGTCGCCGCCGTCAAGGCGGCGTCCGCCGACCCCGACGAGGCCGACGACGCATACGGGCTCGGCACGGACGACGATCCCGCGTTCGTGGGGATGCACGAGGCGAGCGCCCGCGTCGTGGCGGGGACGCGGGACCTCTGCGAGGCCGTATGGACGGAGCAGACGTCGCACGGCGTCAACTTCTGTGGCGGCCTGCACCACGCGATGCCGGAGGCGGCGTCCGGCTTCTGCATCTACAACGACGTGGCCATCGGGATCCGGTGGCTGCTGGACCACGGGGTCGAGCGGGTCGCCTATGTCGACGTCGACGTCCACCACGGCGACGGGGTTGAGCGGATCTTCTGGAACGACGAGCGGGTTCTCACCGTGTCGATCCACGAGTCCGGGCGGGCGCTGTTCCCGGGTACCGGCTGGCCGTCGGACATCGGCGGCTCTGACGCGCAGGGCTCGGCCACGAACATCGCGCTGCCTCCTGGGGTGGCCGACGCTGGATGGTTGCGGGCCTTTCACTCGACGGCGTTGCCCGTGGTTCGCGCGTTCCGGCCGCAGATTCTCGTGACGCAGCACGGCTGCGACACCCACTTCCAGGACCCGTTGGCTCATCTGGCCCTGACGGTGGACGCCCAGCGTGAGGCCGCGGACGCGCTGCACCGGCTCAGTCATCAGGTATGCGACGGACGCTGGGTGGCGCTCGGCGGCGGCGGGTACGAGGTCGTCGACGTCGTGCCGCGGGCGTGGACGCATCTGACGGCGATCGCCGCCCACCGCCCGATCGCCGTGACCGAGCCGATCCCCGAGGACTGGCGCGAGCACGTCCGGGAGCTGACCGGGCGGCCGGCGCCGTTCCGGATGGGCGACCGGACGCCGGACGCCGGGCCGTTGTGGTGGCGCTCATGGGACCTCGGCTACGACCCGGAAGATCCTGTGGACCGCGCGGTGATGGCCACCCGCCAGGCAGTCTTCCCGCTGCACGGGCTCGACGTCTACTTCGACTGACCACGCCGGCCGCTCCGCCGGCCTCTCGACCCAACGAGCGGCGGAGGAGGGGGTGAGCGACGCGGAGTCGCTGCAGGCGGCGCGTGGACACGCATACCGGCGTGTCGGCTTGACTTCGCACCGGCATTGGCCTCACGACCGGCTTCCCCAAGCGTCACACGTGCCCCTAGAGTGACCTCGTGCACCCGTGCAGTCGACCGCCGGAGGGGAAGCCGGCGCTGAGCGGGGCAGATCGAGGGTCACCATGTCCACAGAGCGGCAGCTCGCCGAGGTGCGGTTCCTGACCGTTGCCGAGGTCGCCTCGATCATGCGCGTGTCGAAGATGACGGTCTATCGGCTCGTCCACGCCGGGGATCTCCCGGCGGTCCGTGTCGGTCGATCCTTCCGGGTCCCTGAGGACGAGGTGCACAAGTACCTGCGCAGCTCCTTCGTCGACACCGCGTGACTCCGCGTTCACCCGCCGGCGGACCGCTCCGCGTCACGTTTGGGCGGTCCCCCGGGCGGACGCTACGATGACGGGCGATCTGTTCGGCGTGACCTCTGTATGCCCGCCGACACCACGGTAGGCACGAGTACACGCGAGGACGGTCCATGGGTTCTGTCATCAAGAAGCGCCGCAAGCGGATGGCCAAGAAGAAGCACCGCAAGCTGCTGCGCAAGACCCGCCACCAGCGTCGCAACAAGAAGTAGTCGGCAGCGTTCGGGGACGGGCCTCCACCTCCGGCGGGTGGAGGCTTCATGATGCCCTCCGTGTCACTCAACGCCTCTCGCTAGGATCGACCGGTCCGGTCGTGCACGGTGGAAGGGGTGGTCGTGGCGTCCGTGGTGCTCGTCACCGGCGTCTCGCGCTACATGGGGGGCGTCTTCGCGCGTGCGCTGGGCGCCGTCGACGAGGTCGAGCGGATCATCGGCGTCGACGTGGTGCCGCCGCCGCACCCCATCGGGCGGACCGAGTTCGTGCGGGCCGACATCCGCAACCCGATGATCGGCAAGATCATCGGCCAGGCCGGGGTCGACACGGTCGTCCACATGAACGTCATCGCGACGCCGCTCTCGGCCGGCGGCCGGGTCTCCCAGAAGGAGATCAACGTCATCGGCACGATGCAGCTCCTCGCCGCCTGCCAGAAGGCCGACGGACTGCAGCGACTGGTCGTCAAGTCGTCCGCGGCGGTGTACGGCTCGTCGCCGCGCGACCCGGCGCTGTTCTCCGAGGACATGAGTCCCAAATCGTTGCCACGAGCGGGTTTCGGCAAGGACTCGGTCGAGGTCGAGGGGTACGTCCGTGGGTTCGCCCGGCGCCGTCCCGATGTCGGCATCACGACGCTGCGGTTCGCCAACGTCATCGGTCCGGGGGTCCGGACCGCGATGACCGACTACTTCGCGCTGCCCGTGATCCCCGCGCCACTGGGCTTCGACGCGCGGCTGCAGTTCGTGCACGAGACCGACGCCGCGTCCTGCCTCGTCCTCGCGGCGACGTTGCCGGCCACGGTCGGCAACGTCAACGTCGCCGGTGACGGGATCATCACGCTCATGCAGGCGGCGGCCCTTGTCGGCCGCCCCATCCTCCCGGTTCCGATGGCGGCGTCCGGGTTCTTCGGCGGTCTGGTCAAGCGGGCGGGCCTCGCGGACTTCTCGGAGGATCAGATGCAGTTCCTCGCCTACGGTCGCGGTCTCGACACCACGCGTATGCGTGAGGTGCTCGGCTTCGAACCGCTCTACTCCACACGCGAGGCGTTCTTGGACTTCGCGCCGCACGTCACCGCCGTGGTTCCCGGAGCGGCGACCGCGGTCAACGCGGTGCAGGGCGCAGCCGGAAGCGCGGTCAATGCCGTCGCCTCCGCTCTGAGTGGCAGAGGCGGCTGATGGCGCCGCCCCGGAAGCGCGGGAGCACCGCGACCACGACGGCCGCGACGAAGACGGCGGCGACCAAGTCGGCCGGGAAGAAGACGGCCGCGACGAAGACCGCCGGGAAGAAGACGGCCGCCACCACGGCGACGGCGGCGAAGGCGACGCCGGCGGCCGCCGGCTCGCCGCGCCGCACGACGACCCGCGACGCCCTCGCCGCCGGCGCCGCTCGAGCCTCGGGCGAGCGCGCTCGACGCCGCGGGACTCCGCTCATCGCCGTGCCCGATCTCGTCGAGGCACCGGCGCGGGCGCCGAAGGAGGCCACCCCGGCGACGGCCGCTTCGACGACCACGGCCGCTGCCCACCCGACCACGGGTGCGGCGCCGCCGCCAGCCACAGTCAAGGCAGGGCGCAAGCACCGACCGCGCCCCGCGGCTCGATCTCCGAAGCCGACCGCCAAGGTCATGGCCCGGCAGGGCGGGCGGCGAACCGAACCACCACGACCGATCCGGCCCCTCCGCCCGGTCCCCAATGCGTCCGATGTCTCGACGTCGTCCGCCCGGCGCCTCCGCGCCAACGCGGCCTCCCGCCGTGAAGGCCCCGACACCGAGAAGCCGCCGAGGAGGACCCGACCGGAGGTGGTCCGCCCGGGCGAGGCGTCCCGGACGGTCGTCCCCGGACTCGAGGACCTGGTCCAGGCCGGAGTGGCTGCTCTTCGAGCGGTCGTCGCCGCCTCCGGGGTCGAGCCGGAAGAGGTCGAGCGGCAGGTCGCCAACACCCTGGCGTTCCTGCGCCGTCGGCTGACCGGCGACTTCGAGGTCGACGACTTCGGCTTCGACGAGGACTTCACCGTCAACGCATACCTGCCCTTGCTCCGGCCGCTTTACAAGACCTGGTTCCGGGTCGAGGTCCGCGGGATCGAGAACATCCCGGCCGTGGGCGGCGGGCTGGTGGTGTCGAACCACTCGGGCACCCTCGCCATGGACTCGCTGATGACCCAGGTCGCCGTCTACGACGAGACGCCGACGCACCGGCACCTGCGGATGCTCGGGGCCGACTTCGTGTTCCAGACGCCGGTCGTGTCCCAGATCGCCCGCAAGTCGGGGTCCACGCTGGCGGCCAACTCCGACGCCGAACGGCTGCTGAGCGGCGGCGACCTGGTCGGCGTGTGGCCTGAGGGCTTCAAGGGGATCGGCAAGCCGTTCAGCGAGCGGTACAAGCTGCAGCGCTTCGGCCGTGGGGGGTTCGTCGCGTCGGCGATCCGCGCCCGGGTGCCGATCATCCCGTGCTCGATCGTCGGGGCGGAGGAGATCTACCCGATGATCGGCAACATGAAGACGCTCGCCCGGCTGGTGGGCGCTCCGTACGCGCCGGTCACGCCGACCTGGCCTCTGCTCGGCCCGCTGGGGTTGGTCCCGCTGCCGAGCAAGTGGCTCATCGAGTTCGGGGTCCCGGTGCAGACCTCCGACCTCGGTCCGGGAGCCGCCGACGACCCGATGCTCATCTTCGACCTCACCGACCGGACCCGCGAGACGATCCAGCAGACCCTCTACTCGCTGCTCATGCAGCGTCGCTCGGTGTTCTTCTGACGCACACTGGACCAGTGACGACGCGCATCACCCTCATCGGCCGGCCGGGCTGCCACCTCTGCGACGACGCGCGGGCTGTGGTCGAGCAGGTGGCCGGTGAGCTCGGCGTCGGTTGGCAGGAGCATTCCGTCGACGACGATCCTGCGTTGCGGGCGCAGTGGGGCGACCACATCCCGGTGACCCTCGTCGACGGGCGTCAGCACGACTTCTACCGCGTCTCACCGGAGCGGCTTCGCGCCGCGTTGTCGCGTCCCGCGCCACGAAGCGGAGTGCGTTCCGAGTGACCCGCATCACACCCGGCCGGTGAGACGGTCCACGGGCTGATCGTCGGGGCTCGGCGACTTTGTGCCGGCCTTCACAACCGCATACCCTGAACTCACCTACGCGCTCCGTGCCACCGGGCGACACTCTCCGGCCGACCTCCATGGTCTGCCCCCCGCTCGCTTGGGGCCACCACGGAAAGGAGCCGGTGAGCGACCGTGTCCGCCGACCCCGCGACCCGTCGGGAGATTCCTGACGCAACCGTCGCCCGGCTGCCGGAGTACCTGCGCGCGCTCACCGACTTCGCCGAACGCGGCACGAAGAGCGTCTCCTCCGAGGAGCTGGCGGCGGCCGCGGGGGTGCGTTCGACGCAGCTGCGCAAGGACCTCAGCCATCTGGGGTCCTACGGCGTGCGGGGCGTCGGGTACGAGGTCGATCATCTGGCCGTCGAGATCTCCCGCGCGCTCGGGCTCAGCCAGGACTGGCCGGTCGCCATCGTCGGGATGGGCAACCTGGGCCGGGCACTCGCCGCCTACTCCGGGTTCGCCTCCGGCGGGTTCCACGTGGCCGCGCTGTTCGACGACGACCCGACCGTCGGCGGTGGCCGCGTCGGTGACGTCGTCATAAGCCCGATGACCGAGCTGCGGCGGCTCATCCGCAGCCGGAAGATCGCCATCGGGGTGATCACGACGCCGGCGTCCTCGGCTCAGCAGGTCTGCGAGGCCATGGCGGCAGCGGGCATCCGGTCGATCCTGAACTTCGCCCCGGCGGTGCTCAACCCGCCACCGGGCACCAACGTTCGCCGGGTCGACCTGAGCACCGAGCTCCACGTGCTGGCGTTCCGCGAGATGCAGGTCGAGCCCCTCGACCAGCCGGTTGGAGTCGCCCGGTGAGCCTGCTCGTCATCGGCCTGTCCCACCGCACCGCGCCGATCGCCTTGCTGGAGGCTGTCGCCGGGGCGCCCGCCGGTGCGCTCGCGCACCGGGTCGCGGCCTCAGACGCGGTCGGGGAGTCGGTCGTCCTCACCACGTGCAACCGCCTCGAGGTGTATGCGGAAGCAGTCACCTTCCACGGCGCCATCGCGGCCATCGGCGAGGCGCTCGCCGAGGCCTCGGGCGTGGACCGCGCCGAGCTGACGGCTCATCTCTACGTCCATTACGAGGACCGGGCCGTCGCCCATGCGTTCGCCGTGGCCGCCGGCCTGGACTCGATGGCCGTCGGCGAAGCCCAGGTCCTCGGCCAGCTACGTGACGCCCTACGGGCCGGCCAGCGTGCTGGAACGGTCGGCGAGTCGCTGAACTCCCTTCTTCAGCAAGCACTTCGGGTGGGCAAGCGCGCTCACCACGAGACCGCGATCGACTCGGTGAGCCGATCCCTCGTGGAGGCCGGGCTCGACGAGGCGGAGCGCCGGCTCGAGGACCTCGAGTCGCGCACCGTGCTCGTCCTCGGCGCCGGCGGCATGTCCAGCCTGGCCGCGACGACCGCCGCACGCCGCGGCGTGCGAGGCATCCTCGTCGCCAACCGCACCCTGGCCCGCGGCGAGCGGCTGGCCGAAGCGACCGGTGGCCGGGCCGTCGCCATCGACCGCCTCGTGGAGGCCATCGCCGAGGCTGACGTGGTCATCTCCTCGACCGGTTCGGCCCACTATCTCGTGGGGGCGGACATCGTCGCCGCCGCGGCGGCGACTCGCCCGCATGGGCGCGTGTTCGTCGACCTGGCCCTGCCGCACGACGTCGACCCCGCGGTCGCGGACCTACCGGGAACCACCCTGGTCGGGCTCGGCGACCTCGGCGCGCTGCTCGCCGAGGGCGCTGACGTCGAGACGCTGCCCGAGGTGCAGGCGGTCCGCGACCTGGTCACCGGGGAGGTCGCCGCCTACCTCGCCTCGCGCATGGTCAAGTCGGTGGCCCCCACCGTCGCCGCACTCCGCTCGCGGGCGGCGGCCGTCGTTGCGAGCGAGATGGAGCGGCTCGACCACCGGCTGCCCGACCTCGACGAGGCCACGCGGGTGGAGATCCAGCACGTCGTCCACCGGGTGGTCGAGAAGCTGCTCCACACGCCGACGGTCCGAATCAAGGAGCTGACCAGCGACGGTCACGGCGAGGACTACGCCGCGGCGCTTCGCGAGCTGTTCGACCTCGACCCGCACACGGTGGCCGCCGTGTCGACGCCACCCACGACGGTGCACTCCGAGATCGGGGGTGCACCGTGACCACCCTCCGGGTCGGCACCCGCCGCAGCACCCTCGCGCTCGCGCAGGCCACCCAGGTGGCCGACGAGCTGCGGGCGCTCGGCTACGAGGTCGACCTGGTGCCCATCACGACGCTCGGCGACCGGTCCGCAGAGGCGCTGACGACGATCGGGGGCACGGGGGTCTTCGCCGCCGCCATCCGTCGGGCGCTGCTCGACGGCGAGATCGACCTCGCTGTCCACTCGCTCAAGGACCTGCCGACCACCCCGGAGCCGGGGTTGGTCGTCGCGGCCACACCGACCCGGGAGGATCCGCGCGACGTGCTGGTCGCCCGGGACGGGTTGACCCTCGGCGAGCTGCCGGCCGGCTCGGTGGTCGGGACCGGCTCGCCGCGCCGGGCGGCCCAGCTGCGGGCACTCGGGCGCGGGCTGGAGGTCGTGACGGTCCGCGGCAACGTCGACACCCGGCTCGAGCTGGTCCGGTCCGCGGCGGTCGACGCGGTGGTCCTGGCCCGTGCCGGACTGGCCCGCATCGACCGCCTGGAGGAGGCCACCGAGACGCTCGACCCGGCGCGGATGCTGCCGGCCCCTGGTCAGGGCGCGCTTGCCGTCGAGTGCCGGGAGGACCGCACCGACGCGCGCGTGGCGGTCGCGGCGCTGGACGACGCCGACACCCGGGTGTGCGTTACGGCCGAACGTGCGCTGTTGGCCGCGCTCGAGGCCGGGTGTACTGCTCCGGTCGGGGCTCTGGCCGAGGTCGCCGAGGGGCCGGCCCTGGCGCTTCACGCCTTCGTCGGCGCGGTCGACGGCTCCACGGAGCTGCGCCGCTCCGTCGACGGAACTCGCGACGACCCGGCCGGCACCGGCCGCCGCCTCGCCGCCCTGATGTTCGAGGCCGGCGCCGCCGCGCTCACCGCCTCCTCGGCCACGCACGACAAGCCGCCCGACGGCATACCCCGCGCCGTCCCGACGTTGACCACAGAACACCAACACCACACGGAGCACGTCTCGTGACCCCCACAGTTACCCCCCGCGCGGGCAAGCCAGTCGGCCGCGTCGCCTTCGTCGGTGCCGGCCCCGGCGACCCCGGACTCGTCACCCTGCGCGCCCGGGACCGGCTCGCCGCCGCCGACACCGTCGTTCTCGACCAGATCAACCGCGAAGAGCTGCTCGCCCGGTTCTGTCGGTCCGACGTCACCGTCGTCGACGCCGGCCACGGAGAGCACGGTGAGGAGCTGACCCGCGCCTCCCGCGCCAAGCTGATCGTCCGCACCGCCAAGGCGCTCGGTGGCGACGGCCTCGTCGTCCGGCTCCTCGACGGTGACCCCGCCCTCTTCAGCGGTCTCGCCGAGGAGGCGCTGGCCCTGCACAAGGCCGGGATCCCGTTCGAGGTCGTGCCGGGCGTCAGCGCCGCCTCCGCCGTTCCCATGTATGCCGGCGTGCCGCTCACGACGCAGCAGGCGACCGCGGTGCACGTGGTCGACGCGGGCGACCGACGTCACGACTGGGCCTCCGCGACCTCCGACCACGTCACCGTGGTGATCCTGGGCGCACCGGAGACACTGGCGCCGGCCCTCGCGGGCCTGCTCGGGGGAGGTCGGTCGGAGGACACGCCGGTCCTCCTCACCGAGTGCGGCACGACCACCCGGCAGGTGAGCCGGGTGACCACCCTCGGTCAGGCCGAGGCGCTGCTCACCGAGTCGACGGTCCACTTCCCGTCGCTCGCCGTCGTGGGACCGAGCGTGGCCCTGCGCGACGAGCTGTCGTGGTACGAGACCAAGCCACTGTTCGGCTGGAACGTGCTGCTGCCGCGGACGAAGGACCAGGCCGGTCCGACCGATGAGCGGCTGGCGTTCTACGGCGCCAAGGCCGACGTCGTGCCGACGATCTCCGTCGAGCCGCCGCGCACACCGCAGCAGATGGACCGAGCCATCAGGGGCCTGGTCACCGGCCGCTACGAGTGGGTCGGGTTCACCTCGGTCAACGCCGTCCGCGCCGTGCGCGAGAAGTTCGAGGAGTCCGGGCTGGACGCCCGGGCGTTCTCGGGCCTCAAGATCGCGGCCGTCGGCGGCGTCACCACGGCCGCCCTTCGCGACTGGGGCATCCAGCCCGACCTCGTCCCCTCGGGCGAGCAGTCGGCCGCTGGTCTCCTCGTCGAGTGGCCGGAGTTCGACGAGGTCCTCGACCCGATCAACCGGGTGTTCCTCCCCCGTGCGGACATCGCCACCGACACCCTGGTGGCCGGCCTGCAGCAGATGGGTTGGGAGGTCGACGACGTCACGGCGTACCGCACGGTCCGGGCGGCGCCGCCGTCCGCCGAGGTCCGCGACGCGATCAAGTCCGGCGCGTATGACGCGGTGGTCTTCACGTCCAGCTCGACGGTCCGCAACCTGGTCGGCATCGCCGGCAAGCCGCATCCGTCGACCGTCGTCGCGGTCATCGGCCCGGCCACGGCCAAGGCCGCCGAAGAGGCGGGGCTCCACGTCGACGTCATGGCGCCCGAGGCCTCCTCCGACGCGCTGGTCGACGCCCTGGCCGCGCACGGCCTCGGGTTGGCCATCGCCGCGCAGGAAGCCGGCGAGCGCGTGCGCCGGCCCAGCGAGACCAAGTCGACCGCTCGGCGCCGGGCGCGCTGACGCATACGAGACGTTCAGAGGTCCTGAGCATGGGCGTCGAGCAACCGGTGATCCGGCCCCGGCGGCTGCGGCAGAACGCGGCCGTCCGGGCGCTGGTCGCCGAGACGCGGCTGCACCCGCGCGACTTCGTACTGCCGGTCTTCGTCAAGGAGGGTGCCACCGAGCCGGTGCCGATCTCGTCGATGCCCGGCGTCGTCCAGCACACCCTGGACTCGCTCGTGGAGGAGGCCCGCGACTGCGTGGCCGCGGGCGTCGGCGGGTTCATGATCTTCGGAGTACCGACGAGCAAGGACGCGGTGGGCTCCGGCGCCGACGACCCCGACGGGATCCTCAATGTCGCGGTGGCCCGCGTGCGGGACGCGGTTGGCGACGACCTCGTCGTCATGTCAGACCTGTGCCTGGACGAGTTCACCGATCACGGTCACTGCGGCGTGCTGACCGCCGACGGGCGGGTCGACAACGACGCGACCCTCGAGCGGTATGCGTCGATGGCCGTCGCACAGGCCCGCGCCGGAACCCACGTGGTCGGGCCGAGCGGCATGATGGACGGCCAGGTCCGGGTGGTCCGGTCCGCCCTCGACGCGGCCGGCTTCCCCGACACGATCGTCCTCGCGTACGCGGCGAAGTACGCCAGCGGTTTCTACGGCCCGTTCCGCGAGGCGGTCGAGTCGTCGCTGGTGGGGGACCGGGCGACCTACCAGCAGGACCCGGCGAACCTCGTCGAGGCGCTCCGCGAGATCCAGCTCGACCTCGACGAGGGCGCCGACCTGGTCATGGTCAAGCCCGCCCTCTCCAACCTCGACGTCGTGCGGGCCGCGGCGGAGATCGCCACGGTGCCCGTCGCCGCGTACCAGATCAGCGGGGAGTACTCGATGATCGAGGCGGCCGCCGAGCGCGGCTGGATCGATCGCCGTAGGTGCGCCTTGGAGGCGCTGACTTCCATCAAGCGGGCCGGCGCCCAGGTGACCCTCACCTACTACGCCCGGGAGGCCGCTTCCTGGCTTGGCGGATGAGCAGCCGCTGACGACGCCGGCCGGCGTCGATGCCGACGGCGCCGAGCATGATCACACCGACGAGAAGACCGCTGGAGATCGTCGTGGCGGCGAGGGCGTCCGCTCCGGCCACGCCGGTCAGCGCGACAAGCAGCCCGACCAGACCGCAGGTCAGGGTGAACCAGCCCAGCCAGAGGAACACGTCTTCCCGGAACACCATCCGGAACACCAGCCAGTGCACCCCGAGCACGGTCGACACCCAGGGCAGCGACGCACTGGGCAGGTCCAGCACGCGGATGGCCAACTGGGTGCCACCGATGATGAGCACCACCTCGATGGCGACGACGATCCAGAACGCCTGCATCTGGCGGGCGCCGGGGCGGACCGCATCGGGGTCGTCGGGCACTCGCCATATCGCCCACAGCACCCCGAGGAACCACAGCCCGCCGATGACCCGGACAGTGTTGGCCCAGGGGTCGCCCAGCGGCCAGGCGTTGAGCAGGACGAAGAGGAGGCCTCCTACCGCGCCGACCAAGGCCCCGACTCGAGCGCCGTCCCACCGCACCGACCGTCTCGCCACGGGTTTCATTCTCGCGTATGCGGATCGTGGGCGGGTGCCGGGCCTAGGGCCTGGACGGGGCACCGGCAGAGACCGCTCTCTAGGAATGTCGAAGCTGGGAAGGCCGTTCGAACATATGATTGGAACCGACAGGAAGGACCATCGGGTGCGCGTGGAGCTGGACGAACCTC
>Ga0307289_10000370_pt1 | contig 19280 bp, 18 predicted proteins | sample ER_DNA_143_FD_194483 | JGI IMG/M metagenome (GOLD analysis project Ga0307289, IMG submission 194483) | Bulk soil microbial communities from the East River watershed near Crested Butte, Colorado, United States - ER_DNA_143 | ecosystem: Environmental > Terrestrial > Soil > Floodplain | place...
CGCCGTCCCGGCGCCGTTGGACCGCCGCTGGACGGCGTGGAGGTGCAGCTCATCGACGAGGACGGGACGACCATCGGAGTCAGCGACGACCAGACCGTCGGTGAGATCCGGGTCCGCGGGCCCAACTTGTTCCTCGAGTACCTCAACCGCCCCGACGCCACCGCCGAGGCGGTCCGCGACGGCTGGTTCCACACCGGTGATGTGGCCGTGCGCGCCCCCGACGGCTACATCCGGATCGTCGGGCGCCGCTCGGTTGACCTGATCAAGACCGGCGGCTACAAGATCGGCGCCGGCGAGATCGAGAATGCCCTGCTGGAGCACCCGGGGGTCGTCGAGGCGGCGGTGACCGGCGAGCCCGATCCCGACCTGGGCGAGCGCATCGTCGCCTGGATCGTCCCGGCCGAGCGGCGGCCGCCCGAGCAGGAGCTGGTCGACCACGTGGCCCGGCTGCTCGCCCCGCACAAGCGCCCGCGGGCGGTCCGCTACCTGGACCAACTGCCCCGCAACGACATGGGCAAGGTCATCAAGCGTGACCTCCAGCGCTGACCCAGGCAGAGCCCGGCCGTGCGACACCCAAGACGACGAACACGAACCAGAGCACGACCGGGGCAACGCGGTGACCAAGGCGCCATAGCCACGTGCCGCGCCTGGCCACGCAACTACCAGCGTAAAGAGTGGCGCGGGCCGCCCTACCCAGGTCACGGCGATGCCGCACGCGCGAGCGGCCCAGGCGCCGGCTACAGGGTAGTCCGCCCTCGGCCCGTAGCGTCGATCCAAGGGCTTGGAGCTGAGGGGATTTGAACAGCTATCGCGATACGGACCCGCAATCCGTACCGCTCGCTCTGTCTCGGTGCTGTCCTTGTTGCCATGGCCCGACGGCACCTATTGTTCGGCGGCATTCATTTGGCAAAGGTGAACCTGGTCGCATCCTTGGGGAACGACGACCACGCGAGCACCCGCCGCGGGTGCAGAGCCCCCGGCTCGGAGTAGGAGCTTGCCTCAAACTTGATGCCGTACTCGGCGTACTTGTTGTTCGCGAGATCGGCGAGCCGCTGGGCCAGTTCCGCCGAAGGTTTCGACACGCGAACCTCTCCCTGCACCACCACGACCTTCCACGGGTCCGGCAGGTGCATGGTGACGTGCGGATTCGTCCGCACCAGCTGCACGTGGACGGTTTCGGGGCTGCCTCCGTAGTACCAGACGTCGTCGACCCACAAGCCGTCGACCGGTACCACGTGCGGGCTCCCGTCCGCGCGGTTCGTGGCAAGCCAGTACTGCTTGGCGTGCTCAAGCTGAGCACGCACACCCTCCCAGGCCAGTGTCTCGGTCGTCTGCCCGTAGCCCTGAGGCAACACCAGCTTCTGCGCGATCGGCATGCAGCTCTCCTCGTCGTCGTCCCATCGGCAGTACAACACCTACCGCCGACAGCCCCGCACTGACGGCCATCACAACGGGTGGCCACCACCTGGCTGAGTCAGCCGACCGGGCGATCAATGACCGGGCTGCTCGGACAGTTCCACCCTCACCGCCACCGGCGCCACCGCCGGCACCCGGCGCACCCTCACCGCCGCCACCGGCGGGGCGCTCGCCCTGCTCGGCGTCCTGCTCGGCGCCGCCGGCGCCTACCTGGCCCGGCAGCCACTGGAATGACGCGCCGGCGGCGGCCGGCGGCTAGGTCGCGGCCGCGGCCGGCGGCAGGACCGGCACGTCGGCCAGCAGCCGCAGCAGCACCACCGCAGCCACGCTCTCGGCGGCCAGCAGCCCGACCAGCACGACCAGCTGGAAGCGGGCCGCGGCGAGCGGGCTGGCCCCGCCGAACAGGGCCCCGACGAAGGCACCCGGGAGGGTGACCAGCCCGGTCGTACGGGTCTGATCCAGGGCCGGCACCAGGGCCTCGGCGACCGCGACGGCGACCAGGTCGGCGGTGGCCTGGCGCATGGTCGCCCCCAGGGCCAGCTTGCCCTCGACCTCAGCCCGGCGGGCGCCCAGCTCGGCCACAAAGCGGCGGCCGGCCAGGGTGGAGGCGGTCATCGACCCGCCGACGGTGATGCCGCCAACGGCCACCAGGTTGCGGACCTGAAGCGGCAGCGCCCCGGTGGCGAACACCACCGTCCCGGTCACCAGCGCGCCGCTGGTCACCGCCGCTGCCGCGGCCGCCGGGCGGCGCCACCGGCCACGCGCCGGCAGGCCGGCCAGCCGCGGGGCGACGGTCCCGGTGGCCGCGGCCACCATCACCGCCAGCACCGGCAGCACGGCCAGCGGGGCGCGGAACACCGCCCCCAGCAGCAGCCCGATGACCAGCAGCTGGACCGCGCCCCGGGCGGCCGCCCACAGCACCGCCCGGGTCTGGCGGACGCCGTCGACCAGCGGCACCACACAGGCCACGGCGGCCAGCAGCAGCAGGCCGAGCACGGTCCGGGCCACCTGGTCCATCCCGTCACCGTATCGTGACTGGACACCTCGGCATGCGATGCCTAGTGTTCCGAGGTATGAGACGGGAGCAGCTCAAGGGGCACCTGGACCTGCTGCTGCTGTCGGTCCTGGCCGATGGCCCGGCCCACGGCTACGCGGTGATCGCGGCCCTGCGGGAGCGCAGCGACCAGGCGTTCACCCTGCCCGAGGGGACCGTCTACCCGGCCCTGCACCGGCTCGAGGCGGCAGGCCTGCTGCGCAGCTACTGGGCCGAGCAGGCCGGCCGGCGCCGGCGGCTGTACGAGCTCACGGCCAGGGGGGCGTCGGTGCTAGAGCAGCTGCGCGGCGAGTGGCGCCGGTTCGCAACAGGGGTGCAGGCGGTCGTCGGAGGGCCGGCGTGACCGCCGACCTCATCGAGGGCTACCTGGATCAGCTGCTCACCCACCTGCGGGGCTCGGCCCACGACGTCCGCCGGATCCTGTCCGAGACCGAGGAGCACCTGCGCGACGCCACCGCCGAGCTGGATGCGGCGGGCGCGAGCCGGGAGGAGGCCCAGCGCCTAGCGGTCGAGCGGTTCGGCCCCCCGCGCACTGTGGCCCGGCGGTTCTCGGCCCGCCTGGCCCCGGTCCCGCCGGCCGCGGTCGCGGCCGAGCTGGCCCGGACCGCGGTCCTGCTGGGCGCGGTCGGCCTGGTCGCCATCGGCGCCAGCGGCCTGGTGGCCGAGCTGCTCGGCCGGCTGTTCGGCCCCGCCTTCGTGGCCGGCGACCTGCCTGGCGTGACCTACACCCCCCAGCGGTGCGCCGAGTACCTGGAGTACTTCCCCGACGCCCGCAGCTGCGCCCAGGCGGCCGCTTTGCACCACTGGGGCGAGGTGGTGGAGTACCGGGTCGCTGTCGGCGTGCTCGGGCTGCTCATGCTCGGCGGCTTCCTGCTCTGGCGCCGCCGACCGGACCGACAGGACCAGCGGTACCTGGGCGTCCTCCCCGACGGGTTCTCGGCCACGGTCGCGACCAGCCTGTACGGCGTGGCCGCGGCCGCCCTCGCCCTGCTGAGCCTGGACTCGTTCCTGGTCGCGGGGGGCGACGGGACCGGCCAGTGGCTCAGCGCCGCCGTCGTCGCCTCGGCCATGGCGGTCGCGTACGGGGTCTCGCTGTATCGCACCGTGCTCACCCGAGGCCGGGTCGGCGCGGCCGAGCTCCCACCCGACCTGGCAGAACACTCCTCAACCTAGCCATCCAGCAACGACTGTAGGTCGAGACCCATTTGGGCAGAATGGGATCGAGTGGGGCCGGGATGTCGGCCGATGCGGCATCCCAGTCAGCTTCGCCTAACTCCATCGATCCGGTCACAAGCTGGAAAGACGGCAACCACACGGCACACCTGGCCTCGCTCGGCCGACACGTACCGCCCCGACTGGAAGGTGCTCGGGCCAGCGCCTGACTGCATCCGGTTGGGTGGACATCATCGCCAGTCTGGGCGACGCAGAATCGTTGGCGGTCTCAGGGGGTGACAGCAACACCGCGGCACGAGCTCGCCACAGTGCGGGCTTGGCCTCGGAGTTCTGGCGCCATGCGCCGGTCGTCCTCGACGATCAGGAATCGCATGGCGCCCAGTCTCTCCCCTCGAAGCTGACACGAGGCTGAATGCCGGGGAATGGCCGGTCAGGAGATGATCTCCACGAGCTTGAGTGCCTCCTGGGGACCCTTGACCGACAGCTCCGCGACTTCACCGATGCCCTTGACGTAGTACTTGTTGTCCAGCACGTTCGGTTCCAGGGCGTTGGTCTCCTCGGTGCGCAGGGCGTGGCGGAACGAGCCGTAGGGCACCGTGACCGCGGCCGAACGGTCGATCACCTCGAACACGTCCTCGGCCTGGCCCTGATACCACTCCTGACGGAACCTGCGACCGACCTGCGGGTGGGCCTGCATGAAGACCCCCGGCTGAGCGCCGTCGACTCCGGCGTGCCAGCTGCCCTCGGTGCTGATGACCCGGCCGCGACGGTCCAGCTCGGCGGTGTCCTCGCCGAAGTACCAGACGTTGCCACAACGGTCCTGGGCGTAGTAGTCGCTGGTCCGCTCGGCCAGAACGTTGCTCAGATAGAGCCGGTCCTCGGCCACGCGGGTTCTGACCCCATCGACCAGCTTGGTCCTCCGGGTGGTCGCAAACAGGTCCAGCGCCTTCTCGCCGTCCTTTGTGCCGGTGTAGACCAGTGTCTTCCCTGGCGTGAGGGGAAAGAATCGGTTGGTGACGTGCGGGCTGAACATCGCCGGGTCGATGTCGGGATGGTAGTCGCGGCCAGAGCCGAACCGCGGCAGATGGCACGATGACCCCCCGCCGGCCGCTGCAGGGACGGCCAGCACCACGGCTGCAACGGCGAGCGTTCCCAGGATCGCGACCAGGCGTCTGCGCATGGCCCACTCCTTTCGTACGTTCCGGGTGTCTGACGCCACTCGAGCAACGGGATCAGAACACGCCGAACCTGAGCCCAACCTGAACGGCAGGACAGCGCCTATCGGCGGTTGGCTGGGCGAGGACGGGCCGATCAGAGAGCCGCCACCGAGGAGCAGCACCAGCACCACCAGCGCGGCCGCGTTCCCGACGGCGAGCAGCACGATGGCTGGCGCGGCGGCCATCAGCTTGGAGTTCCGGCTCGACTGCCGAACCCACGTTGAGAGCGCTCAGCTCTCGGAGACCGATCGTGGCAGGCTGATCAGGAACCGGGCGCCGGGGGCGCCGTCGACCGTCACCGAGCCGCCGTGCGCGACGACGACCTCGCGGACGATTGCCAGGCCCAGCCCAGTCCCGCCGGCGTCGCGGGCCCGGCCCTCGTCCAGCCGCGCGAAGCGTTCGAAGACCCGCTCGCGGGCGGCCGCGGGAACGCCGGGGCCGTCATCGGCCACGGTCAGCTCGACATGTCCGTCGCGCTCGGCGAGGGACAGCTCGACGCGGGCGCGGGCGAAGCGCACGGCGTTGTCTAGCAGGTTGCGTACGACCCGGGCCAGCTCCTCTCGATCGCCATGGACCGTGGCCGCCGCGACTCCCGCCGTGTCGAGCCGCACACGCGCCCGCGACCCGGCCCGCTCGACCTCGTCCACTACCACTGCTCGCAGGTCCACGGGGCGGGAGCGGATGACCAGCTGGCGCTCGTCGGCCTTGGCGAGCAGGAGCAGGTCTCCGACCAGGCGCTCCATGCGCTCGACCTCGGCGAGCTGGTCGTCGACCGCCCCAACCCGGCGCGCTGCGTAGTCGCGGCTCACCTCCAGCTGGGTCCGCAGCGACGCCAGCGGGCTGCGCAACTCGTGGGAAGCGTCGGCGACGAACCGCCGCTGGCGCTCGGCGGCCGCCTGGAGCCGCTGGAGCATCTCGTTCATTGTCCGGGCCAGGCGCCAGACTTCGTCCTGCCCGGCCGGCTCGGGAACGCGCCGGTCGATGCGCCCGCTGCCGCCGATCTCGGCGACCTGGGCCCGGATCGACTCCACCGGGCGCAGGGCACGGCCGACCACCTGCCACGAGGTCAACGCCACCAGGGCGAGCACCATGGGCAGCCCGACGGCCAGCTCGATCTGCAGCCCGGTCATGCGATCCGAGACCGCCTCCAGCGAGGCTGCCGCGAACACCCGGACCGGACCCGAGGCGGTGCGCTCGGTCAGCACGACTACCCGGTAGGTCTCGTCGTCGCTGGTCAGCCGTTCGGTCCACGCCGAGAGGACACCGCGCCGGGTGTCATCGACGTGGCCGATCGGCGCCCTGCCCTGGAGCGCGGCGCTGGCCGCGATCACGCGATCCTTGGCGTTGACGACCTGGACGAGCGCGCCCGGCTGCTCCGGGAAGCTGAGAGGATTGGGCAAGGTCCCGCCCCGGGCCATGGCGGCGACCTGGCCAGCACGCTGCTCCAAGGGCCCTTGGACGCCCGCCTGCTGCGCGCGTTCCAGCAGCGCCATCATCACCAACGCGCCGGCGACCGTGGTCACCCCCAGGGCGATCGTCGCCGCGACCGTCGTCCGCGCCCGGACGGACCCGAACCGCCCAAGCATCGGATCAGCTCCCGTCCACCAGGCGGTACCCGGCGCCCCGGATGGTCTGGATCCGCGCCACACCAAGCTTCTTGCGCAGCTGACCGACGTATACCTCGATGACGTTGGAGGAGTCGGCGAAGGCGTAGTCCCAGACGTGGTCACGCAGGGCGGTCTTGGACAGGACCTGGCCTGGGTACCGCATGAAGCACTCCAGCAGGGCGAACTGCTTGGTGGTCAGCTCGACCTCCTGGCCGGCACGCCAGCACCGGTGAGCGGCCGGGTCGAGCCGGAGGTCGCCGACCTCCAGGACCGCCGGACGCGGGGCCGCGCCGCGGCGCAGCAGTGCCCGCAGCCTAGCCACCAGGACGACGAACGAGAACGGCTTGGACAGGTAGTCGTCGGCCCCGGTGTCGAGCGCCTCGGCCTCGTCCAGGTCCTCGTCCAGCGCGGTGAGCATCAGGATGGGCGTCCAGTTTCCGCCGTCCCGTAGCTCGGCGCAGATGCGGTACCCATTCAGCCCCGGCAGGAGGATGTCAAGGACGATGGCGTCGTAGTCGTTGGAGCGGGCCATCCACAGGCCCTCGTTGCCGTCGTGGGCCAGATCGACCGCCAGTCCCTCCGCCTCCAGGCCCTGCCGGACTGCGGTGGCGAAGCGTTCCTCATCGTCAACCAGGAGGATCCGCATGGCATCCGTTCTCCAAGGCGAACAGCCGGGCAACAAGGTACGCCGGTGGCCGCCCTCACGGTGCACGGCTTCAGGTGGCGTTCAGGTACCGGCGAACACCATGGTGCGCATGATCGCCACCCCGCCGCTGACGTAGTCGTTGGAGGCGGCCACGCCAACACGCGCTCAACAGGATGTGAATGCGCTGAGGCAGCATTCCGGGCCACCCGGGGGCCGTCCCGACAGGAATACGCTCCGTCTCCAAGCACTTGTCCTGATGAGCAACAGCCGTGCAGCGGTGCTGCTCGGCCCTCAACGCGGCGGCTGGCCCGCCCATGCGGAAGGGTTATTTGGATGCGAGCATTGCAGTACAAGGCGTACGGGGGCCCGGAGGTGCTGGAGTGGGCCGAGGCGCCTGAGCCGCACGCGGGCCCGGGGCAGATCCGGATCACGGTCCGGGCGGCCAGCGTGAACCCGATCGACTGGAAGGTGCTCACCGGCATGCTGTCCGGCGGCGAGCCCATGGCCGGCACCGGCTACCTCGGTTACGACGCCGCCGGCGTGGTCGACGAGGTCGGCGACGAAGTCACCGGCGTCACGGTGGGCGACGAGGTGTTCGGCCGCGGCCGCAACACCCAGGCCGAGTACGCCGTGCTCGACGCCTGGGCGGCCAAGCCGCCCTCGATCGACTGGGCGGTCGCCGCGGCGGCTGGCGTGGCCGGTGAGACCAGTGAACGCGGGCTTCGTCTGCTCGACGTCAACGCCGGCGACACCCTCTTCGTCGACGGCGGCGCTGGCGGCGTGGGCGCGGTCGCCGTGCAGATGGCCCTCGCCCGAGGCGCCAAGGTGATCGCCTCAGCTAGCGAGGCTAACCACGATTATCTGCGGGAGATCGACGCGACCCCGGTGTTGTATGGCCAGGGCCTGGCCGAGCGGGTCCGGGCGGCTGCCGGCGGGCCGGTCGACGCTGTCTTCGACGTCGCCGGCAAGACCCCGGTCGAGGAGCTGATCAGCCTGGCACCCGAGCCGTCCCAGGTGGTGACCATCGCCAACTACACCGCCGGGCAGGCCGGCGCCCGCGTCACCGGTGGCGGTGCCGATAGTCATCCCATGGAGGCGTTGGCGCTGGTGGGTGAGCTGCTGGCCCAGAACCAGCTGGTCATCAAGGTACAGACCTTCCCCTTCGACCGCGCCGCCGAGGCCTACCGCATCAGCCAGTCCGGCCACGTCCGCGGGAAGCTCGTCCTCGTCCCCTGACCAAGCAGACCCTCGCCGGAAACCGTCGTCGCCGGCCAGCTGAGACGGCCCGAGGGCATCCGGCGGCCGGCGGCGGCTCCACCGTGACCCGGGCCGGACCAGATGATCTGGGAACACGGGTCGGGCGTTCCGCCCACCGCGCAGAGGCCACACAACACGGGGCTGATCTTCCTTGCCAGAGATTTGCCAGAACTACGCCACGCGCAGCCTCACCCCGTCTCACACCCCAATCCTCGGCAGCGTCTCTTGCCTGCGCTGTTGTTTGGAACGTGAGGTACTCGGCGGTGTTGTGAGCCACCCGAGCCTCGCGTCGCCTGAGAAGGGGCTATCTGCCTTGGGATCACGAGCAGTCCGGCTAGATCCGGGTCCATCGCTAGGGCAGGGCTCCGGCGTTCTGTGGGTTTGTCTGGTTGGTGACGTGATGCGTGATGCGTGGGAGGCTCCGCGTCGGGCCGAGCCTTGGCTCTACGGGTCACTGGTGGGAACTTGTCCGCGAAGCCAGAGCCTGGAGCTGCCCGACCGCTCCAAGGCGACACGGGCTCGGTGTGCGGCTGGGGTGGATGCCCGTGGCCGATGGAGGACGCCATGGACCACGTCGAGGTCGGAGGGCTCCGGGTCGCCTACCGACGGGCCGGGCAAGGTGCGCCGTTGGTGCTGCTGCACGGGGGGCTGGCCGACAGCCGCGAGTGGCGGCGGCAGCTGGAGGGGCTGGCCGACGAGTTCACCGTGGTGGCCTGGGACGCACCTGGCTGCGGCGGGTCGGCAGACCCACCGGCGGCGTGGCGGCTGGGCGACTACGCCGACTGCCTAGCCGGGCTCATCCGGGCGCTGAAGCTGGGACGACCCCACGTGGGTGGGCTGTCGTGGGGCGGTGGGCTGGCGCTGGAGCTGTACCGCCGTCATCCCCAGGTCCCATGCTCGCTGGTGCTGGCGTCGGCGTATGCGGGCTGGGCGGGCTCGCTCCCGCCTGAGGTCGTCCAGGAGCGCCTGGAAGGGGCCCTGCACGAGGCCGAGCTGCCACCCGAGCAGTGGGTGCGGGGCTACGTGCCGGGGCTGTTCACCGAGCAGGCGTCGGCGGAGGTGGTCAGTGAGGCGCTGGTGATGATGTCGGAGGTCCGCCCGGCTGGGATGCGACCGATGGTGCAGGGCTTGGCCGAGGCTGACCTGCGGGAGGTGCTGCCGCGCATCCAGGTGCCGACGCTGCTGCTGTATGGGGATGCCGACCGGCGCTCGCCCCTGGAGGTGGTCGCCCGCGATCTGCACGCCAAGATTCCCGGCTCCAGGCTGGTGGTGCTGCCCGGGGTCGGGCATCAATGCGACATGGAGGCTCCCGACCGGTTCAATGCCGAGGTCCGCAACTTTCTCCGGTCAGTGCAGCGCTGAGCTGACGAGTTGCTTGCAGCGCCCTTGGGGCGAGGTCCTCTCCAGGGGTCAGCGCTCCGGCGGTCTTGCATGAATCGGTGTCAGCCGAGACTATCCCGAGGGTGGCCAGGGGGCGGGCGGGGTCACAGGCGTGGTGGCGGAGCGCGGCGGCGAGGTTGACCGGCCCGGCTGAGCGCACCGATGGCGAGGTTGCGCAGGCAGGCCATCACGCTGGGGCCGCTGCCGGTGCGGACCTGGGAGGCGTCCTCGGCGAAGGTCACGTCGCGGACGTAGTGCAGGCCGTTCTCGATCGCCCAGTACCCCCGGATGAGATCGGCGAGTCGGGCGGGGCTGGCCTGGGCGACGCCGAGGCTGGTGATCGCATAGACGGTCATGGTTCGCCACCGGCGGGTGGTGTGCAGCTCCCGGGTCTTGCGGGTGACCTGGAGGACTTGGGCGGCGTGGGGGAAGCCGAAGTGGTTGACGGTGACGGCCTTGAGGGTGCGCAGCTCAACCCGGCCGTGTGCCTGGTCGCGGGTGCGGTCCAGCACGGGCACGCGATGCCAGGGCAAGCCGGCGCAGCCTCGGCGGCGTGGCCAAGCTGCTGGCCAACAAGACCGACATGGGGCTGATCGACTGGAACGGCGTCCTGGTCCGAGGCCAACACCAGCGGCTGGTCAACCCCGAGCTGTTCCAGCAGGTCCAGGACCTCCTGGCCGCCCGCTCGGCCCGCGGCACCCGCGAACGCAAGCACCACCACTACCTCAAAGGGGTGCTGCACTGCGCGGTCTGCAGCCGCCGCTACTCCTATCTGATCGCCACCGGCAACAACGGACGCCGCTACCCCTACCTCTACTGCCTGGGCGCCCGCCCCCCCGGCCGGGGCGGCTGCCGCCAACCCCACATCCCCGCCCACCGGCTGGAAGACCAAGTCGAGCAGCTCTACAACCGGATCCAACTCCCCCACCACTGGCTCACCGAACTCCACGCCGCCCTCGAGGCCGAGATCGCCGCCCGCCAGGCCACGCCGCCCAGGAATGCCAGCAGCTCGACCGTGAACTGATGGGCCTGGACGGTGAGCGCCGCAAGCTGCTGGCGGCCTACTACGCCGACGCCATCGACCTCCGCCTGCTCCGCCAAGAACAGACACGGATCAGCCAGCGAACCAGCACTCTGGAAACCCGCCGCCGCGCCCTCACCACAAACCTCGACCAATGGCAGGCCGTCCTCGAGACCGCCGGGCGGTTCGCCACCAACTGCGCCGCCACCTACCGCCACGCCGACCCACGAACTGCAAGCTGTCCAGTCGCTCCCGCCCTACCGCTCCACAATGCGCTCCCACGCATTGGCGCTGTTCAGCATGCACAGGTGATCAAGGCGACGCGCTGCATCCCATGTGTTGTGAAGTGGTTGCTGGCAGATCTCCACCATCTCGGTCAGTGCTGGACCGGAGCTACCACCATCCTTGTTGCTTGGCCCAGCGCAGCAGGACGGCCGAAATGGCGATCATCGCCGCCAGCACCACGGCGAGGTGGGGGAAGTCGGTGCGGTCGTTGACGATGATGTTCATGCCATACACCGACGACAGCGCGGTGATCGGCAGGGTGATGACCGCGATCAGGGCCAGCCGTTCGGCGGCGATGGTCACCTTGGTGTCGGTCCGGGCCTTGTAGAACTCGATCACCCCCTCCAGGTAGCGGATCTGGCCGTCGGCCACCCCGGCGACCCGGTCGAACTGGTCCTCGATGTCGGCCATCAGCGGCTGGCAGTCGGGAGGGATGACGCGGGCCAGCGCCGACATTCGACGGTAGACCTGGTGGCCCAGGGTGGCCATGTTGGACACCGCCAGCAGGGCGTGGCGGGTGGCGAACAACTCCTCCAGGAATTGCTCGGGGTCGCCCAGATGCCCGGAGGTGACGCGCTGCTCCAGGGGCCACACCTCGCGGGTGGCCGTCTCCACGAACGCCTCCTGGCCCTGGGCCAGGGCGGAGACGATCGCATAGGACAGCTCGAACGCCGACCTGGGACCCAGCCGGCCCGCCTGGATGCGTCCTAGCACCGCCCGGGTCTCGCGCTGGGCGGCCTCTGGGGTGACCGCCGGGTTGACCGGGCCGTGGACGGTGACCAGGTAGCGAGGGCCGATGAACTGGTCCAGCTCGACGTAGTGGACGTGGCCGCCCTTGCCGACCTCGGGGGCGTGCAGGACGACGAAGATGTGGTCACGGTAGGCGCGGACCTTGGGGACGGCGTTGCGCTCGATGCAGGCCTGGATGGCGAGTGGGTGGAAGCCGAAGATCTCCGACAGCACCCGGACGGCCTCCTCGTCGCAGTTGGGGATGTCGACCCAGACCAGCCCATCGTCGCGGGCGAGCAGCCCGCCAAGCTCTCGGACCGGATGCTCCTCGACGCCGTTATCGGACACCAAACGGACGTCGACTCCAGTTGCCACACGAGCGTCCATCGTTCGCCACCTCCCTTGGACCGACCACTTCCGGATCACGGGGCTCACGACCCAGCAGCCCACCCGCCCATCCACGAGGATGGTCGGTCCAGCGGCGCCTGGCCAGCAGCTGGGTCCCAAGAGGCAACAGTGCTCCGCGCAGGAGCCAGCGGACGGGCAGGCCGAGATACTTGCGGCGGTGGGATTCCCAGGTTGAGTAGGATTGGGGGACCGGATAGGTCTCTGGCCCCTTCACTTGCTCATGTCCGAGACGGCAACTGCGCCCTCCAGCATCGCGGTGCTCACCAGCGGTGGCGACGCCGGGGGCATGAACCCAGCCATCCGCGCGGTGGTGCGGACAGCGCTGCATCACGGCATCGACGTCTACGCGGTGGCCGAGGGTTACCGGGGGCTGATCCAGGGCGCGGATGCCATCCGCCGGGTGGAGTCGGCGGATGTGGGCGGGATCCTGCAACTCGGCGGCACGATCCTCGGGACGGCGCGGGCGATGGAGTTCCGGGAGCGGGACGGTCGCCGGCGGGCGGCGCGCAACCTGCTGGAGCTCGGCGTCGACGCGCTGGTCGTGATCGGCGGAGACGGCAGCCTGACCGGCGCGAACCTGCTCCGCGAGGAGTGGCCGGAGCTGCTGTCGGAGCTGGTGGACGCCGGCGAGGTACATCCCGAGGTGGCCGCCGCGCACCCGTTCCTCCGGCTGGTGGGGCTGGTCGGCTCGATCGACAACGACATGTTCGGTACCGACATGACGATCGGCGCCGACACGGCGCTGCACCGGATCACCGAAGCGCTGGATGCCATCCACAGCACCGCGTCCAGTCATCAGCGGACCTTCGTCGTCGAGGTCATGGGTCGGCACTGCGGCTATCTCGCGTTGATGGCGTCGCTGGCCACCGGCGCGAACTGGGTCCTTATCCCGGAGCGTCCGCCGGAGCGGGACGACTGGGGCAGCCTCATGTGCGCTGTGCTGCGGGCCGGACGCGACCAGGGCCGTCGGCAGAACGTGGTGCTGGTCGCCGAAGGGGCACAGGACCGCGACGGCAAGCGGATCACGGTCGGCGACGTCAAGCGGTTGCTCGAGGAGGGACTGGGCGAGGACGCCCGGGTCACGATCCTGGGCCACGTCCAGCGCGGAGGTGCTCCCAGCGCCTTTGACCGGTATCTGGGGACGCTGCTCGGGCACGCGGCGGTCGAGCGGCTGCTGAGCGATGCTCCCGGCACGCCCGCGCAGCTTGTCGGCATCCGTGGGCACCAGGTGGTCAGCTCGCCGCTGCTGGACTGCATCGGGCAGACCCGCGCCGTCGGCGAGCGAATCAGGGCCCAGGACCTCGACGGGGCGATGCGGCTGCGTGGCGGCAGCTTCCGCGACTCGTTCAGCATTCTGGTGACGATGCAGCAGGCCGCCCCGCGGCCCACGGCCGCCGGGCGCCGGCGGTTCCGGCTGGCGGTGGTCCACGGCGGCGGCCCCGCCCCGGGCATGAACACCGCGGTCCGGGCGGCGGTGCGGCTCGGCCTCGATCGCGGCTATACGGTGCTGGCGGTCAAGAACGGCTTCCGCGGGCTGCGCGACGGCGACATCCAGGAGATGCAGTGGATGAGCGTCAGCGGCTGGGTGTCATCCGGCGGCGCCGACATCGGCACCAACCGGTACGTGCCAAGCGGGGACGCGATCGCGCAGACCGCCAAGCAAATCGGCGTGCATCGGGTCGACGGCCTGCTGATGATTGGTGGTTGGGCGGGGTACCAGGCCGCGCATGTGCTGCACAGCCAGCGGCGCCAGTATCCGGAGTTCGACATCCCGATTGTCTGTCTGCCGGCGACCATCAACAACGACCTACCCGCCACCGAGCTCAGCATCGGCAGCGACACGGCGTTGAACAGCATCGTGGCCGACGTCGACAAGATCAAGCAGTCGGCCGTCGCGTCGCTTCGCTGCTTCGTCGTCGAGGTGATGGGTCGGGACTGCGGCTACCTGGCGCTGATGAGCGCGCTGGCGACCGGCGCCGAACGCGTGTACCTGCCCGAGGAGGGCATCAGCCTGGACGACCTGACCGCCTACGTCCAAGCGCTGACCGAAGGATTCCGCTCCGGCAGACGGCTGGGGCTGGTGATCCGCAGCGAGAACGCCGACCCGGTCTACACCACGGGCTTCCTCACCTCGCTGTTTGAGAAAGAGGGCGGTGACCTGTTCGACGCCCGCGAGGCCATCCTCGGGCACATTCAGGAGGGCGGGGATCCCAGCCCGTTCGACCGGATCCAAGCCACCCGACTGACGGCCCGCTGCATCGAGTTCCTCTCCGACCAACTCGAATCCGGGACTCGCGCCAGCGCCATGATCGGCTTTCAGTCGGGCCGGCTGCAGTTCACCGACCTGACCTCCTACCCCACCCTGGTCGAGCAGGGCGTGCAACGACCAGTGGAACAGCGGTGGATGGCGCAACGACCGTTGGCACAGATCATGACCGTGTGAGGAATGGTGGCTCTCACGAGCGGTGTCAACGGCTCGGAGCGCAGGTCACGGTGATGCCACCAGGCCGGCCGATTCGGCATGCTGACCCAGGACACCGTGGTGTGCTCGTAGCCGACGGTATCGGCCAGATGTAGTGGCGGCAGCGGACCCGGTCGTAGAACACGGTGATCGACGGGGCCGGGTAGGCCTTGGCGAGGTTGCCCTCCGTGGCTGGCGTGGCCATGGTCACTGCGAGACCGCCCCGCCGGGGGCTACCAGGTCCGCGTACTCATGGTGGTGGCGCAGGTAGGCGCGGACGAATGGGCACAGGGCGACGAGCTTGAGGCCCCTGGCCCGCAGGTCGTCCAGGGCGCCGGCAACGAGGCGACTCCCGAGCCCCTTGCCCTCGACGGCGGGGTCGACCTCGGTGTGGACGAGCAGGATGGCGCCCGGCTCGGACCGGTACTCGATGAAGCCGGCACGTGTCGCTCCGAGCCAGAGCTCATAGCGCAGCTCCTCGGGGTTGTCGACGACGCGAAGGTCCATCTCCAGCCATCACCCCACGATTCCGTTGGACACCTGCGATGCCGCAGGCAGCGCCGCTCTACCCATGCGCTGGTTCCCGCCGGAACGCTGCAGCCTGTCGGAGCATTCCTGCTGGGCGGCGTTGACCTCGTCGGGATGGGTCCGGATGATGGCGTGCGGACCGTCGTTGACGGGCGAGCTCTTGGTGGCTGCCGGGCCTACGCGCTCGGTTGGCCGGGGCTGTCGCCTTGTGGCTCGATCGAGGACCTCATGGGAGGGAGCCAGGCATGGAGGAGGGGCGGGCGCGCGACCTGTTGCGTGGGGAGCGCCAGCGGCTCGAGCGGTTGCAGGCGTCGGTCGACGCCGACCACGACCGTGTCGCCCCCGCCGACGAGGTGGCTGAGGACCTGGTCGACGGCGCCGATCGGCGGACCATCCAGGAGACCGATGAGGCGGTCGCCCGCCAGCTCCACCACCGGATGCAGGCGCTGCAGCGGGCTGAGGGCCGCCTCGCGGCGGGGACCTACGGCCGCTCGGTCCTGAGCGGCCGGCCGATCCCCGACGAGCGGCTGGAGGCGTTCCCACTCGCCGAGCTGACCGTCGACGAGGAGGCCGCCCGCGAGCAGGCCGAGCGGCCGCTCGCCGAGGCGGTGGAGCGCGCCGCCGACGGTGAGGACGGCGCCCGGTACGACCCCGACCGGCTGGACGCCACCCGGTTGGGGCCATCCCGGGAGCCGTTCCAGGTCCTCCAGGACCCTTCGGTGCAGGACAACCCCTTGGTCGAGGACGACGACACGACCTTCGACGAGGAACCGCCCGAGCCTGATCCGGCCATGCCCGACGTACCCGGCCCCGTCGCCGAGGACGACACCAGCCGCATCCGCCCCCTCCCCTAGAAGCTGCTGTTGCAGCTTGACCGATGTCTGACAGGGTTCGAGCACGCCCAAGCCCAGCACTGCAGCCTTAGGCCGGCGGTGGCATGCCGATCAGGGTCTCGCCAGCGAGGTGCTCCACGACGGCCCGCATGTCGCCACCGCTCGCCTCGTAGATGGCCAGCTGACGGTCGGCGCTGGTGCCCTCACGCAGGATGGTGTGCACGTACTCGACCTCCCTGCCGGGAGCCGTCGTCCAGGCCGTTGGCCACCTGTTTGACGTGGCTCGGCGTCACCGCGACCCTGGGGCTGGTCCTGTTGTCGCAGGCGTGGCGCACCACCGCGGTGGTCGGAACCCGCGCTGGCGCCGTCACTCCTCGCGGTGTCGAGAGGTAGGGGTGGGTGATGAGCAACGGCCACAACGCGGGCGCGGCCGCCGGCGGCGGCGCGATCTACGGTCTGGGGATCTTCGGGGCCCTGGTGTACTTCTGGCAGCAGGCGGACACGCTCTGGGAGTACCTGCTGGCGGTGGTCCAGGGTCTGTTCTGGCCGGCGTTCATGGTCTATGAGGTCTTCAAGGCACTCCGCCGCAGCGGCTGAGGACCGGGTGCTGCACCGGACCGCCGTCGGCCCTGCGTGTACCGCTCGGGGGCAGGGTGCTGGCCTCACTGGCCGCGACCGCCTGGCCAGCCCGCGAGGCCTCGCGCATCCGCCCGGCCGTAGCCTTGCGGATCGCCGACTGACCAGCCGTCACCCCGAAAGGGAGAGGCTGCTCTCCCGGGGGACATCCCACCGTGGTTGGGGTCAAGGGAAGGCATCCGGTGTACGGGCCGGGCAGCCAGGCGAGCAGCCCGCCAGAGGACCAGGGACTGCTGGTGGATGGGGTTGTTCATCGTCCTGAGGCCTCATGGGAATCGTCTGGCCCGGGGCTCGATGCAGAGCTCGTTGCCCTTGGGGTCGGCCATGGGGCCGTGGCACGGCATCGGGTGGCAGCCTGTCAGGACTGGTCTAGGCGCGCTTGCCACCGCATGGGCGTGACGGACCAGGTACGGCACCGCGCCTCCACCTTCCGGCTCCTGTCTACCATTGCCATCGATGGCGGATCCGCTGATCCGCGTGGGCAGAGCCACCCGGTAGAGTCACCGCCGTCGAAAGGAGGGCGCATGGCCAACCAGGCGGGGGCTCGTCGTGTGGTCGATCCGGTCGGCAAGGCCGGGTACGAGCTGGTGTTCGAGGACACCTTCGACGGCGAGGCCCTCGATCGAGCGCGCTGGCTGCCCTACTACCTGCCCCAGTGGAACTCCCGGGAGGCCTCGGCGGCCCGCTACCGGCTCGGCGACGGCCTCCTGCGGCTGGTCATCGAGGCCAACCAGCCGCCCTGGTGCCCGGAGTTCGACGGCCAGACCAGGGTGTCGTCGCTGCAGACCGGGGTGTTCGCCGGCCCGGTCGGCAGCCCCGTCGGCCAGTCGCGCTTCGCCTCCGGCCTGGTCGTCCGCCAGGCCCAGGACAACGCCCGCCTCTACACCCCCCGGTACGGCCTGTTCGAACTGCGGGCCCGGGCGATCGACGATCCCCGCTGCATGGTCGCGCTGTGGATGATCGGCTACGAGGACCAGCCCGACCGGTCGGCCGAGATCTGCATCTGCGAGCTCTTCGGCCGCAACCTGAGCGCCGGCCGGGCCCGGGTCGGGATGGGCCTGCACCCCTTCGGCGATCCCAGGATCCGCGACGAGTTCTCGGTGGAGGACCTGGCCATCGACGCCCGCGACTTCCACACCTACGCGGCCGAGTGGACCCCCGAGTATGTGGCCTTCTTCGTCGACCACCGGCTGGTCAAGCTGGTCGAGCAGTCACCGGCCTATCCCATGCAGCTCATGCTCGGCATCTATGAGTTCCCCGACGACGGGGCGGCGAGCCAGCCAGCCCATCCCTATCCCAAGCAGTTCGTCGTCGACTACCTCCGGGGCTACCGTTCCACCGCCCGCTGACCACCGGCCGTCCCGGCGGCCGCCCGCTCAGGTCGGGTCGACGATTCCCGCACCATCGCTGCCCACACAGACCGCAACCGAAGACCCACGCCCTAACGAAACGGGGTCAACTCTCGGGCCGCTGCCCGCCACCGCCGAAGCGGCGCTATCCCCAGAAGAGGGTGATGGGGTCCTGGTCGATCTCCCTGAGGAGGTCCTCGAGTTGGGGGGTGGAGTGGAGGCTCCGGCCGTCACCTCAAGGCATATCTCGTCCCGCGCCTCGGGAGGGACGCGCTGGTCGCAGAATCTCCGGACCTTGGCGACCGCCTGGTCCAGCACGTTCGTGTTGCGGCTGACCATGGAGCTGTGCGCCCTGGCCCCGACGACCTTCGCCGCCTGCCTCGCTGTCGGGTCCGAGCTGCGATCACCGCCCAGTCGTGCTCCCGGGCGCCGCCTTCCTGCGCCTTCGGTGGGCGTCTCGGCTTCCCAGCATCCGACACCATCGCCGACGCAGGTCCAGCAGTGCAGCATTCCTTGTCCCAGTTGCCGAGGCCAACGGCTGAACGGAAGGTGAACATCTTCCGACTCCGACCCAGTTGCCCGGGATCCCGGATCAAGATGGAGGGCCTACCGGTCGACAATCAGGCTCGAACGTTCGGAGCCGACATGCACCACCGTAGAAGGACTGGCACGTGCAGGCAGCGATCGTTGATGAGGCTGAGCTTGGGCAGCTGGCCAGGCTGGTCGCCCCGCTCACCCCTGGCCAGCAGCGGCTCGTGGTTGCCCTGGCCGACGGCTTCCGAGGGGGACGGCTGGAGCCGTTCCAGTGGAAGCGCGCCTGGCGAGGCAGCGACCTCAGCGATGAGAGCGGGCTCGGCGATGCCCGAACCTGGCTCACTCCATCCTGCCGTGCTGGCGCTCCTGTCCCGGGGTTCCCTGACCGCGAGTAGCTCGTTGCGTCGCCACCTCGCCCGGAAGGCCTAGCCGTTGCGCCTGGCCGTCCTGGATGTCGGCTCGAACACCATCCACCTGGTGGTGGTTGACGGCCAGCCCGACGGGACCTTTGTGCCGGTCGCCCGCGAGCGCGAGACCCTGCGCCTTGCCGAGGCCGCCTTCCCGGCCATGCTTCTGCCCGAGGAGGCGGTCGAGCGCCTGACCGATACGGTGGCCCGGATGCGGGCGCGGGCCGACGCGCTCCGCGCCGACGCGCTGGTCGGCTTTGCCACCTCGGCGATCCGGGAGGCTCGCAACGGGGTTGACGCTGGGGCGGGTCCGGGAGTCGACCGGGGTGGCCGTCACGG
>Ga0307289_10000374_pt1 | contig 19231 bp, 29 predicted proteins | sample ER_DNA_143_FD_194483 | JGI IMG/M metagenome (GOLD analysis project Ga0307289, IMG submission 194483) | Bulk soil microbial communities from the East River watershed near Crested Butte, Colorado, United States - ER_DNA_143 | ecosystem: Environmental > Terrestrial > Soil > Floodplain | place...
ACGCTCTCGACCGCCCGGCTGGCACGGATGCACGCCCGCATCGCCGAGGTGATGCAGGCCGAGGAGAAGCAGTCGCCGACCATGCTTCCCGAGGTGGTCGTGGAGATCGCACGGCACCTTGTCCTGGCCGAGTCGGTCGTCGGGGCCAATGCCGCGATCCCCTACCTGATCGCCGTGGCCGACGACGCCCGGAGCCGTGCGGCCTTCCACCTTGCAGAGCGTGCCCTCCGCACAGCGCTCGAGCTCAGTGCCCGCGTGGCCGACCCCGCCCGTCGTACGGTTCTGCAGTTCGAGCTCAGGACCCGCCTCGTGCTACAGAGCAACGTGATCTCGGGCCCGCCGGGCTCCCGCATCTTCGGTCAGGATGACGAGCCGATCGACCAGGGGGCGATCTCGCTGGCGGAGACCGACCCCCTCGCCTGGTGGGGCGCTCAGGTCGTTCGCTTCGTCGAGGGCAGATCCGTTAAGGCCCTGGAACTGGCCGAGCAGGCGTTGGCCCGGGAGCTGCCGGACAGCATCATGGCGATGGTGCTGCACGTGGCCGCGATCTGTCACTTCGCAACCGGAAGCTTCGAGCTGGCCGACCAGCAGTTCGGCCGCTCCGAGGAGTTGGCGGAGCAGATACGACAGCGAACCCTCGGCACCCCTGATCCCTGGCTCGTCCCGCTACGCGTCTCTACCCCGACGTTGCGGTCCATGAACGCGGTTCTCGTCGAGGACTGGGCCGGCGCCGAGGCTCACCTGAACCGGGCCCGAGATCGAGCCGGATCCGATCCCAACGAGCTGGTGGTCGTGGAGCACTTCGCCGGCTGGGAAGCTGCGGTGCGCGGCGACGCCGGCACCGCGAGACACCATGCCTCAGCGGCCCTGGAGCTCGGCCAGCAGCTGGGCGACACGGCCTACCTGCCCTTGTCTCGGATCGTCGTCGGGTGGGCCACCGCTATGGACGGTGACGAAAGGGGTGCGGACACGGCGCGTGCGGCGTACGCCGAGTGCAAGGCGCTCAGCCTCCGGTTCCTGTCCGCGGTGCATCTTCTCCTGTGCGCAGAAGCCTGTGCGCATCACAGCCATCTCCAAGATGCGCGAGCTCTGGTCCTGGAGTCGAGGTCGATGGCGCAGCTCACCGGTGAGAAGACGATCAACCATCGTCTCGAGCAGGTCGCTCGTCAGATTCTCCGCGACGCGTAGGACCGTTCGGAGTGACCCGAGGCTCTTGCGTTCAGAGCTGCAGGATGATCCGCCTCGGGTCGGCACCGAGCTCGACAGGCAGGGGTACGAACCCTGCTGCCAGGAGCTCCTCGCGTACGGCCGGGTCGTCGACCGAGGAGCAGACCATCGACGCATCGCTACGGCGGAGTACGGCGACGAGCTGATGTACGAGCAGCCTGATCGTCTCGGCTGGCGCGGCGTCGCTGACCCAGATCCGCAGCAATATCACCACGTCGCCCACGCGACGGGTCACCGCCAGCGCCGCCGCCGACCCCTCGTCGGTTCCCCAAGGGTCGGCGAACTCCCACTCCTGACTGCGGCCACCCGATCCCTCCCTGGTCACCGACCGGTGAGCCCCGCCGTCCAGGCCGTCTGGCCGGATCGGGCGCAAGACCAAACGCCGGGCCTGCTGATCCCCTGGCTCGCTCATGAAAGCAGCCATGCGTGACCTCCTCAGGATCGCGAAACTAGGACGGCCGGCCGGCGACGAAAGGACCGAACCCGGCGCGCGTGGACCGGTTCTGCTGACGTCGTGGGGGATGGTGACGCGAGGAGGTCGCTCGGACGCATCGCTGGGATTCGCCGATCAGGCTGGGGCGGCGGGTCTCGAACATGGAAAGCACCCTGCAGGCGGGGGTTTGCACGATCCTTGACACATGCAAGGCGGCGGCTTGCACTCCCTCGCTGACGCTCCGGAGCGCGCTCCGCGAGAGCGCATACTTTCATGGATGTGGGTGCGTCTTCTCGGACCGGTCTCCGCCGAGACAGACGGCGTTCTCTGCGGCTCGGGGCCGTAAGCAGCCGGCCGTCTTCGCGCTCCTGGCCCTGCAGGTCAACACTCCGGTGGCGCTGGACCGGTTGGTCGACGAGCTTTGGCGAGATGAGGCGCCCGCTCAGGCGACGCTGTCTCTGCAGTCCTACATTTCTCGTCTGCGCCGCACCATCTCCGACGCCCAGCCAGAGGACCAACCGGCTCCCCAGATCCTGATCGGAAACAGGTGACTGTCAAGCGTTGGTGACCACCGTTAAGCAGCGGCGGCGAGGGTGACTTTTAGCCGAGGGCCTCAAGTTGGCGGACGTGGCGGGTGCGGCGTTCGGTGTCGATCCGGCGGGTATTGCCCCGGTTGTAGCCGCGTTGTTGCGACGCCTCCTGCGCGGTTAGCCTGCGGGGATGGAGATCCGAGTGGGCCAGGTGGTGGTCTACTACGTGGAGCACGGGACCGGTCGACCCATGCTGGTACTCCACGGCGCCGGCGTCGACCACCGCGAGGCTGAGGCTTGCTTCGAGCTGGTTTTCGACGGCGTTGCGGGGCTGCGGCGGATCTATCCTGACCTCCCTGGAATGGGCCGGACAATCGCTCCCGAAACGCTGCGCAGCGCCGACGACGTCCTCGACACGCTGCTCAACTTCGCCGACGAAGTCTTTGGCGGGATTGCGCACCTCCTCATCGGCCACTCGGCGGGCGCGTACTACGCGCAGGCGATGGCCGCGAGGCGCCCGGCGCAGGTCGCTGGTCTGGCGCTCGTCTGTCCGTTGTTGCCAGGACTGCGCGACGTCCCAGAGCACCGCGTCGTCGCCGGATCGGGTGAGATCGGTGACGATGTCTTCCGGAGCTACTTCGTGATCCAAACCCCGGAGATGCTCGAACGGTACGAACGTTACGTCGCCCCAGCCGCCGCGCTCGTCGACCAGGCAGCGCTCGAGCGAATCGGCGAACGGTGGGCGCTCACCCCCGATCACGCGCCGGCTTACGCGGGTCCGACAGTGGTCGTGGCGGGGCGGCTGGACTCGACGGTCGGGTATGCCGCCGCTACCGACCTCGTAGGCCACTACCCGCACGCCTCGCTCGCCGTGGTCGACGACGCGGGACACGCGCTACCCCACGAGCAACCTGAACTCCTGCGCGCCCTCCTCGCTGAGTGGCTCGCGCGCGTCGAGCGCGCGAGCTGACCCGCGGCAGGCTCGGCCCAGATCAGCATGGTTGCCCACTCACTTTGTTACTCAGAAGTGGTGCTCGACTTCCGAAAGGGCGCCCCCGGCGGTCAGTGTCTTGACGGCGGGTCCCTGAAGAGCGAGACGCGCGCGGGGTCGTGCGGCCCGCAGAGTCACATCATGGATCTCAGCACGTCGAACTCGGCTCCTGGCGAGGACGGATCGAAGCCGTGCTCGATCAGCCAACGAGCCGCCACGAGGCTTCGCCACGACCACCACGCGCGGATCACGTCGAGGTCGACGTCGGTGCCGTAGCCGGCGACGACATCGCGAAGGTGCTCCTCATGTCCGAGCGTCAAGGTCGCGAGGTCGTACAGGGCATCGCCATGTCCTGCCTCGGACCAATCAAGCACGCCGGCGATCTCGTCACCGTCGACGAACACGTGTGTGATCTGCAGGTCGCCGTGTACGAACACTGGTGTCCAGGGCCGGAGTGCAGCCTCGGCGATCCGACGGTTGCGTTTGACCAGGTCGGTAGGAAGGACGCCGTTCGTGACGAGCCACTCGCATTCGCCGTCGAGTCGCGATGCGATTTCGTCGAGGCTCCGACCGGGCCATGGCGGCAGCGGCGCGTCGTGCAGCATCCGTGCGGCGGCACCCGCCGCGGCCCACGCCGCCGACGACGCGGTCGACGGCTCGCCGAGGCGGCCGAGTGCCGTCCCTGGGAGGGCGGCGAGCGCGAGCACGGGCGGCCTCCGCCACAGGACCTCCGGAGTCGGGATCGGCGCCAACGCGATCGCCTCGACCTCCACGTCGGTGAGCGTTTGATCAGAGTCGATCTTCAGGAACACGTCACCGACGCGCAGGGTCGCACGCTCGTCATGGGCCACAACGACCTCGACCTCCCCCACGTCGGTGATTATTGCGGATGAGCACAGTCGTCGCCGCGGCTCAAAAGTCGTGCCCCGTCTGTGTGGTACCGACACCAGCTGAAGCCGGTGATCCAGAGTGGTGCGACGGCCATGGATCGGCTGTTCGGAGCATGATCCTCGCTGGATGGGTTACTCAGACGTCCTTCGGAGCGTCGTGCTCTGGGCGGAGCGCCTAGTGTCGACGGCACGTGAAAACTGACCCCGTAGCGGCAGGGCGGGTTCTAGTCAACGTCGCAACGTGGACGGTTCTCGGAGGCTAGCAGCGCCCAGAAGAGCTCGGACGGCGTGCGATCGTTGAGGACGATCCTGGGCCGGCTGTTGAGCTCGTTCTCGACGCCGAGAGCAATGAAGCGGACGACGCCGCCCCTCGGGTGAATCAACTGCCTAGAGTGGTCGAACACCCGTTCGATAGGCTGCCGCATGTCCACCCCAGACCAGCTCCTCTACTCGGCTCTTCACGGCACCGCGATGCGCTACGCGGCCGAGCGCCGCAACCTCGACGAATCGATCGAGGAACTCCGAGACATCGCCGATGGCCGCAACGACATCCTGGCCCGAGCCGCCGGCATTACCGCTGGCGCTTGGGACGCGGGGCCGTCCACTCGCATCGGCCACGAGCTGATTGCCGCAGGGCTCCTGATCCTGGCCGGTGGCGGTCGCGGTATGCCGTTGGACTATGACGAGCTGGAACGTTGGACGCGGGTCGGCTACGAACGAGGTACAAGATCCGGGAACGGTGAGGCCATCGAGCCAAGGAGACCCAGAGCGGCTGGGCCCACAGGTTGTCCACTTGTGTGCGGCAAGAATTCACCGGAACCTCCACCCGGAGCGTCTCATCTCAGTATCGTTTTGGGCCTGCCCCGCCGGTCCTATCTCGCAACTCGTGCACCCGAGGGAGGGATTCAAGATCCAGCCGGTGGGGCTTCTTTCACCTGTTCGAGCTGGAGCGTTGGACGCGGGTCGGTTTCGAGCGGGGTACAAGATCCCGGCATGGGGAGCGGTGAGGGCCTCGATCCGTGCCTTTGGCCCGTTGATCTTGCGCTTGCCACCGTGACAACGGTCACGCTGGCGCCGACTCGCCTGCGCCATCTCCCCGGCAATAGCAATACAGGGCAAGCCCGAGGAAATCGACCGGCGACGGCCGCTCACTCTCGGCTTTGGATTGCGGGCTACTCCCGCGCGGCGCCGTCAGCGAGGCCCTCGAAGCCAAGATCATTTCATCGACCTCGGGCCGCTGACCTCAACTTCCTTAACAAGCTCATGTGCCAGAACTTGATTCGCAGACCCGGTTGGAATGCCCATCTGCCAAGGTGGGCAGCCTCAGGCTGTTTTTCGACCCAGCGCTGGATCTGCCACATTTGGAAGATAAAGAGCACGCCATAAAGCGCGTACGCGATGACTGCGCCAACAGCCATGGAAACAAGGACTCTGAGGACCAACGCTTCACCGTGGAATGTGTCAGGACCAAGGCCAGCGTTCCCAGGAGCTGGCCCATGAACCCGTGCGTCACGGCCAGCTCTTGGCATGCCAGTCCGTCCACCCACATTGACAGGAGCCTTAATCGCGGCCGGGATTCTTGATTGAACCGGTGCTCGAACTCCCGGGGAGCGGGTCTACGAACACGGGCGGAGGCTTTCTAATTCCGGGTGATGCACGCCTCCTGCAGGACATGGACGCTGGGTGGCAAACTTTTCAGGTATCCCGGACCCGGCTTCTGATATCCCGCCTGTAGTTGCGCGCTTCCGTTGTAGTCCGCAGACACGACGAGGAGCTTGTACTCGACATTCACATCTTTGGGGGGTTTCCGACCCAGGGTTCCGGTGTCGTGGGACCAGACACCGTTGGGGTCGGGCTGGATCGGCGTACCCGAGGTGATCCAGAACTTCGGCTCACCGCTGGACCGGACCAGGAGCCAGAGGTCTTCGTTATGTTCCGTATGCGCGGTACCGGTCACGTTCAGACCCTCATGTCCGGCTCTGACGCTGCACTTCGTTGTCGTCAATTCGGCCGGAGCTGTAAAACCACCAGTGCTTGGCTTTAGCTGGGCGTTAGCCTCCTGCGCCGACGAATAGGACAAACCCGCAAACAAAGCCGCAGCCGCGGCACCCAATGCAGCCATGGCGGCAACGATGATGCCCACGATCCCAACTCCCCTAGATGAAGTCATGGAGCGGGAGCCTAGCGAATAGTCCAGCTACGCGCACAATGCGGACGCTGGCCGCATCTCAGATAACAGACGCCAGGAGGGCCCAAAGGCTCAGGGACCAACAAGCGTTGGGTCTCTCAGGCCGCTGCTCTACTGTATGGCGTGCCGCTCGGGTATGGCTTACGTGTCCATCGACCTGACCAAGTCGTTTGCCGAACTTCGGCGGACGGCGACCAGGTCGCGGGTTTGCCCTTGGATTATGACGAGCTGGAGCGTTGGACGCGGGTCGGGTTTGAGCGGGGTACGAGGTCACGCAATGGCGAGCGGTAAGGCCAGTTACCTGGGAGGGCGAGCGCCGCCCCATTCGTGGGGATCTCGGCCCGACAGGGCGTCGCCATCTCGACCCAGCTTGGGATTGAGTTTTGCTTCCCATGCCCGTTCTTCTGCTTGTTTCCTTTCCCACTCAGCAATTATCAAGGCATTCTCTGCGGGGGTCGGTACGCGCGTCGGTGGGGTAACGATCTCGGTTAGGAGATCCTCGAAGTCCTCAGGGCGGCGGGGCCAAGGAAGATCGGTGAGTTTCTCCAAGGCACTGTCGTAGCCCAAGACGACCACGTCGCCGTACAGATCCTCAGGAGAGTCGAGGTGTTCGGAGTGATTTTTCAGGTATTCGCTGGCACGGGAATTTCTTAGCAGGTTATCGCGCTGGGCGTTCTCTTTTGTAAGAAAGGCGACCTCAGTAAAAATCCACGGATGTTTGCCTGGATCGTGATATCTCGTGAGGATATGCCGCCAGCTCTCGTTCGGATCGAAGTTGATCGGTTTTACGGGCGCAGAACTGTCGGCTGGGATCAGAAACGCCTTCACTGACAACCTCCTGGGCCTCGGGAGTCGCACGGGTGTGCGCAAGGGTGCGACGGGCAATCAGTACGTCAACGGTAGGCGTTAGATGTGAAGTCGCGCTAGCGTTCGTCCGGTGGGCGAGCCGGAGCTGATCATCTCAATACGCCGGGCCGCTTCCGTATGTGGCGTGTCGCCGTTCGTGAGCGATGGATTAGCCAGGGAGTGCTCGCCGAGCCTCCGTGGACGCTCGACCAGGTCCAGAAGGCCCGTGACACGCAACATCCAGGCCCCCGATCTCAGGCGGCGCACGGCAGCACAGCGCGATGGAATGAGGGTTGCAGTTTCGCCACGTGTCGCGGAGCCCATAGTGACGAGGCCCGCGTTCGTAAGCGGGCGAGAGCGCATTCAGCCCTTGATCACTAACACACAAGGTTTGGATGTCACGCCGGAGTTGGGGTCGATGACGCGGATCCGGTAGCGACCCGGCTGCTCAAACTCAACGTAGGTGGTGAACTTGCCGGACTGGTCGGTCTTGGTGCGTACCGGGAGGGCCAGCCACTTGCTTGCCTCCCAGCGCTGCACCCGCAGAAAAGTGTCTGCGCCACCGCGATACCTACCCTGGATTCGAACGGATTGGAAGGGCCTAGCGGAGTCGGCTACAGCCGCCACCTGAATGATCTCCTCCTCTGAACCCTTCCTAGGGGCGGACGCTGGTGACCGAGCCGCGCTCGACGACACTCCGCCAGGCGTCGCACTCTGAGTAGAGCTGGACTCCACCGCCCGCTCAACCGGTGGCCGGGACAGCAAGAGTCCGAACCAGACGACATCGAGGATGGCGACTGCTAGGCAGCAGTAGCCGACAAGCGCCAACAGTTTCTGCTGCAGCGTTCGGTTGCGCCCGGGCAGCGCACCACTCGACGAAAACCGACGGTACGCTGCTCCCAGTTGACGCATCTTGCCCGTCGGGCGTCGTATGTCAAGTGCTGCGATCAGAAACAGGCAAGTCAGGAGTATGGCTCCAGCGATGCCGATCAGTACGTCAAGCCACAGATGACCGGTCATAGCTGGTCCTCGACGATGCTCAATTTTGAGTTAGCGACCTCAGTGTTTTCGTCGTCGGCGTTGTCGGCAGCGCGCCACCATGCCTGCTCAGGAGTGATCGCGATTGCTTGCGGGGGCCGCAAGAGCATGCGTCACCTCGATGAGGTCACGTCCGCAGACACAGGGCGGAGACCGACAGAAAACCGATCCGAGTCTAAGTCGCCCTCCTCTGGTCTCAAAGAACTGCCCGCTCCGACCACTTCCCAATCACCATCACGGGTCACCGAAGTCTGATCAAGTTGGCTCCGGCTATGCCGTGATCAGCCACCTCGGACGTCCGTCACGAGCGGATGGCTAAGAACCGCAGAACCAGCTAGTCACGTACTCGTCACGACCCGGCGAACACGACACGGTCGCAAGGGCAGCTAGATAGCGTGGCGGGGTGGCGGCAAGGCAAACGGCTGATCTGGCTGAGCTTAAGGGATTGGGTTGAGGGCATCCGCGGCAGCAGACAATGCACGGCAGGAGGGCAACTTGTCGCTCGCCAAGGCATTGGACCTGACGCGCTTCGAGGTGTACGACTCCTACCTGGACGAGGAGTACACCAACAACAGAGCTAGGCGGCTTGCTGGTCGCGGAGGCTGAAGCCAGCGGGCGGTCATTGGATTCGGAGTGGGAAGCTTACGCCTCGTCGGCGACCCGCGCTCGCCTAGTGAAGCTGTAGCTGTTCCACTGTCGACCTGCTTCCGGTGCCATCCTTCCAGCGAAGCGTCACGCGAAACCGCCTTGTCGTGTTCAGGCCGACGTCAGTATCGACACTGCTGGCCCGTTCTGGTCCAAGCGTGGCCGCCAATTCATCCCAACGCGACGTGTCTGGCGATGGGAGCCCGTCATCCGCGTCGAGGTAGCTAAGCGAGATCTCGCTCGCCGCATGAGGTCCGTGATTGTGTAGCACGATCTGCGGAGGATGAGGTCGCACCCAGACCGTGGTGACACGCAAATCCGCCGGCGCCGCCTCTTCGTCCTCTTTCCGTCTCCGTGCCAGCTCGTCGTTGCGGCGATCTTGGTCAAGGCTTAGCTGTGCTTTGGCCGCGGCTGCTTGCTGCTTAGCGGCGTCGGCTTGCGCTCTGGCCGCTCGGGCAGCGTGGCGGGTATACCAGGCCGAGAGGAGGCTGAGCAGCAGGGCGATTACGGAGACGATCGAGCTGAATTCCACGAGCGCACAGTATGCCTTTCAGCGTTATGTCAGAACGGGCCTTCTGTTCGTTTGCCAGTCGGGATTGTCGCGGCCATTTCTGCAATGACTGCCGGGAGCACCAGCGCCAGCGGATGGCGAGAAATCGGGGGTGATTCATCCCGTGAGCAGGTGCACATCGAAACCGCCGGGATCGCTACGGTGCCTTCGTGGTGGCCAGATCGACTGAACGACCCGATGAGCGACTGGCTCGTCACATCGTGTCAACGGTTCTTGGCGTGCCAGTCGAGCGCCACGACTACGGAACGGCTCCCAGACAGGTTGACGCGCTGGTGTGTTACCCGGACCGGGTAGCGGCGCTGGAGGTTGTTGCAGATCCTGACAAGGAGTTCAACGACCAGCAGGTTGCGCTGTACGGCAAGAAGAACCCGCTCGAAGTACCCGGACTTCGGAAGTCCTGGATCGTTCTACTGAGCCGCCAGGCCAAGATCAACAACGTCAAACGAGCACTACCTGCGTTGCTCCTGGATTTACAGGACAACCCGCCCCCCAAGCGATCACTTGGGATGTCGAACCTTCGGAGCTTAACCGCCTTGGCATCACGTCAGCCGACCCGATATACGAAAGCACTGAGTCCGGTCGCGTCTGGTTGCTCCCTGTGGGTTGGGGCGGGTGGGTCGGCGACGAGGGAACTGTTGGCGAATGGGTGACAAGAGTCCTTGTCGAGAAGGCTGCTGATGTACCGGCGAAGCTTGCGGCGCATCCTGGCGTCGTGGAACGACACGCGTTCATCTGGACCATACCTAGCAGCGACATGGGGGTGCAGGTGCAGCTTGAGTGCGGCGATGATCACCCCTTTCCGGTGGCGCCGCCGACATTGCCGACAGGGGTAACGCATGTGTGGGTTGCGGGCTCGGCTCGCTACCAAGGGGTGCTGGCATGGTTTCCTGGCCGCGGCTGGTGGCGAACGCCTTGGACATGGCCGTCAGATGGCTCGGCATAGCTCAGAGACCAGGATCGCTGAGTCGTTACAGTCGCCCAGCCCTTGCGGCCGTCGAGTCCTCCTACTTCTCGGGCTTCGCCACTGAGTAATTTTGCTCATTGGCGAGATGGTTTGAGACCGGTGCGCTGACTAACCCCGACGACTGACGCAATCGCCCGGGTTGACATGCCGATTGTCGCCAGCTCCTCGGCACCGATCGCACGCATCGAGTTGCTGTTGAGCTACGCGATCGGTGGGACGACTGGAGGCACGATGCGCTCTATGCAAGCTGGGAGGAATGCATTGAGGCAAGGCTGGGAATCAGCGCAAACGCTCTCCGCATCCGCAACACGCGCGCGCGACAGAAGGCGGCGGCCACCATTTCAGATGAAACGGTGGCGGACTCGTGCCCGCCCCGCTACCTCCCCGGCAAAAGCAGTACAGGGCAAGCCCAGACGAAGTCGACCGGCGACGAAAGTCCCGGAATCTCACCCCGGCAGCTTCCATCGCCGCTACTGTTGCGGCTCGGCCCCGCCGGTCACCCGGGACTACACCGGACTCACAACCCCCCGAGGGATATGAAATCGACCGGCGTGGGCATCACAAGATCCCTCTGGATCCGGATCGAAAATTTACGCCTCGTCGGACCCCGCACGCCTAGTAAAGCAGTGGAGCGCGTGAAGTGGGCGGCCACCGGGCACGCTCATATCTGTAGCAGTTCGCAGTCAATCCGATCTAGTACTGCCCAGTCTTCGAACTTCCGTGCGAAGAATGCGTTCGACGCGCGAAGGGAAGGGATGTGCTCCTCCCCGAGGTCATCCGGACTCGTTCCACCGCGCGTCCTCCACAACGTGTAGAGGTAGTGGTCGTTGGTGAGCTCGTGCTCCGGAACGAGGTTTCGCAGCATGGTGTGGTAGAACACCTCGTCCGGAACGCTGGCGTATTTCAGTTCGTGAACGAACGAGGGCCGCAGTGGAGACCGATGCACCGCCAGAAAGTGTTCCCGGCAGATCATGTCGTGTACGAAGCCCCGGAAAATCTGGTGGAAAGTGCGCGGCAAGAAGACGTCGCGCGATCTGCCCTGCAGCATGGCCGAGCGTTTGCGCACGCGCAGGATGTTCAGGTGAAAGTCGAATCTGGCTCGGCGAATGAGCGTGAACAAATCCGGGATATTCCGACGGGCCGCGTACGGGCGGTTTCGGTCTGTCCCAAAATGCCCCCGGGCAAAAAGGTACCTGCGAGCAAGTCCGTGCTCCTCTTCAACACCCTCGTCGGCTTCGAGGTGTAAAGCCTCCACTGTGGGCCGCTGTTCGATCAGCGCGGGCCGCGGTGAGGTTCGCAGGAAACTTCGCGCCCGATTATCGGCTAGGAAGAAGCGGAGCCGCTGCGGATTCTTAATCGGGTAGGTGCTGCCCGTCAGGTGTACCACGAAGTCAAAGTCGATCTCACTTTCGAGGAGCCGGTCGCACAGGAGCAAGTCGCTCGCGACGCTTTCAATCCCACCCCAGGAAACCCGAACCTCCCGAAATATGTGGCACTGGGGGAACCGAGAGAGTTCCCGCGAAATCCGCACCACATCACCTGGCGGCGCTTTTCGGTCGTAATGGATCCAGACACTGTCTCCTGGCTGGTACAAGCGCTCCACGAGCCGCACCACAAACTCTGGCTTGCGATAGGCGTGAATCATCCACGCTACGCTGACCCTCGGATTGCCCGCTCCCGCGGGCTGGCGCGAGGACGTCGTCGTCACTGAGTCGATCCTCAGGCTTTCCGGGCCAAGGTCTCACTCACGACTGTGCGAAGCTTGCCGCGTCGGGCCCTCAAATGTGTTCAACCGTAACAAAGGTAAGCGCATGTTCGGCCCGACGCTCCGGCGAAGTTCGTCGCGGGGTGTCGCTTCTTCGTCGGGCGTCACTGGCCATGTTTCCTCTCTGCTGGGTCGGTTGGGTTTGACGAGTTCCGGCGCGACGACCGTCATGATGTCAGCTCCTGTACGGCGCTGCGGATCTTTGCTTCCAACTCATCGACCCGCCGCCTAAGAGCGGCCGCCTCCTCAAACTGGGTACGCGCCGCAGCCTCCACGGCTTCGAGGTCATCGAGCAGCTCGATCGCAGCGCAGGGATACGACTCGCGCTCCACGGCGCACTGACGCTTCGTACCGACGGGACGGTGAGCGCGGCGGATGGCGTCACGTTTCTGCCGGTTCATCAGATCCGCCTCCCCGCTCTGATCGCGGCCAGCGCGATGTGGGCTTCGGAGAACAACCGGACGATGATGCTCGCGACGTCGGGGAATCGGCGGGGATGTAGGACTGTGGGCTTGGCGGCCCAATGGATGATGACGCTCGCTGGAATGTCGTCCGGTTCGGACAAGACATGACGATCGCGTCCGCCAGATTGTACCAGCACCTACCAACGAAAGGGCAACCGCGTGAGAGTCCGTGGGCGCTCGCCGTCATCGGCCGCGTCCTGCTGAAGGGGATCACCGACGGAAGGAACGCACCGTGACCGAGGGGCAGACGACCGGGAAGAACTTCCTCGGCCCCGAGGACGGCTGGGTGCCCGCGTTCGAAGGCGAGAGGCCACCGTTCGCCCCTGACAACGAGTTCGGCTTCAAGCCGGGCAATGAGCTGGGCGTCCGGCACGGAGCATTCCCTCCGCGCAAGGTAGATCCTCGTGCCTCTGAGCTCGTGGATGCCGTGCTCCAGGTCGCCTTGGCGGACGCTTCACCGGTCGCCTACCTAGCGGACCCGACTTACCGGCCAGCACTGATCGCTTGGGGGCGCGCCGAGGCGGCCCAGGACCTCCTCGAAGAGTTCCTCGCCGAGCTCGGCCCGATCGAGGAGGACGGCAAGGTCCGGCCGGCGGCGGAGTTGTTGGAGCGGGTGGCTCGTCGGGCGGAGCGAATGAGAGCGCTTGGGAGATAGAAAATGAAGCAGGATCGCGACCGCCCCCAAGAGATCATGGAGATGTTCCATCACTTCGGCCAAACCAAGATAGGCGCCGACTCGCTACGAGAAGCGATCGAGTGTGGCGATTTTGAGGCCAACGGCCTCGCGCGTAATCGCGAGGAGGCCCAGAAATTGGGCCAAGCCATGGTCGAGCATGGCTTTGTCCACAACTGCAACTGGACCGACTCCTTGTATGCAGGTGTGGATGTGTCCTTGCTGGAGACAGTTCCGAGTCTGGGGAAGCGGCTAGCTAAACGCCAGAACGAACAGGGGTAGCAGGGACCTGCTTAATGCATGTGGGGGTACTCACCGGTGGATTTAGCAACCGAACGCCAAGCCTGCGCGCCAGGGACTGGCCGCCCTCGAGCATCAATGCCCGGTGATTCCAGTAAAACACCGGGCGGCCCAGTGGTGACATGGCTCTCATCCACAGGAGCTGAGGGCTGATCTCCCAGTCAAATCGCACCACAGATCCGCCGGGCAATGGCTGGATGGCCCATCGACCTCGTCCCTTAACGCGGCCCGTGATCCAGCAATCGACGCTATGAAGCCGGTCCTCCTGGGCGGGGTGGGCTTCGAAGATCATGAGGTAGGGCAGGCGGGTGCGGAACTCAAAGCGCCACCCGGTATCCCCCCCGGTATTCGGATCCCAGCTAATGGTCGTGACCCTGCGCGCCGACGGCCACCACAAAGGCCACCCCCCGACGTTTCGAACCACGTCCCAGACATCTGCTGGATCGGCGACGAGAGGCCACTCGTCAGCGAATGTAAAGTCAGCCACCTTCTGTGCCATTAGGAAGCGTCGCAGCGGTCGCCGCCAGGTATCCGCACGACGTGGCCACCACGATGACGGCACCTTTTGACCGCACAAGAGGATGGGGTAGTCGGCGCGATGGCGCTTGCCAAGCTCGGTTTCCAGATCACGGTGCAGCCTCTCCTTACCACCAACGCCACTATGGCAGCAAATTTGGCCACGCGCCCGCGCGGCGCCGTTCGCCTATGCAGGCATAACGCTGCGAAACGAAGACAACGGTGACCAAACCGAAACCGGTGACAAGTGACACACGTCTTTTAAACGTTCTGGCTATTGTCCGCGTAACGCGCGCACGCGCATACGCAAGAAATGCGCCTACCCCCAATGCGTCACCTGTCACCAGGGTCAGTCCGTTCGTCGCGCCCTCTTGGTCAAAATTTGCCGACTTGATGCGTGCCTGTGCGGAAGTTGCCGGGACAGCTGAGTGGGCCTTGACGAAGGTGTGCCCGGCGCCCCATCGACCCTTCAGATAAAGGCACCACAAGTGAACGTTCATCACATGCGTTCCAGGCCCGTGTCACCATGCCTAGTTCGACATCCCCGAAGGTGTACAGCGCGCACTCGACGCACACGAGGTGATCGACCTGCACGACCTACCCTCGACGCCACGTCGAACGCTTTGTTGGCTGCAGCCCAAGGCCCGCCGCCGCGCCAGCCGGCACATTGATGTCGGCTGGTCACCTCGCTGTACCGCGTCGACGACGGCCCTATGCGATACGCAATGGTTCGCGGGTTCCCCCGCTGACGGTCGATTCCGCCACCATTTTGAGGACTACGTCGCCTGCGGGCGTAGCGCGGCCAACCAACCGGCCCACTCTCGTGCGGCGCTGAACGTCCACGTCTGGGCGCCGCTCGCTCCGGCAGCAGCCTGGATACCGTCAGCGAACTCGAACCGTCGAGGGCCCGTCTCGACGGCCTGCGACATCCCGGTCGGGGAAGTCAGGGTCACCGACGACGAGTTGACGCTCATGCAGCCCACGAGCATTCCATTCGGCGTTGTAGTGGTCACCCCTGGGACTGATCCAGAGGACGCTGCCGCCCCTGACGCCGACGTGGCAGACGTGTCAAGCCCGCCGGCGCCGGAATAGCGCGCGATGCTGCCGCCGCTCGTCGTCGAAGACGTTGTCCACGAATAACTCGCCGGCTCGGAACTAGTGGCCACCTTGTAGTAGCCGTAGACCTTCGGGTTTGGCTGCGCGGTCACCGACGCCAAAGGCGTCCATCCGGTGGGCACACCAGCCGCGCCTATGGTGCCGCCATTGAGGGCCACACAACTGACAAGGACGTCACCCTGCGCAACGTTGGCCGGCCGAGGCAGTGTCAGCGTGGTCGCCGCTGTGTTGTTCGACGCCTCGCTGACCGATTCTCGAACAATGCCGCTGCCTGGCGTGCCGGCTTCGATTGTCCAAGTCTGGCTAGCAGGCGTGGCGTCGGTGTTGCCTGCTGGGTCGGTGGCCCTCACCTCGAACGTGTGCCCTCCGGTGGACAACCCAGAGTATGCCTTCGGCGAGCTGCAGGAGCTGAAACTGCCACCGTCTAGGCGGCACTCGAATGTCGACCCCGCCTCGCTGGAAGAGAAGGTGAAAGACGCGCTGGTGCTCGTCGTCGTGCCCGACGGCCCCTCGACGATCGTGGTGTCGGGCGGAGTGGTGTCGGCCGGCGGCGTCGACTCGTTCTGGTAGTGGTACCAGTAGTGCTCGGTGGCATTCACGTCGGCGATCACCATGACACCGCTGTTCGCGGTGCCGGACCCTGCCTTGTTAAGGTTCTGCTTCGTCGAGGACACGTTGTGAACGTATTGATCGGCGTCAACGATGCGTGCGGTCTTGGTGGTGGTGAAGCTGATGGTGTCCAGTGGCGTTGACTTTTCATAGATGGCGCCGCCAGAGGTGGTGCAGACACCTGCGTTGGTGGTGCCAGCCGGTTTGGGGTAGGTCGCGAACGTGCGCAGACGCTGGGTACCTTCGTCGATGAGCACAATGACTCGATTGGGGCATTCCGACACTTTCGCGATCGTGTGCTGTGTCCAGTCGCCGGTGCTGTCCATGGCCAGCAGCTCGATCAGCGGCTGTGTGGAGGTGGTGAACGACGTCTTGACAGCGGCGAAGACTCTTCCACCGGAGGAGTCAAGCCACTTCAGGTTCATGTGGTCGTCGCCGCTCTTCAACCCAGACGTGATCGCCTTCGTTGCGCTCCAGGTTGTGCTCGCGGCGCCGTCGGTGTGGACGCTCCAGTAGAAGCCATCGGTAGCATCACCGGTCTGACGGCTCCACATCAGACCCATCTTCCCCGACCCGAACGCGATCAGAGCCGAGGTGTCATCCAGCGACACGTCAGCGTCAGGATGAGGAAACGGCGTACCCCACGTCTCGCCGTCGGTGCCTGTCACGTTCAGGTAGATCTTGTTGCCCTGCTGCCAGGTCGCCCACAATCTGCCGGTCGAATCCTTGTCAATTGTCAAGGTCTCGGTCTTGTGGTTGTTGATTTGCGTGGACCCCAGCGACGTGTAGGTCTTTGTCGCGGGGTTATAGCTGTAGCGGCGAAGCGTGCTCGGAAAGCCGGGCGCCGCCGGCACGCCGTCGTTAACAAACTTGTGGCTTGCCACATACAGCGTCGTCCCGTCCCACAGCACATCGTGATGTGTGTCAGCCCGAGTCTCCGTCGTCACCCCGGTGTCAACCCAGGACGTCGTGGCCGCGTTGAACCGGAAAATGTGGAAGTCCGAGGTGTCGGTGTCCCAGAGGTTGCCCCACCATGAGCCGTCGTTGTACCAGAGCACGCTCTCCGCGCGCTTGGTCCCGGTCGGGGTGCCCGTGCCCGCGTGGGATGGGCCCTCGGAACCCACGTCACCCGCCGCGGCCGATGCCGCGCCCGGAACCAGCAGCACACTAAGCGCGAGCAGGACTGCTGCGATCAGCGCAGGCACCTGAAGGCTCCGCGAGGACGGCGACTCGCTAAAAAGCGACCGCCTGCCAGCTCGTGTCGCCGGTTCGAGCCGGTGAGGCATGAGCGTCCGACCGCGCATAATCGTTGGATGGTTGGTGGACATTGAACTCCCCCGAGTTGCTGCCACTGCGTCTTGGATTGGCGTGAACGGTTCTAAACCTTGTGTGGCAGGTTCGAATCCTAACGGTAGTGGCGACCCAACCCAGACCGGGACGCCGACGGCGCCGATCAACTGCGACATCAAGCCGGGCATGCCATCGCTGCAGGCCGAGGCCGCAAGCGCACCCCAGGACTTCCACGCAGAGGTGCCTGCGGGAGTCTGGGCCAAAAGCGAGCAACCGGCGGGACCATGAACTGTGTGTTAGGTAGGTGCTTTGGCTCGCGTCCCAAAGCATGACGATCGCCGCAACCGGGAGGCCGATGATCGGCCGCTCCTATTTGAGTCACCTGTTCGGGCCGGCCCCATCGCTCAGCGATACGGAGGTCTCATCCCTTGAACTGGGCCCCTATCTGGCGATCGCGTCGTCGATAGTTGTGTGCGGCCTCTTCGATTGGTCTTGTTCCTGCTGATTGAAACAACGTTATTGGCTTTAGTGCTGAAAATGATAGTGCCGCCCGTGCGGCGGCGCGGCCAAAGAGGGCGGATGTGCGTTCGTCAAGTGTTCCTGCCGGTGTAGTCATCGCATCTCTGATCGCGGTGCTATATGTCGCCATCGGCCTATGGGCTGGCGTCGGTCAGAGCTGGGATTCGAACTTTTACTTGCTGTTTTCGCAGGATTTGAGGTTGAACGGTCGTATCGACTTCGGTCAGGGACTGTACGCGCCCTTATACCCGCTTCTTCTCGCCAGCCTTACTATTTTGGGCCTGAACTCAGAGCTTGCGCTGTGCGTTGTGAACGCTGGATCCGCTGGGGCCATTTTCCTCGCCGCCTTCGTTGCCCCGCCGACCGCCTATCGATTCCCAACGAGGCTGGCCCTTGGCTGTCTCGCCACTGTCGTTGCTATCGGATCGCCCACCTTTCGGTACGCTTGGACCGAGCCGCTGTACGCAGCGCTTCTTATGTGGGCGTGCGTAGAGGCCCTCCGAGCCGCCCGGAGTGGCAGGGTTTCCGCGGCTCTGCTCGTTCTGCTTGGATTGCTGCCGCTGACTCGCTTTGTTGGTTTATTCGTGTCTCTGGCGATCATCGCCTACTTGGTCTTTGATTCGAAGCTCGGTCAGGGCCGAACGCGGGCAACTGAGCAAGTCAGCGTTGCCGCGGGGCTCGTCGCGGTGGCTGCGAGCGTCGGCCCAATTGCTCTCCTAGCTGCCAGTAACCTGTCCTCTTTCGGTTGCGCTTTCGGCTGCCACGGTGCTTCAACCACGGGGCCGCTACAGAACGTCGGTCTAGCATTCACGACACTGAGGCAGGAGTGGATCTACTGGCTCTTCCCGCTAGGCCTGGTCTGTATCGCCATTCTTGCTAGCGCTTGTTTCGGGTGGGAGCGGCATCGACGACGTACTGGGCCAGCCTTGCCGCTTTTGATCGTCTTTGTTGGCGTGACGGTACAGATCACGTTGTCCTCGTTTGTCCTCGTGGACCCCATCGATAGTCGATTTTTGTCTCCTTACTTTCCGTTGATCACGCTGGCTTTTGCATCGGCCCTGCCAACCACTGGGTGGCAACCATCGGCGTTGCGCGTCGGCGTGATGTCTTTGTTGATACTGGCAGTGGTCGCAACGAGCGGCCTGGACGTTCTCCGATTTATGCGTGCCGTGAATGCGACGTCACAGTCAGGCTCACTCGCAGACTTCGGATACAAAAGGACCACGGCATTCGGCCAATTCCGGGATTTGGCCAACACGCTTCCCGCAGGTTCTGCGATGGTTGCCTACTTTCCGACAACCGAGGGGTACGGAAACTTGGCCGCTTACCTATTCTTGAATTCCGCTTACTGGGACGGAGCTTGTCGAGTTGTGAAGCTCGATCCAACAGCGGCTCACGGAGGCACCGTCCAGCTTGAGTGCCCCACTCGCGGTCTGATCGGCGGCACAATGGCGGGATCGCCAGAGCAGGTTACAAGTGAGACGATGGCCCTCGTCTTGGACAAGGTCGCGCTTCGGGACGATGATCGAGCAAAACTAGAAGAAAGGGTTTCGAAGCTCGGCCTCAATCGAATCTTCGAGGCTCAGCTAAGCGCTCTCTACCAGCGGGAGTTCTAAGTTGAACTGCGGGGTTGAGATGTGCCCCAGGCCTGGTCAG
>Ga0307289_10000377_pt1 | contig 19140 bp, 11 predicted proteins | sample ER_DNA_143_FD_194483 | JGI IMG/M metagenome (GOLD analysis project Ga0307289, IMG submission 194483) | Bulk soil microbial communities from the East River watershed near Crested Butte, Colorado, United States - ER_DNA_143 | ecosystem: Environmental > Terrestrial > Soil > Floodplain | place...
GCGACTCGTTTCATGTACCCCCGCCGATTTCTGACGAACCCAACTTCGACACACCTCTTTGCATCGCCGGTACGTACCCCGGCTTGGCTGACCGCGAGGTTGACCCGATTCGCCTTTAGTGGTTGTTGACGATGAGCATTCATAAGCTCAGCGCCGGATCGGGGTACGACTATCTGACCCGGCGGGTAGCGGCATTGGATGCCACCGAGAAGGGTCATGTTGGGCTGGCTTCCTACTACACCGAACGGGGTGAGAGCCCGGGGTCGTGGGTCGGCTCTGGCATAGCCGGCATTGATGGCCTCGACGCAGGCGATGCGGTAACCGCGGAGCAGATGCGGTCCCTGTTCGGCGCCGGCATGCATCCCCTCGCCGCGCAGCGGCTGGAGCGGCTGGACGCCGCCGATTTGACCGGCACAAACATCAAGGCAGCGACCCGCTTGGGCGCGCCGTTCAAGGTTTACGCCGGCGAGGTCAGCCCCTTCCGCATCGAGGTGGCGAAGCGGATTGCTACCCGACGGGCGGCCGCCGGACAGCTCGCTGACGAGTCAGTGTCTGCGGCACTTCGGGCGCAGGTCCGGACCGAGGTGGCGTGGGAGTTCTTCCGAGCTGAGCATGGTCGCGACCCGGTCGATGCTCGCGAGATCGCCGCCGCCATCGCTAAGGCGTCGCGTCCGCGCACCCAGACGGTCGCCGGCTATGACCTGACATTTTCCCCGGTGAAGTCGGTGTCGAGCTTGTGGGCGGTCGCCGACCCGCACGTCGCCGCGCAGATCGAGCGGGCGAATCAGGCCGCGGTGCAGGATGCACTCACCTTCATCGAACGCCACGCATTGTTCACCCGGCAGGGCAGGAACGGTGTCCGGCAGGTCAACGTCACCGGCCTGGTGGCGGCCGCGTTCACCCACCGCGACTCCCGTGCCGGCGACCCGGATCTGCACACCCATGTGGCCGTGGCGAACAAGGTGCAGACGCTCGACGGGCGCTGGCTGTCCATCGACGGCCGGGTGCTGTTCAAAGCCACGGTGGCGGCGTCGGAAACCTACAACACCGCCCTCGAACACCACCTGCGCGACCGGCTCGGCGTCCGCTTCGCCGAACGAGCCGACACTGGCCCGGGCAAGCGGCCGGTGCGGGAGATCGTCGGTGTGGACCCGGCCCTGAACCAGCGCTGGTCTACCCGCCGGGTGTTGATCAAGGACCGGCAAGGTGTACTGGCGGCCCGGTTTCAGCGTGATCATGGTCGGCCGCCGACGCCGGTGGAGGCGCTGCAGCTGGCGCAGCAGGCCACCTTGGAAACCCGCGACGCCAAACACGAACCCCGCAGCCTCGAGGAGCAGCGCACCACCTGGTATGCCCAGGCCGCCGCAACCATCGGCGGACCTGATGCGGTCCGGGCGATGATCAGCAAGACGCTGAATCCGACCTCCGCGCCGAGCCCTGCCGTGGACGCGGAGTGGTTGCCGGTGACCGCCGAGAAGGTGCTGACGGCGGTGGAGGAACAACGTTCGACCTGGCAGAGCTGGCATGTCCGCGCCGAAGCGCAACGCCACATCCGGGCTGCTGAAATTGATACCGACGAAGTTGATCAGCTGGTGGAGCTGCTGGTCGCCGAGGTGCTAAAGACCCGATCGGTGGCCCTGACTCGGACCGAGGACGGCATCAGCGAGCCGGCGGCGTTGCGCCGGGCCGACGGTTCCAGTGTGTACACGGTAGCCGGATCCGAGCTGTTCACCTCCTCGCGGATCCTTGCCGCCGAGGAGCGACTGGTCGCGACCGCGGGCCGAAGTGACGGTCGGGTCGTGGACACCAGCACGGTGGATTTGGCGCTGCTGGAATCCGCCGCGAATGGAAACGCCTTAGATGCCGGGCAGGCCGCTCTGGTTCGTGCCATGTGCACCTCCGGGGCGCGGCTGCAGCTCGCCATCGCGCCCGCTGGCGCCGGGAAAACTACCGCCATGCGCACCCTGGCTCGGGCGTGGCGCGAGAGCGGCGGCCACGTGCTCGGGTTGGCCCCCTCCGCCGCCGCCGCCGCGCAGCTCCGCGACGCCACCGGCGCATCAGCCGAAACGTTGGCGAAGCTGACCTGGTCCATCCAACACGCTGACCTGCCGGATTGGGCGGAACCCATCGGCCGGTCGACGCTGGTGATCATCGACGAAGCCGGGATGGCCGACACCCTCACCCTGGATACCGCTGTGCAGTTCATGGTCGGCCGCGGCGGCAGCGTTCGGCTGGTCGGTGATGATCAACAACTCGCGGCGATCGGCGCCGGCGGCGTCCTCCGTGACATCCAAGCCAGTCACGGCGCGGTCCGGCTGAGCGAACTGCACCGCTTCACCGACCCGGCCGAAGCTGCCGCCACCCTCGCCCTCCGCGACGGCCAACCCGAAGCGCTCGGGTTCTACCTGGACCGGCGACGCGTCCACATCGGAGACCCCACCACCACCCTCGACGCGGTCTTCGAAGCGTGGCGGGCTGACTGCGGCCGCGGTCTGGACGCCATCATGTTGGCCCCGACCCGCAAGCTGGTCAGCCGGCTCAACCAACGCGCCCGGAGCCACCGCCTGGCCGGAACTACTGCGGACCGAGAGGTTGAGTTGGCCGATGGCAACCGGGCCAGTGTCGGCGATCTGGTCATCACCCGGAGGAATGACCGCAGACTCCGTATCAGCGCAACCGACTGGGTGAAAAACGGTGACCGATGGACCGTTCTCCACTTAACCAAGACCGGTGGTTTGAGGGTGCGGCACGTACGGAATGGCCGCACCGTGACGCTCCCCGCCGACTACGTCCGCATCGCTACCGAGTTGGGGTACGCGACCACCGTGCACACCGCGCAAGGTGTCACCGCCGACACTATGCACGGCGTGGTGACCGGTGAGGAGTCCCGACAGCAGCTCTACACGATGCTGACTCGCGGCCGCAGCAGCAACCACCTCTACGTTTCGGTGGTCGGCGACGGAGACCAGCACGCGGTGCTCCAGCCCGACAACGTTCAGCTCCGGACCGCGACCGAGCTGCTCGAACAAATCCTTGGCCGAGACGGCAGTCCACGATCGGCCAGCAGCCTGCAGCGAGCGCAGCGAGTCCCCGCCGTCCGACTCGGCGCTGCCACGGCCCGCTACCTTGACGCCCTCTACCTCGCCGCCGAACAACTCGCCGGACCTCAGCTGGTCGCCAACCTCGACCAGAACGCCGACCGTATCCTCAACGGCTTGACCGCCCAGCCGGCATGGCCGACCCTGCGCGGCCACCTGCTGCTCTTGGCCGCTGCCGGCGCCGATCCGGTCAATGAACTGCTCTACGCCGCCGCAACCCGGGACCTCACCAGCGCCGATGATCAGGCTGCCGTCATCGACTCGCGGATATATGAGATGAACGAGGTCGCCGGCGGGGGTCCGCTGCCGTGGCTGCCCGGCATTCCCCACCGTCTGGCCGACGACCCGAACTGGGGACCATACCTGCGCGCGCGATCACAGCTTGTTGCTCAGCTCGCCGAACAGGTCCGCAGCAACGCCGCAACTGAAGCGCCGGCCTGGGCGGCCCAGCGCCATGCTTTAGTGCCGGCCGAGTTGATCGCCGACATACAGATGTGGCGCACCGCCACCCAGGTCGACCCCAGCGACCTGCGACCCACCGGGCCACCCCAACACGGCCGTGCCGCCCGTTTCTTACAACTGCAACTCGATAAGCGACTCGCCGCCACAGACACCCGTACAGAACGGCGATGGCGGCAACTGATCGCTGCAGAAGTCCCCGGCGCCACCGCGGACCCATTCCTGCCAGAGCTGACAGAAAGGTTGAGCTACCTCACCCGGGCTGGCTTCGACGCCACTTTCCTCATGCGGTCGGCGGCCGCTGTGGGCCCGCTACCCGACGACCACCCCGCCGCAGCCCTATGGTGGCGCATCCTCGACCAGCTACCGCAAACGCCAAACCAGGAACCCACAGCCCCGAAGGCGACCCCGGCGACCAGCCGCACGACCACGACCTCACGCGAGCAGCGAGCCGTGCCGCGCTTGGCGCCGACGCGGGCGTCCGGCCCGGGCCGCTGACCCGGCCTCCCGACGCAGAACGACGGCCAGCATGTTCAGGAAGCTGTGCGCCGGAGCGTCATCGTTTGGTCAAGGCTGACTCCACCCTCTTGAGCGCCACCGGATCACTCTGCCCCCAATTGGATCCGCCTGCTGTCACCGGCAAACGGCAAGCTCTCTTTTGGGAGGGGTCGACAGTCGGGACGGGCTTCGCGTCAAGATCATCTGGATCGCCGCAACCCTTGAGCTGCCGAGGCTGTCTGGCGGGCCCGATCGACTGGTAGCGTCGCGGTGGGGTCATGGCGCAAGGTTCGGCGTCGTACTTGAAGGCCGAGGGGCCTGCACGAGCCGTGGGAGCCGTCGTGGGCATCGCTACATCTGGGCCGTTGGTTGGACGTCTCGCTGAGTTGGCCGTCCTCAACCCGGCGATCGCACGGGCGGCGAACGGCTCAGTGCAAGTCGTTGCGATCTCCGGAGAGGGCGGCATCGGTAAGTCGCGCCTCGCCTTGGAAGGGGTGCGGTCGGCCGAGGCAAGAGCTTTTCGTACGCTGGAGAGCGCCGCGGGTCGGCTACAAAGGGATCTGTCGTACGCCCCCATCGTCGAGGCGCTGCGGCCACTGATCGCCGAAGCAGCACTTGTTGACGGCCTGTCCGATTTGGCGCGGCTCTTCGACGGGATCCGCGTGCCGCCGCTCGTCGCGCTCGGCGACCCCGGGCTGGAACGTACCCGGATGTTTGAGGCGGTTCGGGTACTGATCGAGCGGGCAGCCATCCGGATGCCGGTCACGATCCTGATCGACGATGTGCACTGGGCCGACCCGGGAACCCTCGCGCTCCTGCACTATGTGGTGCGTGGCCTCACTCGGCGGCGCTGCTTGTTCCTCCTCACCTACCGTGCCGACGAGGCCAGCGATGAACTGCGCGAACTGCTGAGTGCCCTGCAACGCGCCGAGACACTCACCCTCATTGAACTCGCCGGTCTGGAAGCCGCAGAGGTGGAGGATCTCGCCGAGACGCTGCTCGACGATCCAGCTCCTCTCGCGCTGCGGGACATGTTGGTACGCCGGTCAGGGGGCGTCCCGTTGTTTGTCCGGGCCATCGTCCAGCAGCTGATCGAGACCGGCGCGCTGTTCCGCAGCTCCGGGCGCTGGGTGCTGGGGGCCGGGGCAGCGGCTGAGGTACCGGCGCTGGTAAGCACCCTGCTCCGAGGCAAGATCGAGGTACTCTCGCGGACCGCGCGGCAGGTGCTGGACCTGCTTGCCGTGTCCGGCGGGGTCGCCGAGCACATACTGCTGTCAGACGTCGCCGACGACATTGTCGAGGGAATCATCGAGCTGCGCGCGGCCGGCCTCGTCGCTGAGGACACCGAAGAAAGCGAGCTGTCCTACCGGGTGGTGCACCCGGTGCTTGCCGAGGTGGCCTACGACATGCTGCCGCTCATTGTGAAGCGGCAGTTGCACGCCCAGCTCGCCCAGGCGGTCGAACGTCGCCGACCCGATGACGTGCGACTACTCGCCGCTCATGTTCGCGCCGCCGGTGCTCAAGTCGATGCTGCCCACGCCCTGGACGTGCTCACGCTGGCGACCCGCGCCGACCTCGCCCGCCTGGCCGGCGATGAGGCGTGCGCGAACGCGGGCACCGGCCTAGATCTGGCCCGGCGCCTGAGCCGCCGCGACAATGTCGACGAGCTGGCGGGCGCGTACGCCGAGGCCTGCGAGCTAGCCGGCCGGGTCGAGGACGCCTTATCCGCCTGGGTAGCGGCAGCCGACAGCACGACGGATCCGCAGGCGAAGGCACGGCGGCTGACCCGCGGCGCCGTCGTTGCATGGGATCTGGGTCGGTTCGTCGACGCGAACCAGCTTCTCGATGCCGCCGATCGCGCGCTAGCTGATGTCACGGCCTGCCCGGAGAACGTCGAAGTTGAGGAGGTCCGGGTGCGATTCGCCGCCCGATCCACTGACCTAGCAGGTCTCGACCAGAGCATCGCCCGGCTGGCGGCTCTGGGCCGCGCCACCGGCTCCAGCGGGTCCCGCGCGGCGATGGTGTACGCCCAGGTTCTCAGGGCGCAGACCACCGGCCGCTACATCGACGGCCTAGGTCTCGCACACGAACTCACTGCACTCGCCCGCAACGAGGAATCGGTGCTCGTCGGCGAGGCCCTGCTGCGCCCGTTGTCCGCTATCTACTGGTGCTGGGGAGACCTGACCGCCGCCCGAGCCAGCGCCGAGGAGGGGATCCGCCTGGCCAGGCAAAGCGGAGTACCCGCGCTCGAGATCCTCCACCATGTGCTGCTCGCAATCGTCGAGGTGGTTGCAGGGGACTGGGCTGCTGTCCTACGTCGCACGTTTGATGACCTGGGCCTCGCCCAACGCGTCGGCGTTGCACGGGGCGCGGCCTTCGCGCTCGCCACTCAGGGCTTGGTTTTCGTACGTCGTGGTCGCCTCGACGAGGCCGCCGACCGGGTCAGCGAGGCACGCCGGCTGTTCGGGAGATGGTCCGCGGCCGACCGTCACGTGTTCGGGGTGGTGGATCTCGTCGAGGGCATGATCGCGCTGGCGCGGAATGACGTGGACCACGCGGTGGCGATTGCGAACAACGCCGCCCATAACCCCACATTCGCGCCGCTAGCGTTGGCGTTTCTTGGGGAGGCACAGGCGACGGCAGGGGACATGGAGGCGGTGCAACATACCGCTGCGAGGCTGGCCGCGCTGGGTCCAGGTGCACCTTACCCGGCCGCCCTCGCGGCATGGCTTTCTGGCCTGGCTGCTGGAGCCCGACGCGATCCGCCTCGCGCTGTCGATGCACTGGACCAGCTCGACAGCGCGATCGCCGGCTTCGCGGACCTCGGCATACCGTACGAGGAGGCGGTTGCTCGGGTGGACCGCGCTCTCGTACGCCGCGCCGCCGGGGATCCCGCCGACGCCGTCGCGGGGGATGTTTACGGCGCACTCGAGGTGCTGGACCGCCTAGAGGCCAAACCGCAGGCTGACCGTGCCCGTGCCGTGCTGCGCCAGCTTGGTCGGCGGCCCCCGTCAGCCTCAGGCGACCACGAAGAGCGTCGGCTCAGTGTTCGCGAGGAGGAGGTGGCCCGCCTGGTCGCGCAGGGCCTCTCCAACGCCCAGATCGGCGAACGGCTGTTCATCAGTACCCGCACCGTGGGCGCCCACCTGCAGCACATCTACCGACGGCTCGAACTCCCGTCCCGTGCGGCGCTGATCCGATACGTCCTCGAAGAGGCGCCGACAGCTGAAGTTACGTCTCGGGGCGGTCCAGATAGGTAGGTTGACGGATGGCACCGCCCCTACCTACTCGACGATCGTGGAGTGCATCGGACAGGAGGTGCCCGCCATGACCACAACAACACCCGGGACAGCCACGGTACTGCCGCTGGCCGCGGCAACCGATTACCACATCGCCGGCCGCAAGGCGGCCACCCTCGCCCGCCTGGCCGCCCATGGGTTCCCGGTGCCGCCCGGCGTTGTCGTGCCGATTGCCAGCTTCGAGCGAGCGCTGGGCCGAAACCTCGAGGTCCCAGCTGCCGTCTTGGCCGATCTGCTCAGCGCGGCCAGCGAGTGGGGGGACGTACCACTGGCGGTCCGTTCCTCCGGAGTCAATGAGGACGGTGCCGACGCCTCGTACGCGGGTCTGTTTACCACCGTGCTCGATGTGCACGGCGAAGCCGCGCTGGTCGACGCGGTCAACGCGTGCTGGCGTTCGGCATTCGACGCCCTAGTGACCTCGTACGCCGGAGCCCAGCCACCGCGGCTGGCAGTGCTGGTACAGCCCATGGTGCATGCAACCGCGGCCGGGATCGCGTTCACGGCCGACCCGGTGACTGGCGAACGCGGCTGTATCGTAATTGACGCCGTCGTCGGGATCGGCGAGCGACTCGCGTCAGGTGCGGCGACGCCGGACCGGTGGGTCGTCCGCGGAGACGCCATCCACGAGGACTCTATGGCCGAGGCGGTCATCGATGAATCACGGGCCAGATTGGTTGCTGACCTGGCCCGCCGGGTAGAGGCCGAACTCGACGCGCCGCAGGACATCGAGTGGGCGCTGGTCGACACTGAGGTCGTCCTACTGCAAGCCCGTCCCATAACGTCGCTGCCGGTCGAGCCGGTCCCAATTCCAGTGGAGGTGCCGGCGGGGTACTGGATCAGGGAGACCAGCCATGCACCACTTCCGTGGCGACCATTCACCGAGGCCCTCACTGACACAGTAAACGCCGCACTGCGGCGGCAGAGCGATGAGTTGAGGTTGCTGTTCGACGGGGCACAGTTCCGCATGATCGGTGGTTGGGAGTACATCGGCATTGTGCCTTTGGGCGGCGGTGAGCCAGCGTTACGACGCCGAATCCGCCAGTCGGTCGCCGCCATGCGCGCGGATGTACCCGGACGGCTCCTGCGACAGTGGTCGCAGGACTGGCGGCCGGACTTCACGGCCCGCAGCCAGGAGCTGCGCGAGCGCCGACTCGCCGTACTGTCTGATACAGCGCTGGACGCCCATCTAGCCGACGCTCTGAAGCTGCTAGCCGATGGTCTCGACGTCCACTTCCGGCTGCACGCTGGGCTCGGCGCGGTGCTCGGTGAACTCGCCTTCACCTGCCAGGAGCTGCTCGGCTGGGATGAACCCCGAATGTTCTCACTGCTGGACGGCACCTCAACCACCTCAACCGAACCAGCTCGGGCACTCGCCAATCTCGCCGCCCTGGCCAGCCCACCGATTCACGCGCTGCTTAAGCAAGCAGTCCCGGCCAAGGAGGTGCTCGCCGCCGACGAGCAGTTCGCGGCGGCGTTCGCTGCCTACCTCCGAGACTACGGCTGCCGCACTCTTGACGCGTACGAGCTTGGCGAACCGTCGCTCGAGGAGCGGCCGGATCTGGTGCTCGCGCTGGTGCGCGACCAACTGGACAGCGGTGTTGGCGCGGAGGCAGAGCAGGAGCTTGGCCGCCAGCGGGACGCCGCTGCCAACGAGGCACGCGAGATCCTCGCGGGCGTTGACCTGGTGCGCTTCGAGCGGGCGTTAGAACGAGCGCTCATGGCGTACCCGGTGCGTGAGGACAACACGTTCTACACCATGAGCGTGCCGCGCGGGCTGCTGCGCCGCGCCGCGCTGGACCTTGGTCGCCGACTGGCCAGCCGCGGTCAGATCGCCGCTGTGGAGGACATCTTCTACCTGCACCCGGACGAGGCCCGGGCCCAGCTGGCTGACGGCACCAGTGGCCGCCACGTCGTGACCCATCGCAAAGGCGAGTACGCCTGGGCGCTGGCACACCCCGGCCCGGCCTCGTACGGCCCAGATCCGGGACCACCGCCACCATTGGACGGACTGCCCCAGGAGGCCCGGCTCGCCAATGAGGCCTTCATGTGGTACGTCGACCGCATCCTCGCCGCAAATGCGCAGAGCGGGCCCGGCGGTGACATGCTGACCGGTATTGGCGCCTCGGCGGGCCGCTACACCGGAAAGGTGCGGATCATCCGGTCCGAAGCCGAGTTTGACCGGCTCTGCGCTGGCGACGTGCTCGTCTGCCCGGCAACCTCGCCGGTGTGGTCGGTCCTGTTCCCAAACGTCGGCGCACTGGTCGCCGACTCGGGCGGCGTACTGTCCCATCCGGCGATCATCGCTCGCGAGTTCAGCGTCCCCGCTGTGGTCGCCACCCGCGTAGGTACGACACAGCTGCAGGACGGTCAAGTCGTGGTCGTCGACGGGACGATCGGAACCGTAAAGGTCCTCGGATGAGTGCCATGCCAGTTGACGAAGCACCACAACTGTTGAGTCTCACCGATGCTCTCTGGACTGCACGCGTCCTTGAGGCAACCGCCGCGCTGGGGCTTCTCGATCAGTTGAGCTCCAGCCCAAAGGACACGAGCGAACTCGCGCAGGCCTGCGCGACGGACCCGACGATGACCGCGCTGCTGCTCAACACGCTCGCGGATCTCGGCGTCGTGCACCGCAACGGGTCCGCTGGATACACCGCGGGGCTGGGCGGCCCAGCGTTGATGATGACGGCCGCGCACATCCCTGGCAGGTCCAAGCTCGCCGATGTTGTGCGCAGCGGCAAGCCGTTAGCACGAGCGGACACCGCCGAGGGCGCATCCGACTTTTATCCCGATCTCGTCGGCCTGCTGTCGGTGGTATTCGCCCCGGCCGCCCGACGCGCCGCGCAGCTACTCGCCGACTGCGGCGTCGAGGTCCTCGATGTCGGGGCAGGGGCGGCGCCATGGAGCATTGCACTGGCGACCCAGTCACCCGCAGTCCGCGTTACGGCGCTTGACCTTCCCGCTGTCATCCCGACGACACGGCGCGCGGTTGAGGCGGCCGATCTCGGAGAACGCTTCGCCTACCTGCCGGCCGACATGTTCACCTGCGCGCTGCCCCCGGCGGCGTACGACATAGTGCTGCTCGCCAACATCTGCCACCTCTTCGACCAGGAACGCAACTGTGCACTCCTGCACCGATTGCGCCCCACCGTGAGGCCCGGCGGACTGCTCGCGATCATCGACGTGCTGACCCAGTCCGACCTCGCGACACAGCGCTGGATCAGCCTCTACGCACTGGGCCTTCGGCTGCGTACCTCCCAAGGCACCGTGCATCCGCTCGCGGCGTACAAAACCTGGACCAGCCGCGCTGGATTCGGTCCTGTGCAGGTAGAGCCGCTGTCGGCCGCACCATCACTGTGCCTGCTGGCCTGTCGAACGAAATAGACCGGAGCCCGCCAATTCACCTCTTTGCCAGCTGCCGCCACGGACTCGGAAGGCGTTCGTATCTGACAGCAACCCTGCTACGCGGGGCTAGCCGCTCAGGGACCTGAGCGGGCGCTTCCCCGCGCGGAATAGAGTGCGGCATAACGGCAAGAGCCGCATGCCGCGGACCTGCGCACCAGAAGATCAGTACAGCAGCGAAGTACAGCAACGACCGCATTATTTAGCACGTTCGGCTTCATCCAAATGCGTCCGGACTTGCGTACACGAGGCTACAAGCGGCTGATGCGCGGAGTTCACACCGAAGAGGTCACTGGTTCGAACCCAGTATCGCCCACCTAGTGAGAGCCACATTTCGGTGGCGGCTGCCCAATGCGGAGCACATCTGAGTGACTAACTGAGTGACTACGCGCGCTGGTCACGCAGGCTGAATAGCCGATCCATGACAGTCGCGCCTGTCTGAATCACCGGCCGCAGCTGGTCTCGGTAAACCAGCTCGGTGACGCTGGTTCCGCTGTGCCCGACCAGCTGCGAGATCTCCTCGACCGGAACCCCGGAGTCTGACAGGACCGACACGAACGAGTGACGCAGCTCGCGAGGAGTCCACTCGGCAGGGTTCAGGCCCGGCACCAGCTTGAGCGCGCGACGGAAGTCGCGCCGTACGTTCGCGGCATCAAGCTGGGTGCCCAGTCCGGTCGTGAACACCAGGCCTGTCTCCTGCCACCGATTGCCGGCCGCGAGCCGATCAGCTGTCTGTTGAGCGCGTTGCTTCCGCAGGGCCTGGACGGCACGCACCGGCAGCGCAAGCGTCCGCCGTGACTTCCTCGTCTTCGTGTCGCCGCCCTCGCGCACCGATCGCCATACCTCCAAATGGGGCGGAGCCGACTGCACCGCGTTTGGCCGACCGTCAAGGTGCACGTGCTCCCAGCGCAGCGCCCGCAGCTCCTCGGTCCGAGCGCCCGTCAGCAACGACACCACCAGGTAGGGGTGCAACCGATCGGGCGCCGTCTTGATGAGTACGTCATCGACCTGTTCCGGGGTGAGGGACTTCGACCGGCGCCCGGGCTGGCCGGTCGGAACCTCGGTCAGCTCCACAACATTCCGCCTCACCTGGTCCCGCGCCATCGCCCTCTTGACCGCTCGGTTTAAGCAGGCCCGGATCTCCTGCACCGTTCGGGTGCTGTGTGACCGGGACAGCCCGGCCAGCCATTGATCGACTTCCGACGCAGACAGGTCACGCAGCTTCCGTGCCCCGAGCGCTGGCAGCACATGCTCAGCACACAGGTGGCGATACTTCGTGACCGTCGCCGCCGACTGCCGACCCAGCCCGTGCGTCAGCCAGTCCTCGACTGCAAGCCGCACCGTGTACCCGCCGACCCCCGCGGTCAGACCATCGGCCTGATCGCGCAAGAGGTCCCGCAACTTGTTCTTCGCCTCAGTCTTCGTCCGACCGGAGGCCTTTCGCACAACCCTCTTGCCACGGCCGTTGTAGCCAATCGTGGTCGTTGCAATCCACCGCTGCCGGTGCTCATCCCAATGCAGACCGCCGTCCCCGCGGGCACGACGAGTCACGCCGACCACCGAGCGAGTCGACGTACTCGGACAGCGCCGACACCGGCACCAACCGCCGGCGGCCCTGTTTCACAGTCCGTAGCCGACCCGAGCGAATCAGCTCATAGAGGACGGACCGACTCAGCCGCAGCGCCTCCGCCGCTTCGTCCACGTCATACAGCACGGCCGGCACCGCAGGCCTGCTCTCAGCGACAGCCATGATTGGTCTTCCCTTTCCCGGTGCCATCACCGGCTTGCCTTCGGTTCATGTGCGGCCTGCGGCGCCCACAAGATCGGCTAGGCACCTCGTGCTGGCAGGACGAGTCCCCGGCGGGCCGGGTCGGGGACCACTCCCTCCTCCGAACCCAGTTGCTCTCTCATGAAGCCAGACGGAGCACCAATCCGTCGCCATGCGCGACGACCTGTGGATAAGGCCGCCGACCGGATGGCGCATTGCCGTCATATATCCCTAGGGACGCAGGTGCTGCCTGGCGGTCAGCTGACTCAACATCGATTAAGTAACCGGGTGATTCCGTCGGCAGTGCGACCGTGAACGTCCGCCAGAGAACCAGGCTCCTGCAAGCGATCGACACAATGGCGCCCGATCGGCTCGGCCTCAAAGTTAAAGAGGCATGGCTCTTTGACCCCCAGACATCGGCAGCGTGTCCAACAACGTCCGTAGTCGTCCAATTTTCCTTGAAAATAAGGATTTTGCACTAAGGCGAATTTCGGTGCACAAACCCAAATGGTGGTCAAAATGGTGGTCAGACCCATAGCCAAACTAAGCGAAGTGGCCCGCTGCGACGAATGACCCAGTCATAGAGCTTCGATGCTACGACGAAGGGCACCAGACGCTGTGCCGCGATGCTGTGCCTCGACGCTGCATTCAAGGCGTCGCATCCGAAGTGAATCCCTGTCAGGCGTCCGTTAGTGCTCCCACAACCACCAGCCCGGGCCACATACACCCACGCACCAGTAAGCAGAAGGTTCGAGTGAGAACTATTGGTGGAGGTTCACGCTTACTCGAACCAGTTGCCGGTGACGTTTCGGCTAGAGAAGCTGCTTAGCGACGCTGTCACGCATCATCGCTCTCACCCCGGCCCGCCTCAACGCACCGACCAGCGGGTCGAGCGAAGGCTCGGGCGTCACATGATCTTGCGCATCATCGACGATTACAAGGAAGGAACGGACACCACTCGTCTAGCTGAGCGTTACAAGATCGGCAAGGGCACACTCTTGCGACTACTTCGTGAGCATGGAGTAGGTGTTCGGCGACACGGTGGATGGCGCCTACCAGATCCCGCGACTGCCGGGACGTGTTCACGACCCTCCGTCAGTGGCGATGATCGATCCATCGGACATGCCCTAGTTTCGGACTGTGGACGCAGATCTGGAGTCCGCGGTCTTAGCGTCGCATCTGCGCGAGCTACCGGCAGATGTTATCGATGACCTCATGGCCGGTGCGGTGAGACTAAAGATCCCCGCCTCGTCGGTAATCCATCGCGAGGGTGAGGGCGCACCGGTCCTGGAGCTGGTCGTCTCCGGGCTCGTTCGGGTGTTTGTGACTGCGCCGGACGGCCGCACGATGACCGTCCGGTACTGCCGGCCGGGCGCCCTACTCGGGGTAATGTCGCTGTTTATCCCGGGGTTCGCCTTGCCGGCCGCGGTCCAGGCGCTGGTAGACGCTGAGGTGCTGGCGCTGTCTCCCGGCGTCGCACGTCGTGCGGCGGCGCAGGACATACGCGTGACGCAGGCCTTCCTCCGCGAGCAGAGCGAACGAGCGATCAGTTTCTTGTATGAGGTTCCAGGCAGCGCCTTCGCCACCGTTCGCCAGCGGGTAGCCCGGCATCTGCTCGACATCGCGTCCGAGGGCGCGCCGGAACTGGTCGTCCCGGTCAGCCAGCAACAGCTGGCGGAGGCGGTCGGGACAGTCCGCGAGGTCATCGTCCGAGTGCTCCGTGAGCTGCGCACCGCGGGCGTGGTGCACACCGAACGGAACCGCATCATCATCGTCGATCCGGCCCGGCTCATCGCGGAACAGGACTGGAACTCAAGTCCCTGACAGCGCCGGTATGTGTGGCGAACACTGGCATCCATGACAAGGATGTTCAGGCCCAGGCAGGGTGCCCTCAACCCGCGAGTGCTCACCGCGCTGGAGACGCGTCTCCGAGGCACCTTGATTCGTCCTGGCGACGCCTCCTACGAGTCGCAGCGGCGCGTGTGGAACGGGTCGATCGACCGGTACCCGGCCAGCATTGCCCGCTGCGCCGATGCGGCTGATGTGGCCACCGCACTGCGTTTCACCCGCACCCACGGGCTTCTGGTCGCGGTCCGCGGCGGCGGCCACAGCTTCCCAGGGCATTCCGTCTGCGACGACGGCATGGTGATCGATCTGTCTTTGATGAAGGGAATCCGGGTCGATCCGGATGCGCGTACGGCACGCGTCCAGGCGGGGGTGCTGCTGGAGGAACTGGACCAGGCGACGCAGGCGTACGTGCTGGCCGTACCGGCCGGGATCGTGACCCACACCGGAGTCGCCGGGCTTACGCTGGGCGGCGGCATCGGTTGGATCATGCGCAAGTACGGGCTGACCGTTGACAACCTGCTCTCGGTCGACATGGTCACCGCCGACGGCGAGTCGGTGACGGCCAGCGCCACGGAGAACGCCGACCTGTTCTGGGGAGTCCGGGGTGGCGGCGGCAACTTCGGCATTGTGACGGAGTTCGAGTTCCGGCTGCACCCGCTGGGGCCGGACGTATTCGCGGGACCGGTGTTCTGGCCGATGGAGGAGGCGGCGAAGGTGCTGCGTTTCTACCGCGACTGGGTCGCCGACTGCCCGGACGAGCTGATGACGATCCTGGTGCAGCGGCGAGTCCTGGACCTGCCGGGCGTCCCGAGAGACCTGGTCGGCCGGCACGTTATCGCGGTCACGGCCTGCTACGCAGGGCCTGTCGAGGACGGCGAACGCGTGCTGCGCCCGCTCAAATCGTTTGGCCAGCCGTTGCTGGATCTGTGCCAGCCCAAGCCGTATCTGGCGCATCAGTCGATGTTCGATCCCGGGTACCCCCACGGGTGGTGGTACTACGTCCGGACCTGCGACGTAGCCGAGCTAAACGACGACGTGATCGATATCATTGCCGAGCACGGCCGGCGGATCGTGTCACCTATCTCCAGCATCGCGCTGTGGCAGATGGGGGGCGCAGTCGCCCGGATCGGCGAGGACGAGACCTCCTTCTCTGGGCGCAGCGCCGGGTTTACGTTCAACATCAACGGCAACAGCTATACGGCGGAGGGCTTCGACGCCGAACGCGAGTGGGCGCGGGCGTACTGGTCGGCGCTCGCCCCGTACCAATCCAGCGTGTATGTGAACTTCATGATGGACGAGGGCGAGGAACGGGTCCGGCAGGCGTACGGGCCGGCGAAGTTCGATCGGCTGAAGGCGCTCAAGCGCAGATACGACCCGGACAATGTGTTCCGTCTCAACCAGAACATCCCGCCCGACTAGGCGCCTCTGAGTACCGACCACACCGGCGCGCGGCGACTGTGGTCGGTCTTCAACCCCGCTTAGCTAACAGATTCGTCGCTAGTCCGTTCGGAGATCAGAGTCTATGATTCGCTGACCGCCATCGACATACTCATCCTCCCCGACGACACGATGCATAGTGGAGTGTGTCCTCGTTGATGTCAGGCTCCGTGGCTTGTGGCCGCAGTCACCGCGGTGATCATCGCCGGACCGCGTGCTTGCCGGACGCCGACCGTCCGTGCAGCCACGGCGCCGGTTCCTGACGTGGAACTATCGCGCATGGGTACTCCGCCACTTAACCGACTTGCTCGGACCTAACGCCTAAGCGACGCCGATCCGACATCCGCCCTAGGCAGAAACTCTTCTTGCGGCAGCCACGGGCTCCAGCGTGAGACGAGTTGCGCGTACCCCCGACGAAATCCTCAGTTCGATGTCCGACACACCTCAGTCGTCAAACCGCGGCGCTCTGAGCATGAGGTTGCACTCCCTCCACGCGGCGATGGCAGGGCAAGATGGCAGGGCAAGATGGCAGGGCAGCACACTGCCGAATCCGGCTCTCTCAGATCAAAGGCCGGGCTCCGCTCAGCCAGCCGGCGCGTGCCCTCGCTGCGCTGCGGGCCGCGCCGCGACCTGTCTGCATCTGTGCTCCAGGGACCGTCATGCAGTCCCGCGGGCCCTTATGTTGTTCGACCACCGCTTGGTCACTAGGCTCGCAAGACCCCGCCATCATTTCACGACGCGGAATGTAAGATGCGTAACCCCTGCGCCCTCGATCACCTGGGTGCTCTCCAGCTCGATCGGTTCCGCGGTTTGGTCGAACAACCGGACGCCATCCCCGAGTAGGACAGGCACCAGATCTAGGTGTATCTCGTCGAGAAGTCCCGATCGGATGCACTGCTGCACCAGGTTCGCACCGATCACGCCGACGTCCTTGTCACCAGCGACCGCTTTCGCTTCCGCTACAGCGCTTTCGAGGCCGTCCGTAACGAACGTAAAAGGCGATCCTTCGTAAACCCACTCTTGCGGAACCGAATGGGTAAGAACAAAGACCGGTACCCCCAAAGGATGTCCGCCACCCCAGCCATGGGTGAGGTCGAATGTCCTCCGTCCCGTCACCAAGGCCCCTGTCGTTGTACTCGTCTCCCGAAGGTAATCAGCGGTTTGTGGCGAGACCTTGAACACCATCTCCGTGCCAGGCAGTCGGTAGTCGGTGTCGCCGCCGAAATACCAAGCCAAAAGCCGCTCGCCGCCATCACCCATAGATGCTTCAGGACCGTCGTTCGGCCCAGCAATAAACCCATCCAGTGACGTTGCGTGCCCTGTACGGACTTTCCCCATGGCTTGGTTCTCCTAGTCTGTTCATCCGCCCTAGTGGCCTAGCTTGATCGCTAGTCATCCGAGAGCATGCTGTGGCTGGGTCGCCTGGCGCAAAGGTGGATCGCGTCCCAGGGATACGGTATGGAGCAGACCTGACCCAACGACCGCAGACGATCGCCGCCAGCCACGCCCACGGTGCTAAGGCGGCGTGTCGAGATCGTGCACGATCGCCGCCCTAGCAGGAGGCTACTTGTAAACAGGCGCTACGGGGTCACGACGCCAGCTGTGTTGGCTGCTCCGATGGTGATTGCCGATGGGTTGAAACCTTTGGCGATCAGCCAGATGCCGAAGAATATCTCAAACAGACCGCCCGGGATTGTCGCTACAAGGCCGGTGCCGGCGAAGCCGAGAATCTCCAGCACGCATCCGGTTGCAAAAATTGCATATCCAACGAGGCCCCAGACCGCCAAAAACCGCGGGACGAGCTTCGACCGAAACAGCAAATAGCAGAAGAACAGACTGCCCAGGCCGAGCCCAGCCATCGCCACGTTGTAGGCCATGAAGTTCCCATTGATCGCAAGGGCGCCCAGCGTCTCGAAGTAGGAGGCATCAGCAGCGCCCGCCTCCGTGTAGCCCCGACTAACGATTACCAGCGACAGGAGGCTGATCACGCCCACGGCGAGGATGATCCCCTCGAAAACCCTGGTGGCGAAGTAACCCAAGGCGATGTTCTTGTTGTGCGGCCTCAGAATCGGCAACATCAGCACCCCGATGCCAATCACCAGGGCGGAGTTCAACAGCATCCACACCGCACTAGCCGTGAACAGGGTGCTCGCCGAAACACTTGACAGATAATCCGGGGCTGCCGCGATGCCCGTGGCGATCGCGCTCCCTACGCCGTAGGTCAGGTATCCACCGAGGACCAACATTCCAACCACTCGTGCGGTTCGTCTAGTTGAGCTCAGCTCCTTCTGCACGGCTTCCCGCCCATCGTCATACCGCAGCCGGGGGGCTTCGGCAGGCACCTCGGCCACCGACACCGCAGTTCTTGTCGTCTCGTCCATCTCTTGCTCCATCCGTTGTCATCCACAACGGTGGGCTACGTCCCGGGCAACCCGAGACTGAGACAGACGGTGCAAGTCCTGCCCGTAAGGCTGATTGGGGCGCGATCGCTCACCGCACCTAATACGACTGTAGCCGTACAATGTACGAATCTGTTAATCGTGAGCGAGATATCTACACCGCTCAGTGAGAGTCGCAAGAGACGCGTTCACTCAGCCGGGGAGCGGGTGGTGCTCGACGCCTTCGCCTGCATCGGCACTGCGGTGGCGTTGTTCTCAGTGGTCAAGCGGCAGCACGAGGGCTTCGCACACCGACACCTGGCCGGCAGGCATCCACATGGTGGCCAGCGGCCAGGTTGATCTCGACTCCCTCGTCACGGGCCGTTTCGACCTTGAGCGCGCCGACGAGGCGCTGGAGAGCGACCTGGATCCGAACAGTCTCAAATCCATCGTCTACCCCAACGGATACCAAGAAGGCGACTAAGGGGCAGCAGTCCGATTGCAAGGACGTTGCTGATTTTGTATATGTGCACACTGCGCACGTCCCAGCTGCTACAGCCGCGCGGTCTCAGTTTTGGTCTCAGTTGTCTTCGTTTGTAGCCATCCGTAAGCGTCCGGATGATCGCTTCCCAAGCGCAAACGGAGACCTGCGGATCAGCCTGGACCTCGATTTGCGGATTTGGAAAGCGGGCGCGCCGTTGTCGGGACTCGCGTGCTAACACTTTGCTAACGCGGTCGGCGCACAGGCATGGATGGCCTTGGACGAAAAGCCCACGATTGACAGTGGCACGATGTTGGCTACGCCTCGGTGAACGAGCCTCGCCCTCCTACGGATCTGTGAGTGTCGTTGCGGTGCTCCTGGGTGGAGGACCAGCAGGCTCGGTGTCGGTGACCCGATGTGACTCTCTACGGATCCGGCCGCTTCGGCGTGCCCTTCATCTGACCTGTCCGTC
>Ga0307289_10000378_pt1 | contig 19139 bp, 12 predicted proteins | sample ER_DNA_143_FD_194483 | JGI IMG/M metagenome (GOLD analysis project Ga0307289, IMG submission 194483) | Bulk soil microbial communities from the East River watershed near Crested Butte, Colorado, United States - ER_DNA_143 | ecosystem: Environmental > Terrestrial > Soil > Floodplain | place...
GATGTTCCTCACTGTGGTCATCGCCGAGCTGTGGCGGGCGACCGCACTGGTGTTCGTGATCCTCGTGGCCGGCCTGCAGAGCATCCCCAAGGACTATGAAGAAGCTGCGGCGGTCTTCGGAGCCGGATCCTGGGCCACTCTGCGTTACGTCACCCTTCCACTGCTGCGACCGAGCCTGCAGGTGGCTCTCATCCTCCGCACGATTCTCGCGTTCCAGACCTTCGCGGTAGCCCAAGCCCTCACCGGCCAGAACTTTCCGCTCATCGTCGGCGAGACCTATCGCTGGAGTACATCGCTGCAGAACCCCAACGTGGCCTCGGCCATCGCCCTGGTCGTCATGCTGGCCTCGATGATCACGGCGGTGTTCTACCTGCGGCTGCTGCGCGACCAGTCGGAGGTGAAGACATGACGACGGCGACGACCCCAACGGAGCAGGCCGGAGCGGCGCGCCCCCAGCTGACGACACCAGAGCCCGACCACGCCCCGGAGCGCAAGCGCAAGCGCGACCGAGTCTGGCTGCAGGTCGTGTGCATTGCGATCACGCTGTTCATGGCCGTCCCGATCTACCTGATCGCCTTGGCCGCCTTCAGCACCCGTGCGTCCCTCAACGAGTTTCCCCTCGACCTGCTCCCGACCAACTTCTCCACGGAGACCATCTCGGTCTTCATGCAGTCGACCGGCGTCATTCCTGGAGTGGTCAACTCCATCCAGGTGGGCCTGGCCACGCTGGTGTTGTCGTTCATCATCGGCATCCCGGCGGGGTATGCGGTGGCTCGCTTCGCGTTCCGCGGCCGTGAGCCCTACCAGCTGTTCATGCTCTTCACCAGAGCCCTGCCGATCGTCGTCCTGTCCGTCCCCCTCGCCAGCCTCTTCCTCAACGTCGGTCTCTACGACTCGGTCCTAGCCGTCACGCTGTTGCACTCGGCCTTGGCTTTACCCACGGCGATCCTCATCACCGCCAGCATCTTCGTGGGCGTTCCGGCCGACGTCGAGGAAGCCGCTCGCATCTTCGGCTGCACACCCTTCCAGGCTTTCCGGAAGGTCGTGCTGCCGATGGCCATACCGGGGATCGCCGCGGCGTCGATCTTCACGTTCGTCATGTCGTGGAACGAGGTCCTCGGCGCGGCCATCCTCACTCTGAACCACCGGACGTTGCCGGCCCAGGTGCTGTCGTCCTTGTCGGACTCGCCCCTCGCCTACCGGTTCGCGGGCGGATTCGTCCTCGTGGTGCCCGCTCTCTTATTCATCTTCTTCATGCGCAAGTACCTCACCAACATGTGGGGGTCGACGATCCGATGACGATCCAGACAGGCACCCGACATGGCTGACATCCACATCTCGCATCTCGTCAAGGTCTACCCCGGTACGACCGAGCCGGCCACGGACGACGTATCCCTCGACATCCACGACGGCGAGTTCATGGTGCTGCTCGGCCCGTCCGGGTGCGGCAAGACCACCCTGCTGCGGATGGTCGCCGGCTTGGAGCTCCCCGACTCGGGATCGGTGGCCATCGGCGGCCGGGACATCACCTACCTGCCTCCTCAGTCCCGCAACCTGTCCATGGTCTTCCAGTCGTATGCGGTGTTCCCCCACCGGCGGGTGCGCGACAACATCGCCTTCGGCCTGGTCATGAACAAGACGCCCAGGGCGGAGATCAAGAAGAAGGTCGACAGGGCGGCCGACATCCTCCGCCTCGAGCCCTACCTCGACCGCTACCCGGCCCAGCTCTCCGGTGGCCAGCGTCAACGGGTTGCGGTCGCACGGGCCATCGTCATGGACTCCGACGTGCTTCTCATGGACGAGCCGTTGTCGAACCTCGATGCGCTGCTGCGCCTGGACTTCCGGGCTGAGCTGAAGAAGATCGTGCAGGACATCGGCACCACCACCGTGTACGTGACCCATGACCAGGTCGAGGCGCTGTCCCTGTCGGACCGGGTAGCCGTCATGCGCAAGGGCGAGATCGTGCAGCTGGGTGATCCGATCGACGTCTACGACGATCCGGTCGACACCTTCGTCGGAGGCTTCCTGGGCTCGCCTCCGATGAACTTCCTCGACGCTGAGGCGACGGCCGACGGCAACCTCCGAGTCGGCGAGCAGCAGATCCACGGACCCGAGCACCTTCGTTCCGCCGATGGCGGAGGCACCATGCAGGGGCAGGTCAGCCTGGGCGTGCGGGCGGAGAACATCGAGGTGCTCCGCGACGACCGACCGGCCGAGGCGTTGCGGGCGACTGTCCAGGTCGTCGAGCCGCTCGGTGCGGCGACCCTGCTCACGGTTGATGTCGATGGTCAGGTGCTGAAGGCCCAGACGCCGCCCACGGTGCGCTCCGAGCCGCATCAGGAGGTCTGGTTGCGCGTGGCGCCGGAGGCCATGCGCATCTATGACAAGGAGACCGGGCTCGCGCTGCTCTCGGACCGGCGGCCGGCTGACACCGGTAAGCCGCGCGCACCCCGGAGCGCTGACGACGACGGCTCCCACGAGCACACCGCGCCGCAGGCCGACGTCCCCGCTGACGCTACGTCGTAGGAGGCGTCCGCGTGGCCGAGCGGGAGGCGACCGACTCACGGACTTCCACGGACCCTCAGATGTTGCGTGAGCGAGCGGAGGGGGTGCTGCGCGACAACGACCTCGGGACGATGATCACCGCGGCGCCCCGCCTGTATCCGCACATGTGGAGCTGGGACGCCGCCTTCGTGGCGATGGGCCTTACGCGGCTGTCGGTTCCGCGCGCGGTCCAGGAGATGCGGACCCTCGCCGAGGCCCAGTGGGAATCGGGGATGATCCCTCACATCGTCTTCTCGGACACCCCGGGCTACTTCCCCGACGTGCATCGTTGGGGCACGATCGGAGCGTCGCCGGACGGGGTCCTCAGCAGCGGAATCTGCCAACCGCCAGTCCACGCGATTGCGTTGCGCTTTCTCGTCGACGCGGCCCGCGAGGTCGGAGGCGAGGTGCAGGACGACGCCGAACGGTTCGTCCGCGACACCTTCGACCGATGGGTCAGGTGGCACCGCTGGCTGGCTACCGCCAGGGACCCGGGTGGCGTCGGGCTGCTCGAGATCCATCACGGCTGGGAGTCGGGGATGGACAACTCGCCGCGGTTCGACGGGCCCTATGCGCGGGTCTCACCAGGCGACCTCGAGCCGTACGAGCGCACCGATCTCAAGCACGCCGACGCATCAGAGCGGCCGAGCGAGCAGGAGTACGACCGCTACCTCTGGCTGGTCCAGCAGATGGCCGAGGTCGGCTTCGACGACGACCGAGTCCGACAGGTCGTCGACTTCCGGGTTCAAGACGTGTTCATGTCCGCCGTGATGTCCATGGCGTGCGATGTCCTCGGGGGGCTCGCGGACGAGCTGGGCCGCGACGACGACGCGAGGGAGCAGCACGACCTTGCGGCGCGCTTCGCGGACGGAGTGGCGTCCACCCTCGACCCGAGCACCGGCCTGGCCCGGGACCACGACGTCCGCGCCGACCAGTGGGTAGCGACGGAGACCATCGCCGGCTTCGCTCCGCTGCTCTGCTCCGGAGACGCCGCCGTCCGGGGTCGCCAGTGGGAGATCCTTCGAGGGGAGCGGTGGTTGGCACATCCCGACCTGCGGTTCGCCCTCATTCCGTCGACGTCCCCCGCGTCCGACGACTACCGCCCCCGCACCTACTGGAGAGGCCCGGTCTGGCCGGTGATGAACTGGTTCATGGCGTGGGCCTGCGCGACGCATGGTGAGCATCAGGCCTACGAGGCGCTTCGTCAGCAGTCCCTCGCCCAGCTGTCCGACCTTCGCTTCGGTGAGTACTACGAGCCGTCCACGGGAGAGCCCCTCGGCAGCCAGAACCAGTCGTGGACCGCCGCTGTTGCGTTGCTGTGGCTGGATCGGCGCTGACGGCCGTCGTCACCCGGACGCCGAGTCCGTCGGACCAGCGCGGAAGTTCAGCACCACCTGGAGGGCCTCGGCGGGCTGCATGTCGAGAAGACGGTATGCGCTTGCTGCCTGTTCAACGGGTACCACGTGCGTCACGAGCCGCTTGACGTCGAGTCCGCCGGTGGTGACGAGCTCCAGCACGGCACGGTGCAGCCGGGCCCGGTCCCAGCGGTTCGAGACCGCCGTGGGCACGCCTCCGATCTGAGCGGCGACGATGCTGACGCGGTTGTGGTGGAACTCCTCGCCCAGGTCCAGTCCGGTGGCCGACCCTTGATAGAACCCCGCTGCGACGACGCGTCCACCAGGCTGGACCGACCGGATCGCTTGGTGCAGCGCGGGATATGCCCCGCTGATCTCGATGGCCGCGTCCGCTCCCGCTCCGGTGAGCCTGCGAACTTCCACCGCGACGTCGGTTCGCGACGCGGGGTCCAGGGCATGGGCGGCCCCGAACTGGGTGGCGGCAATGCGGCGTCGCGCGAAGCCGTCCACCGCGATGACGGCAGCGCCACTGAGCACGGCGAGCCGCGTGGCCAGCAGCCCGATGACACCCTGGCCACTGACGACGACCGACTCGGTCACGTGTAGATCGGCGGCGAGCACCGCGTTGAGGGCGACGGCCCCGACATGGACGAAGACTCCCGCGATGGGGTCCATGGCGTCCGGGAGTCGGTGCCCGGCCAGCTCGGTGGCGGGCACCACGGCCTCGCTGCGATGGCCCCACACGCCGTAGACGATGTCCCCCACGGCTGGGAGCTCCTCTGTCGGCCCAACGATTTCGTCGCCCACCTCGACGACCTGACCGACCTCGCTGTACCCCCATCCGGAGATCGGGTAGGAGACCGAGTGCTCCCCGGGCACGAAGAGCCTGCTGCCCGCGTCCCAGCGCTTGTTGAGGTAGACGTTGGACCCGCGGTATGCGGTCAGCTCGGTGCCGGCCGAGATCCCCGAGTAGAGGGTGCGGACCCTCACCATCCCCGACGGACACTCCTCTGGAGTGCCCGTGACGACGTCGACCTGCCGCGGCCCGGCGAAGCGAACGATGCGAGGTCCGGCCATGCGACCGATACAAGCACGGGTCCCGCGACGGGCGCTCGACTCCCCACGGTTAGAGTCCGGATAGTGGGGACGTTCGACATCGTGGACGAGGTCGCGGTCACGTCCCGGCGAGCTCGGATCCACGAGGCGGGCTGGCAGAGCTGGAGCCCCACCGGCACCTACCGCCTGTGCGAGGCCTCGCCCCGCCCACAGCGAAGCTGGCAGCAGCTGATGCGGTTCCGGCCCGAATCACCTTCTCCGGCAACGGGATTCCAGTCCGAAGGCGTTCTGGCTCTCGACGGTGGGGATGGTCGCACCCGGCTCTACACACTGGCCGGCACGATCGAGGGCCTCGGCCGCGTGCCGACGATCCGGGCACACCCGGTCGCAGGACGAGTCGTCGTCTCGGCCGACGGCCCGATGCGGGTCACCGACATCGACGGGAACGTCGCCGACGCCCTCGTCGCGTTCGGGGACGAGTGGGCCGCCCGCTGCGGAGTCCGCGCGATCGCCGCGCCACCCAGCGTGTGGTGCTCCTGGTACCACTACTTCCTCGACGTCACGCCGGCCGACATCGAGGAAAACCTCGCGGCGATGGACCGCCTCGATCTGCCGGTCGACGTGGTGCAGCTCGACGACGGCTGGCAGGCCGGCATCGGCGACTGGGACGCATACTCCGAGCGCTTCCGGCGGCTCCCCGACCTCGTCGCCCGGATCCACGACCGAGGCCGGCGCGCGGGGATCTGGGTCGCCCCGTTGACCGTGGGATCCAACAGCCGACTGGCTCGGGACCACCCGAACTGGCTCGTCGGGGACGGGGGCCGCAACTGGGGCCAGTCCCTGCACGGCCTTGACGTCACGCATCCCGGAGCGGCAGCTCACCTGCGGGCCAGCCTCCACGCCTTGCGGGACCTGGAGATCGACTACGTCAAGCTCGACTTCCTCTACACCGGCGCCCTCCACGGCCGGCGTTACGAGGATGTCAGCCCGGTCGCGGCATACCGGCAGGGGCTGGCCGTCGTGCGCGAGGCATTCGGCAAGGACGCCTACCTCCTCGGCTGCGGCGCGCCCCTGCTGCCGAGCGTCGGGCTCGTCGACGCGATGCGCGTCTCGGGAGACGTCATGAACCCGGCCGACGAGCCTTCGCCCCTCGGGAGGCCGCGAGGAGAGCGGGCCATCAGGGCGCGGGCGTGGCAGCACGGGCGGTTCTGGGTCAACGACCCGGACTGCCTCGTCGCTCGGCCCGGTTTCGAGCTCCGTCGCCAGTGGGCCCACCTCATCGAACGGTTCGGGGGCTTGCGATCGGCGTCCGACCGCATCGACGACCTTGATGCTTGGGGACTTCGGACCACCCGGCATCTCCTGTCCGACGCACCCGCGCCGTCGCCTCTGGACCGGCGTCTGGTAGGGCAGACAGTGTGACGAGACGCAACACCCCGACGCCACGGCTCGCCGCGTATGGACATTCCTGGGTGGCCGGCGAGGCGGCCAGTCGTCCGGAGCGCGGCCTCACGGAGCTCGCCGCCGCCCTCCTCGGGATGTCTCCGGTCAACCGCGGTATCGGCGGGTCGTCGGCTCCCGAAACCGCCGCGCTGGTCCGGCGGGAGGGCGCGGTCCGCGCCGAAGCTTACGTCGTCCTCATGGGGCTCAACGACGCACGGCTCCACGGGATGGACGCGACCGCCCTGGAGGCCTACACGTCCGCTCTCGAGACCGTCGTGACGGCGTGCGAGGCCGCGTCCGATGCCGTGGTGTTGCTCGTCGAACAGCCGCCGTTGCTCGACTACCGCGGATATCCTCCGCACGACCAGGGCTCCACGGCTGCGGTCGAGGAGTACAACCGGCGGATGGAGCAGGTGGCCGCGCGGCACCGGCAAGCCGTCCTGGTCCACGTCGACTCGTGGGACGCGACGACGATGCTCGACGACGACGCCGTTCACCCGAACGACCGTGGCCACGCCACCCTGGCCGCTGCCGCGGCTCAGGCCTATCGGACGTCAGTCCGCGCCTCGTGATTCGCGAGCGGGGACACCTCAGGTCCTGAGGGCGGCGCCGACGACGTCCTTCGCCTCGGCCTGTACCTCCGCGAGGTGGTCCCACCCACGGAACGACTCGGCGTAGATCTTGTAGACGTCTTCGGTACCCGACGGCCGCGCTGCGAACCACGCGTCCTGGGTGACGACCTTGAGCCCGCCGATCTTGGCGCCGTTGCCGGGAGCCGAGGTCAGCTTTTCCGTGATGGGCTCTCCCGCAAGGGTTTCCGCGGCCACGGCTTCGGGCGAGAGGGCCGCCAGGGCCGCCTTTTCCTCCCGGTTGGCCGCGGCGTCGATGCGAGCGTATGCCGGGTCGCCGTGCCGTTCGACCAGCTCGGCGTAGTGCTGGCTCGGGGTCTTCCCGGACTTGGCGAGGATCTCGGACGCAAGCAACGCCAGGATCATCCCGTCCTTGTCGGTCGTCCACACCGTCCCGTCGAACCGCAGGAACGAAGCCCCCGCCGACTCCTCGCCACCGAAGCCCACCGACCCGTCGAGCAGCCCCGGCACGAACCACTTGAAGCCGACCGGCACCTCGAGCAGCCGGCGCCCGAGGTCGGAGGCCACCCGGTCGATCATCGACGACGACACGAGCGTCTTGCCGATCGCCGTCGCCTCCGGCCACCCAGGACGGGCGCCGCCGTAGAGGTACTGGATCGCGACGGCCAGGTAGTGGTTGGGGTTCATGAGCCCGGCGTCCGGTGTGACGATGCCGTGCCGGTCGGAGTCGGCGTCGTTACCGGTGGCGATGTCGTACTCGTCCTTGCGCCCGATGAGCGACGCCATCGCCGACGGCGAGGAGCAGTCCATCCGGATCTTGCCGTCCCAGTCCAGGGTCATGAACCGCCACGTCGGGTCGACCTCGGGGTTCACCACGGTGAGGTCGAGACCGTGCCGGGTGCCGATCTCGGCCCAGTACGCCACTGAGGCGCCGCCGAGCGGGTCGGCGCCGATCCGCACGCCGGCCTCCCGGATGGCCGCGAGGTCGACCACCGCCGGGAGGTCGTCGACGTAACGGCTCATGAAGTCGTACCTGCCGACCTCGGCGCGCGCCTGCTCCAGCGACACCCGCCGAACCCCGCGAAGCGCGTCACGGATGAGCTCGTTGGCGCGGGCCGCGATCACCGAGGTCGCGTCGGTATCGGCCGGCCCGCCGTGGGTCGGGTTGTACTTGAAGCCGCCGTCGGAAGGCGGGTTGTGCGAGGGCGTGACGACGATGCCGTCGGCCAGACCCGCGCCGCCCGCCCCGGTGCCAACTTTCCCTCGGTTGAGGGTGAGGATCGCGTGCGACACCGCCGGTGTCGGCGTGTAACCGTCGCGGGAGTCGATGAGAACGGTGACGCCGTTGGCCACGAGCACCTCGAGCGCCGACGTCCAGGCCGGCTCGGACAGCGCGTGCGTGTCGCGGCCGATGAGCAGCGGTCCGTCGACGCCGACCGACGCGCGGTACTCGCAGATCGCCTGGGTCGTGGCCAGGATGTGCGCCTCGTTGAAGGCGGTCTTGAGGCTCGACCCGCGGTGCCCGGACGTCCCGAACACGACCATCTGGTCGGGGTTCGACGCGTCGGGCACGCGGTCGTAGTAGGCGTCGACCAGCGCGGTGACGTCGACGAGGTCCTCCGCCTGGGCGGGCTGGCCGGCACGCGGGTGGTTCACGGTCACGCTCCTGTCGAGGTCGGGTCGGGGATGAGCCATACGGTCGACAGCGCCGGAACCGTGACGTTCACGGCGTAGGGCTGGTTGTCCCACGACTGCGACTCCGCCTGGATGACGACGCCGGCCGAGCTGGGCGAGTCGGGCCGGTAGCCCGCGGTGTCAAGGATGACGCGCCAGCCGCCCGGCCGCGGCACCCCGATGCGGTACGGCTCGTGGGTCATGCCGCTGAAGTTCGTGACCACGGCCATGACCGGGGCGTCGGCGGCGCGATCTCCCGCGCCATAGCGAAGAAAGGCGAACGTGTTGTGGCTCGCGTCGTCGGCATTCAGCCAGCGGAAGCCGGCCGCGTCGTTGTCGTACTCCCACATCTCGCGGCGCTCGCCGTAGATCCGGTTCATGTCCTTGACCTGCGCGTGCACACGGTAGTGGGCCGGCTGGTCGAGCAGCCACCAGTCCAGGCTGCGGCCCTCGGCCCACTCCGACTCCTGCGCGAACTCGGAGCCCATGAAGATCAGCTGCTTGCCGGGGTGCGCCCACATGTAGCCGAGGAAGGCGCGCAACGTGGCCAGCTGCTCGTCGCGGGTGCCACGCGACTTGCGTAACAGCGAGCCCTTGCCGTGCACGACCTCGTCGTGGCTGATCGGCAGGACGAAGTTCTCGCTGAAGGCATACATCAGGGCGAAGGTCAGCGAGTTGTGGTGGTACTGGCGGAAGATCGGGTCCTGGCCGAGGTAGCGCAGGGCGTCGTTCATCCAGCCCATGTTCCACTTGAACCCGAACCCCAGGCCGCCCTTCGCGGTGGTCGCGGTGACGCCGGACCACGACGTCGACTCCTCGGCGACGGAGACGATGCCGGGGTACTCGCGGTATGCGGTGGCGTTGACCTCCTGGAGCAGCTGCACCGCTTCGAGGTTCTCTCGGCCTCCGTAGGAGTTGGGGATCCACTCGCCGGGCTGGCGCGAGTAGTCGAGGTAGAGCATCGAGGCGACGCCGTCGACGCGCAGCCCGTCGGCGTGGAACTCCTCGAACCAGTAGAGCGCGTTGGCGACGAGGAAGTTGCGCACCTCGGGGCGACCGAGGTCGAAGATGTTCGACCCCCACTCCGGGTGCCAGCCCTTGCGGGGGTCGGGATGCTCGTAGAGCGGCTGGCCGTCGAACCGGGCGAGGGCCCACTCGTCGGTGGCGAAGTGCCCGGGAACCCAGTCGAGGATGACGCCGATCCCGTTCTGGTGCAAGCGATCCATGAGATAGCGGAAGTCATCGGGCGAGCCAAAGCGCGAGGTGGGCGCGTAGTAGTTCGTCACGTGGTAGCCCCACGACGGCACAAAGGGGTGCTCCATGACGGGCAGCAGCTCGATGTGCGTGAAGCCCAGGTCACGGACGTAGTTGACCAGGTGCTCCGCGAGGTCGACGTAGCTCTGACCCTGCCGCCACGAGCCGAGATGGACCTCGTAGATGCTCATCGGGCCGTTGTGCGGGTTGTGTGACGCGCGGTTCTCCATCCAGTCGCCGTCGTTCCACTCGTAGGCGGACTCGAAGACGATGGCGGCCTGCTTCGGGGCCACTTCGGTGCGTTGGGCCATGGGGTCGGTGTGGACCGCGACGTGACCCGTCGCGCTGCGGATCGCGTACTGGTAGTTCATGCCAGGGTCGGCGCCGGGGATGAACAGCTCCCAGACCCCGCTCTGACCGAGGGACCGCATCGGGTGCGAAACCCGGTCCCACCCGTTGAAGTCGCCGATCATGTGGACCGCCGCGGCCCGGGGCGCCCAGACGGCGAACGACACACCGCGGACCTCCCCGAGCGGGCCGCGGTAGCGGCGCACGTGGGCGCCGAGAACGGTCCAGAGCCGTTCGTGCCGGCCCTCGTTGAACAGGTGCAGGTCCATCTCGCCGAGCGTGGGGGCGAAGCGGTAGGGGTCGTCCTGCTCGTGCTCGACGCCGTCGTCGTAGGCGACGAGGAGGCGGTAGTCGTTGGTCGACGTCACGTCGGGGGCGGTTCCGGACCACACGCCGTGCCGCACGTGCCCGAGGTCCATGACGGCGCCGTCGGCCAGTCGCACCCGCACGCTCGTGGCCAGCGGCCGGTATGCGGTGACGGTCAGGCCACCGGGGCCGAGGTGGTGCCCGAGGAAGTCGTGCGGCTTGGCGTTGCGTCCCTCGACGAACGCCTGGAGCGGCCCGAGGTCACCGAGGCTTGCGGTCGTGCGGACGGTCTTCATGAGGCACCCTCCCGGGCGATGGGGACCTGCTGGACGGAGAGGTCGGAACTGGTGTCGGCAACGAGCCGCTCGACCGCGGCCAGCGGGATCCCGAGCCAGCCCGGCCGGTTGCGGACCTCGTAGATCACCTCGTACAGGGCCTTGTCGAGCTCTAGGGCGCTCAGCAACGGAGCCGTGCGAACCGGGTCCAGCCCGGTCACGTCTCGGTACCCCTCGAGGAAGGCGCCGCGGCACGCCGCCACCCAGCTGCGGGCGGACCGGTTCGGCTCGCTGAGCTCGACCGAGCCGCCGACGTAGTCGAACGAGCGCAGCATGCCCGCGACGTCTCGCAGCGCGAGGTCGGGCCGGACCCGTTCGGGGAGCGGTCGCAACGGCTCGCCCTCGAAGTCGACCGCCATCCAGCCTTCACCCGTGCGGAGCACCTGGCCCAGGTGGTAGTCCCCGTGGACCCGTTGCACGTCGGGCCACTCCCGGGCGGCCAGGGCATCGAGGGCGGCCGTGACCAGAACCTCGTGGGCCGCGAGCGTGGGCACCTCCCCGACAGCCGCGTCGTAACGGGACCGGATCACGCCCACCAGCTCGGCCTTGACGGCGTCGCTGGCCGGTGCAGAGCCCAGGGCGTCGGCGAGGCTGAGATGGATGTGCGCGGTCGCCGCTCCGAGCTCACGTGCGGACCCGGAGAAGTCCTCGCCGGCGGTCGCGGCGCGGAGGGCGACCCTCCACCCGTCCTCCACTCCCGGCAGGAAGCGCTGCGCGAAGGCGAGGTGACCGCGTACCTGTTCTCCGGAGACCGGATCGGCCCACCGGCCTGAGACGTAGCCCACGGTGTGGGGGACCTGCGTCGAGCCGGCCTCGGTGAGCGCGGACTGGACCACGACGTCCGGGTTGTCGCCGGGGTGCAGGGACCGGAACACCTTGACGATCACCGGTGGCGCGGCGGTGCCGGACCGGTCGACGACCTCGCAGATGACCGACGTGTTGGACTGCTCGCCGCGCAGCACGGAGGCGGACGCCAGCGTGACGATCTGGCGGTCCACGGCGTGTCGTTCGACGGTCGGGTCGGGTGTGTTGCTCGTCGACTGCGCCTGGGGTTCGGCCTGGCCCTGGATCAGCGCGAGGAGCTGGGCGGCGAAGACCTCGTCGTGGAGAGCGTCGTAGACCCAGCGGGTACCGAGGACGCCGTGCTCGGCGGTGCCGACGAGCGCGTGGTCCGCGCGGGGGAGCGGCGCGCCGCGGTAGGTCAACGGCACCTGGTAGACGACCGGCTGCCGCCCCGACTCGTCGGCCACGATCAGGACCTCGATGCCGACGCGGCCGGCGGGGTCGTCGAGCCGGTATCCGCCGAGTTTCCGCAGCACCGGCGTGCTGCCCTTCGCGGCATACCAGCGCTGCCCGGGGAGCCATCCGGTGAGGAGTTCGAGCTTGGACGGCTCAAGGGTGGTGTGGTGGATCTCAGCCACGGCGTTCACCGATCCGGCTGTAGCCGGCGCCTGCTCTGCTGCGGGCCCAGTCGTCGCGCACCTGGAACCAGAAGAAGTCACGGGAACCCAGCGTCACCAGCACCTTTCCGTCGTCGCCGATCTTGGGGAACCCCTGACCGCCGAACAGGTCGACGAGCTGCGCTCCCGCGTACTCCTCGGGCAGCTGCACCGTCGTCGCCTGCGGGCGCGAAGAGAGGTTGTTGACGCACAGCACCGTCTCGCTGGCGGGGGCGTCCGTGCCGACCGGCCGATCGCCTTCGTGGTGCCGCACGAAGGACAGGATGGCCTCGTTCTCCGACGGGCACACCTGGAAGTCGCCGAGCCCGAAGACCGGATGCCGGCTGCGGACCTGGAGCATGCCGCGTACCCAGTGCAGGAGCGACGAGGACGTGGCCATGTGGGCCTCGACGTTGACGGTGTTGTAGTGGTAGACGAGGCTGGAAATGACTGGCAGGTAAAGCTTTCCGGGGTCGACCGCCGAAAAGCCGGAGTTGCGGTCGGGGGTCCACTGCATGGGAGTGCGGACGGCGTCGCGGTCGTTGAGCCAGATGTTGTCGCCCATCCCGATCTCGTCGCCGTAGTAGAGGCAGGGTGAGCCGGGCAGCGAGAGCAGCAGTGCGTGGATCAGCTCGATCTCGGGCCGCGAGTTGTCGAGCAGGGGAGCCAGCCGGCGCCGAATGCCGAGATTGGCGCGCATCCGGGGGTCCGGCGCATACCAGCCGTACATCGCGGCGCGCTCCTCCGGGGTCACCATCTCCAGAGTCAGCTCGTCGTGGTTGCGCAGGAACGTCCCCCACTGCCCGTCGCCGGGAACCGGCGGCGTGTCGGCGAACACGTCGATGATCGGAGCGGCCCGCTCCTGGCGCAACGCGTAATAGAGCCGCGGCATGACCGGGAAGTGGAAGCACATCTGGCACTCCGGTGCCTCCAGGGTGCCGAAGTAGTCGACGACCTCGGCCGGCGGCTGGTTCGCCTCGGCCAGCAGGATGCGGCCCGGATACTCCGCGTCGACCATGGCCCGCAGGTCGGCGATGAACGCGTGCGTTCGCGGGAGGTTCTCGCAGTTGGTGCCTTCCTCCTCGAAGAGGTAAGGGGCTGCGTCGAGCCGGAAGCCGTCGATGCCGAGATCCATCCAGAACCGGACGACGTCGAACATCTCCTCCTGCACTCGCGGGTTCTCGAAGTTGAGGTCCGGCTGGTGTGAGAAGAACCGGTGCCAGAAGAACTGCCGCCGCACCGCGTCGAAGGTCCAGTTGGACACCTCGGCGTCGACGAAGATGATTCGGGCTTCGCTGTAGGGGGCGTCGGTGTCGGACCAGACGTAATAGTCGCCGAACGGGCCGTCCGGCTCCGCGCGGCTCAGCTGGAACCACGGGTGCTGGTCGCTCGTGTGGTTCATGACCAGGTCGGTGACGATGCGGATGCCGCGCGCGTGGGCCTGCGACACCAGCTCGATGAACTCCGGCAGGCTGCCGAACTCCGGCAGCACCGCCTTGAAGTCGGAGATGTCGTACCCGCCGTCACGCAGCGGGGACGCGTAGAACGGCGGCAGCCACAGGCAGTCGATCCCCAGCCACTGCAGGTAGTCCAGCCGCTCGACGAGGCCGCGGAAGTCACCGGATCCTGACCCCTTGGAGTCGGAGAAGGCGCGGACGAGGACCTCGTAGAAGACCGCGGTGCGATACCACTGCGGGTCGTGCCGCAAACCGGGTTGCGACAGGTTGAGGCCCTGCACGACTCAGATGCTCCTGACCTCGATGATGTGCACGGGGTGGGTCTCCGGCCCCAGCCGGACCCAGGAGCTCGGGCGCCAGATCCAGGTCTGCTCGGTGATGAGGTCGCGGGCCCGGAACTGCTGGTCCGAGCCCAGGCCGAGGGCGCCCATGTCGAGATGCAGCCACGAACCACGCGTCGCGTGTGGATCGAGGTTGGCCACCACGAGGATGGTGTCGCGGCGGCCCCCGACGACCCGCGACTTGGAGAAGACGAGGATGTTCTCGTCGTCCGCCGAGTGGAAGCGGATGTTGCGCAGCCACCGCAGCGCGGGGTGCGCCTTGCGGATGGCGTTGAGCTTGGTGAGGTAGGCCGAGAGGTTCTGACCCTCCTTGGGGCCGCCCTTCTCGTAGTCCTCCCAGTGCCGGTTCTTGTACTCGTACTTCTCGTTGTCGACCTGCTCCTCGGCGCCCTGCCGCGCGACGTTCTCCATCAGCTCGTAGCCGGAGTAGATGCCGTACGTCGGCACGAGCGTCGCCGCCAGCGCCGCGCGCAGGGTCCACGCCGTCGGGCCGCCGTACTGCATGTAGGGCGTGAGGATGTCGTGCGTCGTCGGCCAGAACGACGGACGCATGTATGCGGACGCCTCCCCGGCCAGCTCGAGGAGGTACTCCTCGAGCTCCCAACGCAAGTTGCGCCACGCGTAGTAGGTGTAGGACTGCTGGAACCCGGCCTTGGCCAGGCTGTGCATCATCGCGGGCCTCGTGAACGCCTCGGCGAGCCAGATGATCTCGGGGTGGTCCTTGGCCACGTCGGCGATGAGCCACTGCCAGAACTGCACCGGCTTCGTGTGCGGGTTGTCGACCCGGAACAGCGTGACGCCGTGGTCGATCCACACCTGGATGACCCGACGCATCTCGGCGTAGGCCCCGGCCGGGTCGTTGTCGAAGTTCAGCGGATAGATGTCCTGGTACTTCTTGGGCGGGTTCTCCGCGTAAGCGATCGTGCCGTCGGCCCGGGTCGTGAACCACTCGGGGTGGGTCTCGACGTACGGGTGGTCCGGCGAGGCCTGCAGGGCGATGTCGAGGGCGACCTCGAGGCCGTTGCGGCGGGCCGCCCTGACGAAGAGGTCGAAGTCGTCGAACGTCCCGAGGTCCGGATGGATCGAGTCGTGTCCGCCGTCAGGGGAGCCGATCGCATACGGGCTGCCGGGTTCGCCGGGCCGGGCGTCGAGCGTGTTGTTCTTGCCCTTGCGCGCGGTGGTCCCGATCGGGTGGATGGGCGTGAGGTAGACGACGTCGAATCCCATCCTGGCGATTCCGCGCAAGCGCTCGGCCGCCGTGCGCAGTGTGCCGGAGCGCCATTCGTCGGCTTCCTCGTCGTAGTAGGCGCCTTCGGAGCGCGGGAAGATCTCGTACCAGGCGCCGAAGAGCGCCAGCTCGCGCTCGACGAGCAGCCGGTATGCGGGACTGGGGCTCACCATCTCGCGGAACGGGTGTCGGCTGAACCAGGCGCGCATCGGCGCGGAGGTCGCCGTGTGCAGCCGGTCGACAGCCGGTCGGTCGGTGTCACGGAGGACGGCGATCGCCTCGGTGATCGGACTGCGCGGCTGGTCACCCTGCTCGGCCAGACACCGCTCGAGCATCCGGGCGCCCTCGTCGAGCATCAGCTCGGCGTCGACGTCGGCCTCGACTTTGATGGTCGCGTCGTGGACCCAGGTGCCCCACGGGTCTGACCAGCCCTCGACACGGTAGGTCCACCATCCGGGCCGGTCCGCGGCGACGGTCGCGCTCCACCAGCTGAGTCCGGCGTTGTCGACGTGCATCGGGAAGTGGTGGTCGACCCCGTCAGGGTCGGTGAGCACTGCAGTGGCGTTGACGGCGTCGTGGCCTTCGCGGAAGACCTGGGCGGCGACGATGAACTCCTCGTGCTCCACCGACTTCGCGGGCCGAGTGCCTCCGTCGACGAGCGGACGGACGTTCTGGACGGGAATCCGCCCAAAGGGCAGCACCCCCTCGGGGAGGGTCTCCTCGAGCAGGTGCAGAGGAGTGGTGGTGGCCTCGGGACTGGGGGCCGTGCCGACACCTTCGGCACCGGCCATGTCGGGATCGGTGGTGTCGGTCTCGACCTCCTCGGCCTCGGCGGCACGGTCGACGTCGCTGCCGTCCCTCGACACGACAGTCCGGGTATGCGAGGGGGATGATGTCGAGGGGGATGATGTCGTGGTTGCAGCGGCGTCGGATGCAGTCACACGGCCGACGCTACTCGGTGGCATGTTGGGCGGACCACCTAAGGGGCGGGGTGTCTCGCGGAGCGTGCAAAGCACTGAAAGGCCTGCAAGAAGCGGGCAACGAACCCGCTAGAGTCGACCGCTTGACACCTGCCGCCCCTCACACCGAAGGAGAGTCGCGTGACCGACACGCAGACCAGCCGTCTAGCGGCCTCGCGCCGCGGAGGACTGGACAGTCGGGACCTCACGGCCCCGCGGCATACCGTCGATGCGTTCATCAGCGACTTCATGCGAGAGCTGAACTACGGCCAGGGCGTGAGCCTGGCGCGCAGCTCGGTGAACGACCAGTATCTCGCCCTCGCCCGCACCGTCCGGCACCACCTGCAGTCCCGGTGGATGGCCACCCTGGCCAAGCAGTGGGACCAGCAGGCCAAGACGGTCTGCTACCTGTCCGCGGAGTATCTCCTCGGCCGGCAGCTTGACAACTCGATCCTCGCCTCCGACCTCGACTCCATCGTCGAGGAGGGCCTCGGCCAACTCGGCATCTCCCTCTCGACGTTGCGGGCCCAGGAGATCGAGCCGGGCCTGGGCAACGGCGGCCTCGGCCGGCTGGCGGCGTGCTTCATCGACTCGCTCGCGACGATGTCGGTGCCGTGCGTCGGCTACGGGATCCGTTACGAGTACGGCATCTTCCGGCAGACCTTTGTCGACGGCTGGCAGGTCGAGAACTCCGACCCGTGGCTGCAGCTGGGCAACCCGTGGGAGTTCCCGCACCCGGAGAACGCCGTGACCGTCCAGTTCGGCGGCTCGACCGAGACGGTGACGGACGAGGACGGACGGGAGCGGACCCGCTGGATCCCCGACTGGGACGTCCTCGGGGTGCCCTACAACTACATGGTTCCCGGCTACCGCAACGGCCGGGTCAACACCCTGCGGCTATGGAGCGCCAAGGCCACCCGGGCGTTCAACCTCGAGGTGTTCAACGCGGGCGACTACGTCGAGGCGGTCCGCAACCAGACCTTCGCGGAGAAGATCTCGATGGTCCTCTACCCCGAGGACTCCACGCCGCAGGGCAAGGAGCTGCGGCTGCAGCAGCAGTACTTCTTCTCGGCCTGCTCCATCCGCGACTTTATCGACCAGGTGCTGCCCAGGGACTTCGATCTGCGCCAGCTGCCCGACCGGGTCGTCTTCCAGCTCAACGACACCCATCCCGTCATCGCGGTGCCGGAGCTGATGCGGCTGCTCGTCGACGAGAAGGGTTTCGAGTGGGACGAGGCGTGGGCGATCACCCAGAAGTGCTTCGCGTACACGTGTCACACGCTGCTGCCGGAGGCGCTGGAGATCTGGCCGGTGGAGCTGTTGGGGCGGCTGCTGCCCCGGCACCTCGAGATCATCTTCCGGATCAACGACGAGTTCCTCGACGAGATCCGCGAGGCCTACCCCGGCGACGAGGCCCGGTTGCGCCGGATGTCGATCGTCTCCGAAGGGGCCGTGAAGATGGCCTACCTGGCCACGGTCGCCGGGTCCAAGGTCAACGGCGTGGCCGAGCTGCACTCGCAGCTGCTGCGCGACAAGGTGCTGCCGGACTTCTCCGACTTCTGGCCCGACAAGTTCACCAACGTCACCAACGGGGTCACGCCGCGCCGGTTCATGCGGCTGGCCAACAAGAACCTCGCGGCGCTGATCACGGAGGCGATCGGGCCGGGCTGGATCACCGATCTCGACCGGCTCGCCGAGCTCGAGCCGTTCGCGGATGACGCGGCGTTCCGGGAACGGTTCCGAGCGGTCAAGCGGGCGTGCAAGACGAGCCTGGCCAAGCACCTGCTGACACGGAACCAGGTCGTCCTCCCGACCGAGGCGATGCTCGACGTCATGGTCAAGAGGCTGCACGAGTACAAGCGGCAGACGCTCAAGGTCCTCCACATCGTGACCCTGTACCAGCAGATCCGCAGCGGTGAGCTGCGGGCCGAGGACGTGACGCCGCGGGTGTTCGTCTTCGGGGCCAAGGCGGCGCCCGGGTACAGGATGGCCAAGCAGATCATCGGGCTCATCAATGCAGTCGGCGAGACGGTCAACAACGACCCGCTGGTCAAGGGCCGGCTCACCGTCGTGTTCCCCCCGAACTACAACGTCACGCTCGCCGAGAAGCTCATCCCCGCCGCGGACCTGTCGGAGCAGATCTCCTTGGCCGGGAAGGAGGCGTCGGGCACCGGCAACATGAAGCTCGCGCTCAACGGTGCGCTGACCATCGGCACCGACGACGGCGCGAATGTCGAGATCCGCGAACTCGTCGGCGACGACCACTTCTTCCTGTTCGGTCTGCTCGAGCCGGAGGTCGAGGCCCTGTATGCGTCGGGCTACACCCCGGCCAGCTTCTACGAGAGCGACCCACAGCTGCGGGCGGCCATCGACCTCATCGCGTCCGGCGGGTTCTCCGACGGCGACCGGATGGTGTTCGAGCCGGTGGTGTCGCACCTGCTGGGCGACGACCGGTTCCTCGCCCTGGCCGACTACCGGTCCTACATCGACGCTCAACAGCGCGTGGAGAAGGCCTACGCCGACCCGGACGCGTGGTCACGGTCGGCCATCCTCAATGTGGCGCGTTGCGGCTTCTTCTCGAGCGACCGGGCGATGCGCGAGTACATCGACCGGATCTGGCACGCGCCGCCGGTCCTGGACGACTGAGCCCTGGAGCACGCGCCGGCCTGCGCGGTGGATTGGTCCCCCCAGAGGGGTACAAATCCACCGCGCTCCTGGTTGCACCGGGTCAGAAGGTGATGCCGCGCGCCGCGAACTGAGCCTTGACCGCTGCGGCCGCCGCGGCGCCGTCGCGCTGGAGCGCCGTCGCG
>Ga0307289_10000380_pt1 | contig 19119 bp, 21 predicted proteins | sample ER_DNA_143_FD_194483 | JGI IMG/M metagenome (GOLD analysis project Ga0307289, IMG submission 194483) | Bulk soil microbial communities from the East River watershed near Crested Butte, Colorado, United States - ER_DNA_143 | ecosystem: Environmental > Terrestrial > Soil > Floodplain | place...
CGCTGACCGCATCGCCGCGCCGTTCCGCGACACATACGGCTGGTTCGCAGGGCTGATCCACGCCAAGTCGGAGAACGCGCGCTTGCGCGCCCAGCTCGACACGCTTCGCGCCGAGGCGATCCAGAACGCGAACGCGGCGCAGCAGGTCGACGAGCTGCGACGCCAGCTCAAGTACGTCGGGCTGCCGCGCTTCCCGCAGGACTACAACTATGTCCCTACCGACGTCATGTCCCGGTCGCCGAGCGAGTTCCAGCAGCAGGTCGGGATTGCCGCCGGCTCGAGCAGCGGCATCCGCGTCAACGACCCGGTCGTCACGGCTGACGGCCTCGTCGGCAAGGTCAGCAAGGTCGCCGGCCACAGCGCACAGGTGACCCTGCTCACCGACGCGAACCTCGACGTCTCGGCGATCGATGTCCACTCACAGGCGACCGGCCTCGTCAGCCACGGCGAAGGCCCATCCACGCTGACGCTCGACCGCGTCCAGAAGTCGCAGGTGCTGCGCGAAGGGGACACGGTCGTGACCCAGGGCTGGAAGGTCGGCCCGCTGAGCTCGCTGTACCCCTACGGGATCCCGATCGGCACGGTCAGCGGCGCGACGAACAGCGAGGTCGACCTCTACTGGAACGCCCAGGTGGCGCCGTTCGTGCACTTCGACTCGCTGCACTCGGTGCTCGTGCTGGTTCCGAAGAGGCGCAACCAGCCGTGAGCTTCAACGTGCTCGAGCCCGTCAAGGTCGCGCTGCTGGTGTTCGTGGCCGCGATCCTGCAGGTGACGATCTTCTCGCAGATCGACATCCTCGGCGGCTATCCCGACGTGGTGCTGCTGACGCTGGTCGCGATCGCGCTGCTGCGCGGCTCGATCTACGGCGCGGGCGCCGGCTTCTTCGCCGGCCTGATCGTCGACACGGCGAACCTCGCCACGCTCGGCGTCACCTCGCTGCTGCTGACGATCGCCGGCTACTGGATCGGCCGCTACGGCGAGACCACCGGACGCGACCGCGGGCACGCGCCGTTCGTGTCGGTCGCCGTGGCCACGATCCTCGTCCAGTTCGGCGCGCTGATCCTCCACTACCTGCTCGGCGACGCCGTCTCGGCGAAGGCGGTGCTGCTCGACGCGCTGCCGCCGAAGGTGGCGCTGAACCTACTGCTGACACTGCCGGTCTACGCGCTCACGCGGTGGTTCCTCGGGCTGGCCCGGCCGGTCGAGGCTGCGACGGAGGTCCGACTCCTTGGCTAGCACCGGCTCGCGCGGCCATCGCTCGGGGTCCGACCGGTTCCTGCCGCCCGACCCGCGTGTCGAGAGCCCGTACCGGTTCACGCCGCAGCTCGCGTTGAGGATCGGGATCCTCGGCGCCGTCGCGCTGCTCGCCTTCGGCGTCCTCTTCTTCCGGCTCTGGGCGTTGCAGGTGCTGTCCGGGCCGCAGTACCTGCAGGCGGCGCTCGACAACCAGCTTCGCTCGGTGCGCGTCGAGGCGCCGCGCGGCCAGATCCTCGACGTGAACGGCCGGCCGCTCGTGATCAACGTCCCCGGCACGGCGGTCGAGCTGCACCCGGCCGACCTGCCGATGACCTGGGCCGCGCGCCTGCACGAGCTGCGGCGGCTCTCGAGGATCGTGCACGTCCCGGTCAACGAGATGCTGCGCGGGATCAAGGCGCGAGGCAGCGACCCGGTCACGCCGGTGGTCGTGCGCGAGGACGTCAAGCGGACGGCGCCGATCAACTACCTCTACGAGCACGCCCAGGAGTTTCCGGGCGTCAGCGTCACGAACACCTACCTGCGCTACTACCCCCATGGCGACCTCGCGGCCCAGGTGCTCGGGTACGTGAACGAGATCTCGGCCTCGCAGCTCAAGCTGCTGCAGCGGAACGGCTACGCCGCCGGCGACAAGATCGGCGAGGCCGGGGTCGAGGGCAGCTACGACTCGTACCTCCGGGGCCATGCCGGTCTGGCGCAGCTCCGCGTCGACTCGCTCGGCCGGCCGCGCAGCCCGCTCGTGACGAAGCGGCCGCCTGCGGAGGGTGAGTCGATCAAGCTGACGATCGACTCGAAGCTCCAGGCCGCCGCCCAGCAGGCGATCCTCTACGGGATCAACCAGGCGTTCCTGCACAAGCATTGGCTCGCCAACGGCGGCGCGATCGTCGCCATGGATCCGCGCGACGGGTCGATTCGCGCGATGGCTTCGTACCCCTGGTACAACCCGAGCATCTACAGCGGGCACGTGACGACCAAGCGGCTCGCCGAGCAGGGCCTCACGCCGTCGACGGCCGGGCAGCGCAACTACCCGTCGCTCGACCGTGCCTCGGACGGCGTCTATCCGGCGGGATCGACGTTCAAGCCGGTCACGGCCCTCGCTGCGATGGAGACGGGCAAGCTGCTCCCCTCGACCACGCTGCCGTGCACCGGGTCGTACACGGTCTACAGCGAGTTCGACGGCAGCGTCTCGGAGGTGTTCCACAACGTCGATCCGTACATCAACGAGTCGATGACGCTGCCGACCGCGCTGGCTGCGTCGTGCGACACGTGGTTCTATCGGCTCGGCTACCAGTTCTACAAGGCGCCCGCCAGCGAGGGTCACCCACTCCAGGCGTGGGCGGCGAGGTTCGGCTTCGGACGCAAGACCGGCGTCGACGTCGGCCCCGAGTCGCCCGGCCTGCTGCCCACGCCCGAATGGCGCAAGCGGAACTTCACGGCCAAGACCGACCCGGGCAACTGGCAGATCGACAGCCAGTGGAAGCCCGGCGACTCGATCCAGCTGGCGATCGGGCAGAAGGACCTGCTCGTCACGCCGCTGCAGATGGCCCGCTTCTACTCACTGATCGCCAACGGCGGCAAGCTCGTGCGGCCGCACCTGGCCCTGCAGGTCGAGGAGGGCGGCGGCACTCCGCACTCGCCGCCGCGCGTCGTGCACACGTTCCCCTCGCCCGCGCCGCAGTCGGTGGGGCTCAACCCGACCTATCTCGCGGCCGTGCGGGACGGGCTCTGGCAGGCGACACACGCTACGGACGGGACCTCGACGAACGTATTCGGCAACTTCCCGATCCCGATCGCGGGCAAGACGGGCACGGCGCAGAAGGAACCCAGCACCGACCAGAAGGACCAATCCTGGTGGTGCGGCTACGGGCCCGCAGAGAGCACCACGCCGCCTGAGCTCGTCGTCTGCGCGCTGATCGAGAACGGCGGCTTCGGCGCCGACGCGGCCGCTCCCGCGGCGCTGCAGGTCTTCAAGGAGTACTTCAAGGACCAGCTCGGCTCCGGCCAGACGGCGGCGACCAGATGATCGAGGCCGTCGGCACCCGCGCCCGCGGGCTGCGCTCCCAGCGCGGCGAAGCGGTCGAGGTGGCCTCTGCGATCCGCCGGCTCGACTGGTGGCTCGTCGGGGCGATAGCCGGGCTGATCGCGTTCGGGCTCTGGGCGATCCACGGGATCACCGCGCACGACGTCACCGGCAACCCGGACTACTTCTTCGTCCGGCAAGGCATCTACGCGGCCGTCGGCTGCGCCGGCGCGATCGCCCTGCTGTTCATCGACCCGCAGGTCTTTCGCCGTCACAAGAACGCGATCTACGCGGGCACCGCGGGCGTGATGGTGCTCGTGCTCGTTGCCGGTACCGTCTCGCGCCACTCGAAGCGCTGGCTCGACATCGGCTTCTTCCGCTTCCAGCCGTCCGAGTTCGGGAAGCTGTTGTTCGTCCTCTTTCTCGCTGCGTTCCTGGCCGATCGGGCCAAGCGGCTGGGCGAGAGCCGAACCGTGCTCGAGGCGATCGGCCTGGGCTGCCTGCCGATCCTGCTCGTCTTCGTGCAGCCGGACATCGGCACGGCGATGGTCTACGCGGCCGCGCTCGCGGCTGTGCTCTTCGTTGCCGGCGTGCGCTGGGTACATCTGGCCGCGCTCGGGATCGGGACGCTCGTGGTGATCCTGGCCGTGCTCTGGCTGCTCCCTGCGAGCGGCGTGCACGTGCTCAAGGGCTACCAGGCGAAGCGCCTGACCGGCTTCACGCATCCCGACTCCGATCCGGCGGGCGCGACCTACAACGTCGCCCAGGCCCGGAACGCGGTCGGCGCGGGCGGCGTCAACGGCCGCGGGGTGGCAGGCGCGACGCAGACAAAGCTGAACTTCCTGCCGGAGCACGCGACCGACTTCGCTTTCGCCTCGCTCGCCGAGCAGCGCGGCTTCGTCGGCGTGTCGGTGCTGTTGCTGCTCTACCTGCTCGTCGTCTGGCGGGGCCTAAAGGTGATCGCGATCGCGCGTGACCCCTTCTCCGCGATCGCCGCGGGCGGGATCGTGTTCGCTTTCATGTTCCAGGTCTTCGTCAACGTCGGCATGAACATCGGCGTCGCTCCCGTGACGGGCATCCCGCTGCCGTTCGTGTCGGTCGGCGGCTCGGCGTTGATTGCCAACCTGCTCGCGATCGGCGTGCTGCAGGCAATCCACATCCGCGGCGCCGCGAGGCCGAAGGCCTACCGGTAGCGAACGCACAGTAACTCTGCCCTTAGCGCCTTCCCCGTAGCCAGGTCGACATCCGAGTCGTCAGAGGCACCTTCCCCGGAAGCCACGTCGTCTCGGGAGGCGGCGCTTGAAACGGCTCGAGCGCACCGAGCCCCGCGGACGCGATCTTCAAGGTCACCTCGCCCGGATAGATCGCGGCCACCTGCTCGGCCGGGACATAGCGGGTCTGTTTCGGTTTCTTGGACTCGACAGCAAGCCCGTCGAAGATGTCGCTCTGCTTGTCGCCTTCGACCTGTGCGACCGTGCCGACGATGACGCCATCGGAGGTGACCACGTTCCAGCCCTGCTCGATCTGAAGCCATGAGACTGGGTCAGCCATCGCCGATGCAGCCTCGGTCGCGGGGCGCTTCCGCCTTCGCTCTTGGCCCATTCCGCCATCGAGGGTACTCGTTCCTGGGATGGGCCAGTGTCCGGAATGGACCGTGAGCGCGGTCGGTTCGGGCGGTTGACGAGGCGTGGGGGAAAGCAATGATGAGGCGTTCCCTCGGAAGGGGTGATGATGAGGCAACCAACACTGTTCCTGACCGTGGGACTCCCATGCACCGGGAAGACCACTGCTGCGCGCCGCATAGAAGTCGACTAGAAAGCACTTCGTCTCACGAAGGTGCCGACGCTTGCCTGGCCGAGCATGCTCTCACTCGGCGGAGGCGGGCTATGCCCGCCGGAGCGTTAACTGCGCGGGACGCGCGTGATCCTGACGAGGGGGCTCACGGGGGAAACCGGGTTTCCCCCGTGTTACGTCCGGACGCGGACCTACCATGCCGCCATGGCCCCCACACATGAAGCCGAGGAGCTGCTGCTGATCGAGGAGGCCGATGCCTGGTTCGAGTATCTCGAGGCGACGCGGGGTCAAACCGAGCCGCGCTACCGCGAGGTCGAGCCATGGGCGTGGGCCCGATTGAGCCAGCGGTTGCGTGCCGTCCGCACCAAGCGCGCGAAGCTCCGCCCGGCCGCAGAAGCCGCCTGACGGCGGCGACCAACCGCGCTGCTACCCTGCATTGACGGCTATGCCGACGAGTTTGACCACATTGCAGCGCGCGCTCCGCCCGACTCCGGGCCTTGGTAGCGCGCGCGCCCGACAAGGAGAATCCACTTGCTTCGATGGTTCAGGCGGCAGAAGCCGCCTACTGACGAGCGCGGCCGCACCCCGGACGCGCCTACACCTGCACCTACTGACGCCGTAACCGCGCCGCCCGCCGAGCCGGGCGCGCCAACCGATCCCACCAAGAAGAAGCGCCGCCGTGGCAGCCGCGGGGGACGCGGCCGCAAGCGCACCGGAGCCGGTGCCGGCGCGGCTACCACCCAGGCGAAGGCGGAGCCCGCCGAGGCGAAGCCGAAGCCGGCCGCGAAGAAGGACGAGTCGCGCCCCGAGCGCCGTCCGTCCCAGCGCAAGCAGCGCAGCACCACGCGCCGCCGCACGCCGCCGCGTCGTCCGCCGTTGCCGCCCGCCAAGCGCGAGCTGCTGATCTCGGTCGATGTCAGCGAGCAGCGCGTCGCCGTGCTCGAGGACGACAAGGTCGCCGAGGCCTACCTCGAGCGGCCCGAGCGCCGCTCGATCGCGGGGAACATCTACAAGGGCACCGTCGACAACGTCCTGCCGGGGATGGAGGCCGCCTTCATCGAGATCGGCCTCGAGAAGAACGGCTTCCTCTACGTCGACGAGGTGATCGCCCCCGAGCTCGAAGGCAAGTCCCGTGGGCGCAAGATCCAAGACCTGCTCAGCCGCGGCCAGGAGGTCATGGTCCAGGCCGTCAAGGACCCGATGAAGTCGAAGGGCGCGCGGCTCACCACCGAGATCTCGCTGCCCGGCCGCTTTGTCGTCTTCGTCCCGCACGGCGAGGGCCTCGGCGTCTCGCGCCGGCTCGAGGACGACGAGCGCACGCGCCTGCGCGACATCCTCAAGCGGCTCGACGTCAAGAAGGGCGGCGTGATCATCCGCACCGCCGCGGAAGGCGCGTCCGCCGAGGACATCGAGCGCGACCTCGTCTTCCTGCAGCGGCTCTGGAAGACGATCGAGGCGCAGGCCAAAGGCGCCAAGGCGCCGTCGCTCGTCTACCAGGAGGCGGAGCTGCCCCTGCGCGTGATCCGCGACCTCTTCACCGAGGACTTCGAGCGCGCGCTGGTCGACCACGAGCGCACCTACAAGCGCGTCGTCGGCTACCTGAAGAAGACCTCGCCGCACATGGCCGACCGCGTCGTCCGCTACCGCGAGAAGACGCCGCTGATGGAGAGCTCCGGCGTCGACGCCGAGATCCGCTCGACGCTCTCGCGCCGGGTCGACCTGCCTTCCGGCGGCTACCTGGTCTTCGACTACGCCGAGGCCTTCACGGTGATCGACGTCAACACCGGCCGCTTCGTAGGCGGCCGCGGCAAGGCGTCCGGCGGGCGGCTCGAGGACACGATCACCAAGAACAACCTCGAGGCGGTCAAGGAGGTCGTGCGCCAGCTGCGGCTGCGCGATATCGGCGGGATCATCGTCATCGACTTCATCGACATGGCGAACCCGAAGAACCGCGCCACCGTCGAGGAGGCGCTCAAGACCGAGCTCGAGCGCGACCGCACGAAGACCTACGTCGTCGAGATCTCGCCGCTCGGGCTCGTCGAGATGACGCGCCAGAACGTGACCGACGGGCCGCGCGAGATCCTCACGCGCAAGTGCACTGTCTGCGGCGGCGACGGCGTTGTGCTCTCCGAGGCTTCGGCCGCGGTCGACGTCGAGCGGCATCTGCGCGCGCTCGCCGCGAGTGCACCGCGCACGAAGGCCTTCAAGGTCGAGCTGAACGCGAAGGTCGCGTCCATGCTGGTCGGCCCGGGAGCCTCCAAGCTGGTGGCGATCGAGGAGGAGACGAAGCGCCGCTTCTTGCTCGTCTTCCGCGAGGACGTGCCGGTCAACCACTTCGACGTGCTCGGCAAGGGCACACTCGAGAGCCAGGTCGGCCAGGACGCGCGCGCCGAGCAGGAGGGCAAGCAGGTCGAGCTGAAGCTCGGCGAGGTCGGCCGCCATGACCTCCGGGCCGGCGTCGGCAAGCTCGACGGGGGGCTGACGGTCGTCGTCGGCAATGCGGCTTCGATGGTCGGCAAGAAGGCCAAGGTGCGGATCGAGCGGGTGCTCGACGGTGTCGCCTACGCGTCGCTCGTCGGCGGCAAGAAGGCGCCTGAGGAGCCGATCACGGCCGAGAGCGCGGCTGAGAAGCCGACCCGCAAGCCGCCGGCCAAGAAGCAGGCCGACGCGGCGGCCGAGACAGTGGCCGACGAGAGCCCGGAGCCCGAGGAGCCCGAGGAGGTCGAAGAGGTCGAGACCGGCGAGGCCGAGCCGGCCGCGGACGAGGCGGGCGACGCTTCGACCGATCAGCCCGCCAAGAAGAGGACCAGGCGCGGCTCGCGCGGCGGGCGCAGGCGCAAGAAGAAGCCCGCCGGCGCGACCGCCGAAGCGAACGGCGGCTCCACTGTGGAGACGCCGGTGCCGCCGGCGCCCGAGTCGAACGGCGGCGCGGAGGGCCCGAAGATCCACCTGCCCGACCCGTCGCTCGGCCGCGAGGAGGCTCCCGAAGCCGAGGCGCCGTCCGCCAACGGCGAGGGCGACGAGCAGCCGAAGCCCAAGAAGAAGACCCGCCGTGGCTCTCGCGGGGGCCGCAGGCGGCGCAAGCCGGCCGCGGCACAGGGCGGCGGCTCCGGCCCGTCCGAATAACGCCGTTCTTCGCTAGACTGGGCGCTTCCGCGGGCGCCAAGCCCGCGTTTTGACGCCATGACCTACGCGATCATCTCACTCGGCGGGAAGCAGTACCGCGTCCAGGAAGGCGAGCGCCTGCTCGTCGACCGCTTGCCGACGGAGGAGGGCAAGACCTTCCATCCGGAGGTGCTGATGCTCGGCGGCGACGGTGCCTTCGAGCTCGCGCCGAAGACGCAGGTCACGGCCCGTGTGATCGGCTCGCCGCTGGGCGAGAAGATCCGGATCGGCAAGTACCGCCCGAAGTCCGGCTACCGCCGGCACACCGGCTTCCGCGCGAAGCTCACGCAGATCCAGATCGAGTCGATCGGCGGCGCCGCGAAGACGGCCGCGCCGGCGAAGAAGGCCGAGCCCGACGCGAAGAAGGACGAGGCGCCGGCGAAGCTGGTGCAGGATTACGCCGACCTGACGGTCGCGGACATCAAGGAGAGATCCGCTCACTGGACGGGCGAGCAAGTCGACGCAGCGCTCGAGTACGAGCGCGCGCACGCGAAGCGCAAGGGCGCGCTCGCGGCGCTCGAAGCGAGGAAGGAACACTTGGATGGCTCATAAAAAGGGACTCGGCTCGTCGCGGAACGGCCGCGACTCGAACCCGAAGATGCTGGGCGTCAAGGTCTTCGACGGCCAGGGCGTCACGGCGGGGACGATCATCGTGCGCCAGCGCGGAACGCGCTTCCGCCCCGGCGCCGGCGCGGGCATCGGGCGCGACGACACGATCTTCGCCAAGCGCGACGGCACGGTGGCGTTCAAGACCACCGGCCAACGCCGCTTCATCCACGTAACCGACTAGGCGCTGTGTTCCACGACCGGGCCCGCATCCACGTGCAGGCCGGGCGGGGCGGCGACGGGGCGCTCAGCTTCCGGCGCGAGAAGCACGTGCCCAAGGGCGGGCCCGACGGCGGCGACGGTGGTCCCGGCGGCGACGTCGTGCTCGTGGCAGCCCCGGACCTGCGCGACCTTTCGAGCTTTCGCGCGCGCCTGTGGTTCAAGGCCGGCAAGGGCGGCGCCGGCGGCGGCAGCGGCAAGCACGGCGCGTCGGGCGAGCCGGTCGAGCTGCGCGTGCCTGTCGGAACGCAGGTGCTTGACGACGAGGAGCAGCTGCTGGCCGATCTGGCCGCACCGGGCGCGCGGGTCGTGCTGGCGAGCGGAGGACAAGGCGGCCGCGGGAACAAGCGCTTTGCCACGCCGACGCGCCAGGCGCCCCGCTTCGCCGAGACGGGCATGCCCGGTGACGAAGCCGACTTCGAGCTGCGGCTCAAGCTGCTCGCGGACGCCGCGCTCGTCGGGCTGCCGAACGCAGGCAAGTCGTCGCTGCTCGCCCGGATCTCGAACGCGAAGCCGAAGGTCGCGGAGTACCCGTTCACGACCCTGCAGCCGGTGCTCGGCACGGTCGACTCGGACGAGCGCCAGCTTGTGGTCGCGGACGTTCCCGGGCTGATCGAGGGCGCGAGCGAGGGCGTCGGGCTCGGCCACGAGTTCCTCGCGCACCTCGAGCGGGCGCGACTGCTCGTGCACCTGATCGACGCCGCAGCCGGCGACCCGGCCGAGGCCTTCGAGGCCATCAACCACGAGCTCGAGGAGTACGGCGCGGGCCTGGCCGAGCGGCCGCAAGTCGTCGTCCTGAACAAGCTCGACCTGCTCCCCGAGCCGCCCTCCTTCGAGCCGGACGACCCGCGAGTGGTGCGCGTGTTCGCCCTCTCGGCCGTGACGGGCGAAGGCGTCGACACGTTCCGCCGGTCGCTGTTCGAGCTCTGCCCTCCGGCCGAGGCGCCCCAGCTCGACGAGGGCGGCCTGCCGCACTTCCTCGTGTACCGCCCCAAGCCCGACCAGCGCCGCCGCTTCCGCATCCTGCGCACAGAGCGCGGCTACCGCGTGCACGGCACGCCCGGCTCGGAGGAGGAGCTCGAGCAGGCGTTGCGCGAGGTCGGCGCGAAGGTGGGCGACGAGGTCGAGGTCGAAGGCGAGGTGCTCGAATTTGGGTGATCCGACCGGCCTCATCGCCGGCGCCTGGCCCGCTATCACGCGGCGCCATGCGGCGTCCTCAGTCACCCCCGGGCTACCCAGCCCGGGGGTTCCCTGCGTCCTTGCCTGGCTTGGTGCTAGCGATCCAGTCATCCTGCGATGGAACCGGACGAATCACCAGTGACGACCGGGATCCTCGGCGGCCGCTTCGACCCGCCGCAGGTCGGCCACGTGGCGCTCGCGAAAGCCGCGCTGGAGCAGCTGCCGATCGAGCGGCTGCTCGTGCTCGTCGCCGCCGCGCCCGGCCACCGCGAGGTCGTCGCGCCGGCCGACGAGCGCCTGCGGCTGGCGCGGCTCGCGTTCGACTTCGCCGACGAGATCGAGCTCGACGAGCACGCGTTCACGGTGGAGACGGTTCGGGAGGGCCGCTTCGACGATGGGATCTTCATCGTCGGCGCCGACGAGGGTGCCGCCTTTCCGACCTGGAAGGAGCCGGACGAGGTCCTCCGCCACGTTCGGCTCGCGGTCGGCACGCGCTCGGGCTTCCCGCCGCCCGACCTGGTCCGCTACGGCGACCGCGTGCTGGCCTTCGAGCTCGACTCGCCGCCGGTCTCGTCGACCGAAGCGCGCGAGCGGATCGCCCAGGGTGAGCCGATCGACGGCCTCGTCCCGCCCGCGGTCGCGCGTGCGATCGAGGAGCACCGTCTCTACCGTGGCTACACTGAGCGCGAACCCGAGGACTCGAAAAGACACTGACGCCACTCGAACATGCCCGCCGAATCGCCGGCCTCGCCCAGGAGAAGCTGGCGCAGGACGTCCTCATACTCGACATGCGACCCGTGTGCAGCTACACGGACTTCTTCGTGCTCGCGACCGGCCAGAACCAGCGTCAGACGAAGGCGATCTGGGACGAGGTCCATGAGCGGCTGAAGCACGACGACGACGCGCTGCCGAGCTCGGTCGCCGGCCAGACCGAGGGCCAGTGGATCGTGGCCGACTACCTGGACGTGGTCTTCCACGTCTTCACGCCCGACTCGCGCGAGTACTACCGGCTCGAGGAGCTCTGGGGCGATGTCCCGAGCGTCGACCTCGTTTCGGCGACCGCCTAGCTACAATCCGCCCCAGAAAGGGGCCGTAGCTCAGCTGGGAGAGCGTTTGGCTGGCAGCCAAAAGGTCACGGGTTCGAGCCCCGTCGGCTCCATCCTCGACGTTTAGCAATGACGCGCCGCGCGGCAGAACCGACCGGTGCGCTTTCGCAAAGGAGCACGGCTCGACCCCTCGCAGGTCGAGGATCGCCGCGGCGCGGGCGGCATGTCCCTGCCCGGCGGCGGCCTCGCGGTGGGCGGCGGCGGGCTCGGGATCGTCGGGCTCGCGATCTACCTGCTGATCGCGGTGCTCTCGAACGGCAACGGCGGGCTCTCTGCGCCGCTGCAGAACCTCAACGACCGCTCCGTCGGCGCGCAGCCGGCGGCGGGCTGCACGACCGCTCAGGCCGCCAACACGCGCGAGGACTGCCGCATCGTCGGCTACGTCAACAGCATCCAGGCGTACTGGACGAGCCAGTTCCGCCAGAACGGCCGCACGTACGCGATCAGCAGGACGGTCTTCTTCGACGGCTCCACGCCGACCGGCTGCGGCACCGCGACCTCGGACGTCGGCCCGTTCTACTGCCCGGTCGACAAGCACGTCTACATCGATCTCGGCTTCTTCGACGAGCTGCGGACGCGTTTCGGCGCGACCGGCGGACCGTTCGCGCAGGCCTACGTGCTCGCGCACGAGTACGGGCACCACGTCCAGGACCAGCTCGGGCTGCTCGGCAACGGCTCGGGCCAGGCAGGCGCCACGGGGCGCTCCGTCCGCACCGAGCTGCAGGCCGACTGCTTCGCGGGCGTGTGGTCGAACCACGCCGCTCAGACCGGGTATCTCACCGACCTGACCCAGGCCGACATCGCCGACGGGCTGAACGCGGCCGCGGCGGTGGGCGACGACCGCATCCAGCAGGAGACGCAGGGCCGGATCGACCGCGACACGTGGACGCACGGCTCCTCGGGCCAGCGCCAGCACTGGTTCCGTGTGGGCTACGCGAGCGGCAAGCCGGGCGCCTGCGACACGAGCGGCCCGCTGTAGGCCGCCGCCGGCGCGAAGGCCGGGAAGCGCAGTGAGAAGACCGCGCCGCCCTCGGCGCAGTTGGCCGCTGCGCAGCTGCCGCCGTGGGCGCGCACGATCGCATCCACGATCGCGAGGCCGAGGCCGGCGCCGCCCTGAGCTCGCGAGCGCGCCGAGTCGGCGCGGGCGAAACGGTCGAAGATCCGCTCGCGGGCATCCGGCGGGATGCCGGCACCCTCGTCCGCCACCTCGATCACCAGGTCGCCGCCTTCGGCGCGGCAGGAGAGGCAGATCGCATCGCCGGGCTCGGTGTGCTTGACGGCGTTCTCGAGCAAGGCGTCGAGCGAGATCCGCAGCGCCTCAGGGTCGGCGAGCAACGTTCCGGGCTCGAGGCCACCGAGCCTCCACCCGCGCGGGACGACCTCGGACCAGCGCAGGAAGATGTCCTCGAGAAAGGGCTCGACGTCGATCTCGGCCGGAACGACGAAGTCCGGCTGCTTCGACTTGGCCAGCAGGAGCAGCCGCTCGAGGATGTTCTCGATCCGCCCTAGCTCGTCGAGCGCGATCTCGACCTCCTGGCTGCCGGAGCCGTTCACGCGCTGCAGGACCTCGAGATGCCCGCGCGCGATCGTCACGGGGGTGCGCAACTCGTGCGAGACGTCGTGGAGGAAGCGCTTCTGCTGCGCCAGCAGCCCGGCGCGCTCGGCCGCCTCGTCCTGCAGCTCCCTGACCGCGTCCTGGCGACGGCGCGCGTGCCAGACCATGGCCAGGAACATCGCCGACATCAGCGGTACCTCGAACAGCTCGCCCCAGAGCTGCTCGCCGTCGAAGGCGTCACTCAGGATCAGCCCGCCCGTCGCCGCGATCACGAGGCCGAGCACGAGGCCGGTGTTGCCCGGCGACCAGACCCGGAAGCCGTAGACCAGCGTCAGGCTGATCCAGATGAAGTGGAACGGGATCGTCTCCCAGCTCGGGAGGAGCGCCATCGCGACCAGGTTCGCCGCGGCGAACGCGACCCACGCAAGCTCGACGCCGTTACGCCGGAGTAAGCCGATATCCGCCATGCCGCACCGTTTCGATCGGCGCCGAGGCGCCGAGCTTCTTCCGCAGCCGCCGCACGCAGACGTCGACCACGTTGGAGTGAGGGTCGAAGTGATACCCCCAGACGTCGGAGAGCAGTCGCTCGCGACTGACCACCTCGCCCTGATGCTGCACGAGGTGGTGCAGAAGCCGGAACTCGCGGTCGGAGAGGTCGGCCACCACGTCGCCGAGCCGCGCCTGCCGCCGTGCGAGGTCGAGGCTCAGCGCCCCGGCCGAGAGGACGGTGCCGTCACCGCCCCACTGGCCGCGCCGCAGCTGCGCCCGGATGCGTGCGAGGAGCTCGTCGAACGAAAACGGCTTGGCCACGTAGTCGCAGGCGCCGAGCCCGAAGCCGCGGAGCTTGGTCTCGAGGTCGGCGCGCGCCGACACGATCACCACCGGCACCTCGGGCCGTCGCCGCTGGAGCTCGCGCAGGACGGTCAGGCCGTCGAGCCCCGGCAGCAGCAGGTCGAGCACGACCAGGTCGTAGTCCTCGAGCACCGCCTGACGAAGGCCGTCCGGCCCGTCGCCGGCCGCATCGACCGTGAACCCTTCGGCCTCCAGCCCGCGCGAGACGAAGGCCAGGATTCTGGGCTCGTCCTCGATCACCAGGATTCGCATCGGTATCCGAGGCGGACCCTAAGTGAACATGACCTGAAAATGACGAGCAAATGACAGTTGCGTCATGTTCCGCGACAACGCGGCCGCCGCTTCCTATCGTCGCGCGCGATGGGCGAGCGGATCGCAGGCGACCGTCCGCAGAGCCCGGCGGCCCCCACCGCCGGAGCCCCGGCGCCGCTGACCGACGACGCGCGCTCGACCCGCTCGCTCTTCCCTGACGGAGCCGCGAAGCACTGGCTGCTCTCGTCGATCATCTGGCTGACGGTCGTCGACCTGTTCGGCCTCGTGCTCGCGACCGAGTTCGTCAGCCCGGAGGCCTTCGGCGGGATCTCATGGCTGTCCTTCAGCCGGATCCGCCCCTCCCACGTGAACGGCGTGATCCTCGCGTGGCTGACGATGATGTACTTCGGCGCGCTCTTCTACATGCTGCCGCGGCTGGTCGGCACCCGCGGAATGTGGAGCGAGCGGCTCGGCATCGTGTGCGCCTGGGCCTGGAACCTGATGTACCTGCTCGGGATCATCGGGCTGCTCACCGGCCACAGCCAGGGCCGCGAGTACGGCGAGTTCATCTGGCCGATCGACGTCATGCTGCTCGTCATCTGGTGCGCGAACGTCGTGAACATCCTCGCGACGGTCGCGATCCGGACGATCCGGCCGATCTACGTCTCGGTCTGGTTCTTCATCGCGAGCCCGCTGTGGCTGGCCGTCGACTACGCGATCGGCAACGTGATCTGGCATCCGGGCCACATCTGGGGCGCGCCGTCGGGCGCGCTCAACCAGAGCCTCTCGGACGCGATCCTGAACTGGTGGTACGCCCACAACCTGTTTGGGCTCTGGCTGACGCCGATGCTGCTCGCGCTGACCTACTACATCGTCCCGCGCGTCACCAACACGCCGCTCTACAGCTACACGCTCTCGCTGATCAGCTTCTGGGGGATGGCGTTCTTCTATACCGGCGTCGGCGACCACCACATTCTCCAGTCGCCCACGCCCGCCTGGCTGAAGACGATCGCCGAGGTCTCGTCGTGGATGCTGCTCGTCCCGGTCTTCGCCTTCACGATCAACATCCTCGGGACGATGAAGGGCAACTGGGACCGGTTCTTCACCAACCTGCCCTTACGGTTCACGATGACCGCCTTCTTCTTCTACTTCCTGGTCAACATCCAGGGAGCGTTCGAGGCGATCCAGCCGTTCAACAAGCTGACGCACTTCACGAACTTCGTCGTCGCGCACGCGCACCTGGCGCTGCTGGGCGCCTTCACGATCCTCGGCATGGGCGTGATCGACTACATCGTCGCCCAGATCTACGCGAAACCGCTCTGGAGCCGGAGCCTCTCGGAGTGGCAGTACTGGCTGGTGACCGTCGGCTTCACGGGGTTCTTCAGCGTGCTCACGCTCGCCGGCTTCCAGCAGGGCTTCAGCTGGCAGGACGGGATTCCCGAGGTCAACGTGTTGCCGCAGCTGCACGCGTACTACATCGCCCGCGGGCTCTTCGGGGCGATGATCGTCCTCTCCGGGATCGTGCAGATCGTGAACATCGGGATGACGATCTTCAGCAACACCGCCGAGCGCCGGCGCCGTGAGACGCTGAAGGTCGCCGAGGCCATCGCGCCGCCGCCGGTGGTGAACTGATGGCGGACGAGCCGGAGACCCAGGGCCGGCCCATCCCTCGCGGCTGGCAGCGCCACCCACGCGAGCGAATGCTGATCACGCCGCTAATGGCGGGCATCGGCGGCCTGCTCGCCTTCTTCACGGTCGTCCTGGTCGTCGTCTGGCTGCCCATTCACACGTTCGACCCGCCGCCTTCGAACGACTGGGCGCCCCTCTCGAACGCCGCGCTCGCGGGCCGGAACCTGTTCGCGTCAAACGGGTGCTACGTCTGTCACTCGGGCTATTCGCGGCCGCAGGACGTGCGCGAGGCGCTGTACTTCCTCTACCCGAAGGTCTCGCAGCCGGGCGACTTTTGGGGCTCCGACCAGTCGCCGAACCTGCTCGGCACCGAGCGCACCGGCCCCGATCTCTCGCAGGAGTCGGGCTGGCACCCGAACGACTGGCAGTACGCGCACTTCTACGACCCGCGCTTCATGGACCCGAAGTCCCTGATGCCGGACATGAAGTCGCTGTTCTCCGACCACCAGGTGAACCAGCTCGTCGCCTTCGTCCAGCAGCGGAGCGGCAAGTCCGGCCTGCTGCGCTACGCGGGGCAGCTCTACGCCAAGCACGTCGTGCTCACCAACCAGGGCTTCCCACAGGCATACACCGGCTTCCAGGGCGCTCACAAGCCGATCGTCGACGAGAACGACAAGATCCTCAAGCCGCCCAGCGCGCAACTCGAGGAGGCGCCGAACCTGTCCCAGATCGACCGCGGGTATTGGATGTCGGGCGACCCACTGCCGGTCACCGAGCAGAACCTGATGCGCGGCAAGGAGGTCTTCCTCGAGCGCTGCGTCGGCTGCCACGGCCTCGCGGGGAACGGCAAGGGGCCGGGCGCGAGCTTCCTCTCGCCGCCGCCGGCTGACTTCACCGACAAGGACGACGCGTGCTGCGGCGGCGACACCGGCCCTGGCGACTTCTACTACCGGATCCTGCGCGGCTGGTCGGGGACGGCGATGGAGAACTTCGGCGACCGGCTCTCGGTCAACGACATCTGGCGCGTGGTGCTGTTCATCAAGACGATCCCGAACGGCACGCTTGCGAAGGACGCTCCCCGAGCCGAAGGACTACATCGTCTGGCAGCCGTCCAAGGAGCTTCGAGCGTGGGTCGCGACGCACCAGCGGCTCGCGAACAACGCCGACTTCGACAAGAAGATGGCGACCGACCCGTACATCCAGGAGGCGATGCACGTCTTCCCGGGCCTCGCGCCCGGTGACACGATGAAGCTGAACGACGGCACCACCGAGCTCTCGCTGATCTCGGCCGCGGCCGGGATCAAGGTGCTCTACGACGACATGCTCAACCGGGCCTGGAGCGAGGCGCGCGCCCGCGGCGAGAAGCTGCCCGACCCGGTGCAGAAGCTCGTGCCGCCGGAGGTGCCGGGCCAGCAATGAGACGCCTCGCCGGAGCCGTCGCCGTCGTGGCCGCGCTCGCCCTCGTGCTGCCGGCCCTCGCGTTCGGGCACGATCAGCCGGAGACGGCCCAGTCGCGCTGGGTGATGGCCGACTGGATGATGGACACCTTCTTCATCTTCTCCGGGCTCGCGGTGCTTGCCTTCGTGGCGGCGTGGAAGGCAGGGCACTTCCAGGACCTCGACACGTTGGGGAGCTTGCCGCTGTACGTCGAAGAAGAGGACTACTACACGCCCGAATGGGCGCTCGACGAGGAGGAGTGGCTCGATGGGGATGCCTAGCGGTGACTCGCCGGCCAAGGCGCAGGCGTACTACCACTACCTGCAGGCGCACCAGCTGTCGATGCAACGGTCGGCTACCTGGGAGGTGCGCTGGATCGACCTCGCCTGGCTGTGGGGCTTCGTGATCGCGCTCTCGCTCGTGCTGATCCTGTGGGTCTGGCAGTACCGCTCGACGCGGCAGAAGGCGAACATCTACCCGGTGGACAGCTTCGGCGGCTACACGACGGAGCTTGCCGGCCCGGCCACCGCGTTTTTCCTGATCCTGACGGTGATGCTCACTGCGTTCGCGGTCGTGTTGATCGTGGGCCACATCGTGTGGGGACAGAAGTTCTGATGGAGCCCACGCTGCAGGCTGCCTCGGCGCTCCCGTACGTCGCCTGGTCGTCCTCGAGCGTCGCCGTGATCCCGGCCGAGCAGTGGCCGCTCGTGTTCGGCTCGATGCAGGCGCTCAAGGGCCACGTGCAGGAGTACCCGGGCTGCCAGAAGCTCGAGGCCTTCGTCGCTCCCTCCGGCAGTGACTACCGGGTGCACTGCTACACGACCTGGGACACGCCCGAGCAGCTCGAGGCGTTCCTCGAGCGCGGCTACACGTTCGAGCGGATGCTGGACGACGTCGCCGGCCTCGCCGCCGAGCCCACCCTCGTGATGGAGAAGGTGTTCTGATGGAAGAGCCACAGCAGCCCCAGCGCCCCGCGCGCCCGCTCGCGGGCTACCGGGACGTCGGCGAGGACGTCCGTCACTCGCGCGGTGCGATGACGCGGGCATGGGTGGTCCTCGCCGTGCTCGTCGTCCTCTACCTCGCCTGGACGCTGACGGTCTACTTCCTCGAGCCTGGCCTGCGTTAGCCGGCGCGCGACGTGTATGTCCAGCACGTCACCTCGCTCCAGTTCCTGACGTACGTCTCGTTCTTCGCCGTCCTGCTCGCGGCGCTGTTCCGGTTCGTGCCCGGCCGAACACCGCCGACGCGCGACGAGCCGTATTCGGACGAGGAGCTGTACGCGCACGACCGCAAGGCGGCCAAGTACTTCGTGGCCGGCGGCTTCTTCCTCGTGCTCGGAAGCCTGCACATGGTGCTGAAGAACCTCCCCTGGGTCTCCGAGTACCTCGCGCGCACGGGTTACGCAGGCCACCTCGTGCGCGACCTCTCGAACACGCACGTGATGATCGTCGGCGGCGGCACGCTGCTGGCCACGGGGCTCTGCTGGCTGGCCCTGCCGCGCGTGGTCGGCCGGCCGCTCGCGAGCGAAGGCCTCGCCCAGTGCGCCTTCTGGTTCACGGTCGTCGGCCTGGCGGTCTTCTACGTCTCGCTGATCGGCAACGGGATCGCGATGGGCCCGCTGATCGAGCACGGCTGGAGCTATCCCGCGGCCAAGGCGCACATGGGCAACTGGTACAAGGCGCCGACGGGGATGGGCGCCGGGGTGATGGGGCTCGGCTACTGGTGTTTCGCGACGAACGTCTGCGTGACGATCTTCCAGTCGCGCCTCGTCCGGGTGCCCAAGCCGCAGTGGCACCTGTGGAAGTTCTTCGCGACCGGCGCCGCGGCCCTGACGGTCGGCACCGTCCAGGGCGTGATCCAGGTGCAGCCCGCGAACGCGAACTGGCTCTACAAGGCGGGCCATGCCGGCGAGTGGATCGACCCGATCAGCCACGCCCACATCAACCTCGTCACCGGCCTGACGATGCTCGTCGCGGGCGCGTTCTTCGCGCTGATCCGGACGGCAGGCGGGGTGGAGCCCTCGCGACGGCAACTGAACACCGTCTTCTTCG
>Ga0307289_10000386_pt1 | contig 19059 bp, 17 predicted proteins | sample ER_DNA_143_FD_194483 | JGI IMG/M metagenome (GOLD analysis project Ga0307289, IMG submission 194483) | Bulk soil microbial communities from the East River watershed near Crested Butte, Colorado, United States - ER_DNA_143 | ecosystem: Environmental > Terrestrial > Soil > Floodplain | place...
GCTGCATACGAGCTGATCCGGGTCGGGGAGTGGCCCACACCTGTGCTGCGATTGGGCAAACTCATCCGCATCCCAACAGCACCACTATTGGAGTTGGTCCGGATAGCACGGTAAGCCTTGAAGTCATAGCTAACAGGGTGACGCCCCCGAACGCTTGCACGAACCTGGTGCCGCCGCGGCGACGGAGCGACTGCTTCCATGCCGAACCTTGCTCATCGACAACGTAGGAGGTCCTGATGACTTCGAGAATCAGGATCGTGAGGAGCGAGAAGGCTGTTGCGGTCTTCACAGCGCCCCGGCCGGAGGTCCAGCGATGAAACACGGCACAGTGGTGCAACGGCACACTCGCGATTGCCCCCGCAACGAAGACGGCACCTTCGCGCGGCATCGATGTAAAGGATCGTGGCGTTGGGTGCTCGAGTACGGCCACGACAGCAGCGGAGGCCGACTCCAGACGAGCAAGTCCGGATATGCAACGCGGGCGGCGGCCCAGACTGCTCTGCAGGACGCGGTGCGCATCTTCAAGGCTGACGTCATCGTGCATTCGATGACCGTCGAGGAGTACCTGACCTCATGGCTGGCGGGCAAGCACGCACTCAAACCAAAGACCGTTGAGCTCTACACGGGCCTGACCAGGAACTACCTCGCTCCGCACCTTGGCCAGGTGAGGCTGCTGGAGCTCCGTGCGCATCACCTCGAGGCCATGTACGGCGGTCTGAAGATAGGACGGAAGGGCCGGCCACTCAGCCCGACAACGATCCGACGCATCCATGGCGTGCTCCGCTCCGCACTGAACAGCGCCGTCCGCCGACGATTGCTCTCCTTCAATCCTGCTGAGCACATCGAGCTGGCACCGGAGACTCCACGCCGCCCGCGGCCGTGGACCGCCAAGCAGGCGCAGACCTTCTTGGCCAGCATTGAAAGCGATCGACTGCCTTTACCACCTCCTTCTCGTCACCGGTCTTCGGCGAGGGGAAGCGATCGGCCTGCGGTGGGAAGACGTCGACCTCGACTCCCGCGGCCTCTTCGTGGTGCAACAGATCACGGAGGTCAACGGTCGCCCGGTTGTCGGCACTCCCAAAACCAAGCGCGGCGTCCGACTGGTGCCCGTGGACTCCGAAACCGTGGCCTTGCTGTGCCGCCACCGAGAAGGTCAGCAGCTCGAGCGCTCCGCCTGGGGCCCCGAGTGGGACGACGAAGGCTTGGTCTTCACTCGCGAAGACGGGTCACCCCTGCGGCCTGGTTACGTGACCCGGCACTTCGAGAAGCTCGCGCAGGACGCCGGCCTCCCGCCGCTTCGGCTTCACGACCTGCGCCACACCAACGCAAGCCTTGCGCTGCAGGCCGGAGTCGACCTCAAGGTCGTGTCCGAGCGTCTGGGCCACTCCCAGCTGGCCGTCACCGCGGATCTGTACACCCACGTGCACCGCGGCCTTGGTCAGGACGCGGCCGACCGTGTCGCGGCGGCCCTGTCGCCGGCGTCCGATCCCGCCTCAGAGGCCGGTTCCGAGACCGGTCCTGACGCATTTCCTGCCGCATCCCTGCCGCAAACGCCTCGAACGATGCCCGTTATGCCAGCAGAACCAAGCGATCAGACCCAGAAATCTGCCACGCCACAGTCATAGTCGCAGGTCAGAAGCGCGGGACTCACGCACCAGGAAGAGAGCCGGCGAGGGGACTCGAACCCCTAACCACCTGTTTACAAGACAAGTGCGCTGCCAGTTGCGCCACGCCGGCTGGAAAACCGCCCGCCAGCCTACTTGGCGCTCAGATCGGAGAACGGCCCCGAGGCGGTCACCTCGGGGCCGTTCCGTGGTCGACGACGCACGGTCGCCGGCGGTGTCAGATCACGCGGGCAGGCGGAGAACCTGGCCGATGTAAATGAGGTTCGGGTCCTTCACGAGAGAGGTGTTGGCCCGGTAGAGCGCCTGCCACCCGCCCTTGACGCCGAGTGTGGCGGCCAGCTCGCTGAGCGTGTCGCCCGCCTTGACGGTGAGGGTCTTGCCCGAGACGGCCGGAGCGGCGTTCGCCGACTTGGTCGTCTTCGTCGTCGCCTTCGTGGTCGTCTTCGGGGTCGTCGCCTTCTTGGTGGTGGTCGTCGCCTTGGGTGCCGTCCGGGTCGTGGAACGCGACGTCGTCGGGGCTGGAGCCGAGCCGGCGCCGCCGGCGCCGTTGGCGCGGGTCAGCCCAGCACGCACCGAACACACCGGCCAAGCCCCCGGGCCGGAGCCGGCCAGGACCTTCTGGGCGATGGCGATCTGCTGCTCGCGGCTGGCCTGGTTGGCGTATGCGGCGTAGGCGCTTCCGCCGTAGGCGCGCCACGTCTGGGCGGTGAACTGCAAGCCGCCGTAGAAGCCGTTTCCGGTGTTGATCGACCAGTTTCCGCCGCTTTCGCACTGGGCGATGGAGTCCCAGACGGATGCAGCCTTGGCCTCGTTGGCGGTGGCGATGCCACCGACGATGGTCGCCGCGCTGGCGACGCCGATCCCGGCGAACCGGGCCTTCAGGGAACGCCGCTTTCGGGCAGCGTGCTTTGCAAGGTAATGCACGGGTGGTTCCAGTCCTCTCCTGACGTGCGCATACGGGGTTAGCTGTCGGGATCGGGCTGTCAGGTGCCCTGCCGGACTCAGCCGGCTCTCACCCCAGAGGCCGCATCAGACGTCGGCCTTGCCTTGGGTCCCCCATCCTCGTCATGGCCCCGGACGGTCCGGGGGAGGTGCTCGCCTGACGAGGCTCAGCGCAGCGAGCACGCACCGAATTGGGTGTATTCACCTGTTCGTCGCCCGTTCGAGAACTGGTTCGCTCGACGAGAACGACGCCTTGACGGTAAGTCATCCGCCGGCAATTGCCAAGGCGAGCCGAGATCTTTCCGTAATCATTCCGTGTCCTGTGCGTGATCTAACAACGGTTAGGGCCGCTCAGCTGGACCAGGGAAAGGGCCACCAGGTCAGCTGACCGTGCCGCACCAGGGCCACGACGACAAGCAGGGCCGCCCCGAGCAGTAGAGCTCCAACCAGGGCGTTCGTGACGATCTCTCCACGCGCCACCCCGCGCACCAGCGACCGCGAGCCGCGCCGCAACGAGGCCCCGCCCGGACCCCACCAGGCGACCAGGGTCCCGGACGCGAAGCCCACCGCCGACGCCGGCGCGAGCGCCGGACCGAGGGTTGTGGAGGTCAGCGCCGAGAGGCCGAGCGCGGTGCAGAACGCCGCGGACACGGCGACGACGAGCGGCACCAGCAGGCCGGCGACGGTGAGCCCAGCTGCGACGATCAGGTGCCACGGGCTCAGGGCCACGGTCATCGGGACGTCGGCCCGCCTCCGCCCGTGCCGGTACCGGCGCAGGATGAGCGCCGTCACCGACCGGTCGCTGAACCGCGCCAGCCAGCACCACAGCACGGCGAGGAGCAGTGCGATGCCGGGCCAGGTGGCCGCCGTGGCCGTGAAGGCAGCGGCGAACGCCAACAAGGTGCCGGTCCGGTTCGCCCGGTTGATGCGCGGGTCCGGCTCGTCGGGATCGGCTTCCCAGGCGGCCTGCCAGTCGGATTCCTCGGCGTCGTCGCCCTCGTCGCACCAGGTGAGCTCCTCGTCGTCGGCGGGCAGAGGCGACGTCGATCCCGGCCGCGGGGGAGCAGGTGCCAGTCCGTATGCGTCGGGACCGGTGGCCGGGGCCGGCCAGCCGGCACTCGCCGACGGATAGCCGTCTCCCCATCCGTTGGCCGTGGCCGTGGCCGAGCCCCCCGACGCATACTGCTCGAGCGCGGCGACCACCGCTCCGGTCGGCGGGCGCCGGGCCGGGTCTGGGGACAGGGCGGCGGCGAGCAGCGGGCTGAGGCGGCCGTCGACCCCGGTGAGGTCGGCCTCGCCCCGGTTGACGCGCCCGAGGACGACGTCCATCGGCCCGCGGCCGAACGGCGGCCGCCCGGACGCGGCGAAGGCGAGAGTTGCCGCCCATCCCCACCAGTCGGTCGCCTGGGTGACCGGGGAGCCACCGATGACCTCGGGCGACAGGTAGCCGGGCGTTCCCATGACGAGCCCGCTGCTGGTCAGCCGCACGTCGTCGGCGATGTGGGCGATCCCGAAGTCGATGACGACGGGTTCACCGTCCTCGAGGAGGACGTTGCCCGGCTTCAGGTCGCGGTGCACGACGCCGACGGCATGGATGGCCTCGAGCGCCTCGACGAGGCCGCGACCGAGGAGCACCAGCTGGTCGGGGCTGAGCGGGCCCTCGTCGGTGACGACGTCGTCGAGCGACGGTCCGGCCACGTAGCGGGTCACAAGGTACGGGCGGTCTCCGGCGATGTCGGAGTCGATGACGGCCGCAACCCGGTCGCTGCGGATGCGGGTAAGCGTGTCGACCTCGCGCTCGAGTCGCCAGCGGGCCTCCGGGTCGTACGCGACGTGGGGGCGCAGGACCTTGATCGCGACGGCCCGCCCGTGGGGGTCCAGACCGAGGTGCACCACACCCATGCCGCCCTCGCCGAGGCGCGACACCAGCCGGTAGGGCCCGAGGCGGTCCGCCCCGGGCGCGACCGTGTCACCCGCGCGCTCGCGGGTGGGCCCGTGGTCGAGCGCCATGCCCACCACGGTAAGCCGTGGTTCGTCCTATCAGCGACCGCTCACTGCTGGATGTACCCAACGAGTTGGTCACGTTCGGACTGCAGGGTGTCAATCCGCAGCTTGACGACGTCGCCGATGCTGACGATCGAGTGGAGGGCACCGTCGACCACGACCGGCATGTGGCGGATGCGCTTCTCGGTCATCGTCCGCGCGATGCCCTCGAGGTCGTCGTCCCGGCCGGCCGTGGTGACATCGCTGGTCATGATGGCGCTAACCGGCCCGGAGATCACCTCCGCACCGGCGCGGTGCAAGTGGCGCACGACGTCTCGTTCGCTGACGATGCCGGCGACCTCACTGCCGTCCGTGCTCACCACGACGGCGCCGATGCCGCGCTCGTTCAGGACCTCGAGGAGGTGTGCGACCGTGTCGTCCGGGCGGATGGTGACCACACCTTCGCCCTTGTTGCGCAACACGTCCGAGATCTTCATGACAGGACGGTAGTGCAGCCGCGCGACCCCGCGCCAGAGAGCGGAACAGCCCTCGGACAGCCGGCCCTGCCACGGGCCGGGGGAGCCGGCCGGCACCCGAGCGCCTACGCTGGAGACATTCGATGACCAGGAGTCCTCACTCGATGACCGCGACGCCACGACGCCACGACCTCGTCATCACGGCGAACCGGCTGCCCGTGGACCGGATCAGCTCTCCGGACGGCTCGATCAGCTGGGGCCGGTCGCCCGGAGGCCTGGTGACGGCCATGGACGCGGTCATGAGGGATCGCGACGGCGCCTGGGTGGGCTGGGACGGCGAGGCCGGTCGGCCGCCGGCGCCGTTCTCCCACGACGCGATCTTCCTGCGGCCCGTGGGGTTGTCCCGGGACGAGATCGAGGACTACTACGAGGGCTTCAGCAACGACACGTTGTGGCCGATCTACCACGACGTCATCGTGCAGCCGTCGTTCCACCGGGACTGGTGGCGCGCCTACGTCGAGGTCAACCAGCGGTTCGCCGACGCGGTCGCCGAGGTCGCCGGTGACCACGGCACCGTATGGGTGCAGGACTACCAGCTCCAGCTGGTCCCCTCGATGGTGCGCGAGCAGCGACCGGACCTGCGGATCGGATGGTTCAACCACATCCCGTTCCCGGCGGTGGAGCTGTTCGCGCAGATCCCGTGGCGGCGCGCCATCCTCGAGGGGCTGCTCGGCGCCGACTTCCTCGGTTTCCAGCGGATCGCCGACGCCCAGAACTTCACCCGCGCCTGCCGCCGGTTGCTCCAGGTCACGACCCGCAAGGACACCGTCACCCGCACCCTGCGCGACGGTTCGACCCATACCACGCGCGCGAGCGCCATCCCGATCTCCATCGACTTCACCGCCCTCGACGCCCTCGCCAAGACGCCGGCCGTGATGGACCGTGCCCGCGAGCTGCGCCACCAGCTGGGCAACCCCCGCGTGTTGATGCTCGGCGTGGATCGCCTCGACTACACCAAGGGCATCCAGCACCGGCTCAAGGCGTACGAGGAGCTGCTGCAGGACAAGGCGATCACCGTGCCGGACGTGACGTTCGTGCAGGTCGCGACCCCGAGTCGTGAGCGGGTCGACGCCTATCGCGAGCTGCGGCAACAGGTCGAGACCACGGTGGGCCGCATCAACGGCGAGTTCGGCTCCATCGGGGCTCCGGCGGTGCACTACCTCTACCACTCCTACCCCCACGACGAGATGGCGGCGCTCTTCCAGGCGGCTGACGTCATGCTCGTCACGCCGCTGCGCGACGGGATGAACCTGGTCGCCAAGGAGTACGTGACCTGCCGGCACGACCTCGGCGGGGCGCTGGTGCTTTCGGAGTTCACCGGCGCCTACCACGAGCTGCACCAGGCCTTCGTCTGCAACCCGCACGACATCGAGGGCCTGAAGCAGACCATTCTTCGGGCGATCAACACCCCGGCGCACGAAAAGGCTCGGATCATGAAGGCGCTGCGGCGGCGGGTCGCCGACCACGACGTGGGGCGCTGGGCGACTCGGTTCCTCGAGGCGCTCGCCGTCGCCCCACACCGCCCAGAGGCCGTGCGGGCGCACCACAGGCACACCGCCGTCAGTTCGCCATGAGTCTGGACGACCCCAACACAGCGCCGGGCTCCCCGGCGGGAGACCGCTCACGCGAGGAGGATCCGGAGACTGCGGCCGCGGAACTGCGCGCAGCGCTGGAGCGGGCCGCCAAAGCGCCGACCCTTCTCGTCGCCACCGACTTCGACGGGGCGCTGGCCGAGTTCACCCTCGACCCCGACGACACGGCGCCCGCTCGCGGGGCCATGGCCGCGCTCCGAGGTCTCGCCTCGCTGCCCGACACACACGTGGCGGTGGCCTCCGGCCGCGACGTCCGGACGTTGCGCGACGTCACCGGTGTCGGGTCGGCGGAGTCGATCACCCTCATCGGCAGCCACGGCGCCGAGTCCACCCGACCGAACGTTGCCGCGGAGGGCCGGCTCGACGGGCAGCAGCGCGCTCTGCTGGACGACCTGACCGCCCAGGTCGCCGAGCTCATCGACCGGCATCCCGGCGCCCGGCTCGAGCGCAAGCGGGCCGCGGTCGCCGTCCATACGCGTGGGCTCCCGCGGGCCGACGCCGACGCCGCGCTGCGGGAGGCGGTCGCCCTGGGGGAGGGTCAGCGAGACGTTCGTATGCTGCGGGGCAAGTCCGTCGTCGAGCTGTCGGTGTCGCATGCCGACAAGGGCCGCGCGATCGCGGCGCTTGGGCGGGAGGTCGGCAGCGACGCCATCTTCTATACCGGCGACGACGTCACCGACGAGGACGCGTTCAAGACCCTGAACGCGCAGCAGGGCGACGTCCCGGTCAAGGTCGGCAGCGGCGCGACACACGCCGCATACCGGATCGGGTCGGTGACCGACGTGGTCGAGACACTGGAGCTGCTCCGGGAGCTGCGCGAGCAGGCGATCGGCGAGTCCTGACCAGCCAGCCGCCTTCAAGAAACACGGTCTGCGCAGACGTTACGGACCGGCGTGGTCAGCGGGAGCGGCACGCTCCTGTGGAACCCCGCACGACCAGCTCGGGCCGGAAGACGTACTCCGTACGCGAGACCGGCATCCCTGCGATCTCGTCGACGAGGGCCTGCACGGCGCACTCCCCCATCGCCAGCACGCGTTGCCGGACCGTCGTCAGCGGAGGATCCGTGAAGGCGATGAGCGTCGAGTCGTCGTAGCCGATGACCGAGATGTCCTCCGGCACCCGCATCCCCACCGCCCGAACGCCGCGAACCGCCCCCAGCGCCATGAGATCCGAGCCGCAGACGATCGCCGTGCAGCCCTTCTCGACCAGCCGCTGGGCGGCCGCCTGACCGCCCTCGACGGTGTACATCTCCGTCTCGACGAGATCGTCCACGTCCTCCTCGCCGAGCACCGCCGTCATGAAGCGGTGGTACCCGGCGATCTTGCGCTGCGACGGGACGTACCGCTGCGGACCCACGGCCAGCCCGATCCGTTGGTGTCCCAGATGAACCAGATGATTCAGCGACAGTTCCATCGACGCCTCGTCGTCGTTCGAGACGAACGGCGCGTCGACGCCTTGCATGAACCCGTTGATGAGGACGATGGGCAACCCGCGGTCGCGGAGGTGGACGTACCGGCTCGGGTCCGTCCGCGTGTCCGCGTGCTGCCCGGAGACGTAGATGATCCCGGCGACGCCCCGGTCGAGGAGCATCTGCACGTAGTCGTCCTCGTGCACCCCGCCAGGGGTATGCGTGCAGAGGACGGGCGTGAAGCCCTGGCGCACCAGTGCGGTCTCGATGACCTGCGCGAACGCGGGAAAGATCGGGTTGGTGAGCTCGGGCAGGATGAGCCCGACGAGGCCGGCACTGGCCCGGCGCAGCCGGCTGGGACGGTCATACCCCAGGACGTCCAGCGCCGTGAGGACCGCCTGCCGGGTCGACTCGGCGACGCCGGGGCGGCCGTTCAGGACGCGGCTGACGGTCGCTTCACTCACGTCGGCGTGCTTGGCGATGTCGGCCAAGCGAGGCATGCGCTCGTCCTTGTCGTCGGTCGATGTCGGTCCGTCCGTGGACGACCCAACACGGTATCGCGCAGCCCGGCGGCGGTCCGGATGCGCGATGTCACCAAGACAAGGTGACCCTGCAGGTCGCGAGGCTCTGAGGAGCCGTCCGGTCAGTTCCGGATGGCGAGTGACGTCTCGGGGTCGAAGTAGTGAACCCGTTCGACGTCCACTGCGATCTCGACCTCGTCGCCCATGCGCATCCGAGACCGGGGCGCGAACGACGCGACCCACTTGACGCCCTCGTCCTGCTGAACGTGCAGCTCGTCGCCGCCGCCCTCCTTCTCCAGGAGCTTGGTGTCCTCGGTGACGACCTTCTGACCGGGGAAGGTGAAGTGGACGATGATCTCCGAGCCGAGCGCCTCGGTGAGCGTGACCTTGCCCTTCACGCGCCGCTCGTCGGGCACCGTGGCGATCGAGGCATCCTCCATGTCCTCGCTGCGCACGCCGAGCGCCACCTGCTGGCCGGCATACCCCTTGAGGGCCGGTCGCTCGTCGAGCGTGGACTGCGGGATCTCCAGGGTCGACCCGCCGACGTGCAGCTCGAGGCCGTTCGCTCCTTCCTTGATGTCGGCGAGGACGAGGTTCATCGGTGGGGAGCCGACGAACTGGGCGACGAAGATGTTGTTCGGGGTGTCGTAGCAGTCGCTAGGGGTGCCGAGCTGGTTGATGACCCCGGCCTTCAGGACGGCCATCCGGTCGCCCATCGTCATCGCCTCGGTCTGGTCGTGGGTGACATACAGCGTGGTGGTGTTCAGCGACCGGACCACCGCCGAGATCTCGGCACGCATCTGCACGCGCAGCTTGCGTCGAGGTTGGACAGCGGCTCGTCCATGAGGAAGACCTGCGGCTCCTGGACGATGGAGCGCCCCATTGCCACCCGCTGCCGCTGGCCACCGGAGAGCTGCTTCGGCTTGCGGTCGAGAAGTTGGGTCAGTTCGAGCATGTCTGCAGCCCGCTGGATCCGCCGGTTCATCTCGTCCTTCGGCATCTTCCGCAGCTTCAGCCCGTAGGCGATGTTGTCAGCGACGCTCATGTGCGGGTACAACGCATACGACTGGAACATCATGGCGATGTCCCGGCCCTGCGGGTCGACGTCGTTGACGCGACGGCCACCGATGAGCAGGTTTCCGGTGGAGATGTCCTCCAGTCCGGCGACCATCCGCAGCGCCGTCGACTTGCCACAGCCCGAGGGGCCGACCAGGACGAGGAACTCTCCGTCGGCGACGTCGATCGACAGGTCCTTGACCGCGCGGAACCCGTTCTCGTAGAGCTTGTTGATCTTGTCGAGCACGACCTCGGCCATTGCTACTCCTCTTTCCGAACAATCCTGAAGAACTGGTACGCCGGTCAGCCCTTGACCGCGCCAGCGGTCATGCCGGTGACGAGCGAGCGCTGGGTGAGCAGGAACACGATGAACATCGGGACGGCGGCCATGACGCCGCCCGCGGCCATCAGTCCCCACTGCTGGATCAACGGGTTGGCGACCAGGCTGCGGAGCCCGACGGCCAGCGTGGTGTTCCCATGGTCCGGCAGCACGACCTGCGCGATCGGCAGCTCGTTGAACGTCGACTGGAAGCTGACGAAGAAGACGACGATGAGGATCGGCATGGCCAGCCGCATGATCAGTCCGAAGAAGATCCGGGCGTGGCCGGCTCCGTCGATCCGCGCCGACTCGTCGATGTCGACCGGGATGGTGTCGAAGTAGCCCTTCGTGAGGAAGGTGTTCACGCCGAGCGCCCCGCCGAGGTAGACCAAGCTAAGGCCCCGAGGGTGTTGATGCCGAAGGCCGCAAACACCTTTTGGATCTGGGTCATCAGGGCGTAGATCGCGGTGAGCGCGAGGACGCCCGGGAACATCTGGACCGAGCATGAGCAGCAGCAGCCCGAGCCGGCGCCCGGCGAACCGGAGCCGGCTGAAGGCGAACGCCGCCGCCACGCCCTTGAACAGTGCCGCAAAGGCGTTGATGAAGGCGATCGCCAAGGTGTTGCGGAACCAGATCGCAAACGGGTACTGGTCGCTGTGGAGCAGGTTGGTGAAGTTGTCGAAGGAAGATTTCGTTGGGAAGATGCAGCTCAGCGCGGCGAAGCCCTGCCGGTCCGGCGGGCAGGCGGCGGTGAGCGTGTTCCCGCCCGAGAACGCCAGGTTGATGACGTAGAAGACCGGGAACAGCGCCCAGATCACGAAGATCACGGCGACGACGTGCCGCCATCCCACTAGTCGCATCCACCGGCCGAACGGCATGCGTTCGGCCTTGATGGTCTCCTGGGGACCACCTCCGACGGGGGCGTCGATCCCCGGCTTGTCGGGGTCGAGCGGGAACGGCGTCGTCTGGGTGCTCATCGGCCGATCTCCTCGAGTCGCGTTGGTGAGCCGGAAGCCGTAGACGGAGACCGTGCCGACGATCACGAAGATGAGCATCGCGATGGCGGAGGCCAGGCCCAGCAGCTGGTTGGTGGTGCCGCTACCGGTGCCGAAGGCGATCTGGAGGGTGTAGTTGATGAGCAGGTCGGTGCTGCCGCCGTCGGTGAGGCTGCCGGGGAACGGCCCGCCGCCGGTCAGCCAGGTTGATGAGCGTGTAGTTGTTGAAGTTGAACGCGAAGGTCGTCACCAGCAGGGGGGCCGTCGCGACGAGGAGCAGCGGCAGGATCACGGTTCGGAAGGCGTGCGCCCCGGACGCCCCGTCTACGAACGCCGCCTCCTTGAGGTCGGCCGGGACGGCCGTCAACGCGCCCGAGCAAACGAGAAAGAAGTATGGAAACCCCATCCAGAGGTTGACCGCGAGCACGCAGAACCGGGCGAGGGTCGGGTCGTTGAGCCAGTCGATGTTCACGCCGAGGACCTGGTTGATGAGGCCGAAGTCTGTGTTGAGCATGCCCTTCCACACCAGGATCGTGAGGATGCCCGGCAGGGCGTAGGGGATAATGAGGAGGAACCGGTAGATCCCCTGGCCCCGCATCCGCCGGTCGCCGAGAACCAGCGCCAGGGCGAGGCCCAACGCGAAGTTGAGGAACGTCGTGCCGATGGCGAAGAAGAAGGTCACGCGACGATCGGCAGGAACCGGCTGCGGATTGATGGGTCGGTGAAGAGCGTCGTGTAGTTGCTGAAGCCGACGCCGACCTGCCATCCGGGACTCAGGGTCTGACCGGCGGCCGACCGGAAGTTGCCGATGTCGGGGTTGGCCGGATAGACCGTGCCGTCAGTGGTGGAGACCATCGCATCCTAGGCCTCCTGGTACACGTACCCGGCCTTGGCCTGGCCGGCACGGGTGATGGAGAGCGCGCGGAGGTAGACGCCACGCTGGCCCTCGACCGGCGGGCGCAGCGCGTCCCACTGGGCCTTGTAGTCGGCGTTCGCACTGAGGGAGGCGAGGTTGAGGCTCTCGTACCCCGTGACCCCGGTGACCCGGTTGCCGGTCCGCTGGACGTCTCCGTCCGCGACCGGGGTGAGCCCGTCGTTGGTGCCGATCGACACCTGGTTGGTGTTGGGGTCGGTGATGAGCATGGACACCGTGCCGGCCTGGACGATCGGGACGACGTTGTACTGGGTGCCGCCATCGACGGGGACGACGTTGGACTGCTCGATGGCCGTAATGGCCGAGGCCTTGTCTCCTAGGTGACCGGTGCCGTAGTTGGTGAACGAGTACACACCGGTCGCCACCATCGTGTAGAGCTGAAAGACCACCAGGAACACCAGCCCTGGCAACAGGTACTTCAGCGGCAGCGACCGCTTGGTGAAGTAGGCAAAGTTCACGGCCACGGCGACGATCGCCAAGAAGACAAAGGCCAGCCACCACCGGGCCTGATACGTCTCCACCAGGAGATAGAGGAGCAAGACGTCGATCAGCCCGACCAGGATGATATTGACGATGAGGTTGCCGGCTCCTCCGGAGCGGGAGACTCGCGCCTCCCGCTCCTCGTCCTGCTGAGGGACCGACGTGGCGGTGTCGGTCATGACCGTTCAGGTCCTTTCCGTCAGCCCACGGCCGCGTTGGTCTTGGCGATGGACTCGGCGGCAGCCGTCATCGTGGCCTGCGGGTCGGCGCCGGTCGCGATCTTGTACTGCGCGAGCCCGCCTTCGGCGAAGACGGCGTCCATCTGCGGCACGGCCGGCATCGGGATGCCCTGCTTGCCTTACTCGCTGAAGGCCTTGACGATCGGGTCCGACGACTCGGTGGCCAGGGACTCAACCCAGGCCGACGGTCACGGGTCGATCTCGTACATCCCGTCCTGGAAGGCGGTCGTCATGACCTCGTCGTTGAGGAACGTCGATGCGAGCGCCGCGTTCTTGTCCTTGGCCGCCTGGAAGAAGACGCGGACGCCGAGGAAGGGGATGGCCTTGTTGGAGCTGCCCTGCCACGGCGGGACCGGGCACAGCATGAGCTTGTCGGCGAGCTTCGCCTTGAGGTCCGGCGTCGACCACGGTCCGGAGATCATGTACGGCGACTTGCCGCCGGCAAAGCTTTCCTTGGCGATGTCGTACGAGACCGTCGGCTTGAGGATGCCCTCGTCGACCAGCGTCTTCAGGCGCTTGCCGGCCGCGACGCTGCCTTCCTTGCCGATCCCGAGGTCCTTGATGTCGAAGGACCCGTTTGCGTTCTGCTTGAAGGCGTACCCGCCATCGGCCGTGTACATCGGGAACCAGTGGTAGAAGTCGCCCTTGTCACCGATCTGCATAGCGATGCCCAGACCACTGGTGGCCTTACCGGACCCGATGAGCGTCTTGGCGTTGCTGACCGCCTCGTCGAGCGAGCTCGGGCAGTTCGGGGCGAGATCCTTGTTGGTGAAGAGGCCGACGTTCTCGACCGCCCAGGGGACGCCGTAGGTGTTGCCGCCGTTGGTGACGCCGGCGACCGCGGACGGAAGGAACTTGGACTTGTTGGCCGAGAGGTCGATCGGTGTGAGGAGTCCGTTCTTCACCAAGGTCCCGATGCCGTTGTAAGCGCCCTCGAAGACGTCGGGGACCTCGCCGCCGCTGGCGCTGCCCTTGACCAGTGCCTCCTGGAGCTCGCCGCCACCGTTGAACTTCTTGACCGTGCAGGTCACGCCGTTGGCCTGCGCCCAGGCCTGGCAGAGCGGCTCGATGGCCTTGGCGGTGTTGGCCGAGTTGTCCCCCCACACGACCAGCGTTCCGCCCCCGCCGGCGGCGGAGCTGGTGGCGGCACCGCCACCGCCGCCGCCGGTCGAGGACCCGCTGCTACCGCTGCTACGGGCGGCCAGCAGGAGAGGGAAGCCGGCGGCGGCGACCCCGACCTCGGTGATACGGCGCATGACTACTCCCTGCTGTCAGGTTGGTACTGAAGAGGTGAGAGGTCCGTGCCTACCGGGTCATCGGCGGCTCGCTGAGGGGGGCGGCTGGCGCTCGGCGTGGAAGAGCACCGCCTGGTCGGGATGCACGATCGGAGCCGCGACCCCGACCTCGGCGAACGCCGCGCCAGGGAGGACGGCTCCGGGGTATCCCGCGCTCTCGGGCCCCCACCACGCCGGGGCCTCCAGCCCGGAAGGCCGACTGCCGACGAGCACCGGTCGGATCCGGTACGTCGCCTCGGCGTCCAGCCCGCGGAACCGGAGGCGCGGACCCGGAACCGCCTCGAGGCTGCCGACGACGGCCATCGCATACATCGCCGCCGACTGGTCCGGCGCGACGACGCCGTGAACGAAGAGGTGGTCGTCGAAGGTGTCCATCCGCACGAGCCTGCCGCCGAGGAAGAGGTCTCGCTCGGCCTTGAAGAACGTGACCCAGGCCCGCAGCTCCTCCAGGTCCTCGTCGGTGGCATCGGCGAGGTCCCACTCGATGCCGAGGTGGCCGAAGACTGCGGTCGCCGCCCGGAAGGCGAGCGAATGGACCCGGCCGGTCGTCAGTGACCGCCCCGAAGCGACGTGCGAGCCCAGATACTCCGGCGGGATCAGCTGCGCCGTCCACCGGAGCATGTACTGCCGCTCCAGCGGGTCGATGTTGTCCGACACCCACACGCGGTCAGTTCTCTCCAGGACCTCCAGATCGATGCGCCCGCCGCCGGACGAGCAGGACTCGATCTCCAACGAGGGGTATGCGTCGCGCAGCTCGTCGAGCAGGCGGTAGACCGCGCGGGTCTGGGCGCCCACGCCCGGCCGACCCCGGTCGAGCTGATTGCCGGACTCGACGAGGTCGCGGTTGTGGTCCCACTTGATGTAGGCGATCTCGTACTCGTCGAGCAGCGCGGACATCTGGCCCTTGACGTGGTCGTAGGCCTCGGGAATCGCCAGGTTCAACACCTGCTGGTGGCGAGACTCGACCGGCCAGGTGGACCGCGCCGCCATCACCCACTCGGGATGAGCCCGCGCCACGTCGGAGTCGGCGTTGACCATCTCGGGCTCGAACCAGAGACCGAACTCCATACCCAGCGCGCGGACGCGGTCGACGAGCGGGTGGAGACCCTCGGGCCAGACGTCGGGCGAGACCACCCAGTCGCCGAGGCCCGCCTCGTCGTGCCGCCGCCCGCCGAACCACCCGTCGTCGAGGACGAACCGCTCGACGCCGATCTTCGCGGCGCGCTCGGCCAGCTCGATCAGCCGGCCCAGGTTGTGGTCGAACGTCACCGCCTCCCAGACGTTTAGCGTCACCGGGCGGGCGCTCGAGACCTGGCGGCTGCGGGAGCGCAGGTGCCGGTGGAACCGGCTCGCCACCTCGTCGAGTCCGGTGCCGAAGGACCCGTAGACCCAGGGGCTCGAGTAGGTCTCTCCCCTCTCGAGGCGCACCTCCCCAGAGAGCATCAGCTCCCCTCCGCCGAGCAGACGGATGCCGCTGAACGTCCGCTCGGCGTAGTGGATGTGGTTGCCGCTGAAGGCGGTGTGGACCGCATACACGCGTCCCCCGGCGAAGCCGAAGCCCGGTGTGCCCGCGTGCAGGACGTAGGCACTGTCCGACCCGGTGCGGCCCTTGCGGTTCTCCCGAAAGTGCGTCCCGACCCGGAACGGCAGTCGTTGCGGCGTCCGCTCGCGGCCCCACCGTCCGGCGAAGTCGAGCAGCTCGGACGCCTCCGCCGGGACCGGGAACGCGAGAGTCAGCCCGTCGACCGTGTAGGCGCCGTCACCGAGGTTGGTCACCGCCGCTCGGGCGCGGAGCAACCCGCTCGGCAGGAGCTCGATCCGCAGGGTGAGGCCGAGGGCCGTTTCCTCGTCGACCGCCTCGACGACGACCGTGCCCGGTCCGCCACTCGCATACCCCTCGACCGGCGTGCCGTCGAGCGTCACCGACGTCGTGACGAACCGCGTCGACCAGGCGGCGCCGGCGCGGGACCCCTGCAGACCGGGCCGGCCGGTCCACCCGGTGGCGTGCTCCGGTAGCAGCGCGACGCGCGCCGGCTCGTCGACGTCGTTGGGTCCCGCCAGCGGCTTCGACGCCGCGATCAGGGCGTCCGCCGCGGTTGCGGTCAGCCCGGGCACCGGCTGCCCCCAGTGCACCAGCTCCGGGAGCAGGCCGTCCGGGAAGTCGAGAATCGCCTGGACGCCAGCGGATTCGAGCGCCACCGTCCGGTGGCCGCCGCGCGTCGAGGCTGCCAATGAAACCCCTTTGGTTCACCGTCTCGCGATGCCGCTGAGCGACGTTGCTAAACAATTACTAAAGATTCAGGGAGTACGGGCGTTGGCTGTAACCCCTGTCAAGGGTCGCGCTCGAGGCGCGTTTACCCGCGAAGACGCTAGTGGGAGCCCCATGGGCACGTCGAGGCAACGAGGCTCAAAAGTTACTCTCGCCGACGTCGCGAGACGGGCTGGAGTGTCGAGCACGACCGCCTCCTTCGTCCTCAGCGGACGGGACATGGGAATCTCCACCCCTACCGCCGCTCGCGTCGTCGAGGCGGCACGCGCCCTGGGTTACGACCTCGCCGCCCGACGACGCCGAGGCCGAGGACCGCGGATGCCGGTCATCGGTCTCGTCACCGACACCGTCGCGTCCGACCACTACGGCGGCGAGATGATCCGCGGGGCCATACAGGCGGCGGGCGAACGCGGGCACGGGATCGTCACGGTCGACACCGAGGGTCGCGGCGGCATGAGGAGGACCTCGTCCAGGGTCTGATCGACCGAGGCGTCGACCTGTTCGTGTACGCGGCGCTGTCGACCCGCGTGACCCGGCTGCCGGACGCGCTCCTCGACCGGGGTCGCGATGGGCGTCTACCAGGCCGCCGCCGACCTGCGGCTGCGCATCCCTCGGGACCTGTCCGTCGCCTCTTTCGACAACTCCGAGCTGTCCCGGTGGCTGGCGCCCGAACTGACCAGCATCGGGCTGCCCTACTTCGAGATGGGTCGGCGCTCCGTCGAGGTGCTGCTCGGAGCGTCGACGACCCCGGCGGCCATCAGTCCGCCGATCACGAGAAACACGCCGAGCCCAGGTACCGGTCCCACATAGACGAGGACGAGGCCGACGACGAGCACCACCGCCGGGACGAGCAGACCTCTCCACATTGGTCGGGTCCGCGACCCGGTGAGGAACCCGACGTCGTCCTGGACTGTCGGCGTCGCAGCTCTTCGTTGTTCCACTGGTTCACCGGCCCCACCTCCGCGTCCAGAAGGCCAGTGCATCGAAGATACTCGCGCCGCCCGGCATGTGTCCCCGCTCTGGTGCTCTGTGCCGGTTGTGAGCCATGATGCGAAGGTCATCGAGGACGTGCTCGGTGGAGTTGCACCCTTTACAACGGATCGTCCGGCACGTTCCTGCCGGTGAAGGAGTCCTGAATATGGCTACCGTGACCTTCGACGAGGCCACCCGGCAATACCCGGGGAACCCTATTCCGAGCGTCGACAAGCTCAACATCGACATCGCCGACGGGGAGTTCCTCGTCCTTGTCGGACCCTCCGGGTGTGGCAAGTCCACCTCACTGCGCATGCTGGCCGGCCTCGAAGAGGTCAACGGCGGCCGCATTCTCATCGGCGACCGCGACGTCACCCACCTGTCCCCCAAGGACCGCGACGTCGCCATGGTCTTCCAGAACTACGCGCTTTACCCGCACATGACGGTGGCCGACAACATGGGCTTCGCCCTCAAGATCGGCGGCGTCGCCAAGGACGAGATTCGCAAGCGCGTTGAGGAAGCCTCCAAGATCCTCGACCTCGACCCGTACCTCGAGCGCAAGCCCAAGGCCCTGTCCGGTGGTCAGCGGCAGCGCGTGGCCATGGGGCGGGCGATCGTCCGCAGCCCGCAGGTGTTCCTCATGGACGAGCCGCTGTCCAACCTCGACGCGAAGCTGCGCGTGCAGACGCGCACGCAGATCGCCTCGTTGCAGCGCCGGCTCGGCGTCACGACGGTCTACGTGACGCACGACCAGGTCGAGGCCATGACGATGGGTGACCGCGTCGCGGTGCTCAAGGACGGTCTGCTCCAGCAGGTAGACAGCCCGCGGCGGATGTACGACCACCCCAACAACGTCTTCGTGGCCGGCTTCATCGGCTCGCCGGCGATGAACCTCCTCGACCTGCCGGTCAAGGACGGCGGAGTTCAGTTCGGGGACGCGCTCATGCCGATCTCGCGCGAGGACCTCAAGGACCTCGGCTCCCACGTGACGGTGGGAGTACGTCCTGAGGACCTCGACCTCACCGAGACCGGCCAGGGCCTGGCTGTCACGGTCGACGTCGTCGAGGAGCTCGGCGCTGACGCGTACATCTACGGCCAGGCCAAAGCCCATCTGGTGGACGCCGATCTTGACGAGAGCGAGGCGCAGGCCAAGCCGTTCATCGCTCGTGTGGACGGCCGCCGTCCGCCCGAGAAGGGCCAGACGGTCTACCTCAGGCCGCGCGAGGGCCACCTCCACATGTTCAACGCCGAGAGCGGCGAGCGCATGGGCGACTGACCCAGCACGGCAAGAGGGGCGGCACCCACGTGGTGCCGCCTCTCTCGTGTCCCGGGCCATGGATGGGAGCATGACGACGTGCCCCTCGAGCTGACCGCGGCCCGTCCCGATCCGGCCCTGCTCGACCTGCCCTGGTCCGTTCCTCTGGAGGACTGGCCGGCCGACCGATTGGCCGCTCTGCCCCGGGGCATCTCGCGGCATACCGTGCGGTTCGTCCGGCTGTCGCACCGTGTCCTGGCGATCAAGGAGATCAAGGTCGACCTGGCCCGCCGGGAGTATGCGATGCTGCGCAACCTCGAGCGGATGGACCTGCCCTGCGTCGAACCGTTCGGGGTCGTGAGCGGTCGGCAGACCCCGGAGGGTATGCCGCTCGACGCGTGCCTCATCACCCGGCACCTGCAGTACTCGCTGCCGTATCGCGCGCTCTACAGCCAGACGCTGCGCCCGGACACGTCGCAACGGCTGATCGACGCGCTCGCGGTGCTCCTCGTGCGACTGCACCTCGCCGGTTTCTGGTGGGGCGACGTGTCCCTCTCCAACACGCTGTTCCGCCGCGACGCCGGCGCTTTCGCCGCATACCTCGTCGACGCGGAGACCGGGGAGCTGAGGCCTAGCCA
>Ga0307289_10000388_pt1 | contig 19000 bp, 18 predicted proteins | sample ER_DNA_143_FD_194483 | JGI IMG/M metagenome (GOLD analysis project Ga0307289, IMG submission 194483) | Bulk soil microbial communities from the East River watershed near Crested Butte, Colorado, United States - ER_DNA_143 | ecosystem: Environmental > Terrestrial > Soil > Floodplain | place...
TTCCCCGCGCTGCTCGAGAGCAAGGGGGTCATCTCGGGGATCAAGGTGGACAAGGGCGCGAAGCCGCTCGCGCTCGCCGAGGGCGAGACCGTCACCGAAGGGCTCGACGGACTGCGCGAGCGGCTGGCCGAGTACCGCCAGCTCGGCGCCAAGTTCGCCAAGTGGCGCGCGACGTACTCGATCGACGAGCGCCTCCCGAGCGAGTACTGCGTCTGGGTGAACGCACACGCGCTCGCCCGCTACGCCGCGCTCTGCGAGGAGGCCGGGCTCGTGCCGATCGTCGAGCCTGAGGTCCTCCAGGACGGAACGCACACCATCGAGCAGAGCGCGAGGGCGACCGGTCGCGTGCTCCAGGCCGTCTACACGGAGCTGCACGACCAGCGCGTCGATCTCCGCGGGACGCTCCTCAAGCCGAACATGGTCCTCTCCGGGTACTCGGCGCCGAGCCGCGTCGGCGTCGACGAGGTGGCCGCGGCAACCCTCGAGGTCTTCTACAAGCACGTGCCCGCGGCCGTGCCCGGGATCGTCTTCCTCTCCGGCGGGCAGTCCGACGAGGACGCGACGGCGCACCTGAATGCCATGAACGCCCGCGGCCCTCACCCCTGGGAGCTCTCCTTCTCCTACGGGCGCGCGCTCCAGGCACCCGCCCTCAAGGCGTGGCACGGCGAGGAGTCGAACGTCGGCGCCGGCCAGGATGCCTTCGCGCACCGGGCGAAGATGAACGGCCTCGCCCGCTCCGGCGACTACTCGCCCGAGAAGGAGAAGGAGTTCGCCGGCGTCGCGTAGGGCCTAGGAAAGACCAAGCTGCTCGCGGAGCCAGGCGAGCCGGTCGGCGCGGGCCTTGTCGTCGAGCTCGTGGCCGCCGTCGTAGTCGCCCTCCTTCGCATCGGCTGCCGCCTCGACGAACTTGTCGGCGATGTAGCCCGGCACGTACGGGTCTGACTTCGCGAACTGGAAGAAGACCGTCCCGGGCGCCGCAACGCCGACATAGTTGACGGGATCGAGCGGCGCAAAGGCGGTCTGGTACTCGGTCGCGCTCCCCTTGCCGCCGAGGAGGTACTTGACGAACCAGTTGGCGAAGGTGGCGTCGGGCGCCATGAAGACGTACGCGTCCGGACGACCGTCTGCGATCAGGAGGGATCCGAACATCGCGCCGTAGTCGTGGCCGACGAAGCCGACCGGCACGTCGCCTCCCTCCTTCCGCAGCACGTCGAGACCGACGCGGAGATCGACGACCTGGTCGATCGCGCTTTGCCGGTCTTCGTCCACGTCAGCGCTCAGGCCTCCTCCCCACGGGAACCGGCCCTGCGGGAGCAGGGACACGACGCCCTCCTTCGCGAGGGCGGTCGCGTCGGGGAGGAACTCGGTGCGGTCTGTGTTCGGCTCCTCCCCGAACCAGTGCAGCCAGAGGACGACGGCGCGCACCTTGCCCTCGGGCCGAACAAGGTACGCGCGCACGTTGCCGTCCGGAGCGCTGTAGGTGATGTCCTCGACCTGGGCTCCGTTCTGCGTCTTCGTCCCCTTGACGACCACCTTGCCGGCTGCGGAGCTGTCGTAAGTCAGGAGCTGGGCCCGCTCCTCGAGCGAGGGAACCTCGGCCCCGGTCGTCGTCGGCGGGGCAGCAGCGGCCCTGGTTGCGGTGCCGGAGGCGGATCCGCCGCCGCCGCAGGCCGCCAGCCACACGGAGAGAGGAAGGAGCACCAGGATCACCGTCAGTCTCATAGCGTCTTTTACTACTGACGCGCCGAACGGTGAGAAGTTAGCGGAACTCCCGTCCCGAGAAGCGGGTGAGCTTCTCCAGGTGGTGGTAAGCCTCGATGCGGCGCACCGTGCCGGAGCGGGAGCGCATGACGATCGAATCCGTCTCCGCGCCGTCGCGTGAGAGCCGGACACCGCTCAGGAGGGCGCCGTCGGTGACCCCGGTGGCCGCGACGAACACATCGTCGCCCGCGACCAGGTCGTCGGTCGTGAGGACGCGGTCGAGGTCGAAGCCGCCGTCCACGAGCGCCTGGCGCTCCTCGTCGTTCCGCGGCCAGAGCTTTCCCTGCACCGCGCCGCCGAGGCACTTGACTGCGGCCGCCGCGATCACGCCCTCGGGCGTCCCGCCGATCCCCATCATCAGGTCGACGACGGAGCCCTGCCGCGCGGCGGCGATCGCAGGTGCGACGTCGCCGTCGGTGATGAGGTTGACCTTCGCGCCAGCCTCGCGTAGCCCGGCGATCAGATCGGCGTTCCGCTCCCGGTCGAGGACGACGACGGTGATGTCGGTCGTCTTCACGCCCTTTGCCGCGGCGGCGCGCTCGACGTTCTCCCGCGGAGTCGCCGTGATGTCGACGGCCTCAGCCACGTCTGGCCCGGCGGCGATCTTGTCCATGTAGACGGCGGCGCCCGGGAAGAACATGGTGCCCCGCTCGGCGACCGCGATGACGGCGATCGCGTTCGGCTGCCCGACCGAGGTCAGGCGCGTCCCTTCGAGCGGATCGACGGCCACGTCGACATCGGGCGGGTTGCCGTTCCCGACCTCCTCGCCGTTGAAGAGCATCGGAGCCTCGTCCTTCTCTCCCTCGCCGATGACGACGACGCCGTTCATCGCGACGGTGTCGAGCATTGCGCGCATCGCGTCCACCGCGGCCTGGTCGGCGGCCTCCTTGTCGCCGCGGCCGACCCAGCGCGCGCAGCTGAGGGCTGCGGACTCGGTCACGCGGACGAGCTCGAGCGCGAGGTTCCGGTCCGGTGCGACTGCGCTCCCGCCTGCCATGGCGTGGAATCTACATCCGCTCGGGTGCTTCGACCCCCATGAGGTCGAGCGTGCGGTCGATCACGGACGCCGTCGCCTGGCTGAGCGCAAGCCTGAAAGGCTCTTCCTCGCTCTCGAGGACGCGGTGATGGTGGTAGAAGCGGTGGAAGTCGTCGGCGACGCGGATCGCGTACGTCGGGAGCGCGTGCGGGCCGCGCCGCTCCGTCGCCTCGGCGACGACAGCAGGGAACTCGGCCAGCCGCTTCACCAGCTCACGCTCCTCGGGGGAGAGCGCCCCCGAGGGATCCGGCGAGGCCGCTCTTCCCTCTGCGTTTCGCAGGATGCCCGCGATCCGCGCGTGTGCGTACTGGACGTAGTAGACGGGGTTCTTCTCGGTTCGCTCACGGGCGAGGTCGACGTCGATGTCCATTACCTGCTCGTGTCCCCGCGAAAGCAGGTGCCAGCGCGCGGCGTCCACTCCGATCTCGTCGAGGAGCTCGTCGAGGAAGACCACGTCCCCCCGGCGTTTCGACACCTTGCGCGCCTGGCCGCCCTCCGTCAGCTGCACGAGCTGGTAGATGAGCACCTCGACGGCCTCTGGGTCGTGGCCGAGCGCGCCCGCGATCGCCTTCAGGCGCGCGATGTACCCGTGGTGGTCGGCGCCGAGCACGTAGATGAGGCGCTCGTGGCCGCGCCCCCACTTGAGGCGCATGTGCGGGACATCGGCCGCCAGATACGTGGGACGCCCGTCCGCGCGCACCACGACCCGGTCCTTGTCGTCGCCCCACTTCGTGGTGGCGAGCCAGCGCGCGCCCTCCTCCTCGTAGAGCTCGATCTCGGCGAGCGCCTCATCGAGGACGATCTCCATCTCGCTCTGCCGCACCCAGAGGTCCATGAGCACCCGGAACCGCTCCAGCGTCTTGCGGATCTGCGCGAGCATTGGCTCGACCGGGTCGCCGTCCTGCTCCGCCAGCTCCGCGACGTAGTCCCCCTGGTAGCCGTCGGGAGGAGGATCATCGCCTTTCCGGCGAGCCTCGACCGACGCGCGGAAGAGGTCGATCTGCGCTCCCGCGTCGTTCACGTAGAACTCGCGCTCGACGGTATTGCCCGCGAACTCGAGCAGCCGTGCCACCGAGTCGCCGTACGCCGCATTCCGAGCGGACGCGACGGTGAGGGGGCCGGTCGGGTTCGCGGACACGAACTCAACCTGCACCCGCTCGGGCTCCGCGGCCGAACCGCCGCCGTAGCCGCGCCCGGCCGAGAGGATCTCGCCGAGCGCCTCGCCGTACCAGGCGGGGTCGAGCTGGATGTTGACGAACCCGGGCGGGGCGACCGCCGCGTCCTTCACGCCGGGGAGTGCGGTAGCGACCACCCGGAGCTCCTCGGCGATCTCCATCGGCGGCTTGCGCTTCAGAGGGGCTGCGCGCATCGCGGCGTTCGTCGCGTAGTCGCCGTGCTCGGGGTTGTTCGGGCGCTCGAGCGCCACGGGAACGCCGAGCCCGTCCTCCAGGCCGCGTTCGAGCCTCTCGATCGCCTTGGCCACCATGCGGCTATATCGTAGAGCCGTGGACGAGGAGCCCCAGGAGCGCCAGCTCAACATCCACCTCGACCCCGAGAACCTGGCGGGCGTCTACGCGAACTTCGCCAACGTCAGCTTCTCCGACTACGAGTTCACGCTCACGTTCGCGCGCATCGACCACGAGGTCGAGGAGGGCGACGTTCCCGGCGTGGTCGTCAGCCGCATCAACATGTCCCCGCGCTTCATGCGCGAGCTGATCGACGCCATGAACGACAGCTGGTCGAAGTGGTCGACGCGCGAGGGGATCAGGAACCTGCCGGAACAGGGCTCGTCCGAGTCCTGAACGCCTCCGCCATCCCGATGCGCTTCATCGGCGTCGGGTGGGTCCCGAACATTACGTTCACCCAGGCCGGCGGGTCGGGGTCGCCGAGCGCCGTGACCGTGAGCGTGCGCTCGAGCCCGATGAAGCTCTGCGGGTCGTGGGTTGCGGTGAGCGCCATCCAATCGGCTTCCGCCTCGTAGCGGCGCGAGACGAGGTTCCCGAACGGCATGACGAGGAACGCGAAGAGAACCGCGGTGGCGATCCCGAGCGGGACGAGCGCGGGGTCCGGCAGCCCGCCGCGCCGTTCCGTCACCCAGGCGACGAGGAAGACGCCCGGGATGGAGAAGAGCGCGAACCAGGCGAGCCCCTTCCAGATGTGGCTGCGCGCGACGTGGCCGAGCTCGTGGGCCGCGACCGACTCGAGCTCTGCCTGGCTGAAGCGTCCGTCGAGGATGGTGTCGTAGAAGACGACCCGTTTCGTCGGCCCGATGCCCGACACGTACGCGTTGGCCGCGGTCGTCCTCTTGCTCGCGTCCGCGACGAGCACCTTGTCCACGGTGACCCCCTCCTCGTGTCCAAGCTCCTTGATCTTTTCCGTCAGCTGCTTGTCGGCGAGCGGGTGAAACGTATTGAAGAGCGGCTGGACGACGAGCGGCTGCGCGATGAAGTAGAGAACGCCCGCGACGACGAAGAGCGGCGCGCCCACGAGCCACCACGAGCGGCCGAGCCACGCGGCGAGGGCGAGCGTGAAGGCCACCGCGCCGGCAAGGAGCAGGAGCTCGATCCCGACCGCAACGAGCTGGTCGCGGATCCAGCCCGCAGCCGCCTGGTGCGAGAGCCCATAGCGTCGGCGCCACCAGAGCGAGACTGCGCCGAAAGGAAGCGTTGCAAGCCAGACGGCGAGGGCCAGGACGAGCGCGACCAGGACTCCGGTGCGGATGCGGCCGCGCCCTACGCCCTCGAGCGCGTCGGCCAGCGGGCGAGCCTTCCAAACGAGGAGCGCAAGCACGGCGAACTGGGCGGCCAGCGAGCCCAGGAAGAGGGCGCGGCTGACCCGCCGGTAGTCGTGCGCCCGCGCCAGCTCCGCGGCGCTGAAGTAGTCGCGCGGATCGAGGTCGGGGATGCTGAGGCGCGGAACGCTCGTCCTCCAGAGGAAGAAGCCGGAGACCACCCACACCGCCGCGAGCACGATCAGGCCGGCGGGCTTCGCTAACGTCCGCCTGCCGTGCGAGTGGCCGTCATCTCCGACATTCACGGGAATCTCCATGCGCTCGAATCGGTTCTCCGGTCGATCGACGCCGAGAGCCCCGATGCGGTCTGGTGCCTCGGCGACCTCGTCGGTTACGGCCCGCAGCCGAATCGCTGCTGCGAGCTCGTCGCCGGGCGGGCGGACGTGTGCCTGATAGGTAACCACGACCTCGGGGTGCTCGGTCGCATCGACCTGGAGGACTTCTCACCCGACGCGGCCGCGGCCGCCCGCTGGACCGCCGAGGTGCTCGACGACGAGCCGCGGCGCTACCTCGAGTCGTTGAGCCCCTCGAAGGTGCTCGAGCGCGCAGAGCTCTTTCATGCCAGCCCACGGGATCCCGTCTGGGAGTACGTCCTTGCCCCGGAGGTGGCCTTTTTCTCGCTCGAGGCGACGGAGAAGCCGCTCGTGCTCGTCGGCCACAGCCATGTCGCGCTTCTCTTCGGTGCGGAGGAGCTGATGCTCGCGCTCGGCGAAGAGGGCAAGGAAATCGATCTCGCCCGCGAGCGCTGGCTCCTCAACCCAGGCTCAGTCGGCCAGCCGAGGGACGGCGACCCGCGCGCTGCGTGGCTCCTCCTCGACTTCGACACCGCGCGCGCCGTCTACCACCGCGTCGAGTACCCGATCGAGCGCACGCAGGCGGAGATCCGCGAGCGCGGGCTTCCTGAGCCGCTGGCAGAAAGGCTTGCTTCGGGAGTCTAGGAGGGCGCCGCGGCGCGCTCGCCGCTGAACTCGACGGTCACGCCTTCGCGGGCGAGCGCGAGCTGCACCTCTTCCCGCGCCTTGAAGATGCGCCACTTGACTGTGGCGAGCGTGATCTCGAGCGAGTCGGCGATCTCCGTGTACGAGAGACCGACGACGTCGCGGAGAAGAAGCGCCATCTTCAGGTCGGGATTGAGGGCCGCGACTGCGCGCCAGACGGCGTCGATCGTCTCGACCCGCTCGGGGGGAGCGTCCACGACCTCGAGGGGCGGCATGTCGTCGAGCGTGAGGAAGCTCTGCGGCTTGCGCTCGCGCGCCCGCAGCTCGTCGAGCACGCGGTTCTTCGCCACCTGGAAAAGCCACGTCGTGAAACGACAGCGGAGGGAGAAGCCGGCGAGGCCCTGGTAGATCCGGAGGAAGATCTCCTGCGTAAGGTCTTCGGCGAGCGCCCGGTCTCCGACCATCCGGAGCACGTAGTTGAAGACCGGAGTCTCGTAGGTCTCGACCAGGATTCTGAACGCCCGCTCGTCACCACGCTGTGCTTTGCGCAGGACGTCGAAGTCGGGCTGTGACAGAGGCACTGAAAGGGTGTCCGGAGGCCGCTGAGTGGCCGGCAGTATAGCCGCCCCTTTACACGTTAGTAACGAGATCCCTCCCGGTCATTCCCGCACTTGGGGGAATTCCGAGGAGTTTGAGGCAGGTTGGGACAAGATCGGAGAGCGTTCCTCCGTCGGCGAGCTCGGCGCCCTCAATCGTGACCACGAGCGGCACAGGGTTGGTCGTGTGGGCGGTGTGCGGGCTCGTGCCGTCGGGCTCGAGCATCTGCTCGGCGTTCCCGTGGTCGGCGGTGACAAGGCAGACGCCCCCGCGCGCGGCGACGGCCTCCACGACCCGGCCGAGGCAGGCGTCCACTGTCTCGACGGCGCAGACGACGGCCGGGATCACGCCCGTGTGGCCGACCATGTCCGGGTTGGCGAAGTTGACCACCGCGAACCCGTAGCCTTTCCCTATCTCCTGCTCGAACCGGCGGGTGACCTCGTGGGCGGACATCTCCGGCTTCTGGTCGTACGTCGCCACGTCTTTCGGCGAGGGGACGAGGATGCGCGCCTCCCCTCTCCATTCATCCTCGCGGCCGCCGTTGAAGAAGTAGGTGACGTGGGCGTACTTCTCGGTCTCTGCCACGTGCAGCTGGCGCACGTCGTGCTCGGCGAGGACCTCCGCCATCGTGTCGGCGACCACCTGCGGCCCGAAGGCAACCGGGCAGTCGAAGTCGTCCCGGTAGCGGGTCATGGTCGTCAGGTCGGACCCGCGCTCGAGCAGGCGCTGCGTGAGCTGACGCGCCCGGTCGGGCCGGAAGTTGAAGAAGACAGCCGAGTCGCCGGCCCCGAGCCGGGGTCCCGGCAGCACGACGGGCTCGATGAACTCGTCTGTGACGCCGGCTTCGTAGCTCGCCTCGATGGCGCCGACCGGGTCGTCGGCTTGAGCGCCTTCTCCCTCGGTGATGGCCGCAAGCGCTCGCTCAATGCGATCCCAGCGCTGATCCCGGTCCATCGCGTAGTAGCGCCCGCAGACGGTGACGATCCGGACGCCCGCATCGACGAGCTCCACCAGGTCGCTTCGCGCCGAATGGGGCGAGACGTCGCGGCCGTCGGTGAACGCATGCACGAACGTGCGCTCCGCCATCCCCTCCCGGCGGGCGAGCTCGAGCAGAGCCCGCAGGTGGTCGATGTGGCTGTGCACGCCGCCGTAGGAGACGAGGCCGAGAAGGTGGACGTTGGTGCCGCGCTCCTTCGCCCGCTGGAAGGCGCCGAGGAGCGCCTCGTTCTCGAAGAAGTCGCCCCGCTCGATCGAGCGGTTGATGCGCATGTAGTCCTGATCGACGACCCGCCCGGAGCCGATCGTCAGGTGCCCGACCTCCGAGTTTCCCATCTGTCCCGGCGGGAGACCCACCGCCTCGCCCGACGCGTCGAGCGTCGTGTGCGGAAAGCGGCGCGAGAGATCGTCGAAGACCGGCGTGTCCGCCAGCTCGACCGCGTTTCCAGGGCCGGGCGGCGCGCAGCCCCACCCGTCGAGGATGACGAGTGCTACGAGCGGATAGCGGCTGCCGTCTGGCAAATCGCGGTGAACGAATCGACGTCGAGGGAAGCGCCGCCGACGAGCGCGCCGTCGACATCCTCCAGGGAGAGGAGCTCGTCTGCGTTCTCGGGCTTGACCGAGCCGCCGTAGAGAACGGGCACGTCGACGAGGCTCTTGATGAACGCGTGCGCCTCTTGGGCCTGCTGGGGCGTGGCCGTCTTGCCGGTGCCGATGGCCCAGACGGGCTCGTAGGCGATGACCAGGCGCTCATGGGCACCGGCGACGTCGCGGATCGACTCGACCTGCAGCCGGAGGACGAGCTCGGTCTGGCCGGCCTCGCGCTCCTCCTCGGACTCGCCGACGCAGGCGATGACGCCGAGCCCGGCCTCGAGCGCGGAAACGGTACGGCGCGCAACGGTCTCGTCCGTCTCGCCGAAGTGCTGGCGGCGCTCCGAATGGCCCACGATCGAGCCCTGGACGCCGAGCTCGAGGAGCATGGGCGCCGACACCTCGCCGGTGAACGCGCCCTCGGAAGCCCAGTGGACATTCTGGGCGTAAGTGGGAACCCCGCTCTCAGCGACGGCGGCGAGCGACGCGTAGGCGGGGCAGAGGATGACGTTCACCCCGCCGGGCGGCTCGAAGCCAGCCACGAAGTCGCGGGCCTCGCGCGGGCCTTTGAACATCTTCCAATTGCCCGCAATCATCATTTTCGCCGGGGCCGCCGCGGACCTCCCTCCACTTTCAGCCTATTCGGAAAATCCCGACGTGTGGTGCGCGCGAGTGAGCCGAGTGTGTGCAATTCAAGCCTCCGGGATCGCGACCACGCCGGGCAGCTCCTTGCCCTCGAGCAACTCGAGCGCCGCGCCGCCGCCGGTCGAAACCCAGTCGATCCGATCCGCGAGGCCCAGCTCCTCGACGGCGCGCACCGAGTCGCCCCCACCGACGACGGTGTGTGCATCGGCCTCCGCCACCGCCCTCGCAACCGCCTCGGTCCCCGCCGCGAAGCGCGGCCATTCGAACACCCCCATCGGCCCGTTCCAGAAGACTGTCTTCGCCTCGCCTATCCGCGCTGCGAACACCTTGCGCGTCTCCGGGCCGATGTCCAACCCGAGCCAGCCCTCCGGAACCGCGTCGGCCGGCACCACGGTCGCCTCGGCGTCAGCCGCGAAGGCCCCAGCAGCGACCACGTCCACCGGAAGCTTGACCTTGTTCCGCGGCGAGACCTCCTCGGCCATCTTGCCGCCGACGAGAACCCAGTCCGCTCTCTCCGCGAGCGACTCGAGGACGCCGATCTTGTCCTCGACCTTCGCGCCGCCCAGGATGGCCACGAACGGACGCGCGGGCGCTTCCAGGAGAGTCCCCAGCTCCTCCAGCTCCCGCTCCAGGAGCAGGCCCGCGTAAGCCGGCAGCAGGTGCGCCACAGCTTCGGTCGAGGCATGCGCGCGATGCACCGACCCGAACGCGTCGTTGACATAGAGATCCGATCCGTCCGCGAGCTCGCGGGCGAACTCCGAGTCGTTCTTCGTCTCCCCCGAGTGGAAGCGCGTGTTCTCGAGCACGGCGATTCGAGGGTCGTCGAGCAGCGTCCGCAGGTGCGCCTCGACGGGTTTGAGCGAAAAGGCGGGGTCTTCGCCCTTGGGCCGGCCGAGGTGCGAGCAGAGCCGCAGCTTCCCGGCCCCGCGATCGAGGAGGAGTTGAATGGTGGGCAGGGCCGCGCGAATGCGCGTGTCGTCGGCAATCCGCTCGCCCTCGAGCGGCACGTTGAAGTCGACGCGCACGAGCACGTTCTTGCCGGCGACCTCGGCGACGCGGACGGAGCGCGGCCGGTGCACGGTCAGAGAAGGCGCTGCGACAGATCCACGAGCCGGCAGCTGTAGCCCCACTCGTTGTCGTACCACGCGAAGACCTTCACCTCGTCGCTCTGGGTCATCGTCAGCTCGCTGTCGAAGATGGACGAGAACGAGCTCCCGATGATGTCGGTCGACACGAGCGGCTCGTCCGTGTACTGGAGGATCCCCTCGAAGCCGCCCTTGTCGGCCACCTCCCGGAAGCGGCCGTTGACATCCTCGACCGTGACCTCTTTCGCGAGGTGCACCGTCAGGTCGACGAGGGAGCCGTCGGGAACCGGGGCGCGAATGGCGACGCCGTCCACCTTCCCCTTCAACTCGGGGATGACGAGACCGATGGCCCGCGCCGCGCCGGTCGAGGTCGGGATGAGGTTGATTGCCGCCGAGCGCGCCCGCCTGAGATCGGAGTGCGGCAGGTCGAGGATTCGCTGGTCGTTCGTGTACGCGTGAATCGTCGTCATGAACCCCGCCTCGATCCCGAAGGAGTCGTTCAGAACCTTCGCGAGCGGAGCGACGCAGTTCGTCGTACAGGACGCGTTGGAGATGATCCGGTGGCTCTCCTTGTCGTAGGCATCGTCGTTCACCCCGAGAACGAGCGTCACGTCCGGATCCGTCGCCGGCGCGGAGATGATCACCTTCTCCGCCCCCGCGTCGAGATGCTTCTGCGCGTCGTCGCGCTTGGTGAAGAGCCCGGTGGACTCGATCACGACCTGCACTCCGAGATCGCCCCACGGCAGTGCCCCGGGGTCGCGTTCGGTCAGGAGCTTGAGCTCCTTGCCGTCGACGCTGATCGCGTCGTCCGCCGCCCTCACTTCGGCGTCGAGGGTGCCGAGCACCGAATCATGCTTCAAGAGGTGCGCCATCGTCTTCGCATCGCCGATGTCGTTCACCGCCACGATCTCGAGGTCGGCGTCGCGCGCCCTCGCGGCGCGGAAGAAGTTCCGCCCGATCCGCCCGAAACCGTTGATGCCGACGCGCACAGCCATGAATGACTCCCTGTTCGATTCCCCCAGCGCCGCCGATTCTATCCGCGGTTCCGCTGGCAATTTCTGGATGGTTCAGGGTTGCCTCCGGCTCCAATACAGAGCTATGTTGGGCCGGAGCGGGTCCGCGCTCGTCGGGTGTCGGATTCAGACCCCGTCCGGCATCACGGTCCGGAGTGCGGTTCAACCGGAGGGGGAGGTCGTCCTCGGAGCTTCCCCTCCGGCCCGCTCGACTTGCTCGCGTCGGCTGCCGCTTGCGCCGGCAAAACCCCGGCTTCGCCGTAGCCTCTCAACGCTCCGCCAGCTTCTGGAGCTTCGCGAGGCGCCGCTGCGCCGCCGCCTTCGTCGCCGGCGGCTGCAGGCGGCGCGCCAGCTCGCGCAGCGAGAGCGTCGGGTTGCGGTTGCGCAGCTCCGCGATCTCCCTGAGCTCTGGCGCGAGATGCTCGATGCGGCCGTCCACCTCGAGCCTCCGGATGGCCCGAAGCTGGGACTCCGCCGCGCGGCTCGCCCGGACGATGTTCGCGTGGTCCGCGTTGGCGAGGCGGTTGGCCCGCGCGCGGGTGGAGGCGACGACCGCGCTCTCCTCAAGCCCCAAGGCGGCCTCGTGCGCGCCGAGGAACGCAAGGAGCTCGGCGATCGCATCGGTCGCCTTCGCGTAGGCGACGGCGTGGCGGCCGCGGTCGTGGACGGCGAGGCGAAAGCCCTCGGCCTCGGCGAGCGAGGCGAGCAGCTCGGCTCCCTCGACATTCGCGCTGCGCAGCTCGAAATGTGCGTTTTTGGGGCCGCTGACGGAGCCTGAGGCGAGCAGCGCACCGCGCAGATAGGCGGCGCGGCAACACGAGCGCGCGACCACCCGCGCCGGCGGCCGCTCGAGCGGCGCGAGCCGCGAGTCGAGCACCCCCGCCTCGTTCAGGACCTGGAGCGCGCGGGCGTCGTCCTCGATGTGGATCTGAAATCGCGTGGCTTGCTCGAAGGACTGACTCCGGAAGGTCCGGATCTCGCCCGGCACCTCGTAGGAGCGAAGAAGCGCGAACGCGCGCCGCGCCACTGCGGGGCTCGAGACCTCGAGGTGAAGCGAGATGCGGCCGCCGCCCCTGAAGTGGACGCTGCCCGCGGTGCGGACTAGCGCCGAGAGCTCCGCCAAGCGGCAGCACGGCTTGCGCGGATCGATTGCGGCCAGCTCGGCCCGGACGTCCTCAGAGAGCATGTTCGAGCTCGAGGAGGCGCCGTTTGTACTCGCCGCCGAGCGACCCGTACCCACCGAGCCCGCCCGCGGCCACGACCCGGTGGCACGGGACGACGAGCGGGAAGCGGTTCGCCGCGCAGAACGACCCGGCGGCGCGCTGGGCATTCGGATGCCCGGCGAGCGCGGCCAGCTCTCCGTACGTAACCGTCTCGCCGTACGGGATGGCCCGGAGAGCCTGTGCGAGGGCGACCTGGAACTCGGTGCCCCACGAAAGGTCGACGTCGACGTCGGCGAAGACGACCCGCTCCCCGGCGAAGTAGCGTCCGAGGCGCGCGGCGAGCGGGTGCTTCGCCGCCTCGGCGCGGCTCGCCCGGGCGGATGGGAGCTCGTGGTAGAGGAGCCGCTCGCCGTCGAGGTAGAGCTCCCCCACGCCCCAGCCCGGAACCTCGTACGAGAGCACCTGCACCCTCGTAGAATGCCGTTTCATGAGACCCATCGTCTTCACCCCGCCCGTCTGCGCGTTCCTCCGCGGCGAGGGGCGCACATGAGCGCCCCAGGAATCTTCCAGCCGATCCCACCGACCAACGAGCCCGTCCGCAACTACGCCCCTGGATCGCCCGAGCGCGCGAGCCTCCAGCTCCGCCTCGAGCAAGTGAAGCGGGAGCAGCCCGAGATCCCGTGCATCATCGGCGGCAAGGAGATCAAGACCGGCAACCTCAAGCCGGCGGTCATGCCGCACGACAAGGAACACGTCCTCGCCAACGTCCACCAGGGCGGCGCGAAGGAAGTGGAGATGGCGATCGAGGCGGCGGGCGAGGCCTGGCAGGATTGGCACCGACTTCCCTGGGAGGAACGGGCGGCGGTCTTCTACCGCGCAGCGGAGCTCCTGGCGGGCCCGTGGCGCGACACGCTCAACGCGGCCACGATGCTCGGCCAGTCGAAGACCGCGCACCAGGCCGAGATCGACGCAGCCTGCGAACTGATCGACTTCTGGCGCTTCAACCCCTACTTCATGCACCGCGTGTACCAGGAGCAGCCGTTCTCCGGCCCCGGCGCCTGGAACCGGATGGAGTACCGCCCGCTCGAGGGGTTCGTCTTCGCCGTGACGCCGTTCAACTTCACCGCGATCGGCGGGAACCTCCCGACCGCGCCCGGTCTCATGGGCAATACCTCGGTCTGGAAGCCGGCCGGCACCGCGATGCTCTCTGCCTACTACATCATGCGTCTCTTGCAGGAGGCGGGCCTCCCGGACGGCGTCGTCAACCTCGTCTACGGCTCCGGCAAGGAGATCGGCGACCCCGCTCTCGCGAGCCCCGAGCTCGCCGGCGTGCATTTCACCGGCTCGACCCCGGTCTTCCAGTCGATGTGGAAGACGATCGGCGCGAACATCGCCAACTACCGCAACTATCCGCGCATCGTCGGCGAGACGGGCGGCAAGGACTTCATCGTCGCGCACCCGACCGCCGACGTCGAGGAGCTCGCGACCGCGATCGTACGCGGCTCCTTCGAGTATCAGGGCCAGAAGTGCTCGGCCGCCTCTCGCGTCTACGCCCCCTCGAACCTCTGGCCGGAGCTCCGCGAGCGGCTGGTCGAGCAGGTCGGAGAGCTCAAGGTCGGCGACGTGTCGGACTTCTCCAACTTCATGGGCGCCGTCATCGACGCGAGCTCGTTCAAGACGCAGAAGGACGCGATCGAGGAAGCGAAGCAGGACGCGAAGTCGAGCGTCGTCGTGGGTGGAGGCGTCGACGACAGCGAGGGCTATTTCGTCGAGCCGACCGTGATCGAGACCGAGGACCCCAACTTCCGCCTCCTCAGGGACGAGCTCTTCGGGCCTGTTGTGACCGCCTACGTCTATCCAGAGAAGAAGTGGGACGAGACTCTCGACCTCGTCGACAAGACCGCGCCGTACGGCCTCACCGGAGCGATCTTCTCGGATGACCGCCTGGCGCTTGTCGACGCAGAGGAGAAGCTCCGCTATGCGGCAGGCAACCTCTACCTGAACGACAAGCCCACCGGCGCCGTCGTCGCACAGCAGCCGTTCGGCGGCTCCCGCGCGTCCGGGACGAACGACAAGGCCGGCTCGATGTGGAACCTCATCCGCTGGGTCAGCCCGCGCACGATCAAGGAAACGTTCGTCCCGGCCACGGATTACCGTTATCCGTTTATGGGCCCGGACGGGTCTGACGGCAGCGGCTAACTCCTCCGGGGGATGACAGCCCGGCCCTTCTGCGCCGAAATTCGCGGTGGGGGACTCTCATGACCGAGCCGCTGAACGAAGCCGAGCACGACGCGTACTGGCACCCGCTCGGCCAGTTGCTGGTGCAGCGCGGCCTGCTCACGTCCGACGAGCTCGACGCTGCACTCGACGAGCAGGAGCGAACGGGCGGGCGACTCGGCGAGATCCTCCTCCGGCAGGGCTTACTCTCCAAGCTCGCGCTCGCGAGCAGCCTGTCCGAGCAGGCGAGCGGCGAGCAGGCCGAGGCGGGCTTCGGGTCGGGACTTCGGAGCGCTCTCGCAGGCGGCGAGACGAATCCGCGTTCCGCTGGCGAGCCGCTCGAGACCGAAGGCGGCTTCGGGTCCGGGCTTCGCCAGGCGCTCGAAGCATCCGAAGGCGTCGACGAGTAGCTAAGCCTTCCCGGCCCTGTGGAGGGCGGCGTAGATCTCCCTGCCCGTCTTGGCCGGCACCCCTGGGACGCCCTCGAACTCCTCGGGGCCCGCGGAGAGGATCCGCTCGGGCGAGCCGAAATGCTGGATGAGCGCACGCCTCCGCGCCGGCCCGACACCCGGCAGCGCGTCGAGGATGGATTCCCGCGAGCGGGCATCGCGGCGCTGGCGGTGGAAGCCGAGCGCGAAGCGGTGCGCCTCGTCGCGGATCCGCTGCAGGAGCTGAAGGCCCGGCGAGGCCGGGTCGAGGACGATCGGGTCGGGTCGTCCGGGGACGAAGACCTCTTCCTCGCGCTTGGCAAGTGAGATGACCGCCACCCGTGGCAGGTCGTAGGCCTGCATCGCCGCGAGCGCCGCCGAGAGCTGCCCCTTGCCGCCGTCGATGACCACGAGGTTCGGGATCGAGGCAAAGCCTTCGTCGTACTCCTGCGTCGTCGTTGCGGGCTGGGCGCGCGCGAAGCGGCGGGAGACGACCTCGGCCATCATCGCGAAGTCGTCTTGCCCGCCCTCGCTGCGGATGCCGAACTTGCGGTAGTGCGCCTTCTTCGGAAGCGCATCCTGGAAGACGACCATCGAGCCGACCGGCGATTCCTCCTGGATGTTGGAGATGTCGAAGCACTCGATCCGAAGCGGCAGGCTCTCGAGGTTGAGGGACTCGCGCAGCTCCTCGAGCGCCTCGATCCTTCGCAGGCGCGTTCGCTCGGACTGAGCGGTGTCATGCTCGAGCGCGAGCTCGGCGTTCTGCTGCGCGAGCTCCTGCAGGCGGCGTTTCTCCCCTCGTTGCGCCGGCCGAACCTCCACCCGCGAACCACGCTCCTCCGAGAGGAACTCCGAGAGGGCTTCGCTCGGGCGCGCCTCCGGAGACACGATGATCTGCGGCGGGATGCTGGGCGCGCTCCCGTAGTACTCGAGCGCGAAAGCCTCGAGGAGTGAGTCGAGATCCTGGCCGGCGACGTTCTCGAGGAAGAAGCTGTGCCGGTCCGTCAGGCGCCCGCCCCGCAGTGGGAAGACCTGTACGGCGGCGCCGTCGGCACCCACGGCGATGCCGATCACATCGACGGTGCCGATGGCCCGCTTGTCCGCCGCCTGTCGCTCGGCGAGGTGGCGCACCGAGTAGAGCCGGTTCCGGTAGCGGGCCGCGGCTTCGAAGTCCTGCTGCTCCGCCGCGACGCGCATCTTCTCCTCCAGCTCGCGCTGGATCGGGCGCGTCTCGCCGGAGAGGAACTCGATGACGCGCTCGATGATCTCCCGGTAGTCCTCCCTGGAGACATAGCCCACGCACGGCGCCAGGCAGCGCTCGATGTGGTAGTCGAGGCACGGGATTCCCGAGTGCCGCCCCGGCTGCGGGCCCTCACACGGCCGGTAGGGGAAGACCCGGTTGAGCACGTCGAGGGTCTCCCGCACCTTCTTCGCATTCGCGTAGGGGCCGAAGTAGACGACCCCGCGCCGGTGGCGCTCGCGGGTGAACATGACGCGCGGGTATTCGTCCTCCACGGTGACCGCGATGTAGGGATAGGACTTGTCGTCGCGCAGCCGGACGTTGAAGGGCGGTCTGTGCCTGCGGATGAGGTTCTGCTCGAGGTGGAACGCCTCGGTCTCGCTGGAGGTGACGATCACCTCGATGCGCTCGACCCGCACTGTGAGGTTCTCGAGGCCGGGCCGGGAGTCACCACCGCGGAAGTACGAGCGCACGCGGGAGCGGAGCGACTTCGCCTTTCCGACGTAGAGGACGTTGTCCTTGGCGTCGCGGAAGAGGTAGACGCCCGGCTTGGCCGGAGTCGCCTTCAACTGCGCTTCGATGCGCTCGATGCGGTTTTCGAGGCTCGTGCTCATTCCTTCCCAAGCCTAGCCGCGGGATTACGAGCGACCCGACCACCGTTGTAAGGGGAGCATGGCCGCCCAAGTCCAGCCCGAGTTCCTCGAGGCCACGTACGGGTCCGTCTCTCGGAGCACGCGCTGCGGCGAAAAGCGCCGGCGTGCGCTCGAGAGCGTGGTGCACCTCGCCGTCGAGCTCGCCCGCGAGGGTCGCGAGGGCCGAAAGATCGGCACCCTCTTCGTCATCGGGGACGTGGAGACCGTGCTCGCGCAGTCGCGCTCCCTCCTGCTCGACCCGCTCCACGGCCATTCCGAGGACCTCCTGCAGGTGGAGCGGCCCGAGTTCCGCGAGACCGTCAAGGAGCTCGCGCAGCTTGACGGAGCCTTCGTCGTCAGGGACGACGGAACCTTCCTCTCAGCGGGCCGTTACATCGACGTCGACGTGTCCGCCCCCGACAACTTCCTCCCTGGCCTCGGCACCAGGCACGCGGCGGCTGCCTCCGTCAGCCGGCAGACGAGCGCCATCGCCGTCGTCGTCTCCCAGAGCTCCGTCGTGCGCGTCTTCTCCGGCGGCCAGGTGCGCGCGGAGATCATCCCCGAGCTCTTCCTGATGTCGAAAGAAGGGCTGTTCGCACCCGCTGCTGACGTGCGCCAGATGCCCAAAGCCGGGGTCACCCTCGCCGTAGCGGATTAGGGTGAGCCCACCCGTTCGCCCGCTGATCGAGTGGGCTCCCTCCCGAGGGTAGGGCTGGAAACGTCACGCAAGCGGCTACGATTGCGCCGTGGCCGGGGAGACCTCGACGCAATACGTCGCGTACACGCTGTACAAGGCAGATGCGTCCTGGCTGCGCCTCCCGATCGAGGAGCGCGTCGCCGGCAAGGAGGCGTTCGCAGACGTTGTCTCCGCCTGGCAGGGGCGCATGGATCTTCGTTCCTACAGCCTCGTCGGGGTCCGGCCGGAGGTCGACTTCATGCTCTGGAAGCTGACCGAGCGCTATGACGACCTGCGCGAGCTAACCACTGACCTGAACGGGACGCCGCTTGCCGGCTACCTCTCGACGCCGTACTCGTACCTCGCGACGACGAAGCCGTCCCAGTACTTCGAGGACAAGAGCAAGCGGCCCCGCCGCGTCGTCCCGCGCGGCGCCCCCTACCTCGTCGTCTATCCCTTCGTGAAGAAGCGCGAGTGGTACTCGCTTCCGATGGACGACCGCCGCCGCGCGATGCAGGAGCACGCCGCGGTCGGCAGCCGCTTCGTCACGATCACGAACCACACGACGTACTCGTTCGGGATCGACGACCAAGAGTTCATGACGGCCTTCGAGTGCGAGAGCCCGGCCGACTTCCTCCAGCTCATGATGACGCTGCGCGAGACCGAGGCCTCCCGCTACACGGAGCGCGACACGCCGATCTTCGTCGGGACGGCGCAGGAGCTGCGCGAGATCCTCGACTCGCTCGATGGCGCCGTGGCTCGCGTGGGGATCTCGACCTCGACCTGAGGTTTATCCTTTCTCGAAAGCTCCATGTACTGGCTGCGCTCTCGCACCGCCTCCACCGGTGGAGAGCTATAGTCGTGCCGTAGTGTCCGCTCGGCCTCACCTGTTGCTGGGGCTCGCGCTCTTCGCAGCCTCATTCACGCTCGCGCTTGTCTTTGCCGCGACGGGTCGCGCCGAAGACACGGCACTGACACCTGACGTAGGAACCGCGACGGCAGCGGACAACGCTGGAGCGGTCCCCACGCCAACGGTGGACGGATCGCCCGCCGCCGACGGCACGTCCGGTCCGACGACTGACCCGGCACCGGCTCCACCGACCGACACGGTGCCTCCACCGACCGACACGGTGCCTCCACCGACCGACACGGTGCCTCCACCGACCGACACGGTGCCTCCACCGACCGACA
>Ga0307289_10000390_pt1 | contig 18979 bp, 24 predicted proteins | sample ER_DNA_143_FD_194483 | JGI IMG/M metagenome (GOLD analysis project Ga0307289, IMG submission 194483) | Bulk soil microbial communities from the East River watershed near Crested Butte, Colorado, United States - ER_DNA_143 | ecosystem: Environmental > Terrestrial > Soil > Floodplain | place...
CACATGGATACTGACTCGAGCACCTCAGGCACATCTTGATAAGGGTTCTCAGAAAACCATCGCTCTGCTGAAGACCCGAGGACTCATCCGATGAACGCGCAGCACTTGACGACCGACGAGCTGGCCGACGCGGCCGAGGGCCTGCTGGACCCCGAACGCGCCGCATTTGCGGAGTCCCATATTGCCGACTGCCCGGACTGCCATGCCCAGTCAGACGCGCTGCGCGCGGTCAGCGCCACCTTGCAGGCGGAGCCCGCGCCGACGATGCCGGAAGCGGTGGCGCATCGGCTGAACGATGTGGTTGCTGCCGAGCACGTTCGACGAGCCGAGGCGAGTGTCAAGGGACGTGGGCTGGAATCCGTCCCGAGCCAGCAACCGCGGGCGACGCTTGGCGCCTTCGGCAAGGAACTGGAGAGGCCCAGGCCGCGTTGGGCCCTGGCTGCTCTCGCTGCTGCAGTGGCTGCGGCCGTGGTCGGCATCGGGGCGTACGTGATCAGCGCTAGCGCTGGACTCAATGAGCCTCCACCCGTCGCCGCGGTCAACAGTCGCGAGCTCGGAGCGGACGCGCGGGCGTTGGAACAAGCCAGCGGTGGCCTGAGCCCGCACCGTTTTTCCCAAGCCTGGGATTGTGCCCGCAAAGTCACCGACGGCCGTATCACGGGGCTCGCCGCCAGCAGCCTGGACGGCACACCGGCATTGCTGGTCTACACCTCCTCCGATGGGTCGACGCAGGTGACCGTAGTGACGGGCTGTGGAGCCGGCACTCCCTCGGCCGGCCCGTCAGCGCTGCTGCCCCGCTGAGCATTTGAGGCCTCGTGCGGAAGAGCGAGGTCCGGGCCGTTAGGTGAGGATTCGCGGACGTCGGCCAGCCTCGCCTTTGGAATAGGTTGCCTCCCTGCGCCGTTCCGCGGAGGTAGGGTTACACGTCACCCCGCAGTGAGTCACGAAGGGCACCATGAGCAACGAATCCGTACGGGATGTCATCATCATCGGGAGTGGGCCGGCCGGCTACACGGCAGCCATTTACGCGGCTCGGGCGGATCTGAACCCGCTGGTCTTCGAGGGTGAGATCGACGCGGGCGGAGCCCTGATGACGACCACCGACGTTGAGAATTTCCCGGGTTTTCCCGACGGCATCATGGGACCCGAGCTGATGGACAAGCTGCGTGCGCAGGCCGAACGGTTCGGTGCCGAGCTGATCACCAAGGACATTGCCGAGGTCGATCTGACCGGCGATATCAAGATCGTCAAGGACGGCTACGGCGACACGTTCGCCGCGCGTACGGTGATCTTGGCTATGGGTTCTGGTTACCGCAAGCTCGGACTTGAGGGTGAGGACCGGCTGTCCGGACACGGCGTCTCCTGGTGTGCCACCTGTGATGGCTTCTTCTTCCGGGACAAGGACATTGCGGTCATCGGCGGCGGCGACTCGGCAGTCGAGGAAGCAATCTTCTTGACCCGATTCGCCAGGTCCGTCACGATCGTGCACCGCCGCGACGAGCTGCGGGCCAGCAAGATCATGGCCGCCCGGGCGTTCAAGAATCCCAAGATCAGCTTCGCCTGGAACTCCGTAGTCACCAAGATTCTTGGCGACAAGACCCTGACCGGGATCACCCTGCAGGACACCGTCAGCGGCACCGAGCGTGAGCTCCCGGTCTCGGGTTTGTTCATTGCTATCGGCCATGATCCGCGGTCGGAGCTGGTAAAGGGCCAGGTGCATCTCGATGCCGACGGCTATGTGATCGCCGAGGGTTCGTCAACGAAAACCAACCTTCCCGGTGTCTTCGCGTCCGGTGATCTGGTCGACCACATCTATCGCCAGGCAGTCACTGCCGCTGGTACAGGATGCGCGGCTGCCCTAGATGCGGAGCGGTACCTGACGGCGCTGCACCACGCAGACCATTCGACCGTGGCTGCGGAAGAGGCCGTCCTGACCGGGACGGCCAGCTGAGTGACAGGCCGGCATTTGTTATGGAGAGCTTGTCAGTGGGCGCCGGCACACTGAGGTGCAGAGAGGAGATTTCATGGGTGCAGTAGCCGATGTCACCGACGCCACGTTCGACGAGGTAGTCCTGAAGTCCGACAAGCCGGTTGTCGTGGACTTCTGGGCAGACTGGTGCGGACCGTGCAAGCAGGTGTCGCCGATCATCGAAGAGCTCGCGAATGCTCACGGCGACAAGGTGAGATTCGTGAAGATGGACACCAACACCAATCCGGTAACCCCTGCCAACAACTATGTGCTCGGCTTACCGACGATCCAGGTCTACGTCGATGGCGAGCTGGTGAAGGCCTTCAAGGGCGCGAAGTCAAAGTCCGTGCTGCTTGGCGCCATCGAGGAATACCTATAACGCTGCGAGCAGCTCGAACAGTCTTGGTGCGTCAAAGCCGACCCTTTCGCGTTATTACACACAACGCCAAGAATGAGGCCCGATGCGGCCGTTTCGAGCGGCATTTGTGGCTCCGTGCGGAGAAATGCACTTGGCCAGTGCGGTTCTTACGCGCAATCCCCTCTCTGACAGGGGACTCAATCCGCGGGCTCCTGTGCGAAGGCGCGGATCAATGCGGCCGCGACCGTGCTGGCAAACTCTTCGTCGAGTTGATCAGGACGGGTGAGTAGGCGGTACCAGAGCGGGCCGAACGCCATGTCGAGCACGTCGTCGGGTTCGCCGTTCAGCTCGCCCCGCGCCTGCAGGTCAACGAGCCGCTGATGGTAGGCGACCCAGGTAGGGCCAAGGACGCGGTCGCGGAATGCGGTCGCAGCGGCCTGATCCATCTGGGTCAGGGCGATCACCCCGGCGAAGTGCGGGCCAAGCACGGGATCGCTCATCAGGCCGGCGATGCCGATAAGCAGTTCGCGCAGGTCGGCCCAGACGCTGTCGCCGCGAGCTGGGAAGCGGATGCCGGGCGAGGCCGCATCTAACAGTGCTTCCACAGCAACGGCGCCCTTCGAGGGCCACCAGCGGTAGATCGTGGTTTTGCCGACTCCGGCCCTTGCCGCGATGCCTTCCATGCTCAACGCGGCGATACCGCCTTCTCGCATGAGCTCCAGGGTCGCGTCGCGGATCGCTCGCCTCGAGCTTTCGGATCGCCTGCTAGGATGCCGCTCCGTCACGATACGAACCGTAGCGTATTGACGCCATATCAGGCGACTGTCAGACTAGCGATACGCTACGCAGCGTTTCGATTGGAGCGGTGATGCCAAAGAAGGTCTTGCAGGTGATTGTTGTGGGTGGCGGGATTGGTGGCTTGTGCCTGGCTCAGGGGCTGCGGAAGGCTGGCATACAGGTCAAGGTGTTCGAGCGCGACCACACTGTGACCGCACGGCTGGACCGCTACCGGCTGCACATCAACCCAGCGGGAACGCGTGCCTTACGTGCCTGCCTTCCCGCGGCGGCATGGGAGCAATTCCTGTCAGCGGTCGGACGGCCAGGTGGCGGCTTCCTGTTCCTTGATGAGCAGTTGCACGAGCTGCTCAGCATCGAGGACTCGCTGATGTATCCAACGTCCGACGACCCAGCGCAGCGGGCCTATCCGGTGGAACGTCGCGCGCTCCGGGACGTGTTGCTCTCTGACCTTGCAGACGTGGTCCAGTTCGGCAAGCGGTTCGAGCGCTACGAGCTGCAGCCGAACGGCGGAGTCACCGCGTGGTTCACCGACGGTAGCCGGGCCGATGGGGACCTGCTGGTCGCGGCGGATGGCTCCGCATCACGAGTCCGTGCCCAACTCCTGCCGCGGGCTAAGCCGGACGACACCGGCGCGGTGGGATTCGGGGCGAAACTGCCGCTCACCGCGCAGACCAGGGCTTGGCTACCGCCGGAGCTGCTCGACGGCGAGACCATGATCATGACGCGAGATCCCTTCTTCCTCTTCACCTCCGTCTTCCAAACCTTCAGCGAGCCGGAAGGCAAGAACGCCTACTTGTTGTGCGCATTCGTAGCGCGCGACGCCGCATGTCCACCGGGAATTGCGGACATGGACGGGCCGTCGATGCAACGGGCCATCGCCGACCTGGCCAGCGGCTGGCACCCAATCCTGCGCCAGCTGATCCTTACGTGTGATCCTGCGAGCGTCGCGATGTTCCCGTTCGCCAGCTTGATGCCGCCCAGTTGGCCCACCGGGCCGGTCACCCTCCTCGGAGATGCGATCCATCTCATGCCACCCACCGGAGGCATCGGCGCGAACACGGCCATGCGCGACGCGGGCCTGTTGACCCGCCAGCTCGTCGCCGTCGCAGGGGGGCAGAGTGACCTTGCCGACGCGATAAACGGCTACGAGGTCGAGATGCGCGAATACGGCGCTGCAGCCGTGCGCTCGGCCCTGACCACGCTCCGCCAAGGGTTGAACACCAATCCTGTGAAGCTCACAGGGGCCCGAGCATTTTTCCGGGTCTGCCGGGCGATCGCGCCGCTACGCCGGGTCAGTTTCCGCGATTACTGGGCCCGCCACACCCGCCCGCGGCCGTGGGAGGAGTCGCCCTCTTCAGCTGCGACCACCAGCACGCTGGGCGACCGGTGACCGACTGTGCTGCCCGACCAACCGAAGGAGCAGATCATGAACCGGAGCACCAGCATCTTCCCGCCCGCCATCGCGACTAACCTCAGGGACCCCGCCCCAGGCCGCACTCGCGCCTTGCTCTGCTGCGGCGTACTCGCGGGGCCCATCTATATCGTCGTCGGCCTGGTCCAAGCTCTGACCCGCGACGGGTTTGACCTGACCCGCCACGACCTGAGTCTGTTGGCCAACGGCAGGCTCGGCTGGATCCAGATCACCAACCTCGTCCTCACGGGCCTGATGACGATCGCCGCTGCGGCCGGAATCCGCCGGTCCTGGCGGGGCGTACGCGGCGGCACCTGGGCTCCCCTCCTACTCGGCGTGTATGGCGCCGGACTGGTCGCAGCCGGGATCTTCGTGGCCGACCCGACCCTGGGCTTCCCACCCGGCACGCCCAACGGGCCGGGGCCGGTGACCTGGCACGGGCTGCTGCACTTTGTCGCCGGCGGCATCGGGTTCCTCGGCTTCATCGCGGCGTGTTTCGTCGTCGCCAGCCACTTCAGCGCCGGTCGCCGCCCGGTCTGGGCGGCCTACTCCCGCGTGACCGGACTGGTGTTCTTCGCCGGTTTTGTCGGGATCGCTTCCGGGTCGGGCAACCCCGCCACCGTGCTCGGCTTCTGGGTTGCGGTCATCGCCGCCTGGGCTTGGCTCTCGGCACTCTCCATTCACCTCTACCGCCGCGTCGAACGCTGACCTGGCTCCCCAACCTGCTGACCCTGGAGGACCCACATGATCTTCCGTACCACTTTGTTGCCCACCGGCAAGACCGCGGCCGGGATCGTCGTTCCGGCTGAGATCGTTGACGCACTAGCCGCCGGCCGCCGGCCCCGGGTGCGAGTCACGATCAACAACCACACCTACCGCAGCACGATCGCCGTTCGGGGCGGCCAGTATCTCCTCGGCGTCAGCGCCGAGAACCGCCGCGCCGCCGGGATCCAGCCCGGAGATGAAATCGACATCCAGCTCGCCCTCGACTCCGAACCGCGGCACGTCACGGTGCCGTCCGAGCTTGCCGCCGCACTCGACCACGAACCCGAGGCGCGTACACGATTTGACGCCCTGTCCTACAGCGCCCAGCAACGCCTCACGCTGCCAATCGAGAACGCTCGGAGACCGCAGACCCGGCAACGCCGCGTCGAAGCAGCGCTGCACTCCCTGCGCAGTGCCACCGACTCATCGTGATCGGACGTACCAGCCAGGAGCTTTCACGGGGGAGCTCGCGCCGAATCGTCGTCGAGATGATCGCGTGCGAGACAGCGAATGACGTCAGGGGTGCAACAACATCATGGCGACCAGCACCGAAAGCGCGACAAAAGCGATCACGAAGAGCAGGACGAGGTGCCGCGCATGGCCAGCCGGCTCGACCTGCCGCGCCGGCTCCGCGGGGAGCTCCGGCAGGTCGGCGGTCAAGACGGCAAGGTCCTCTAGGGTCACTGCGGCCAGGGCCGCGCTGCTGCGTTGATCGAACTCGTCGAGGGTGAGCCGGCCAGCGGCGACGTGCCGCTCGAGGGTCTGCAGCACGGTGTCGCGGTCGTCGTCCGCCGCCCGCAGTCCTGGCTCCGGCATGGCGCGACTGTACTCGACAACGTAATTCTTTCGATCGTTCACGGCGTATTCGTAATGCCGATAGTTTCCTCACAGCCAATCGAAGGGATGCGGGGGACCATGGCTTCCGGCAAACAGCTCATCATCGAGCGCATCTTGCGTGACCGCGCGGGGATTTGGGACCAGATCATCGCCGAACGTGACCTACCCAAACTCATCCTGCGGATGCTGCTGACCTCCGTGGTCAGCCTCGCGGCGTACGGCGCGGTGCTCGGCGCCTCGAACGGCTGGCTCCAGGCGCTCGTCTCGACGGTCAAGCTCCCGTTGCTGTTCCTGGCCACTCTGGCAATCTGCCTGCCCACGCTGTACCTGTTCAACCTTGTCTTCGGCGCCCGGCTGTCGGTCCTGCAGGCTTGCGCGCTGATCATGGTAGCCATCACCGTGACCGCCGTGCTGACCTTCGCCTTCGCCCCGATCAGCTTGTTCTTCTTGATCACGGCCCGCAGCTATGCGTTCTTCAAGCTGCTCAACGTCGCGATCCTCGCCCTGACTGCCCTTGTCGGACTGCGCTTCCTCACCTCCGGGATGCGCGCGCTCAATGAGCAGGTCGTCGTCGAATCGATGCTCGGCAACCAGGTTGTCGTGACAGCCGACGTGTCACAGCGGGAACTGGTCTCAGCGACGGTCGGCGGCGCGGCCCGAGCGCCCACCAACGGCGACGCGCGGGCCGCCCGTCAAAACCAGAACGTCGCCATGGCGGAGGCACCGCAACCGGCCGCCGGCGACCGCTCGGCGAGCATGCTCCTGCTGTACATCTGGATCCTGCTGTTCGGCTTCGTCGGGACCCAGCTCGCCTGGACCCTGCGCCCGTTCTTCGGCGACCCCGGCCAGCCGTTCGAACTGTTCCGCGACATCAACGGCACGTTCTACAGCGACATCCTGAGTACGCTCGGCAGTTTGCTCGGCTGACAGTAACGTCTGGCGGGCCATATCCGGGCTAGAAGAAGTCCGGGCAGAAGGGTGATTGGACCCACCCGAATGCAGCCGCGGCTGCGGCGGCGGCACCTTTCGTCCGCTCAGTGACCAGACCCGCCCTGGTCAGGGTCAACAGTGACGTTCCAGCGAGATAGCTGGCACTGAGCTCGCGTACGTTCATGATCAGATCAGGCCGGCGGCGGATGCGGGTGACTGAGGCACCATCGGAGCCTGCCTCCAGCCGGATCGAGCCGGTGTTGCGGGTCAGCAGCGGGTCCTCAACCCTGATGATCACGTCGAGATCGCTGAGGTAGCGACGAGCCTCCAGTGCGCGTGGCACGTCGACCAGTCGCGCGTAGGTTCCGTCCTGCAGGTAGGTCTTGACCGAACGAAGATCATTGACGAAATAGCGCAGCGGCTCGTCCGGCGCGCTGCTCACACTGAACGTCCGGACCAGGTCAAGATCAAGAACGAATCGCCACAGCGCAGCACGTGCTGTGGCGTTACTAGCGTCGAGCTCGTCGATGATCACCTCAGCGGCAGAATCGGACTCTTCCCAGTTGTTCTTCACGCGAAACGCGACGTAGCCGTCCGGTCGGCCGCGGCGGTCGTAGTGCAAGGCAAATCGGTACGCCGATGCCCCGCGCCGCCACTGCTCCGGATCATGCCACTTGACCACCCACCAGTTGTCGTCACGATTGAGGGCGCCGACACGGTCCGGCAATAACGCCTGATGTAGCCGTTTGATGATCGGTATCGCCTGCTCCCGCTCCACCTCGCCGACCGAACCCGAACCAAGATCAACATCAGGCCGAAATGCGGTCCTCTTGGTCTTGCCGGTCAGATGCACCCGCGGGCTCGCCTGGCCGTAGCCAAACCGGCCGTAGATCGCAGCCTCTGATGCCCAGAGGAGAGCAACGGGTTCCTCGCCGCGCTCAGCGATGTCATGCAACTGATGCGTCATCATCTCGGTGAGCAGGCCCCGGCGACGATACGACGGCTGCACTGTGACGACCGTGACCGCGGCAACAGGTACTGACCCGCCCGGAACCGTCATTGTCCTGCTGTACGCCCCGCAGGTGGAGATCCATTGGTCGTCAACCTGGAAACCGAAGCTGCGCTCCGGCTCGAACACCCGGTGATGCGGCTGCCACTTCTCCGGCACGTAGTCGTCATGAAAACCACGCACGATCGCCCGGAAGAAGTCGTCGATCCGCTCGGGCGTGGCGTACACCAGCTCACTCTGAGCAAGGTGCGGCGGAGTGCCGCGCAGGAAGGTTGGGCTTGATGTCACGCTGGTGAGCTTGCCTGATGAAGCAGTGACACGCCATGCAGCCGCGCCCCGACGGGTGTCGGGAGTTCGACCGTACGGGTCACGGTGCAGAGTCGATCATGAGACTTGCGAATTGCCGTCTCCAACACACCAGCAGCGGCTCGACCACCCTCGGTGTCGGGGAACTCGACGTCAAAGTCGACGTCGATATCGGTAAGACGATTGCCGTGCTTGTCCTTGGTGTAGTGGCCGGAGCAATGGACCAGGGACCGGCTGGGTTCGGACCGTTTCACGGTGATGGCATCGACGTCCATCGCGGTGCATCCGGCAATCGCCACCAGCAGCAGCTCGATCGGACTGAACTCACCGGCCTCGGAGTCACCGAATGCCAGCGTGCCGCCGCGGGAGTTCGTTGCCTCAAAATGCAGCCGGCTCAGTCGGGACAATTCGACCGCGCGGAGCGAATCAGCACTCATGCGCCCCACTCTCCCAGAGTCGGCAGGGTCAACGACTTGGAGACACCTCCATCGGTCCCCACGGCGAGGCGTACTTAGTTAACTTCTCGCCGCGTGTAGGTGGCCGGCTCGGGAGATTGCGGCTGACGTACGAGGTCGGTAAGGCGGTTCCAGGCGGCGCCCAGACCAGGCATCCACCGTGCGGTGTTCTGCAGGTCCATCCGCAGTCGCGGAGTGCTGGGGTGGGGCCGTACGACCTCGAAGCCGACGGCTTCCAGCCAGCCGGTCGGCAGCATGCAGGACGGACCGTCGTGATACGTACCGACCGCCTCCAACGCCCGGATGTCGCGACGCGCGACCAGCCCGGCCGCCGACTGAACCAACTGCTTGCCGATCCCCTTGCCGCGCACCTCAGGCGCCACGTGGGCCGACATCACGACCGCCGCGTCGGCTGCGACCGGTGTGGTAGCGAACGCACCTAGCCGCGGTACATACATCGCCGGGGCCAGCGTGAGGTGACCGATCGGAAGCTCGTCAGCGAATGCAATCACACCGCAATAGCCCCAGTGCCGGGTAACGGCTTCCGCCCAGTCGGCCTTGATCCCTTGCCGATCCGCATGATCGGCCGGCGCGGCGAGATCTGTCAGGCTCGCCTCCCAGAAGGTGCATCGCGCGCAGGATCCTGGCAGCAGCGGTAGGTCGGCGGCGGTCATCGGACGCAGACGGCGAGATCCCATGAGAGCTAATCCCTGGTACGCGGCCTGGCTAGCCCGAACGCAAAGCCCAGAACGAGACCAAACAACATCCCGGCGGCCAGCCACAACGACCACCGCACAGCGGGAATGCGATTGTGCCGCAGCGAATTGCTGCCATAAGGCCTTGCCATGGATTTATCGTATGCGGCCACGCCGCCGGCTGGAAATTGCTGTCAGCGCCGTGCGGTCAGCGGCGACCGGCTCTAAACAAATGGCACGCTAGTAGTTGTGAGTCAGACTTCCCCACCCGAGCCGGACGAACCGCTGTTGGAGCGCCTACGGCAAACAGACACTCGGCTGGATCACTACGTCGACCGGTATGCCGCACGTGCGCACGGCATGACCGCCTCGGCAATTCGCGCCCTTTTCGCGGTCGCCAACCGTCCTGAAGTTGTCTCACTCGCCGGCGGTATGCCCAACATCACCGATCTCCCGCTGGATGTCGTCGGTTCGGTCCTCAATGACCTGGTGCTCAATGATGGGCGTCGCGCCATGCAGTATGGCTCCGGCCAGGGCGAGCCTGCTATTCGCGAAGCGATCTGTGACGTGATGCGGCTTGAGAACATTTCGGCGCATCCGGATGATGTGATGGTCTCCGTCGGATCGCAGCAGGGTCTCGATCTGCTCACCCGGATCTTTTGTAACCCGGGTGACGTCGTGCTCTGTGAGGCTCCCAGCTACGTCGGCGCGCTGGGAGTCTTCCGTTCCTATCAATGCGAGGTCGTCCATGTCGCGATGGACGAACAAGGCCTGAATCCCAGCGCACTCGCCGATGCGCTCCGGGCGCTGCGCCGGGCAGGCCGTACCGTCAAATTCCTCTACACCATTCCGAACCACCACAACCCCGCTGGCGTAACCCAGTCGCTGGATCGACGCCTGGAACTACTGCAACTGTGCGAGCGGGCGGATCTGCTTGTGGTGGAGGACAACCCGTACGGCCTGCTCGGCTTCGACGGTGAGCCGATCCCGGCGCTGCGATCGTTTGACGAACATCACGTCATCTATCTCGGTTCGTTTTCCAAGACGTTCGCTCCAGGATTCCGGGTCGGCTGGGTGCTCGCCCCGCACGCCGTACGCGAGAAGCTGGTGCTCGCCCAGGAGGCAGCAACGCTGTGTCCGCCCGTCTTCTCCCAGTTTGCGGTCGCTGCGTACCTGGCCAACCACGACTGGCGCGGACAGATCAAGGTCTTCCGCGAAATGTATCGCGAACGGCGCGATGCGATGATCACCGGGTTGACCAGTCATATGCCCGCCGGCACTACGTGGACCTATCCTGAGGGTGGCTTCTTCGTATGGTTGACGCTGCCTCCGGGAATCGATTCGCACGCTATGCTGCCGCGTGCAGTCACCGCCCGCGTCGCGTACGTGCCAGGAACAGCGTTCTATGCAGATGGCTTCGGCAGCCGTCACATGCGCCTGTCGTACTGTTTTCCCACGCCAGAGCGCATTATCGAAGGCACCCGCCGGCTCGGTGAAGTGCTGGAATACGAGGCAAGCATGCTTGAGATCTTCGGTACCGGCGTTGAGTCAGAGAGCGGCCGCCTCGCACTTGGACCACGTGAAGCACCCGGCCCCAACCAGGCCTGATGATCATCGAGCCCAAATCCAAAGTTGATCTTGATCGATGTTGATCATGAAGTGTTGATCATGAAAGAAGGAGCTGAGTGGCCGACAACGAATACCTGCAAACGGTGATCGTACTCTCGGGGGGTCTGTCACACGAGCGCGACGTTTCGTTGCGGTCTGGCCGTCGGGTCAGCCAGGCGCTGCGGTCTCGTGGCATCGAAGTCGTGGAATCCGATGTCGATTCCACCTTGTTAGCGCGGCTCGCCGGGCTCAACGGCTCGGTGGTTTTTCCGCTGCTGCACGGCGAGGCGGGTGAAGATGGTGCGCTGCGCGAGGTCTTCGAGCTGCTGGGCGTACCCTTCGTCGGATCGGTCGGATCGGCTTGCCGGGTGGCATTCGACAAGTCGATTGCTACCACCGTTGTCCGCGCGGGTGGCATTCGGACGCCGACCCAGGTGGCACTGCCGCACGAGACGTTCCGTGAGCTGGGCGCTCCCGTTCTCGTTGACGCCCTGGGAGATCAGATCGGCTTCCCCATGATGATCAAACCGTCCCGCTGCGGATCGGCGCTGGGTTGCAGCAAGGTCACCCGGCCCGCAGAGCTTCCCGCCGCCATGGTCGGGGCGTACGCGTACGGCTCGGTGGCCGTGATCGAAGAGTTCGTCACGGGGACCGAAGTGACTGTTGCAGTCGTCGACCGAGGCAACGGCCCGATTGCCCTTCCAGCTGTGGAAATTAGGCCGGAATCGGGCGTCTACGACTACGCCGCGCGCTATACCGCGGGTGCTACCCGGTTCCTCTGCCCGGCCGAGGTTTCCTCCGAGGTGGCAAACGGCTGCGCCGACGTGGCTCTGCGGGTACACGCGATCCTGGGTCTTCGCGACTTGTCGCGCACCGACCTCATCGTCACGCCCGGCGGCGATGCGGTCTTCCTCGAAGTCAATGTCGCGCCCGGCATGACCGAGACGTCAGCAGTGCCGCTAGCGATCGAAACTGCCGGCTGGAGCCTGGGAAAGATGTCCGCTGACCTGGTCCGTGCCGCCGCGGCCCGTGGCGGCCACGACCGGACGATCCAACTGGCGGCGCGCTGAAGGATCCTGCTCGATGATCCGGCCGAACCGATGATCTGGTCCAACCGATGACCTGGTTCAGGCGATGATCCGGCTTCAGCAAGGTCTGCTGATCGCCCTCGGTATTGTGCTGGCCGCGGTCATGGTGGCTCTCGGCTTCTGGCAGCTGGAGGTTTACCACCGCCAGGGCGAGGCGGCTGCCGCGCGTCGGGCCGAGGCGCCGCCGATTCCGCTCAGCTCGGTGGCTCGGCCTGGAACGGCGGCGACCGGAGGATTTGGCCGGTCCGTGTCATTCGAGGGGACCTACGATCCAGCCCTGCAGTTACTCGTGCCCGCGGAGGATGGGACCGGGGAGTTCCGGGTACTCACCGGACTGCGGCTAGCGGACGGCAGCGTATTGGCGGTGGTACGCGGCGTGGTGTCCGGCCCGACTGCCCCGTCGCCGCCCATCGGTGAGGTCCAGCAAGTTGGCGTACTCCTGCCGACTGAGGAATACCTCGGATCCGCAGATCCGCCGAGTGGTCAGATCGCGTCCGTACGCTTGCCAGCTCTGGCCCAGCAATGGCCGGGGCCGCTGATCGATGGATTCGTCACGCTTTCTCGTGCGGACTCCGCGAGCCAAGGGTTGGCGCCGGCTGAGCTGCAGCTCCCCGAGTCCGGAGGTCGGATTCGCAATGGCGCCTACGTCGGGCAGTGGTGGCTGTTCGCGGCATTCACTTTGTTCATGGCATTTCGGATGGCACGAGATCTCGGCGTCCGCGAGGCGGAGGTGGCTGAGATCACAGCAGATCGCCCTGCGGAGCCGACATAGGCTTCAGCCCATGCGCAACGCGTGGATCCGTTATCGGATCATGGCCTGGATCGTGGGAACGTTGCTCGTTGTCTTGGTCTGCGTGGGATTACCGCTGAAGTACATCGGTGGCGACGACACGGTCGTGTTGTGGACCGCCATCCCGCACGGATATCTCTACATGCTCCTGCTAATCACCGCGGTCGATCTGGGCCTGCGCGCGAAGTGGAGCTGGCGGCGGCTGATCTTGATTGCGCTTGCCGGCACGGTGCCGTTCCTGTCCTTTGTGGCTGAGCGCTCAGCAACCAAGGACATCAGGAGGAAGCTCGCCGCTCAAGCCGAAACGGTGGCCTCGGCACCCGCCTCCTCTTGAATGTCGCTTTGTCGATATTGCTGCGCTGTGGGCTGAGCTTGTCCAAGCTGTTCGACGGGCTCAGGGCGCATCTTCTCGTTCCCGATCAAGGCCACAATGCGCTCCAAGTCATCAATCGTGGCGAACTCGATGATGATCTTGCCCTTGGTCCTTCCCAATTCGACCTTTACTCGAGTCTCGAAATGGTCGGAGAGCCGATCAGCGAGATCCTTCGCCTTCGGCGCAACGATCTTGGACTGATGCCGTTGCCGTGCAGTCTTTTCCCGATGATCACCGAGAGTTACCAGCTCCTCGACGGCACGAACGGATAAGCCTTCCGCGACCACTCGCTGAGCAAGCCGTTCCTGACCGCCCGGGTCTTCGATGGCCAGCAGAGCCCGCGCGTGCCCGGCGCTTATCACGCCAGCCGCAATCCGCCGCTGTACTGTTGGCGGCAGCCGCAGCAGGCGGATGGTGTTGGAAATCTGCGGGCGCGACCGTTTGATGCGACTAGCCAGTTCCTCCTGAGTGCAGCCGAAGTCCTCGAGCATCTGCTGATAGGCCGCGGCCTCTTCAAGCGGGTTGAGCTGAGCCCGGTGCAGGTTTTCCAGCAGGGCATCGCGGAGTAGGTCGTGGTCTGCGGTCTCCCGAACGATCGCAGGGATCGTGTCCACTGCGGCCTGCTGCGCAGCTCGCCAGCGGCGTTCGCCCATGACGAGTTCAAACTTCGCGCCACCCAACGGCCGGACCACGATCGGTTGCAGCATGCCGACCTCGCGAATTGAGTCGACGAGCTCATTCATCGCCTCTTCGTCGAAGACGGTTCTCGGTTGCCGAGGATTGGGCGAGATGGAGTCCAAGGGAAGATCGGCGAAGTAGGAACCGACAGGCACCGGTGCGAGCGGCGCCGCCTCCAGGTAATCGACGGGTTGGGCCGCCGCCGGGCGTGGCTCCGTTCGCTGAAACAGCTCACCCAGACCTCGGCCGAGGCCGCGGCGCTCCGTACCGATATTCATAGGTTCTCCTCTATTCCCCGTTGGGCGATTTCATGGGCGGTTTCCAGATATGAGATGGCGCCCACCGAACTTGGCTGGTAGGTCAGCACGGTCTGGCCGTAGCTGGGTGCCTCAGAGATGCGGACCGATCGCGGTATGACGGTTGTGAGGGTCTCAGCCGGGAAGTGGTTGCGAACCTCGTCTGCGACCTGGGCCGCGAGCTTCGTCCGGCCGTCGAACATGGTGAGCATGACGGTGCTCAGCCGGAGGTCGCTGTTGAGTTCGCCCTTGACCAGATCGATGGTGCGCATCAGCTGGGTGACGCCCTCGAGCGCGTAGTACTCGCACTGGATCGGAACGAGGATTTCGTTGGCGGCGACAAGAGCGTTGAGTGTCAGAAGACCAAGTGACGGCGGGCAGTCGAGAAAGACGTAGTCCGCGTAATGGTTGCGGAGATAGGCACGGAGAGCTCGGAGCAGGCGGCTTTCGCGGGCAACGACTGACACGAGCTCAATCTCGGCCCCGGCGAGATCAATCGTTGCTGGCAGCACTTTGAGATTGGGTGCCTCAGGCGAGGGGACCACATGGTCCCCGAGCGACGCGCCGGCCATCAACACCTCGTACGTCCCCGCCGTGCCCGGTGGATGATCAACACCGAGGGCCGTCGTGGCATTGCCTTGCGGATCGAGGTCGACGAGGAGCACAGTCAGCCCACCCAGGGCGAGTGCCGCCGCCAGATTCACACTGGTCGTCGTCTTGCCGACGCCGCCCTTCTGGTTGGCGACGACGAAGATCCGAGTGTGAGGAGGCGCCGGTAGTGCGGCGGATGTCGTCCGGTCCGCAACCGCAGGGGCCGGTGGGTCTTCCTCAACAGGCGCGGGGGCAAACTCGTCCTCGTCGAAGCGTGCGCGTCTCGGGCCCGGCGGTATTTCTATCGGAGCCGGTGGCGCAGCCGTTATGGCGTCCACGCCGCTCGACCACGACCGCACCGTTAGGCGTTCTGGCCAGTCGAGCGTTTCACGTGGAACGTTGGGCCATCCGATTCGCGGATCGATCTCGACATGGAGTGGCCAGCCCAAACCCGGCGTGACTCGAAACTCCGCTACTGGCGGTGCCGGCATGAATCCCCCTGTTGTTCGGCAACAACGTAACAACCGGAAGGACGTTGAGCTGGCTGCCGCGCCAAACTCCTGCGCCCCTTCGACATGTCAGTCTGTCGCGGTGGGTGCCCACATGGGCGGCCTAGACAACGTGGTGGTTGGCCGAGTTGCTCACGTGCGCTGGGCGGCGCTTGGGCTTCAGGCATCTTAGGTTGTTACGGCCGCCCATGCGGGCACCCACCACTCTGGCGTTCTCTGCCGCACACCGTTTGGGCAGCCCAGACAACGTGGAGGTCGGCCCAGCGGCACGCTTGAGTTGGGTGATGCTCGGGTTTCGCGCACCCAGGTTGTTACGGCCGCCCATACGACACCTACCGCTTGTGCATTTGTCGCGAGGTTAGGCGTACGACCGTTGCCGGCTCAGCGTCAGGGTGGGCCTGGGCCATTACAACCTCGGCGTTCAGGTGCGCGGCCCTCAGCTCGGTGTCCGCAGCCATGACTTCATTCGCAGCCGAGCTGCCCTTCAACGCGAGGATGATTCCGTTCGGTGAACGGAGCGGGCTGCACCAGCCGATCAAGCGGTCGAGCGGGGCGAGGGCTCGCGCGACGACGATGTCGTAGGTCTGATGATGGTCTTCGGCGCGGGATCGGATCACCTGGACGCGAGCTCCGAGGCCCAGCTCTTCGACGGTCTGGGTCAGGAAGGTGCTCCGTCGAAGCAGGGGCTCAATCAGCGTGAGCTGCAGGTCAGGTCGTAGCAGGGCAAGCGGTATGCCGGGCAGGCCAGCGCCACTGCCCACGTCGGCGACCGTCCGGTCAGCGGCAATGAGCTCGTTCAAGGCTGCGCAATTGAGGATGTGCCGATCCCACAGGCGGTCGGCTTCGCGTGGACCGAGCAGGCCCCATTCGACTCCCGTCGACCGCAAGATATCGACATATCTATTTAGAGACGGAAAGTGAGCGCCGTAGATCTCATGGGCGAGTATCGCGGGCTCGACGACCGGCTTAGAGCTCACAAAGATGCGAACGCTTCCGCGAGCACATCGAGACCCTCGTTCAGCAACTCATCGTTGATCGCCAGCGGGGGCAAGAAACGCAGCACGTTTCCATACGTGCCGCACGTCAGCACGATGACGCCTTGCTCCCGAGCGGCCGCCGCAACCGCGGCGGTGAAAGCGGGATCTGGGTCTGACGTATCCCGATGCACCAGTTCGACGGCGATCATGGCCCCCCGTCCTCGGACATCGCCAATGCGGTTGTCATCGGACTGCATGCGGTGCAGCCGGGTCAGCATGATCCGCTCGATCTCGCCAGCCCGAGCGACCAGATTCTCCGCCTTGATCGTCTCGATGGCCGCGAGCGAGGCTGCGCATGCGACGGGGTTGCCGCCGTACGTCCCACCGAGACCGCCGACGTGAGCCGCGTCCATGATTTCGATCCGTCCCGTTACCGCCGCGAGCGGCAGTCCGCCGGCAATGCCCTTGGCCGTGACGATCAAGTCGGGGATGACGTTGAACAACTCGGAGGCAAACATGGCTCCGGTACGCGCGAACCCGGTCTGTATCTCGTCGGCGATGAAGACCACCTCGTGGGCACGACACCATTCGGCCAAGGCAGGCAGAAAGCCGTCGGCCGGAACAATGAAGCCGCCCTCGCCCTGGATCGGTTCGATGATCACAGCCGCGAGGTTTGCCGGACCGACCTGTTTGTCGATCAGGTCTATTGCCCGCCGCGCGGCGAGCTCGCCGTCAATCAGCTTGTCGTCGCGATAGGGATACGACGGCGGCGCACGGTAAACCTCTGGCGCAAACGGACCAAAGCTGTGCTTGTACGGCATGCTTTTCGCCGTCAGTGCCATCGCGAGGTTGGTCCGGCCGTGGTACGCGTGATCAAACGCGACGACCGCTTGCTTCTTGGTGTACGCGCGGGCGATCTTCACCGAATTCTCTACTGCTTCGGCCCCGGAGTTGAATAGCGCGCTGCGCTTCTCGTAGTCACCTGGGGTCAGCTCATTGAGTTGCTCGGCAACCGCGATGTACCCCTCGTACGGGGTGATCATGAAGCAGGTATGTGTGAACAGCTCTACCTGATCTTGGACCGCGGCGACCACCCGCGGCGCACTGTTGCCGATAGTGGTGACTGCAATCCCGGACCCGAAATCGATCAAGCTATTGCCATCGACATCAACGACCACGCCGCCGCCGGCCTCCGTGGCGAAGACCGGCATCGTGGTCCCGACGCCCCTTGCGACAGCCCCTGACTTTCGCGCCATCAGCTCGATCGAGCGCGGTCCCGGAATCGACGTCTTCAGCATGCGGCGCTGCTCCAGTTCAGCCATGGCCGCATTCTCCACCATCGGATGAATGTCACATGCGGCCAGTGGAGTTCATGCCAAAGATGTGAGCGTTACCTGGGTAATGTGCCGTTATGACCGACCGCGCTTTTCCAGTCGTCTTTGCTCAGCGGCCGAGCACCACCGCGGATTTCTATGAGCGGCTTGGATTTGTCCGGCACGTCCAGCTGCCCCCAGACGGCGAGCCCGGCTATATCGGGCTGCGACGAGGCAGCTATGAAGTAGCCGTAGTGGACATGGCCTGGCCGGCGGACCAGTACGGCGGGACTGTGTCTGCGGGCATGCGCTTTGAGATGTTCATCTACGTCGACGACGTCGACGCCGCGATCGAAGCGCTCGGTGGCTACAGCATCGTGTTGCGGGAGCCCGCCGATATGCCGTGGGGTGAACGGGTCGCTTACGTCAGCGATCCCGACGACAACCCGGTGGCTTTGGCCACAGCGGCAAGCCCGGGTGAGCCTCAGGGGGCGTAACCAGCGCCACTGCCGAGTCTCACCTCGCGCAGATCGACATGGGCCGTACGGCTAGGCGCTCGCAGTGCCGGCAAGCCGGTCGAGCCAAACAAGGAGCAGCGCCTGCTCGCCCGAGCTGAGCGCAGTTTGCTCGGGGAGGGCGGCGCGAAGCGCCCGAGCGGCTCCGGCCGGGCCGGCGTCCTCCACAGCGGGCGTCTGAGTGGTGACGGCCGTCACCATCGATTCCCGCATCGCGGGTGAGCAGAGCCGGGTCGCGGCGCTCCTCAGGCAACGAGAGCCAGGTCAGGACCGCCCCGCGGGCGGTCGCGTGGATCAGGGCGGCGGCGAGGCTCTCGTCGACGCGCAGCCAACCGGTCTCGGCGAGGCGGCGGATGCGTCCGAGCAGGATCTGCATTCCTGCCTCGAAGGCCGGCGACGTCGTTCCCCGGCGCGGTTCGCCGTACATCAGCGCGTAAAGGGCTGGGTTGGTCAGCCCGAATTCAACCGCCAAGTCCCAGCCTGCGCGCAGGTCGTCAACCGGGTCGTCCAGCGGCGGCTGGGCCTGCTTATTGGCGATGAAGGTCGCGGGTCATGAACCGCTCGGGCTGGCCGTCGTCCTCCGCCCGACACTTTCTCCCCATGCCCTGAGCACGTCGAATGGCCATAGCTAGACAGGCCATTTAATGCAGGTACTGGCGTCGATGGTCTAAGCAGCATCTCGTCAGGCGGGGATAACAACCACGTGAC
>Ga0307289_10000392_pt1 | contig 18945 bp, 18 predicted proteins | sample ER_DNA_143_FD_194483 | JGI IMG/M metagenome (GOLD analysis project Ga0307289, IMG submission 194483) | Bulk soil microbial communities from the East River watershed near Crested Butte, Colorado, United States - ER_DNA_143 | ecosystem: Environmental > Terrestrial > Soil > Floodplain | place...
GCCGATCGAGCCGCCCGCGCCCGTGACCAGCACGGTCTCGCCTTTGAGGTAAGCCGCCGACGCCTCGAGGTCGACCTCGACCGGCTCGCGGCCGAGCACGTCCTCGACCTGGACGGGCCGCAGCTGCGTGGCGAGGTCGCTGTCGCCCGCGATCAGCTCGTAGAGGCCGGGCAGCGTCTTGACCGGCACGTTGCCCTCGCGCGTCACGTTGACGATCCGCTGGCGCATCTCGCCCGAGGCGGACGGGATCGCGAGGATCACCTCGTCGGGCCGGTTGTCCCGCAGGATGTGGCGCAGATCGTCGGTCGTGCCGAGCACGCGGATGCCGTGGATGCGGAGGTTCTTCTTGCGCGGGTCGTCGTCGACGAGGCCGATCGGCGTGTAGCCGAGCTGGCGGTTGCGCTGCATCTCGCGGATCACCAGCTGACCGGCGTCGCCGGCGCCGACGACCAGCACCTCCTTGCCGCGGGCGATCAGGCCCGTGCCTGGGCGCTCGATCACGCTGCGCGCGAGCAGACGGCTCCCGGCGACGAACGCGAGCAAGAGCAGCCAGTCCATGATCGCGACCGAGCGCGGCAGCCGCACCTGCGCGACCGGCGAGAAGAAGTAGACGGTCAGGCTCGACGCGACGACCGCGGCGGTGACGCCGCGCAGCGCCGACCACATGTCGCGCACCGAGACGTAGCGCCACCAGCGGTCGTAGAAGCGGAAGAGGACGAAGACGACGAGCTGGATCGCGACGACGATCAGGATCGTCCGCTGGAAGAGCTTGTCGTAGTAGATCGGGACGCCGTGGTCGAAGCGCAGCTCGAAGGCGAGCCACCACGCGAGCGCGATCAGGCCCGCGTCGGCGACGAGCTGCCAGATTCTGTGGCGGTTAATGGGGATCACGCGCGCACCGCGGCGGCCTCGCGAATCACGCTCACCACCCGCTCCTGCGTCTCGGCCGGGATGCCGGCCCACATCGGCAGGGCGAGGTTCTCTGCCGACGCGTTCTCGGTCTCCGGTAGCGAGCCCGCCTGCCAGCCGAGGTAGCGCAGCGCCGGCTGCAGGTGGAGCGGGACAACGTAGTAGGAGGCATGGCCGATCCCGGCCGCCGCGAGCGCCTCGCGGAAGCGATCGCGCTCGGGCGAGCGGACGACGTACATGTGGTAGACGTGGCCGGCCTCGTCAGCCGGCAGCTCGCAGAGCTCGCCGAGCCCCAGCTCCTCGTAGCGCGCGGCAGCCTCGCGGCGCGCGGCGTTCCAGCCGTCGATCTCGCCGAGGAAGAGGCGCAGGACCGCCGCCTGGAGCTCGTCGAGGCGCGAGTTGTAGCCGACCGCCTCGAAGTCCTTCTTGTCGCGCGAGCCGTGAAAGCGGAGCACGGTGATCCGGTCGGCGAGCTCCTCGTCGGTCGCCGCCACCAGGCCGCCGTCGCCGAGCGCGAACAGGTTCTTGGTCGGGAAGAAGCTGAAGGTCGAGAGCGCGCCGATCCTGGCGACGCCCTTGGCGCCATAGGCCTGCGCCGCGTCCTCGACGATCGGGATCCCGAGCTCGGCGAGGCCCTCCAGCGGCATCACGCGGCCGAACAGGTGCACCGGCATGAGCGCCCGCGTCCGGTCGGTCACCCGGGCGGCCACGTCCTCGGGGTCGAGATTCAGCGTGGCCGGGTCGATGTCGGCGAAGACCGGCGTGGCACCGCGGCGCGCAATTGACTCGGCGGTGGCGTAGAAGGTGAACGACGGGCAGATCACCTCGTCGCCGGGGCCGATCTCCATCGCGTCGAGCGCGAGCACGAGCGCGTCGGTGCCGTTGGCGACCCCGATCGTGCGCGGCACGCCGAGATGCTCCGCGGCCTCGGCCTCGAACGCCTTCACGTTCGGGCCCAGGATGAAGGTGCCCGAGTCGAGCACGGCCGCCATCCGCTCCTTGATCTGCGGAATCAGGCGCTCGTACTGGGCCTTGACGTCGACGAGTGGGATGTCAGGCACGGGATTTGAGTCTAGATGAGGCGCTCCGAACTACCAGGTACAGCACGACGAGCGCGGCTCCTGCCACGAGCGCGAGATCGAACGCGTGGTGGAAGCGCTCGTAGTTGCTGCCGAAGGCGTACCCGATCCCGGCGAGCGTGAACGCCCAGATCGCCGAGCCGATCGCCGTCAGCCACAGGTACGGCCAGAACGGCATCTCGAAGACGCCGGCCGGGATGGACACGAACGAGCGCACGACGGGCGTGATCCGGCCGAGCAGCACGGCCCAGCGGTCGTGCCGGTCGAACCAGCGCTCGGCCCGCTCGAACCGCTCCGGCCCGAGGTGCAGCGCACGCCCGTGGCGCTCGACGAACGGCCTCCCGCCGCGGCGACCGATCCACCACCCGACGATCGAGCCCGCCACGTAGCCGAGCGTCCCGGCGAGCGCCATCGTCACGAACGCCCAGCCGCCCGAGTCGATCCGGTGACCGAAGAGCACGACGTGCTGCGAGGCAAAGGCGCCCGAGGCGAGCGCGCCCGCGTAGACCATCACCAGCTCGCTCGCAGCCGGGAAGACGGCGTCGATCGCCATCAGCAGGAACACCGCATAGACGCCGTGGTCGCCGACGAACGTCGTAATAGAGCCGGAGACCGACGCGAGCACGCGCCGATACTAGAGAACGGCCGCACGGACAAAGTCCGCACGGCCTCCATGGTCGGCGCCGCCGAGTCGGCGCCTTAGCGTCGAATGACGAAGATCTGACTGAGATCGACCGGGCCGAAGGCGTTCTGGGCGAAGACCTTGAACACGTAGCTGCCGCGGTAGACCTGCCGGCCGTTCTGGAAGCGCCCGTCCCAGGCGATCGCCCGCGTGCCGGCGGCCAGGTTGCGGCCCGGCAGGCGGCGGATCAGAATGCCGCCCTTCGTCCAGATCGAGGGCGTCACGCGGGCGGGCGCAGCCAGCTTGAAGCGGGCGACGACCGCGGTGCGGGTCTTCGCTCGCAGCCGCACCGAGCGAGGTGCGAGGGTCATGAAGCCGAGCGTGTCGTTCAGCCAGAAGGAGCGCTCTACCGACGAGGTCTGGCCGCCGGCGTCGGTGGCCGAGATCACCCAGCGCCAGCGCCCGAGCGGCTCGTCCTGCGCGCGGCGCTTCTTGGCGATCGCGGGCCACGAGTAGGAGTAGGTGCCGGGCTGGCGCGTGACGGTCTCGGTGAAGCCGGTGACGCCGCCGGGCCCGAGCAGGCTTGCGGTCACGCTAGAGGGCTTGACCACCTTGTAGGCGAGCTGCTGGCGCTCGGCGATCCCGTCGCCGTTTGGCGAGACGACGCCGAGCGCGGGCGGCGGTGCGTAGACGCCGGTGTAGAGCACCGCCAGCGATTCGGCCACCGAGCGCTCGCCGCCCGGATCCGAGGGCCGGTTCAGGAGCCTGCCGTCGAAGGCCATCGTGGTCGAGCCGCCCGCGTCGAGCGCGGAGGCCGTCACGGCGCCAAGCCGCACCATCGCCTGCGCGAGCTCCCAGTTCGTCATCCCGACGCTGAAGCCGCTCCGGCGGCCGTCGACCGCGAGCAAGATGATCTTCCCGTCCGCGCGCTGGCCGACCGCCGTGCGCGGGTTGCGCGGGGCGAGCTGCGAAGGCAGGAAGTCCTCGCCGGCCGTCCAGACCGGCTTGCCGCTGCGCACGATCACCGGACCGCCGCCGAGCGCGTCGGTGACGCCACTCGCGAGCCAGTCGGGCGAGAGGATGAGCCGCGTCAGGATCGCATTGCCGGGAACGGCCTCGGCCTGGAGCTTTGCGACCTGGGAACCACGCGCCAGCAGCACCGCGCCGTTGCGCGGGATCGCCAGGCCGCCGCCGCTGTGCGTCGATGTGACGACGCCGGTCAGGTCGGTGCCCGGCACGGCCGGCGGGAATGGCTGGAGCACGACCTCGTAGACGCCCGGGATCTTTGGCGTCGTCGCGCCCCAGGCGGGCGTGAAGAGCGAGGTGCCGTCGCCGCGCGGCGGCTGATTCAGTCCGGTCAGCGGCCGGCGCTGGCCGAGGCCCTGCCAGTAGCCGAAGAACGAGACGCGGGAGACGTTGAGCTTGCCGTCGGCCGCGATGCCGACGCTGGCCCGCGCGCGGTAGGGCGGGCTCATCAACACCTTGTCCTGCATGAACATCCCGGTGGGGTGGCCGTCGTTGAAGTTGAAGAGGTCGCCGTTGACGCCCGCGACCGTCGCCGTGCCGGAGATGTCCTTCTGCATGGAGGTGACACGCTCGGTGCCGAGGATCGCCCCGTTCGAGAGCAGCGGCTTCAGCTGGTAGAGGCCGCCCGGACGCGGCGCGGTGAGCACGTTCAGGACAACGGGCCCGTGCGCGGTGAACTGCACCGTGCGCTGGTAGCTCACGTTCGGCATTAGCACCTGCGCAGCAGCACGAGCCTGGCCCGAGAAGGCGGCGGCGAGAACTGCCAGCAGGGCTCCGATGAGGATTCGGCGGAGCACGACCCCGGTCCACGGTACCGAAGGCCCCGACAACCGTCCAACGGACTCCGGTGAAGCTTTCGTAAAGCCGCGCCCAACCCGCTTGCCGAGGTAGGTTCCAGGCGTGAGCGCGACAGTCGGCACGCGCACCGAGCTGCTCGAAGAGCTCGTCGCGCGCTATCCGCAAATCCCGCCCGAGGCGGTGCTGAAGGAGGATCTCCTCCGCACCGGGATGGCGTTCGACGACAACGCGCTGACCGACAACCTCGACGGCGGCGTCAAGCCGAAGTCGTACTTCATCTTTTCCTTCGACCAGAAGCCGCTCACCGAGCTCGGCGCCGCGGCCACGCAGCGCCCGCCGGAGGAGATCGCCTTGACGGGCGGCCCATGGGGACTGCGCCGCACGATCGTGTCGGTGCGGGTCAACCCGGACTCGCCCTACCGGGCGGCGCGTGCCGAGGACGGGCTGCGGCTCTCGCTCGACGGGCGCGAGCTGGCCGAGGTCTCCCTGCCGCCGATGCCCGAGTACTACCGCCACACGCTCGCCAACGGCAAGACGGTGATGGAGACCGCGCCGACGATCGAGTGGGGGTACCTGATCTACCTGACCGTGCTGCGGCTCTGCCAGTACTTCGGCGCCAAGGAGGAGTGCGGCTTCTGCGACATCAACCACAATTGGCGCCAGCACAAGCGGGCCGGTCGCCCGTACACGGGCGTCAAGCCGATCGAGGACGTGCTCGAGGCGCTTGCGCTGATCGACCGCTACGACGAGGGGACGAGCCACGCCTACACGCTCACCGGCGGCTCGGTCACTTCCACCGTCGAAGGCCTGGCGGAGGCCGACTTCTACGGCCGCTACGCGCAGGCGATCGAGGAGCGCTTCCCCGGCCGCTGGATCGGCAAGGTGGTGGCGCAGGCGCTCCCGAAGGCGGACGCGCAGCGCTTCAAGGACTACGGGATCTCGATCTATCACCCGAACTACGAGGTCTGGGACAAGGGGCTCTTCTCGCTGATCTCACCCGGCAAGCAGCGCTACGTCGGCCGCGAGGAGTGGCACCGGCGGATCCTGGACGCGGCCGACGTGTTCGGGCCGCGCAACGTGATCCCGAACTTCGTCGCGGGTGTGGAGATGGCTCGGCCGTTCGGCTTCGCCACGATCGACGAGGCGATCGCGTCCACCACCGAGGGTCTCGACTACTTCATGAGCCACGGCGTCGCGCCCCGCTTCACGACCTGGTGCCCGGAGCCGACGACGCCCCTCGGCCGCGACAACCCGGACGGCGCGCCGCTCGAGTACCACGTGCGACTGCTCGAGGCCTACCGCGACGCGTTGCACCGGCACGGGCTCGCCCCGCCGCCCGGCTACGGCGAGGCCGGCATCGGCAACGCGGTCTTCTCGGTCAGCTCGTTCATGGACGTGCTGTGAGCCGGATCAGCGTCGACGAGGCGCGCGCGCTCTGGAACGACGCCTCCGACGAGGAGTTACAACGCCTCGCCGGCGAGGTGCGGGCGCGCTACCACGACCCGAACCGCGCGACCTACATGGTGATGCGGATCGTCAACTACACGAACGTCTGCGTCGCCCAGTGCGACTACTGCGCCTTCTACGTGCTTCCGAACCAGTCCGGCGGCTACGTGCTCTCGCGCGACGAGGTGTTCGCGAAGATCGACGAACTGGTGGAGATCGGCGGCGATTTGGTCGCCTTCAACGGAGGCTTCAACCCCAAGCTGCCGCTCGACTTCTACTGCGACCTGTTCGCGTCGGTGCGGGCGCGCTACGGCGAGCGCGTCGAGTTCTACGCGCTCACGATCGCGGAGTTCGTCTTCCTCGCCGACCGCGCGAAGCTCTCTTACGCCGAGGCCGCCGAGCGGCTGCGCGAGGCCGGCGTGCACTGGATCACCGGCGGCGGCAGCGAGATCCTGACCGAGGACTTCCGCGCCCGGCACGCCAAGTGGAAGTACACGGTCGCCGACTACTTCGAGGCCCAGCGCGCAATCGTCGAGGCCGGCCTGCAGACGACGGCAACGATGGTGATCGGCTTCGACGAGACGCTCGACGAGCGGCTGGAGCACCTGCAGCGGACGCGCGACTTCCAGGACGAGACGGGCGGGCTGTTCTCGTTCCTTTGCTGGACGTACAAGCCGTACGGAACGGCCTTCGGCGGGCGCGAGATCTCGCCGCGCGAGTACTGGCGGCACATCGCGCTCTCACGGATCTTCCTCGACAACGTCAAACACATCCGAACGTCGGTGCTGACGCAGAACGAGGAGGCCTTCCGCGCGCTCGACTACGGCGCAGACGACTTCGACCTGCCGATCGAGGACGAGGTCACGCAGAAAGCCGGCGCGACGATCGAGCTCGACCTGGAGGGCCTGCTCGCGATCCCGCGGCAGCTCGGCTACGAGGTCGAGTACCGCCGTGCCGAGCGGCCCGCCGCGCTCACGTCGCCGTAGCGGCCGAGCCCTGCGCGCTCAGCGAAGAGCTTCCTCGAACCGCGGGTCGTCGCGGACGGCGGCGAAGTCGTCATCCGTGCGCGCTTGCTCGCGAAACCGTGGGAACAGCTCGACGGACCGCTTGAGGTGTCCGAACGTCTCGTCGCCGGTCTCGCCTGCGAGCGTTGCGAAGCAGGCGTAGTTGTAATGGAGACCCGCATGGTCGGGCACCTTCTCGAGGCCACGGCGGACCGCATCGAGCGCGTCGCCGTAGCGCTGCTCGCCGTAGGCGGCCATCGACTCGCTCTGGAACGGCCATGCCTCACCCCAGTCCATCCCCTGGTATGCCTCGCCGGGTGTCGCGCCGAGTGCGAGGACGGTTCCCTCCCCGGTCGCCTTCCGCATCAAGTTCGGCGGGACGAAGATGAGTGTCCCTGCGGGCGCGTCGACCGTCTCGCCGTCGACCTCGAAGGTCGCCTTGCCGTCGAGCACGATGTACAGCTCCTCCTGGCCCGGGCCTGACTCGTCGTGCTCGTTGATCAGCGTCCCGTCCTCGCCGGGCGTGTAGGCGTTGACTCCAAATGCGTGGATCCCGAGGTGCTCGCGCACCGGGATGCTTCTGCCGCGCCGCTCGATGTCGTCGAGGCGCGCGACCTGCATCTTCGGGTTGTCGTTCATTCGATCACCTCCGGGGAGCCGGGTTGCCGCGTATCGCCGATCGTAGCCGCTGCTACTTCAGCTCCACGGCAGGCCGCGCCAGGCCTCCGGCCGGCCGAGCCGCCAGTGGCCGAAGGGTGCGTACGCCTCGTGCGGGCTGGGTGTCTCGGTCTCGACGCCGGCTCCGCGAGAGCGCGCCGTCTCCGAGACCGGATAGACGATCGTGTCGCCCTCGCGGCGAGCGCCGGTCATGAAGATCACGCACGGCTCCTCGCCCGTGCCGACGAAGGTGTGGCGTGTGCCAGGCGGGCAGTGGACGAAGTCCCACGCCTGGAGCTCGCGCTCCTCGTCCGCGACCAGCAAAAGACACGTGCCCGCGAGCACGAGGAAGTCCTCCTGGCTCGACTCGGCGTGGTACATGCCGGTCGGCTTGCCCGGCTCGAGCACGGCAAGCGTGAAGCCGAGCTGCTCGAACATCTGCGGCTCGACCTCCGGCCGCTCGGCGAGGACGCGCCCGCTGCTCTCGAACACGCAGCGCCCGCCGAAAGCGTCATGGCGCAGCCAGGCCGCCTCGCCGACGTTGACCACGAACCAGCCGGGGCTGACAGGCGCGAGCCCCGAGCCGACCTCTTCCAGCCGTGCCTCCTGAACCATCCGTCGCTCCCTTCCTCGCTAGTCTCGGAGACATGCTGACGAATCGCTCCGCGCCGCCGGCGACCGTGACGCCGGTGCTGATCTACCCGGACGTGCGGGCCGCCGTCGACTGGCTGCAGTCGGCCTTCGGCTTCGAGGAGAAGGTGCGCATCGGGGACGCCCACCGCTCGCAGCTGGCGTTCGGCGCCGACGGTGCGGTCGTCGTCGCCGACGTGCGCCGGGACAAGGCCGCGCCGAGCGGCGGCGTCGTCACCCATGAGATCAAGCTTCGCGTCGACGACGTCGACGCGGCCCTCGCGCGCGCACGCGAGGCCGGCGCGAAAGTGCTCGAGGAGCCGGAGACGCACATGTACGGCGAGCGCTCCTGCGTCGTCGAGGATCCGTTCGGCCACCGCTGGGAGCTGACGCAGACGGTGCGCGACGTCGACCCCGCGGACTGGGGTGGCGAAGGGTCCTGGTGAGCAAGCTCGCCGGCAAGTGCCGCTGCGGCGCGGTTCGCTACGAGGTCGCGGACGAGTTCCGCTACGCGGCCAACTGCCACTGCTCGGAGTGCCGCGCCGCGACTGGTTCGGCCTTCAAGGCGTTCGCCGGGATCGAGCGAGACAAGCTCACCGTCACGGATGGCCACGACCAGCTCGCCGTCTTCGGCGAGGAAGACCTGAACGACACGCGCTGCGCGGCCTGCGGCTCGTTCCTCTACTCGGTCGTGCGCGAGGGCGGCTGGGTGCACGTGGCGATGGGCTCGCTCGCGGACGACCCGACGATCCGGCCGAGCGAGCACATCTACGTCGGCTCGAAGGCGCCGTGGTTCGAGATCACCGACGACCTGCCGCAGAACGAGGAGCTCTAAGCCGGCGTCTGCCGTGGCGGAAAGCGCAATCGTCGGTTACCACCAGGACGAGCGCGGCGACTGGATTGCCGAGCTCGCTTGCGGCCATCAGCAGCACGTCCGCCATCAACCGCCCTTCCACCAGCGACCGTGGATCCTCGACGCCGAGGGTCGGCGACAACGACTCGGGACGCCACTCTCTTGCCGACTCTGCGACCAGGGCGTGCCGGCGCCGTCGGCGACTCCCGAGCTGGGAGGCGAGGCGGCCTGTTTCGCGCGGATGCTTTGCCCCGACTGCGGCGCCGTCCTCGACGGCGGCCCGCATCGCCCCGGCTGCGCGTCGGACTAGGAGTCGCCGGTTGGGTCGCTGCCGCTGAAGTCGCAGACACATAGAGGGAAGGTCCGGGCGAGTGTTCTTGTCCCCAGAGCTAGACGGGCGCTTCTGCGCGCGAGACGAAGCGAAGCTCCGGCACCTCGTCGAGCTCGCCGACGTCCCGGGCCAGCTCGAGGAACGTCATCAGCCCGGCTCGCTCGCGCGGGCCGAAGCGGTAGCGCAGCTTCTCGAAGTAGCGGGCGAGGAAGCCGGCCGGGTACCCGTAGCGCTCGCTCGCCTCGTAGGCGAGCTGCTCGGGCTCGGCGCGCGCGGTCAGGACCGAGTCGACGAGCGCCTGCTCGAGCTCGGCGAGGCCGGCCGCGACCGGCTCGGGGCAGGCCCAGACGGCGAAGACCATCGGCAGGCCCGTGCGCTCGAGCCAGAGGCGGCCGAGGTCGTGATGCGGCGTCGGATCCTCGAAGGCGCTCTTGAGCGCCGCGTCGCCGATCAGGAGCGTCGCGTCGGCCTCCTCGCCGAGCGGGACGTGCGAGGCCTCGGGCAGCAGCACCTTCGTCAGCACGACCGAGGTCGCGCTCTCGGGCGTGACGGCGACCGTGCGCACCTGCTCGAGCGGCCTGCGCGCGACGAGCTGGATCGAGTCGACCGCGCCCTCGGACGAGACGCACAGCCGCGGCAAGAGGCGCAGCCGGTCGGCGTTCCGCGCGTATTCGATCGAGGAGATCGGCGCCAGGTCGAGCTCGCCGGCGAGCAGGCGCGCGTTCAGCTCGGTCGGCACGCCCTGAACCTGCTCGACCTCAGCCTCGAGCCGGTGGAAGACCGGCGCCATGTTCACGTACGAGATGCGCCCGAGGCGAATCACGCTCACGACTCCCGGTCGACGACGGCGTCGGTGAGAGCCTCGAGCTCGTCACGGCAGGGATGACCGTCGAGGCAGGCACGGGCGCGGCGCGCATAGTCGAGGGCTACCTCGCGCGACAACTCCAGGGCGCCGGTCTCGGCCACGCGGACGAGCGCGCCGTCGAGCGGCCCGCCGGCGAGCGCCTGCCGCACGCTCGCGTCCTCGCGCGCCGCCAGGATCAGCGGCAGCGTGGGCGTCCCTTCCCGCAGGTCGGTTCCGGCGATCTTGCCGGTCTCGATCGTCTCACCCGAGCAGTCGAGGATGTCGTCGGCGATCTGGAAGGCGATCCCGAGCGCGAGGCCGAAGCGGCCGAGGCCTTTGTCGCCGCCGCTGCCGAGCAGGCATGCCGCTTCGAACAGCTTTCCGGTCTTGAGCGCGCAGCGGGCGAGGTAGTCGTCCACGCTCGTGTCCGGGTCGTGGGTCTGCGCGCGCTGCAGCGCCTCGCCGCGGGCGAGGGCGAGAGTCGCGCCGGCCAGGCACTGAACTGCAGCGCGGTCGCCGGTCTCGGCGAGCTCCGCAAAGGCCCGCGCGAACAGGTAGTCGCCGGCAGCGCGCGCAGCGCCCGGGCCGTGGCTGGCCCAGGCGGCCTCGCGGCCGCGCCGGTAGTGGGCCTGGTCGATCAGGTCGTCGTGGACGAGCGTCGCCATGTGCACGAGCTCGACCGCCGCACCGGCCGCGAGCGGCGCCTCGCCCGGGCGGGAGGCGAGGAAGACCAGCAGCGGACGCAGACGCTTGCCCCCCGCCGAGAGCGCCTCGCGACCGACCTCGGAGGCGAGCCCGGGATGCGAGTCGACCGCCGCTGCCAGCCGCACCTCGAGGTCGTCGAGGTACGTGTCGAGCCCCGGGGTCTCGCGGATCGTCGCCAGGCTCATCTCGCCATCCCGATGTGGAGCGCCACGATCCCGCCGGCGAAGGTGCGCCAGCGAACGTCCTCGAAGCCGGCTCCGCGCAGGAGGCCGGCGAGCTCGTCGGGGCCGGGAAAACGGCGCACGCTAGCGGGAAGGTACGTGTACGCAGCGCCTCCGGGAAGCACTTTCCCGAGCAACGGCACGAAGCCGTCGAACCAGAGCCGGTAGAACGGGGCGAGCAGGCCGCTCGGCTTCGTGATCTCGAGGATCGCCACGCGGCCGCCCGGGCGCAGCACACGCCGTAGCTCGGCGAGGCCGCGCTCGAGGTCGTCGAGGTTGCGCACCCCGAAGCCGACCGTCGCGGCGTCGAAGCTCGCGTCCTCGAAGGGCAGCTGTTGCGCGTCGCCCTGGATCCACTCGACCTTGCTCGACTTGCGGCGCGCCCGCTCGAGCATCCGCCCCGAGAAGTCGAGCCCCGTCACGGTCGCTCCCGCGTGCGACGCCGCGACCGCGAGGTCGCCGGTGCCGCAACAGGCGTCGAGCACCTTGTCGCCTGGCCGCACCACCGCGGCGACGGTCGCGCGCCGCCAGCGCTGGTCGAGACCCAGCGTCATCGTCCGGTTCATCGCGTCGTAGACCGGCGAGATGCGGTCGAACATCGAGCGCACCGCCTCGGGCGCGAGCCTGCCGGACTCCACCGTCACCTCAGCCCTGCCCCCAGCGGCGAGTCAGCTCGTGCTCGAGACCGAGCTGGTCGAGGCAGCGCGCAACGATGAAGTCGACCAGGTCGTCGACCGAGGAGGCGCCGTGGTAGAAGCCCGGCGCGAGGAAGAGCACAGTCGCGCCGGCCTGGCGGACGCGGAGCATGTTCTCGAGGTGAATCGTCGAGAGCGGCGTCTCGCGCGGGCAGAGGATCAGCTTCCGTTCCTCCTTCAGCGCCACGCTCGCCGCCCGCTGGATCAGGTTCGACATCGCGCCAGAGGCAATCGTGCCGAGCGTTCCCATCGAGCACGGGCAGATCACGTACCCGTCGACCTTCGCCGAGCCGCTCGCGTAGGGGGCGTGCCAGTCGCGCTCGTCGTGCAGCGTGACCGCGTCGCGAACCGGCTCGGTCAGGCGCGCGAGCGTCTCGTCGGGCGAGAGTCGTGCGTCGTTGTAGAGCTCCGTCGCGAGTACCTCGATCCCGGCGCGCGAGGCGCAGAGCCCGATCTCACAGCCCGCCGCCGCCAGCGACTCGAGCAGGCGCGCCGCGTACGGCGCTCCGGAGGCGCCGGTGATGCCGAGGAAGACGCGCATGGCGTCAACCCTACTTCTGGCCCTTGGAGGCCTCTAGGAAGGTGGCGAGCTTGTGCAGGTTGTCCTCGCCGAGCGCGGCGAAGGGCGGCATCGGCGAGCCGGGGTTGACGCAGCTCGGGCATTTGAGGTGGTTGATCTGGAACTGGACGCCCTTGCCCTTCGCGCCCTCGGCGCTCAGGTCCGGCGCCCCGAGGTTCGAGGAGCCGACGCCGAGGTAGGTGTGGCAGTTCGTGCAGCCCGACTCGGCGAACAGATTCGCGCCGGCCAGCGCCTCCTGGTTGTTCTGGAAGCCCTGCTTCTTGGCCCAGCTCGGGATCGCCGCCTTCACCTCGCTCGCGATCGCCTCGTGAGCGGTCGCGCCCTTGTAGGTGAGGACGCCCATCGAGAGGATCGTCAGCGCCGCGGCCACCATCGCGACCGGGCGGCGCGAGAGCCGCCGCTCGGCACGCAGGTCGATGAACGGCAGCGCGAGCAGCAGGACGAGGCAGAGTGTCGGGACCCCGATCGTGGCGAGGATCACCGTCTCCGGCCACTTGAAGATCCGCAGCAGGTAGAAGAGGAAGTAGAAGTACCAGTCGGGGCGCGGGACGAAGGAGATCGTCCCGGGGTCGGCCTTCGGCCCGATCAGCGGCCCGAGGATGTCGGTTTCCTTCCAGACGACCGCGAGCCCGGCGATCACGCAGACCACGACCAGGCTCATGACCGTGTCGTGGAACATGGCGAAGGGGTAGAACGCCTTGCCGCGGGACTTGACGTCGTCCTTGTAGCGCTTGAACTCGGCGCGGCGGTCGTCGAGCGAGCTCATTCGGTCGGCCTCCTGCGGACGCCCGCGGCACGCGGGCCGGGCTGGACGAGGCCGGAGCGCGCCGGCGGCTCTTCTTCTGGCTCGCGTCCGGCGGCCTCTTTCGACCAGGGCGGCGAGGTCACGCCCAGGCGCACGATCAGGTACAGATGGAAGCCGATCAGCCCGAGCAGCGCGCCGGGGACGAGCAGCATGTGAATCGAGTAGAAGCGGGCGAGCGTGTCAGGGCCGATCTCGGCACCACCTCGCAGGATCGTCGCCAGGTACGGCCCGACAAAGGGCGCGGTGCCGTTGATGTTCACGGCCACGACGGTCGCCCAGTACGCGGTCTGGTCGAACGGCAGCAGGTAGCCGGTCAGGCCCTCGAAGAGGCCGGTCGCGAGTATCAGCACGCCGACGATCCAGTTCAGCTCGCGCGGGTACTTGTACGCGCCGAACAGGAAGACCCGGCCCATGTGCATGAACATCAGGATGATGAAGACGCTGGCTCCCCAGCGGTGCATCCCGCGCACGAGCCAGCCGCCCCAGAGGTCGTGTGTGATGTGCTCGACGGAGGAGTGGGCCTCGGACGGCGACGGCTTGTAGTACATCGCGAGGATCACGCCGGTGACGAGCTGGACGAGGAAGGCGGTCAGCGTCGCCGAGCCGAGCGTGTGCCACCAGCTCGAGTCTCCTGGGACCTTGCGGAAGAGGAAGTAGCGGATCCCGCCGACGAGGCCCGAGCGCTCCTCGAGCCAATCGAGCGGGTACGTCGCCGCGCCGACGAGCTTGTCGCGCCGCTCTGTTTTCTTGGCCGCCATCAGTGCGGCGGCTGCAAGGGATAGAGCCAGGACTCCGGGCCGTCGGCGTGCTGGCCCGGGCCGTGGAGCTCGACCTTCTCGATCTTGGCGGTCTTCCCGGAGCCCTCGACCTTCACCACGCTGTAGAGGTCGCCGAGGATCAGACGGCCGTTGACGATGTCGAACTCGTAGCGGTCGAGGCCGCGCACCGGCGGGCCGGCGATGCGGTTGCCCTCCTGGTCGTACGAGCCGCCGTGGCAGGGGCAGATGAAGCCGGCCGCGGGGAGAACGGGCGTCATCAGCACGTCGCCGTTGGCTGTCTTGATGGTCTTCTCTTCCTTCTGGAAGACCGGGCCGCCGGGCTGCACGGGGCAACCGACGTGCGCGCAGCGGTTCGAGATGATCGTGAAGCTCGGGACGCCGTTCAGCAGCCCGTTGTTGCGCACGAACGCGGTGCGACGGCTGATGTCGGCGTGGGTCGGGTCACGGGCGAAGGTGACGATCTTCCACTTGTTCTCCTCGAAGTCCGAGATCGGGCCGAGGTCGACCTTGTGTGCCTTCTGCTTGAGGAACCCGGGCAGAAGCGCGAAGCCCGCGGCGGGCAGCGTCACGACCGCCCCGATCACGGCGCCGAGGCCGAGCGTTGCGCCCTCGAGGAAGCGGCTGCGCGGGAAGCGCTCCCCTGACTCCGGCTCAGCCGCAGCCGGCGCGCTCGGAACCGGCTCGTCGGGCGCCGTCCCTCCAGCGGGTTGTCGTCCCCCGGTCACCTCGCGCGCCCAGAGGAAGCCAAAGACAAGCGCGAGCACCGCGCCCACTGCGGCGACCAACCAGCTGACCACGAGGCCGACGAGGAGGCAGACGATGCCGACGGCGAAGCCGACCGGCCAAAGGCTCGGCTGCGGCAGCTGTGGTCGATCGTCGCCCGGGCGCTCTTCCAAGTTCTCCCTTTAGTTCGAAGCCGCTGGATTCAATCGTTGCAGGTTGCCCGCGTCAACGACGTAACAGTTGGCGCAACGCGCCCTCGCGTCGCCCGTCCGCGCCGGCGGGCGCGCCGAGCCCGTACTCGTCCCAGCGCTCGTCCACGCGGCGACGGATCTCGTCGCTCATCTCGATCTCCGGCGGCCACGGCCGCGCGCCCTCCTCGGGGCCCTTGTGCGTCGCGTCGATCCCGAGCTTGCCGCCGTAGAACTGCAGCGTAGGCGCGTGGTCGAGATGGTCGAGCGGTCCTTCGCTGATCAGCACGTCGCGCTTCGGGTCGACGTTGGCGCCGACGCGGAAGAAGACCTCCTCGTAGTCGTGCACGTCCACCCACTCGTCCACCACCACGACCGACTTGGTCAGGCTCAGCATCCCGAGCCCCCAGATCGCGTGCATCACCTTCTGCGCGTGACCGGGGAAGGCCTTGCGGATCGAGACGATGCAGCAGTTGTGGAACGCGCCCGCGACCGGCAGGTCGTAGTCGACGATCTCGGGGACGCTCATCCTGATCGCCGGCAGGAAGATCCGCTCGGTCGCCTTGCCCAGCCACGCGTCCTCCTGCGGCGGCTTGCCGACGACGATCGACGGGTAGATCGCATCGCGTCGCATCGTCATCGCCGTGACGTGGAAGACCGGGAACGGCTCGGCCGGCGTGTAGTAGCCGGTGTGGTCGCCGAAAGGGCCTTCCTCGGTCAGCTCGTCCTTGGCGAGATAGCCCTCGAGCACGATCTCCGCGTTCGCCGGCACCTCGAGGTCGACGGTCTTCGCGCGGACGAGCTCGACCGCCTCGCCACGCAGGAAGCCGGCGAGCATCAGCTCGTCGACGTGCTTGGGGAGCGGAGCGCTCGCGCTGTAGGCGGTGATGGGGTCGAGGCCGAGCGCGACGGCCACCTCGAGCTTGCCGTCGGCGAGCAGGTAGTCGGCGCGGCCGTCCTTGTGGATCTGCCAGTGCATGGCGGTCGTCCGCTCGTCGAGCACCTGCAGGCGGTACATGCCGACGTTGCGAGTGCCCGTGCGCGGGTCCTTGGTGATGACGGCCGGCAGCGTGATGAACGGGCCGGCGTCACCGGGCCAGCACGTCTGCACCGGCAAGCGGCCGAGGTCGACCTCGTCGCCGGTCAGGACGATCTCCTGCACCGGACCGCTGCGGACGCTCTTCGGCTGCGAGTCGGCGATCGACTTCAGCTTCTTCAGCCCACGAACCTTCTCGGCGAGGCCCTGCGGCGGCTGCATCTCGAGCACGTCGCCGACCCGCCGGCCGACGTCGTCGAGCGAGTCGGCGCCGAACGCGAGGCACATTCGCCGCTCGGTGCCGAACTGGTTGATCAGCAGCGGGTGGCTCGACTTGGGGTTCTCGAACAGGAGGGCCGGCCCACCGGCCTTGACCACCCGGTCGACGATCTCGGTCACCTCGAGGTGCGGGTCGACCTCGGCGGAGACGCGCACGAGCTCGCCCTCGCGCTCGAGGAGGGCGAGCCAGTCACGGAGATCGCGGGTCATTGCGGTGAGTCTAGGCCTGAGAGGGCGTGCTGGACCGCCGTCTCCAGCGAGAGCGCGCGGCCACGCTTGCGCCCGCGATCGAAGTCCGCACCGCGCACCGGCTCGACGTACGGTGCGTACTCGCGGAGCGCCTCGCCGGTCGTCGGCCTCGGCTCGCGTTCGCCGGCTGCCTCGACCGCGCCCCAGAGCGTTCCCGCGCGGATTGCGTCGCAGTCGACAGAAGCAATCGCCGCGCAGGCCGCGAGCGCGATCGGGATGTTCACGAGATCGGGCACCAAGGCGAGGGCCGCGAGCCCTTCGCGTGCCTCGGCCTTCGCCGAGTCCGCGTCTCCAGCGGCGATCAGCCACTCCGCCGTAGCCAAGAGCGTGATGCCTCGCCACCAGATGAACCCGATCTCCGCCGCGACCGAAGCGGCCTCATGCGCGAGACGGACGCCCCGCTCACGGTCACCCCGAGCGAGCGCGACCATCGCGAGGTTGTTGAGCGCCATCGCCTCGTCGCGTCGATTGCCGCGCAACCGCGCGCGCTCCAGCACTTCCGTCGCGAGCTGGACTGCCCGCTCGAGGTCTCCGACGTACCGCGCGGCGATGGCGATCCTGAGCAAAAGATGATCCGCCTCATCGTCGTCTCCGAGCGACTCGAACAGCTCCCTCGCGCGTTCGTACTGCGGTTCGGCAAGCGACGAGTCGCCCGTCATATCGAATGTCGAGCCGCGAATGCGCAGCGCGTGCGCTCGAGCGCGGCGGTCGAGGTCGTCGCCGGCAACGGCAAGGAGGGCGTCCACCCGCTCTCGCCCGCCGAGTGGGTCGTTGGTTGCCCAGTACAACTCGAGCGTCAACATGAGCCTGATTCCTGCCTCGACTTCGCCGTTCTCCGTTGCCCAGTCGAGAGCGGCGTCGACATTCGGTCGCTCCTCGCGCGCGAGGTCCACACGTGCTCCTCCCGGCGTCTCGGGCAGGAGATTCCCCTCGAACGTCTCCGTGAGCAACGCGAGTAGCCTGCGCAGGAGCCCGTCGCGGCGTTCCGGCCGGAGCTGTTCGGCGGCGAACTCGCGGACGGTCTCGAGCATGCCGAAGCGGGCTGACTCCCAGCGCCGCACGAGGCTCTTGTCGGAGAGCGACTGCTGCAATTCGACCTCGGCCTCGCAGACGCGTTCGGCCGCCTCGACTGTCCACCCACCGCGGAAGACCGACAGCGCCGCGAGCAGGCGCTGCTCCTCCGGCGTCAGCAGCTCGTACGACCACTCGATCGTCGCCCGCAGGGTGCGCTGCCGCGCCTCTGCGTCGCGGCCGCCGCGGAGGAGGTCGAGGCGGCTCCCGAGCCGCTCGAGGAGCTGCTCCGTCGTCAGCAGCGCCGTCCGCGCCGCCGCGAGCTCGACCGCGAGCGGGAGGTCGTCGAGCCTGGCGCAGAGCGCGTCCACGTGCTCGTCCGGCTCGAAGTCCGGCTGCACCGCGCGCGCCCTCACATTGAAGAGCTCGCGCGATTCCGCGCGCTCCAAGACCGGCACCGGGTACACCTGCTCGCCCTGCACGCGCAGGCGTTCCCGACTGGTCACGAGCACGTCGGCGCGCGGGCACTCGGAGAGCAGGCGGCCGACCTCGGGGGCGGCGTCGACCACGTGCTCGAAGTTGTCGAGGAGGAGCAACAGCCGACGGTCGCCGACGAGCTGGTCGAGCGGGCCGCCGCCACCGAGCTCCCGGGCCGCGGCGGGCATCACCTCGTCTGCGTCCGACACTGACGCGAGCGGCACCCACCATGCACCGTCGGGATACCCGTCCGCCGCGAAGCCGGCGGCCTGAAGCGCAAGCCTCGTCTTCCCCGAGCCGCCCGGCCCGGTGAGCGTGAGCAGGCGGATCCCGTCCGAGGCGAGCAACTCGGCCACCTGGGTCAGCTCCTCGTCCCGACCGAGAAACGGCGTCGCCGGGACGGGCAGGTTCGTTCGGTAGAGCGTCTTCAGCGGAGGGAAGTCGCCGTCCCCAACCTGGTAGATCCGCTCGGGCGCGCTCAGGTCCTTGAGCCGGTGCTCGCCCAGGTCGCGCAGGCCGTCGCCGCGCAGCAGCGCGGCCGTCGCGGCGGAGACGAGCACCTGACCACCGTGTCCGGCGGCCGCGATCCGGGCGGCCCGGTGGACGTCCTCACCGACGTAGCCCTCACGCGTCAGCAGCGGCGTCCCGGTGTGGATGCCCATCCGGACCAGGATCTCGAGGCGCTCCTGCGCGTCGCGTGCCGCCGCAAGCGTGCCCAGCGCCGTCGGAAAGGCGACAAAAAACGCGTCGCCCTGCGTGTCGACCTCCACGCCGTCCTGCCGCGCGCACGCCTCGCGCACCACGCGCCGGTGCGCGTCGAGCGCCGCGGCGTACCGCTCCGCGCCGAGCTCCTGCAGCAGGCGCGTCGAGCCCTCGATGTCGGTGAAGAGGAAGGTGACGGTGCCGCGCGGTAGCTCGCGCACGCGCGTGATGATTGCCTAGTGGCGACGGTGCCGGAGCCAGTGCAACAGCTCACCCAGCACGATCACGCTCAGGAA
>Ga0307289_10000394_pt1 | contig 18926 bp, 16 predicted proteins | sample ER_DNA_143_FD_194483 | JGI IMG/M metagenome (GOLD analysis project Ga0307289, IMG submission 194483) | Bulk soil microbial communities from the East River watershed near Crested Butte, Colorado, United States - ER_DNA_143 | ecosystem: Environmental > Terrestrial > Soil > Floodplain | place...
TCCTCCGGCAAGTGGTCAGAAACGACATGAAATCGGCCGGATATGGTGTCGGTTGCGCCCGCTTTTCCTCGCGGGCCGAATCTGAGGAGGACTGTTGCCTGTCCTGCACGTGTCCGTCACCTCACCCTTCCCGCCTCCAGAAGCTCTGCAGCGATTGACCGATTTCGGCCCTGAGCGGGCCGAAAGCTGGCCCAATGTTGACGTCAACAATCTGACCGTGCATGACCGAGGAGAGGGCTGGGCAGAAGTCACCGAGGGCAACAAGATCGCCTGGGAACGGGAGCGTTACACCTGGGATACTGCGGCCCGCACCGTCTCCGCGGTCACCCTGAACTCCAACGTCTGGGCACGTGGCAGTGGCTGGAACTACACGATCATGCCCGATGGCACCGGCAGCCGGGTCGAGGTCACGGCAGTGCGGAAGGGCTACGGCATCAAGGGAAAGCTGATCGGTGGCCTGCTGTCGCTGTTCGGCAAGCGCTTGATCAGTTCCAGTACTACGGCTGCCCTCGCCGCTCGATGAAACGATCAGCGATCTAAGCGCCCGTTCGTTGCGGGGCCCAGATCAAGATGATCATGAACCGTCGCTCGCCGACAACGTCCGCTGAGGCATAGGGTCAACCCATAGGCGACCGAGGTTGCCGGGGCCAGGGCGTCCGGATGATGGGGGAAGCGAACTCAGCTGATCAGTACCGTCCGAAGAGCACGTGGAAATTCCACCTCAACGAGAGGAGCAAGATCATGGCAGCGAAGTTCGAGCTGTACAGGAGCTCTAATGGCGAGTACCGGTGGAGGCTCCGGGCGACTAACGGGCAGGTCATTGCGACGGGTGGCGAAGGCTACTCCTCCAAGGCTGCCGCGCAGAGTGGGATTGAATCGGTGAAGCGCGTGGCCGAATCTGCCCCGATCGAGGAGGCTTAGGCGTCACCTGTCATAAAGGCTGCTCGCCGCCACCTGCGGTGATCAAAAACAATGCGCTGATTCTCTCGACGGCACGTCGCCGTTAGCTCTCCGCACCGGGCGCCGTCTGAGCAGCCCACAGGTCGGGCCGGAAGCCTTCATAGCGGATTCGCGCCGCTCGCACTCCGCGGTCGAGCAGCGTGGACGTGATCAGTCGCATGAACGGCTGCGGCCCGCAGGTGGAGACCTGGATGTCTTTAGGAGCGGGATGTCGGACAGGTCGCGGTTGAGGACACTGTGTACTGGCGTGGTTGCCGAGCTCCATCCGACAGGTCAACAAACACCGAGACGTACTGGCCCGGTGCGATGGCCGGCAGCGGACCACCATCGACCGGTTCCAGAACGAGGGAAATAACGTCGTCCGCCTCCTCGATACGGCGTACGACGCGGTAGGGGCGGGTCGGTTGGGCAGGATCGACGTTCGACTGCTGGTACAGCCGCGCCTCCTCCGCGACCAGCTGGAGAGCGAACCACTACGCTGAGCGCCTCCGGTGACAACAGGCATGAGTTGGAAGCATCGGTGAGGCTGGACACGGTTCTTCCTTCGCGGTTCTGGACGCCGACCGGCAACCGCCATGGCCACGCTTGACGGATGAAAGGGTCCCCGAGTGTTCACAAACGTTATCGATCAAGTGCGAGGCTCGGAAAGGGTCTTTGGTCCGTGCACGCCGGGCGAATAGCTCACGTTTTTGCAAAGAAGCAACCATAAGAAAGGCTTACGATGGCGAAGTTGATCTACGCGGCGATCAGTTCACTCGATGGCTATGTAGCCGATTCTGACGGCAATTTCGACTGGAGTATGCCGGACGAAGAGGTGCACAGATTCGTCAATGGCTTGGAACGAGATATTGGAATCTACCTCTACGGGCGTCGGATGTATGAGGTCATGCGCTACTGGGAGACAGCGCCGACCGGTAATGGCGAGCCCTCAGCGGAGCAAGAGTTCGCCAAGACGTGGCAGGCAGCAGACAAGATCATTTACTCCAGGACCCTGGATAGAGTGGCCACCGCCAGGACCAGGCTGGAGCATGCTTTCGACGTGCAGGCGATTCAGCAGCTGAAAGCCACCGCGACTCGGGACATCGCCGTGAGCGGTCCCACACTTGCCGCTCAGGCACTGAGCAACGGGTTGGTCGATGAATGTCACCTGTTCCTCTCCCCCATCGTGGTGGGAGGCGGCACGGCAGCGCTGCCGGACAATGTCCGGCTACAGCTTGAGCTGCTGGATGAGCGCCGATTCGGCAACGGCGTGGTCTATCTCCGCTACCACGTCAACGGGTGATCGCTCAGTCCGAAAGTCCGCATTGGTCGGAAATTCGACTGCTTGTGCCCTGATCTGGACTCCAAAAGTCCGCATTGGTCGGAAATTTGAAGTACCCGCCGGTGATCGGGTTCACCCAAAGAGCACAGTCCGACGTTCCGGGCTGCGCACTGTGCGGCCGATCACGACCGCCACCATGATCACAATGCCGAGCACCGCGGCATTGCGTACCGAATTGGACTGCGTAGCCAGCGCCACCGCGAGCAGCGCCCAACAGGCGGTCAGCAGAAAGCCGAGAACAGCAACCAGCCTGCCCACTACGAAGAGCGACATGATCAGAGCGCTAACCACGAGCACTACGCCAATCTCATTCACCCAGCGTGCCGAGGCGGGCATACCCCAGGAGCGGAAGGTCGTAGCAAATCCAGCCGCCGCCGCCAAGGTCGCCCACCCGAGATAGATCATCACCGGCAACCGAAGGAAGACTTCCTCCGCCGTGCTGGCTGCCGGCCCGACCCGCAGGAACCCTCGGGCTGCGGCGACGAGGTAGCCGACCAAGATCAAAATCAGTACCTGGGCGAGCCAGAGCGTACGGGTTCCGAAGATCGGCACCCAGAGCGTGCTCGCGGTGAATGCGCCAAATAACCACCAACCCGTCAGCCGGTGCACTGTGCGCACCTGCTGGCTCGGCAACAGCTGATAGATCGCGAGCGCAATGCAGGCCGCATAGATCAGTCCCCAGACCACGAATGCATAGTCGGCCGGGGTAACAGGACTCGCGTTGGCATCGGAGATCGCGCCTGTGTTGGAGGCCGGTCCGAGCGCCCACCTGGTCAGCGGAGCCGAGACGGCCTGGGTTACCGCCGTCAGCGCAACAAGGATGGCGCGTATCCGATCACTGGTGTGGGCCATGGCCACATTGTGCCCGCCGGCTACGGCTCATGGGCTAAATGCATCGATAAGCAACGTGAGAATCCCACGCAGCGTGGGAAATTCACGGTCGGTTACCAGAGCGCGGCAATCAGAGCGATGAGTGGTGGCACGCCTTGAGCTAGCGACCCACCAAGACCCGTCCCTCGCGGCCGACTCATTGCCAGCCGATCGGAGGCGAACAGCGCGATCCCGGCCAGGAACGCGAAAAGGCAGAGATAGATGACCAGTGCCCGGCCGACAGCCTCATTGCCGTTCATCCAGACGATGACGCCGCCGACAAGACCGCACCCAATGAACAAGTTGTAGAAGCCGACGTTGAACGCCCACAGACGGACCGCCGGAACGTCGGCTGTTGGAACAGCGAAGACGCCCTCATGCACCCCGGGCCGCTGGAACACGAGCGTTTCCCAGGCGAAAGCAAGGAGATGCACCACCGCCGTCACCAGCGCGAAGATCCACACCACAACCGTCATGAGACTGGCCCCAAGCCGGCAGCATCGAAGCCGGCCACAACCAAATTGTGGCGACTATGCGTCATACGAGCGACGTTAGGTTTCACCACGGATCGGGTCGATCCCAGAATTCTGGGAATGCTTTCTCGAGGAGCCAGACGTTAGGCTTCCCGCATCAAACCGGCGATCCGTTCTGGGGCCACGCAGGAGATCAGACAGCGCTCCTTCGCGTCTGGAATCAGCTCGGCAGTCCATCTGACGAACCCACCATCGCCGATTTCGAGTTCGTTCGTTTCAGTCTTCGCCATGATCTTGAAGGCCGCGTTGTGGTAATAGCCAATTCCTTGGGTACGCTCCGGGTACTCAGTCAACGGCGCCTCAGGCAACTCCGATTGGATCGCATCGACCAGCCGCTCGCCGATCGACTGATTGTCGATCAGGGTGTAGGCGAAGCGACCCCAGCTAGCGCCGAGCAGGTCATCCAGGACCTGCTGCCAGAAGCTCAGATGCATGATCAACAATTGTGCTTCCGTCCGGGCCGTACCAGAATCTCGAGCGCTCGACACCAACGCAAAGATCACGAAATGGGCGAAGGCATTGGAATCGGCGAACCGCTGAGCCCGTAGCACCCGATGGCAGCTAGCCAAATGCACCTGATCAACACCCGACCGCCGACGGAGTGCTGCCTCGAGTGCCAGCACGTTGCACGGATCGCTAACCACCTCACTCGAGCGCGTCGTGCTGACAATCCGGTTCTGGTCCACGGCGCCCACTGAAGTGCAGGTGCCCAAGGGGGTAACCGGAGACAGTGCTAAACCAACGAACGGGGTGGTCCGCAGTTGCTGCCACAACCGATTTTCGACCTCGGACAGCCAACCCGGATCGATTGAGGCGGGCCGAACGAACCGGTCCGACTTCCAACGACGTAGCGCGTCCGCTGGACGGGTCCGGCGCGCCCGAGTCTGCGCGAGGCTAAGCAGCAGGCTTTGCAGATCGGTTGGCGACAGCTCGCTCTCCAGGACCTCACGGGCACCTTCAGGCAATTGTGACCAGACCCGCTCGATGACCGCAGAGGTCTGACGAGTCGCCATAGCTGCGACCCTAGTTCCATCTCTCCCCAGTCGATCCCAGAATTCTGGGAATGCCTCACTGTGCGAAGAGGTGAAACAATTCGAGTGTGTGGGAAGAGCGGGCCTACCGCGCCTGCCGAGACATCGCAGCGCTCGCCGCCTCTGGGCTCGGCGTCAGCGAGCTGCACACCGAAGCCATCCGCATGATCGAAGACAAGATCGGCACCGACCTCACCTGCTGGGCGACCATCGATCCGGAAACGCTGGTGATCAGTACCATGACGGGCGGCGAAGCAAAGATTCCCAGCGAGTATGAGCCGCGGCTCGCCGAAGCCGAGTACTCAGGTAAGGAGCCGCATACCTTCGCGACTTTGGCGCAGCGTAGGCAACTGATAGCGCGGCTGTCCGATCTGCCAGACCGTGACCGGAATCGAAGTGCGAGGTTCAACAACGTCTGGCGGCCGTTGGGGCTGGCAGAAGAGCTTCGCGTGATGTTCCTGGCCGACGGTGCGTGCTGGGGCGCCGCGGGCCTGGTCCGGGCAGGACGCGACTTCACGGAACGGGAGACCGACTTCCTGGCGGCGGTGGCGCCAGTCATTGCTGGCGCCACTCGGCTAGCGGTGCGCTCCGAGGCACGCGGTTCGAGGCCCTTTGGCCATCCGGCCATCGTTGTCATCGGTCCGCGCGGCGAGCTGCGCGCGATAACTCAGGCCGGTCAGGAATGGCGAGACCGGCTTGATCAGATCGCATCTGGCCGATTCCTGATCATGATGCAGGTCATGGCCCTCGGCGCTCGTGAGTCAACCTCGGGCGGCTTCACCGCCCGACTCCGCGACGTACACGGGCAATGGGCAGTTCTTGAGGCTAGTCGATTGATCGGTGCAGATGAAGATCAAATTGCGGTCACCATCGAACCGGCAACCGGTGATCATTTGCTGGGCCTGCTGCTGGCGGCGTACGGCCTGACAGCGCGGGAACGCGAAATCTGCCGCGAAGTGATCGCGGGACACTCGACAGCCGACATCGCCGCACGTCTCTTCATCTCCGCAAACACGGTGCAAGATCACCTGAAGTCGATATTCGCCAAGGTGGGCGTACGCAGCCGCGGCGAGCTCGTCGCCCGGCTCCGCCCGAACGGCTCAGTGCGGGCGCACGCGACTTAACAGCGCAGCTGGCCCTCGACTGCCGAACCCAGCTTGGGATCACTTTGGTACTGGGCGGAGCAACTCAGCCCTCGATGTGGCGGGACAACAACGTCAGATCGGCTGGACTGAGGCGATCACTCGCGTTCAAGTGGTGCCAGAACGGATACTGCAGTGGTTGGGCGCTGACCTTGTCCAGCCGCTCGATGTCGCTCGCTGAGAGTTTCAGGTCCGCCGCAGCCAGGTTGTCGGCCAACTGCTCCTCGGTCCGGGCGCCCACGATCACAGACGTCACAGCGGGCTTGGCCATGGTGTAGGCGAGCGCTACCTGAGCTGGGGAGGCGTCAAGTTCCTCACTGATTGTCACGAGCTCCTCGATGGTGTCGTAAAGCTTGTCCTCGTCGTATACGGGAGGCTCGTTCCATTCAGTCAGATGGCGACTGCCAGCCGGCGGCTCAACGCCGCGGCGATACTTCCCAGATAGCAGCCCACCCGCGATCGGGCTCCACACCAGAATCCCGATGCCCTGATCAACCGCCGCCGGCACAATCTCGTTCTCGATGTCACGGGTCTGCAGCGAGTAGTAGAGCTGGTTGCTGACAAACGGTGTCAGGCCCTTCCGATCGGCGATCCACAACGCCTTCATCAGATGCCAGGCGGCATAGTTCGAGCAGCCAACGTAGCGCACCTTGCCCCACCGTACGAGGTCATCAAGCGCCTGCAGCGTCTCCTCGAGCGGAGTATGCCCATCCCATTCGTGCACTTGGTACAGATCGATGTAGTCGGTGCCGAGCCGCCGCAGGCTCGCCTCGGCGCTCCGAATGATGTGATGCCGCGATGCCCCCGCATCGTTGGGCCCGTCGCCCATTGGCAGCCGTGCCTTAGTTGCGATGAGCACATCATCCCGATCGGAGCCGAGCGCCCTGCCCAGAATCTCTTCGGATAGGCCGCTGGAGTACACGTCAGCCGTATCGAACAGGTTGACCCCGGCGTCGCGCGCCAGGTCTATCTGCTTCCGCGCGCCCTCGACGTCGATTTGACCCACAGGTGTCGCCCAGCCAGTCCCGCCAAAACCCATGGTGCCGAGGGTGATGGTTGATACGCGGAGGCCGCTTCGGCCAAGTTGTCGATACTCCATGCCGCGGAGTCTAGGGCCAGAGGCCGCTCAGGTCGTTGCCGGTTCCAAAGTCAGCAGCAGGGGCGCAGCGACAATCGCTGGCCCCTGCTGTGCGGTGCATGTCGGGCGAGTCTCAGCTCGCAGACGGCGAGGGTCTATGGCTTGGCACGTACCTTGACGATCTTGACCAGCGTGCCGGGAGCGGGCGGATCCTCGTTGCCGAGCGTGGCTGCCCAGAGGGCGCCGCTGTGGTCAATCTCCACCGCGACTACGCCGGGCAGGCTGAGGTACTTGTGGGCCTTGCCGTGCTTGATCACTGAGATCTGGCCGCCAAAGAACTCCGACACGAAGATCTTGTGGTGCTTGCCGATCGCCAGGTTGGTGGCGCCGAGGAATCCAGAGGCTATGAGTTTGATGTGCCCGTTGTGCGGGTTTACTCGGTAGACCTTGCCGCGGGCGCCGAGACTCGCATCTTCCGGGCCGCCTGGCAGCGTGGTGACGTACAGGTAGCCGTCGCGGCCGACCTCGACGTCGGTCGGCACCGCCTCGAACTTGTACGTCACACCGACCACGCAGTCCCGCAACTTATTCGCGGCCGCGAACTCCTGAGTGATTTTGGCCGGCTGGCTCGGCAGCACGGCCAAAGTACGGATCTTGCCACGATTCGTCACCCACAACAGGTCGTTGCCGCCCGCGTCGGCGACCACCCACTTCTTCTTGTACCGGGCGACCGAGTACGCGTGGGAATCCACAAGGCCTTTGTAGCTGGCTGGAAGGTGGACTTTCTCCAGTTCTTCCTTCACACATGGCGACGGGTGGCGGACACCGTAATGCACGTGCTGGTCGGGGTTGTTCGCCTGCTCGTAAGCCAGCGTGTCCGCCTTCACATGGGACCCGTGAGGCCCGTTGATGTTGAGGCTGCTGGCAGTAATCGGCGGCGGCTCACCGCCCTCCGCAGGAGGGCCGCTCTCTGTGGTGGTGTAAGCCAGATACCGGCCGTACTTGGAGAATGCCAACCCAGATGTGCCGGGCGCTTCAGAGACGATGGGCTTTAGAGTGCCGTCGCGCCGGACCCGGACGACCTGGTTCAGGCCGCCGTCGGCGACATAGACGCCTCGGCCATTGAAGGCGATGTTGAACGGTGCCGCCAGGTCGTCCGAGACGAGGCTCGCGGTCGGCGCTTTCGGCGTGGCTGAGGCCGACAACGGCATGGCGAGCAGCAGTGCCGAGCAGGTGGCACCGACAGCAGCGAGCAGCGGTTTCTGGCGCAAGAGTGTCTCCCCCGAGATGGGCTCAAGCCTGGTGACCGGAGCCGAGCAATATGAGCTGGCCGGATCAGCCCACTCCGGGGATCATCCTTGCCCGCCCAGTGAACCCCGTCAACCGATTCCGGCAGATTGCCGCGTTGGTGTCGTTCGACACCAGCACCAACGGAGCGAGCGGAGCAATCAAATTAGGCCTTCTGGGGCTCGGGTTCCGTAGCCGGTGCTTCCGGCTCCCGCTCTTTGCGTGACTTACCAAAGCGTAGATACAGCGACGGGGTCACGAACAAGTTGAGCAGCGTGGAGGTAACCAGGCCACCAACGATCACAATTGCCAGCGGATGTTCGATCTCTTGGCCCGGACGTTCACCGAAGATCACCAGCGGAATGAGTGCCAGGCCCGTGGCCAGTGAGGTCATCAAGATCGGCGACAGGCGTTCTCGAGCCCCCCGCACCACTAGGTCACGTCCGAAGGTCATCCCCTCCTCGCGTTCCAAGTGCTGGAAGTGATTGATCAACAAGATCCCGTTCCGAGCGGCGATGCCGAAGACGGTAAAGAATCCGATCAACGACCCGAGCGACACGATTCCACCGCCGAGGAAGGCTCCGATAACGCCGCCAACCAAAGCCATCGGCAGAGTCAGGAAGCTCAACAGGGCGAGGCGCCAGCTGCCGAAGGAGGTTTGCAGCAGCAGCAGGATCGCGGCACCCGCGAGCACCGCAGTCACCTGCAGTATCCGCTGAGCCGACTCTCGCTCCTGCCATTCGCCGAGGATCTCCGCGTGATATCCCTGATCAAACTTGACGTCCTTGAGCTTTTCCTGAAGCTGCCCAACGACCGAACCAAGATCGCCCTCGAAGGTAGCGCTGACGTCCAGCCGACGGGAGTCGCCCTCGCGATCGATCGCATTGGGACTCGGTTGCAGCGAGACGTCGGCGACGTCGGCAAGTCGGACGGTCTTTCCCGAGGGGGTGTCGATACGCATGTTCTGGATGTCTTGCACGCTGGTGCGCGTCTGGGGTGTGCTCCACACCACGACGTCGTACGCCTTTCCGCCACGGAAGATGTCGCCGACCTCCTCGCCCGCGACCATGGTTGCGGCGGCTCGGCGCACATCGCCGGGCTTTATTCCGTACTTCTCAGCCTTGGCAAGATCAACTTCAACTTGCAGTTGAGGGACATCGGTCGAGATGTCGGTGTGCTGATCTTCGACGCCCTCGATGCTGCCCATGATCTCTTCGATCTCGGCAGCCTTTTCACGCAGCACCGACAGGTTCTGGCCGAAAACCCGGACCACGATTGGCTCTTTGCCGCCGGAGATCACTTCCTCGATGCGCTCATCGAGATAGGTTTGCGTCTCCCGAAACAGACCGGGATAGGCGTCATTGACGTCTTCGATGGCATCCAGGGTCTCGTCGTAGTCAACCGACGGATCGATGCTGATCCAGTTCTCACCGAGATTGACTCCAGCGACCTCCTCGCCAAGGAACGCCTGGCCAATGTGGGCGCCGAAGTTGCGCACGCCCGGGATCTCTCGAAGCTCCTTGCTGACCGCGAGCGTTGTCCGCCGCATTTCATCGGCCGAGGTCCCCGGCTGGCTTACCCAGTGAATAAGGAAGTCGCGCTCCTTGAAGCCCGGGAAGAGAGACTGCCCGAGCAGCGGTGTGAGGACGATTCCCACTACGGTAAGCAGCGCGAACGTCGCATACGCCCACCGCGGCCGGACAACGATCCGGGACATTGCCGCGGTGTAGCCGCGCTGCAGGACTGCGACCACCGGCGACGTGCGCCGTTCGATTTTGGACCGGCCGAGCAAGATCAGCGAGAGTGCCGGTGTGACCGTCAGCGCGACCAGCAGCGACGCCACGATAGCGAGCGTGTACGACAGGGCCAGTGGACGGAAGAACGCGCCCGTCAGGCCCTGCAGCAAGAACACCGGTACGGCCGCGGCAACGATGATCAAGGTCGCGTACACGATCGGACCCCGGACCTCAAGCGAGGCGTTCAAGATCACCGAGGCGGTGGAGCCCTCGGCACCCGATAAGCGGTGTTGCCTGAGCCGTCTGACGATGTTCTCCACATCGATGATGGCGTCGTCCACCACCGCCCCCAAGGCGATCACAAGCCCCGCCAGGGTCATGGTGTTGATTGTTTCTCCACGCCAGTACAAGATCAGCAGCGTGGTCATCAAGGAGAGTGGGATGGTGAGCACGCTGATCAGAGCGACCCGCCACTCAAACAGGAATAGTGCCAAGATCACGATCACCAGCACGAACCCGAGTATCAGTGCCTCAGTCAGGTTGTGAATCGATGCGGTGATGAAATTTGCCTGCTGGAAGATCGTGGTGTCGAACTGGACCCCCGGCAAGCCCGGCTCCAGTGACCGGATGGCATCCTCAACGCCCTTAGTCATCTCGACCGTATTGGCCCAAGGCAATTTTTCTACCACGATGAGCAGACCCGGACTGTCGTTGATCACCGCATCGCCAATAAGCGGCTGGTGGTCCTCGACCACGCGGCCGATGTCGCCGATCTTGACACCTTTGCCGCTGCCGTAAGGGTGCAGCGGGACTTTAGCAAGATCATCTGGAGTGATGATCGGCAGCACGTTGCGCACAGGGATGCGTTGGTTCGGCGATTCGACCATGCCGCCGGTGCCGATGATGGAGCCGCTGGAGAAGCGCAGCAGACCGGAGTCAACCGCGTCGGCGGTGGCCTCCATGACCTCGTTCAGGGCGACGTGCTGGGCCTCCATCTTGGGTGGTTCGACCTGTACCTGCATCATCTGAAGACGCTCGCCCCACAGCGCAACGTTGGCGACTCCAGGAACTTCCAGTAGGCGGGCACGGATCGTCCAGTAGGCCGACATCGACATCTGGATCAGTGAGTGATCCTTCGAGGTCATGCCGATTTGTATCGCCCGGCCGGTCGCCGAGACGGGCGCCAGCATGACCGGCGGCGCGGCCCACGTCGGCAAAGTGGTGGCGACCTCGGTCATTCGCTCCTGAACCAGCTGGCGGGCCTTGAGTTCGTCAAAGCCTTGCTTGAAGATCAGCTCGATCGCCGATAGTTGCGGTACCGACTTGGACCGCATGTCGTCGAGACCCTCGACTCCATTGAGGGCCTGCTCCAACGGTACGGTGACCAGCTGCTCCACATCGGAGGTTGACAGGCCGAGACAGGCGGTTTGGATGACCACGCGGGGAGGCGCGAATTCCGGAAAAGCATCAACCCTTGTCGAGGGCAGCGTGGCAACGCCGAACACCATCAGTAGCGCGCCGATGGCAACGACCAGGAAGCGGTAGTTCAGGCTGGTGCCGACGATCCACCGCATCAAGGTCTTACGCGGCTGGGTCTGGTCCGGTTGGGCCATCACTCCTCACCGCTGATCCCGGCCTCGGCGCCCACCAGCTCGGGCGCGCCGACGACGACGACCTGCGTCCCCACTGGCGGGCCGCTCTTGAGCAGGACCGTCTTTCCGGTGATCGAGTTGATCTCGAGAGGCACTCGGATATAGGTCCGCGGGGAGGGTGAGGAGTATGCCCAGGACTTCCCGTCGGCGTCGTAGACCACGGCGGAATACGAGACAGCCTCGGTCACTCCAGGTTGGCCAGAGATCGCGCGAACTGACTCGGTACGCAGGCCGAGCCGTTCCTGGCCCCGTTCGCTCACGGTCAGGCGCGCTGGCTCGTCTTCGCCTGCTGACTCGACCGTAACTGCGGTGTCGGTGGTGGGTGGTTCGTTCGACGCCCCGGCCTCGCTGCAGCCACTAGCGCCAAGTGTGATCGATGCGAGAGCCGCGAAAGAAGCGGCGAAACCACGTAGCTTCATGAGTCCACCTCAGTTTCAGATGCGGGTGCAGGAGTGGCCATTGCGAGACGCCCCTCTTCTTTGGACAGGGCCCGGTTGGCGATTGCTAGGTAGAAGGCGGGTACTGCGATCAGCGAGACGAGAGTCGCTGTCACCAATCCGGCGATCATGCTGACCGCGAAGGGATGGAATGCTTCCAGTCCGGCGGTTGTGCCCATGACAGCCGGTGTCACCATGATCGCTGCCGTGACGAGTGCGACACCGATGACCGATGGTGCGAGTTCCCGTACAGCTTGCTGCACCGACTCGGTGGGGCTTGCCCCGGGTTCAGCCCCAAGCTCGCGGGCCCGGCGTACGAAGACCAGGGCTTGGCGAATGGCCAGTGCCAGCACCGCGAAGAGTGCAGCCAGGACGCCAATGGAGAAGATCCCGCCTATCAACGGCGCCACGAGTACCCCACCGACGACCGCAACCGGCAGCGTGATCAGGAGAGCAACTGCCAGTCCCCAACTGCCGGTTGCCGCCTGCAAGATCAGGAAGCTCAGCAAGATCACGACTGCGGCAATCGCGGCGACCCGAACATGATTGGCCTGCTGCCGCGCCGCATCGCCGAGTACCTCAGCGTGGTATTCATACGGGAACGAGATGCCGCGCAGTCGCGAGGTGACGTCTTGGGCCACATCGGCAGCGCTGCGTCCATTGACCACGGCAGTCACGTCGAGGCTTCGGGAAACGCTGTGGTGGTCGATGGCGACCGGATCGGGAGCGATGCGAACCGTCGCCACGTCGCTGAGCCGGACCTGGCCGCCCGATGGGGTATCAATGCGCAGCGCCTCAAGATCGGAAAGACTCTCCCGGATTTGGGGTCCACCCCAAACCACCACATCGAAGACCTTCTGTTCTTCAAAAAGGTTTCCAACGGCCAGGCCTGAGATCAGTGTGGTGGCCTCGCGCCGCACATCGCCGGGGCGGAGACCGTGACGTTGGGCTGCAGGGAGGTTGACCTCGATCTGCAGGGTGGGCTCGGTCACCTGGGGTTCCACCCTGGGCGAGAGAACGCCGGGAACGGTGGTCAAGGTCCGGCTGACGTCATCGGCCGTGTCTCGCAGCGCTGCGAAGTCCTGCCCGTAGACGCGAACCACCAACTCGTTTCCGACCTTGTCCCGGGCAGCGGCGACGCGATCCTCGGCGTACGTCCGAACGCTGGTGTGCAGACCCGGGTATCCCGCCGCGATGTCGCGTATCCCGGCAAGGGTTGCCTCGTAGTCGGCATCTGGCGCCACGGTTAGCCAGATCTCGCCGGCGTCGACGTCGACGATCTCGTCTGAGGTAATCGCGCGGCCAACGTGCGCTCCTGCAGACTCAATGCCTGGCGCGTTGCGCATCTCAGCGGCAACCGCGGCGGTGATGCGATTCATCTCAGGCAGGGCAGTGCCCGGTGCGCCCTGGACGCGGACCAGCACATTGCGATCCTGCAGCGTCGGCAGCACAGGTCCGCTGGGCGTCAGCGTGCCAACCAAGATCGCCGCTACGGCCAAGACGCCGGCGCCGAGGGCCACCCAGCCGGGCCTGCCGATCGCCGGCACGGCCAAGCGTTCGGCGCCAGCGCGTATCCAGCGATCAAGCGGACCCGCCCGCAAGTGCTGCCGACCGTCGCGAAGCAGTAACACAGCCAGCGCCGGCGTAACAATGAGCGCCACGACAAGCGAGGTCACCGTTGCCAGCACATAGGTCGCCGCGAGCGGCCAGCTGAACGCGTTCGATACCCCACCGATGGCCAGCACCGGGGCCAAAACCAGAACCGACATCACCAAGGCGACAAGCAGCGGCCCACGTCGCGCTGAGACGAGATCACCTATGACCGAGCTAAGCGGAGGTGTCTCCGGGCCGACCGCAAGTTGCCTGCTACGGATCGCGGCGACATCACCAATCACGTCGTCGACCACCACCGCCGTTGCTGCGGCAAGGCCGAGCAGGGTGATCGTGGTCAGCGTTTCCCCACGCAGGTGCAGCACCCACGCCGCGGACACCAGCGACAACGGGACAGCCACGACGGGAATCAAGACGACGCGCCATGAGACGAAAAGCAATCCAACCGAAACCACGAGTAGCAGCGCGCTCACGAGTCCGGCGACCCCGAGATGGTGGAGCGCCGTACTCATGTAGGAGTCCGGACGGTAGACGTTGGCATCCAGGTCGATTCCCGCCAGGCCGGGCGTCATGGCCTTGAGCGCCTCGTCGACATCATGGGCGACCTGCGCCGCATTGGCGTTCGGGTAGCGTTCGATGACAAGCATCAAGGACGGTGCGCCGTCCAGACTGGCATCGCCGATGAGTGGCTGGTGATCCTCGGTCACATTCGCCACATCGCCGATTCGCAGCGGAGTCTTGGTGCCTTCTACCGCGACGTTGGCGAGCTGGTCCGGCGTGGCGATGGGCTGGATGTGCTGCACGCCGAGCCGCTGGTTGGGAGTCTCGACGAACCCGCCTGTCCCAGGTGTGGACGCCTCGACAAAGCTCAAGGGGGACACCCAGAGCGCGTTACCGGTCGACTCGATGAGTTGGGTCAGTGTGACCTTCCGGGCCTGCAGGCGCTGGGGATCCACCTGGACCTGCAATTGTCGATCTCGCATGCCCCACACCGAGACGTTGGCGACGCCAGGAATGCTCATCAGCCGAGGCCTGACCTGCCAGCGCGCCAAGACCGACATTTGAATCTCAGAAACGGTGTCGGAGCGCATCGCGACCATGGCGACCCGGCTGGTCGACGAGGTCGGCTGGATCATGAGCGGCGGGGTGCCGACGTTAGGCAGCGCCTTGGCCTGCGACATCCGCTCCTGGGTCAACTGACGGGCTGCCAACAAATCTGTGCCGGGCTCGAATTGCAGATCGATCGCCGAGAGACCAGGCATCGATCGCGATCTGATGCTTTGTACCCATGGAATCCCGTTCAGCAGGTCCTGTTCTATGGGCACCGTGATCAACTGCTCGACCTCTTGAGCAGACAGGCCGAGGGCCTCGGCCTGTATCTGGATGTCTGGTGGCTCAAACTCCGGATAAACATCTACGGCCGCGCTGTGGAGCTGGTACAAACCAACTCCAAGGATCCCGATGGCGGCCGCCACCACGAGCCGAGAAAACCTCAGCGCTGCACTTACAATCCACTTGATCATCGGGCTCCTTATGGATGGTGAAAGGCAGATCTCCTCTTCGCGAGCTGCGAGCGTCGGAAAATCGCGCGCCGCCGTGCTGAGGAGGAGCGAGCGGAGGCGTCTTTCCTCTGCGAGCGACGACGAAGTAGGCGGATTCCAAAGCGCAATGCGCGAGCAGCTTCGAAAAAATCGTCCAGATGCTGCAACTGGGCATGGCGAATCGCGGCAGTAGACAGGAATGGGCTTGCTAACGCCCGAATGGCACCGAACGAGGCCGGGCAAAGCACAGCGTCGCGTATGTCAACGGTGCGGGCGTGCACGCCAGTAGGGAGTACGAACCAGCCGCCTTTAGTACGGCGCGGCGCCAACCGTTATCGCTTTGAGATAACTAAGCAATTCCTTGCGCTATTTATCAGTCCTAGCGAGCACTTCTCAGGGCAAGCGGACCAAATAACGTCAAACTTGCGAATCTCTTCGTAGCGAGGTCAGCAAGTGCACCTCGAGCGGCTCCTGCCTCCCCTTCAAGTGCAATTCGCCTAACGGCGTGGTTACGGCGTCTGGCAACAACGCCTTGGTATCTGGACCGATCGCTACACGACCGATAGGAGCACTGCCTTCGATCCGGGAGGCGATGTTGACGGCATCGCCGACGATTGTGTGCGTGCGCCCACCCCCTGTTCCCAACAGGCTGACAGAGACCTGTCCGGAGTTGATTCCCACTCGAAACCGCGGCCATTCAGAGTGCTGTTCTGCTAAACGAAGCGTCGCTTCTTGAAGGGCAAGTCCGGCGCCGGCAGCACGTTCGGCATGATCAGGTTGGTCACCACGCTTGTTAAACGTGACCATTAAGGCGTCACCGATGATCCGATCAACATCACCGCCGTACGGTGATTTGACCGCCGGAACTGCAACCGCGAAGTACTCATTGAGCATCCGCGCCACTTCGTCGGGTGCATGCGTCTCCGAGAATGCCGTGAACCCCTGCAAATCCGCGAAAAGCACACTGATCTCCCGGCTCCCGGCACTGGTTTGCGGAAGATAAAGCTCCGCGAACCTTTCCTCCCGCCAGGACGTCTGTGCACTCAATGCGACCAAAGCAAATGCGGCCAGCATGAGTACGTGCCACTCCCACCACGAAAGGTGCCAGTTACGCGCGAAGGCCATCGCGATCATGGATTCGGCCAACAGGATGAAAGCTGACGGCACAGCCAAGAGCAGCAAGGAGGGCCGACGTCGCCATAACTGGACGTAACGCACTGCGCTCCCGCCGTAGAGCAGTACCGCTGGTACGGCAAGCAGCAGGGGGAAGCTCTCCGCAAATTGCGGTGGCCTGTTCAGTGGCGGCAGAGACGCCAGGGACCAAACTGCCCACAAAACCATGAGGCCAAGCAGCACCCATCGAAGGCGTTTGCCGATACGCACATGGCGAACCGCGCTGTTCCCAGAAAAGTCCGCGGTCGACAAGGCCCCAAACACCGAGCCAAGGGCCACACCGACCGGCGTGGCAATAAGAAACCCTGTGTTGCTCTTCGCAAGTAGGACACCGGGCGTCGCGAGTGCGTGCAGGGCGAGGAAGCCGGCAGATGACAGAAAGGCCAGAGAAACGTAAAGCAGCCGGGCATCCCCGCGGCGTCCGGCCGCCTCACCGGTGGCGTACGCCAAGATGGCGGAGAGCACCGCCGTGATCAACACCAACCAGAAGTGTGCCGGATGGTGCTCCCAACGAAGATCGAGTTCGGGTTGCAAAAGCACCAGAAACAGACCGAGCAGTGGCACCGCCAAGACGATGGCGGTAAGCGCGATCCGCCTTCCAGAGCGCGTGGACTCAGCCACCTCAAACCTGCGGCGTGGCTAGGAAATGGTGGATTTCGGAGACCACAACCGATCCTTCTCCAACGGCCGATGCCACCCGTTTGACCGAGCCGGCTCGTACGTCGCCGACTGCAAACAACCCAGGGACGCTCGTTTCGTGCGGATGCGGGCTGCGTTCGAGCCTCCAGGAAACACAGGCCGCGGCATTGGATCCTGTGTAGAGAAAGCCATACTCGTCATGGTCGACTTCAGCCGGGAGCCAGTCCGTCCGCGGCCGTGCTCCGATCATGACGAACAAACTCTCCAGAGGCAGCTGCTGCTCCTCTCCGCTCTTACGGACGCGCACCGTTACCCCTTCCAGCTGTCCATCACCGTGGCCGCCGACCACCTCGGTGTTCAAGTGGACCTTGATCATCGGCAATGCGGAAATTGCGTCTACCAAGTAGGCGGACATGCTGTCGGCCAGTCTGGAGCCTCGAACGATCATGTGTACCGCTGCGCAATACCTTGCCAGGTGCAGGGCGGCCTGTCCCGCCGAATTGCCGGCACCGATGACACCAGCACGCAGCCCAGCCAGCGCTTGGGCAGCCGACACGCTTGCTCCGTAGTACACGCCGTGACCACTGAGTTCTTCCAAACTCGGCACTCCGAGGCGTCGGTAAGAGACCCCGGTGGCGATCACCACGGCGCGCGCACTGACCTCGCCGATGTCACCGACCTGAGCGACGAATCCGCCATCCTCTTGGGGCGTCAGCCGTTCCACCTCCCGGGTGACAACAAATCGAGCACCGAAGACCCACGCCTGCTGATAGCCACGCTGCACCAGGTCGGCACCACTCAATCCTCGGGAGAAACCGAGGTAGTTCCGGATCAGGGAACTCATTCCGGCTTGGCCGCCGATGGCCGCGCGCTCGACAACGAGAGTGCGGACACCTTCTGAGGAGGCGTAAACGGCCGCCCCAAGGCCTGCAGGTCCGGCTCCGACGACAAGCAGATCGAACTCATGATCAACATCTCGCAAGGTGGTTGGAATACCCCAGGCCTCGAGAATCTCGGTATCGGTTGGGTTCACCAGGGTCGCACCGCCGATGGCTGGCATCCAGACCACCACCTCACCCTCTGGATGCCCCATATCAGCGAGCGCACGCTGGCCAAGCTCGGACGCGCGGGCGCGAAAGGCATGTGGGATGCCGTTCCGGTTCAGCAGCTCGCTCACCGCGTACGCGCGGCCGCTGTGCTGTGGGGCAACAACGACAACCTCGCGAAAGTTCGTGGGTTCGCTGCGGGACCATTCCTGGACGAACTCGGCGATGACACGGTGGAACAACTCGTCAGGGGTCATCCAGGGCTTGAGTACGTAGTAGCTGATGTCGCCAACGGCAATGCTCCGCAAGATCTTGTGTGCGGACTCCGGATGTGCCCAGGCGCCCCACGGTACGAGGAGCGCGCGCCGCGCGTTGGGATGCAGGCTCCTTGCGGTCTCGAAGATCTTCGCTCGAGCGCCGTCCGGGAACGAGTCGTCTACCAAGACGACAGCCACCCGCTCATGGCGGTCATGGGCTCCCTCGAGCGTCCTTAATGCATCTTCGGGGAAAAGCTCTCCACGTACCCGAAAATCCGATCCGAACGCGCGCTGCAGTTCTGCCTCGATTCTTCCCAGCAGACGCGGATCAGCGTCGACCGCCAGCAGCAGCGGTCGGTCACCCCAGTCCCTCGCAGCCATGACACAAGGCTAGGCATTGACTGCGTCGGATTATGAGTGCCTACCTGTGCGGCAGAGAATTTATTGATTCAAAATGCCCGAGGTGGCCTGGAAGCTCGATGCGGCGGACAATCAAGGGATGCGGCTCATCGAGCGCGAGAGCCAGCTTGCCGCGTTGCACCAGTACGCGAAAGAGGCAAGCCAGGGGCAAGGCAGGCTGGTGCTTATTTCTGGCGAAGCCGGCGTCGGTAA
>Ga0307289_10000396_pt1 | contig 18876 bp, 18 predicted proteins | sample ER_DNA_143_FD_194483 | JGI IMG/M metagenome (GOLD analysis project Ga0307289, IMG submission 194483) | Bulk soil microbial communities from the East River watershed near Crested Butte, Colorado, United States - ER_DNA_143 | ecosystem: Environmental > Terrestrial > Soil > Floodplain | place...
AAATCGCACTTCCACTTCCACGGCGCCGACAACCGCGAGCACCCGAAGGAGCAGCTCATGTACGGCCTGAAGGCCGACGCGCGCGTCGTGGGCTCGTTCGCGGCGCTGCAATTCATCCCGTACGACGCCGAGGTGCTCCCGCCCGGGATCGACCTCACCGCGTACGACCCCGTCCCGCCGGTCGAGCGCGAGCGCGTCCGAATCGTCCACGCGCCGTCGAACAAGGAGAAGAAGGGCACCGAGCACGTGATCGAAGCCTGCAAGCAGCTCCCGGTCGACCTCGACGTCGTCCACGGCGTCCGGAATGAGGAGGCGCTCGAGCGCTACAAGCAGGCCGACATCGTCGTCGACCAGGTGCTGCGCGACTGGCACGGCGTGTTCTCGATCGAGGGCATGGCGCTCGGCAAGCCGGTCGTCACGTCGCTCGACGAGGACGCGGTGCGGCAGACCGAGGAGGCGTTCGGCGTGAAGGTGCCGATCGTGCGGACGACGAAGGACGACCTCGTGGACGTACTACGGCCGCTCGTGGAGTCGTTCGAGGAGCGCAAGCGCCTGGGCGAGGCGGGCCGAGCCTACGTCGAGGAAGTGCACGACATCGAGCGGATGACCGACCGTCTGCTGGACCTCTACGGTCGACTGTAGATGGGCCTCGCCCAGGAGATCAAGCGGCTCGGGAAGCATTCCGCGATCTACGGCGTCGGCGGCCTGATCCAGCGGCTCGTCGCCGTCCTCCTGCTCCCGCTCTACACGCGCTTCCTCTCGCCCTCCGACTACGGAGCTATCGAGGCGCTCGTCGCTCTGTCGGCGGTCATCTTCGCCCTCCTCCGAGCGGGGATCCAGAGCTCGTTCTTCCGCTTCTACTTCCACGCAGAGACCGACGATGAGCGGCTGACGGTCGTCCGCACCTCGTTCTGGTTCACGATGGGCGCAGCGACGATCGCGCTCGCCGGAGGAGAGCTGCTCGCCCCGCAGATCTCGCATTTCCTCTACGGCTCGGGCGAGCACACGGACCTCGTGCGCGCCGCGTTCGTCGGCCTCTGGGCGGCGATGAACTACGACCAGCTGACGGCGCTCTTCCGGGTCGAGGAGCGATCCGTCAGCTACGCGACGGCCAGCCTCGCGAACGTCGTGATCACGATCGGCATCACGATCCTGCTCGTCGTCGTCCTCGACCAGGGGCCGCTCGGAGTTCTCGTCGGAAACTTCAGCGGGACGCTCGTCGTCTACGCGGTGCTCCTCGCCTACCGAAGGACCCAGCTCGGGTTCGAGTTCAACACAAGCGTCTTCCGCAAGATGACCGAGTGGGGCATGCCGCTCGTGCCCTCGGTGATCGCGCTGAACGCGATCGACTTCGCCGACCGGATTCTGCTCGTGCGGATCAAGGGCCAGCACGAGCTCGGCCTCTACGCGATCGGGATGCGCATCTCGGCCGGGCTCCTCTTCGTACTCGCCGCGTTCCGCACCGCATGGCCCGCGTTCGCCTACTCGATCCGCGAGGACAACGAGGCACGGCGCACCTACGGATTCGTCCTCACCTATGTCACGTTCTTCTCGTCCTGGGCCGCGCTCGCGCTCGGCCTCGCCGCGCCGTGGATCGTGCGTCTGCTGACGACGCCGGACTTCTACGGGGGCGCGCGGGTCGTGCCGATGCTGTCGTTCGCGTTCGTGGTCTTCGGCGCGTACGTCGTCGTCGTGACCTCGATTGGGCGCGTCGGCCGCCGCGGATCGAACTGGATCATCACCGGGATCGCCGCGGTGATCGGGGTCCTGCTCAACCTCGCGCTGATCCCGCCGTTCGGGATGACCGGCGCCGCGGTGTCGATGCTGCTCGCCTATTTCGTCATCTTCCTCGGCATGACGTGGAAGGCGCAACGCGTGTTCCATGTGCACTACCAGTGGCGGCGCCTTGCGACTGCTGCTGGGACTGCGGCCGGCTTGACGGTGGTCGGGAAGCTGATCGACGGCGGCCTCCCGCTGGTGATCGTGCTCACGGCCATCTACCCGCTCGTGCTCAGGCTGACCGGCTTCTACCTGCCCGAGGAGCGCGCCCGGATCGGCGCCTTCGGCAGGCGGTTGCTTCCCGGTCGCGTTTAATCCGCCGGTGGACTCGGGAGAGCTGGCTGCGGTAATCGGCGCTGCAGGCGCCGCTCTGATCCTTCTCGGGCGCGGCCGGCTCATGCTCCTAGGCGGGCTAGCGCTGCTCGCGGTCGCTGAACTCGGCCTCGTCCACGACCTCTCCGGGAACCGCGTCTCGCCGAAGCTCGCGGCGCTCGGAGTCGCCTCACTCGTGCCGATGGCGATCGGCGCGTGGATCTTCGTCCGCTGGCCGACGCTCGTCACGCCGCTCGTCGCGATCGCCGCCCCGTTCAGGCCCCCGCTCTCCTTCGGCAGCGAGCATCGCTACTACATCGGAGTCGCGAGCTCGGGGCAGCTCGGTCGCCTGCTGCCGCTCTACGGCGTCCTCGGCGCGACCGCGCTCGCGCTCGGCTGGCACGCGTTACGCGGTCGAGTGAACCGCCCGGTGCCGTTCATCGTCTCGATCCCCGCGGCGGTTTTCATCGCCGTCGCCGGCCTCTCGGTGCTCTGGACGGAGGACCTGGTCTCCGGCGAGAACGTGCTCGCCTACTTCCTGCTTCCGTTCGCGGTGCTCGTCGTAGTCGTCGCGCACGCCCCGTTCCCGCCCTGGCTGCCGAAGGCGCTCGCGGTGATCGCGGTCGGGCTCGCGACGCTGTTTGCCGTCGTCGGGATCATTCAGGCGGCGACGCACAAGCTCTGGTTCTTCTCGCCCGCGGTCGAGGTCGGGAATGCATACAGCTCGTTCTTCCGTGTCACGTCGCTCTTCCGCGACCCGAGCCTGTACGGGAGACACGTTGTGATCGGGATCGTCGTGCTGCTCGTGTGCGTGCTGTACCGGAAGGTGAACCCGTTCCTTGCCGCGGGGCTGATCGCGCTCCTCTTCGTGGGGCTCTGGTTCTCGTACTCGCAATCGAGCATGGCGGCGCTGTTCGTCGTCACGCTCGCGCTCGCCGCAGTCGCCGGGGGGCGGAGCCTGAAGCTCGTCGCGGCGATCACCGCGGTGGTCGTCCTCGTCGGCGCCGCCGGGATTCTCGCGACCTCGGCGCGCGATCACTCCGCGCGTCGCTTCACGAGCGACCGCTCGCGGCGCGTCGAGCTGACGTGGAAGGTGTTCCGGTCGCATCCGGTCGTCGGCGTCGGCCTCGGCAGCCAGCCGGTCGCCAGCCAGGCCCGCTCGAAGCAGGGCGGGTCGCCCACGCGCTTCGTCTCGCACACGACCCCGCTCACGGTCGCGGCCGAGCTCGGCGTGATCGGTCTCGCCGCCTATCTCGCGCTGCTCGGAGGCTCGGCGGTCCTGATCGAGCAGGTGCGCCGCCGCGCGCCGCCCCTCGGCCTCGGGCTGGGCGCGGTGTTCCTGGCCTTGTTTGTCCACTCGCTCGCGTACAGCGGATTCTTCGAGGATCCCGTCACGTGGCTCGCGATCGCGGTCGCGGCCTCCTACATGCTGTCGCGGAACGAGGCCATACTCGACGCGTGAGCCGATTTGGTCCCTGGGCGCTGCTCGCGACGCTCGGCGTGGTGGTCGCGATCACGATCCCGGAGCTCGGCGCCGATCCGTGGCCGTTCATGCCGGCCGTGGTCCACCCGCGCGGCCTTCTCGGTCCGCTCGTCCGCGTCGCCGACCGCGAGTGGGATCTCGGCATCCTCCGCTCGACGGCCGTCCTGGCGGGACTGCTCGTCGCGCTCGCCGCCGCAGCGACGTGGCGCATCCGCTCCTGGCCGCGATGGTTCGCAATCGCGCTCCCGGTCGTCGTCTGCGGGATGCTGCTCGTGCCCGCGGTGCTCCTCCAGGTCGGCCTCCGCGATGCGACCGAGCCCTGGTACTTCACGAACGACTCGACGTACCAGATCGAGATCGCAGGCGACCTCGTCCGGCACGGACACACCCCGTACGGCCGCGACTACGGGAGCTCGGGGCTCGAGCGCTTCTACCCGGCTGCGAGGGACGAGGAAGCGGCGTTCGACCGCGCGGCGAGACACCACTTCGCCTACTTCCCAGGCACGGCGCTGACCGCGGCAGCGTGGCGCGTGCTCCCGCGCCCCTGGGACGACTACCGCATCTTCGTGCTCCTCGCGACGCTCGCGCTGCTCCCGGCGGCCCTCGTCTTCCCCGGAGCCCTGTACGTGCGCCTGGCCGTCGGTTCGGGCCTGGCCGCGAACCCGATCCTGCTCAAGGGCGCCTGGTTCGGGACCGCCGATGCCCCCGCGCTGCTCGCGCTCGTCCTGGCCTTCGGCCTCCTCGCGCGTGGTCGGCTCGTGTGGGCGGCCGCGAGCCTCGGCGCCGCGCTCGCGCTCAAGCAGTTCGCGCTCGTGGCGGTCCCGTTCTTCGCCGTGATGCTGCTCACGAAGCACACGTCACGCGCGACGCTCTACCGCGCCGGCGCCGCCTTCGGCGGAGTCTTCCTGGCGACCGTGATCCCGTTCCTCATCGCCGACCCCGGCGCGCTGTGGGGCGACACGGTCTCGTACGGTGCGGGCACGTACCGCATCGTCGGCTACGGCCTCGCCGCACTGCTGCTCAACCTCGGGGCGATCGACGACCGGTTCGGGAACTACCCGTTCGTCTGGCTCGCAATCGTCTTCTGGCTCCCTCTGACGGCGTGGCTCCTCTGGGCCCAGCGCCGCGCCGGGACTCTCTGGGCGGGCGCTATTGGTTTTTCCGTTTCGATGTTCGTCCTGCTTTTTTTGAGCCGTGTGTTCCAGAGCTCGTACCTCGCCTGGCCTTTGACAGGCATCGGGCTCGCGCTCTTGCTCGCCTCAGGTGAGCGCACTTCTCGGCCGCATGAAGCCGCCGGAGCTGCTCCCAGCGCAGCCGCGGAATGAGCGCGTACACCTTGTTCCGGCCCGAGATGTAGATCCGCCTGCCGTCCGCGACGAGCGCCGAGTACTTGCCGTCGGGGAAATGCCAGATGGCATCGCCGTTGCGGGCGTTCAGCGCCCACGTCCCGCGCGGCCCGCTCTTCACGCGGCGGAGCCCCCCGGCGCCGCAACGGCCGCACGTCGAGAAGTAGACGAGACCGGCGAGAACGGTCGGCGCGCCCGTGATCGACGACGGCGCGTCGTATCTCCAGCGCACGTTGCCCGTCCGAGCATCGAGCGCGACGAAGTTCCCGTCCCAGGTGCCGACAAAGACCGTCTTGCGCCAGACGGCTGCAGCCGTGTACACGTACGTCCCGACCTGCCGCGCCCAGAGCAGATGGCCGCTGTTCGCCCCGAACGCGTACACGGTGCCGTCGGCGTTGCCGATGAAGACTCGCCCGTAAGCGACCGTGGGCGTGGCGTAGAAGTACTCGCGGCTCCCGAAGCGAGAAAACGACGTCGCGTGCCAACGCTCGCGGCCGGTCTTCCTGTCCACGCCGTAGACGCTCCCGCTCGAGGTCGCGACGATCACGAGGTTCCCCGCGCTTGCCGGTGCGGCGACGATCTGATCGTCGGCGCTGAACGTCCACTGGAGGAGCGGTCGGCGCTCGCCGCGGATCCGGTACGCGTACAAGTGCCGGTCCCAGGAGCCGAAGTAGAGCATCTTCCCGACGAGGAGCGGGGACGACTCCACGGAGCCTGCGCGCACACGCCAAAGCTCCCGGCCGTTCTTCGCGTTCCACGCAATGACGAACCCCTCTGCGCGCGCCGCGTGCTTCTGGCACGGGAGCTCGTGCATGTACGCCTGGTAGACGATCCCATCGGCAATCGTGGGCGAGGCGGCCGAGCAGTTCGGGAAGTGCTTCGTCCAGACGATCTTCCCGGTGCGTGCGTTGATGGCGTAGAACCGCCCCTTCTGCTGGGCGACGTAGACCTTACGGTAGGCAACCGAGGGCGGGAACTCGATGTCACCATGGGCCTTCAGCTTCCAGAGCCCGTGGTACGGCGGCCTCAGGTTGCGCCAGTCGGGCGCCAGGTGTGTCCGCTGAGTGTCGTAGCCGTAGGTGGGCCACTGCACCTGCGTGAGCTCGACGCTCGGCTTCTCGGACGGCTTCGTCTTCTTCGGCTGCTCGCGAAGCGTGTTCGAGAACTCCTTCGTCGGAGAGCCGACAACTGTCTTCGGCTGCTTCTCGTGCCAGGCCCAGCCGCCGAGGCCCGCCCCTACGCCGAGCGCGAGCACCGAGGCTCCGAGTAGGGGCCACTGGAACACGCCGATGCGAGACCGCGTCAGCCCATAGGCAAGGGCGAGCACCGCGCCTGCGGCGAGGAGCAGTTCGGCGGAGTCGGTGACCGCGCGTTCGAGCGATGCAGCGAGCGGCAAGATCGGCAGGTTAGCGGTGCTACTTGTGGACGACGACGGTTGCCCGAGCCCGGTGGCCGTTCGCGGTCACGGTCAGCGTGTACCGGCCCGGCTTCGACGGCACCGGAAGCCTGATCAGCGGCGGCTTCCCGTTGCCGCGCGTTCGGCCGAGGCGCCAGCCGACCGTCTTCGCGTCGGTCGAGACGCGGACGCGCAGGATCCGGCCGCGAGGCGTGAACTTGTGCTTGAAGAGGTCGATGTAACGGAGCCGGACGGTGAACGCTCGCGTCGAGCCTGCCGTGTTCCCGGCCAGATCCTGCGCCGCCAGCGCCAGCCTGTAGTCGCCGGGCTTCTTGCGGCGGCCGTACCACTGGATCGCGCCGACCGGCTTCTTGCGGAAGCTCGTCGCGACCTTCTTGCCGTCAACGTAGAGGATCGCGTAGGCAGGCTCGTTGAACGTGTACTGAACGTTGACCTGGTCGGCTCTGTGATCTCCGTCCGGTGAGAAGAGGCGGTGCTTGATCCGTACGTGCTCGATCGTAGGCGGCGTCGAGTCGACGCGGACCGTGCTCGGGAACTCGATCGTTCGGTCCTCGTCATTGAGCTGGAGCTGAACGTGATAGAGGCCATCGGGGACGATCTGCCCAGTGTCGTTCCGGCCGTCCCAAGCGAACTGGTGGAACGCCTGGCCGAAGACTCCCGTTCCGAGCGCGTTGCGCACGATCGTCCCGTTGTCGTCCACGATGTCGAGCCGGATGTCCTCCTCGCGCCTGAGCCGGAAGCCGATCCTCGCCTCGCCCTTCTTAGGCGAGAAGAAGGCCGTGATCCGCGTGCCGAGCACGGGGCTGTCCTCGAGCTTGAGCCGCTCCGTGACCGCGAACGCGCTCGCGGTCGCAGCGAGGAGCCCGGCGACGATCAGCGTAGGAGCGAACTTCTTCACCGCGCATCGATCTTAGAGTTCCAGCGATGGCCAAGCTCCTGCTCAGCTTCGACTTCGAGGATTGGCACCAGCTCGTCCACCGCGGCCTGGGCCACGCGGACTGGGATTCCCGGGGCTCCCCCCTCGAGCGGCAGACGGCGGCGATCTTCGAGCTGCTCGACGAGCTTGGAGCGAAGGCGACGTTCTTCGTCCTCGGCATCACGGCCGAGCGTTACCCCGACCTCGTGCGGGCGATTGCGGCCAACGGCCACGATCTCGCCTGCCACGGCTTCGACCACCGGCGCGTCCCGACCCAGAGCCGGGACGAGTTCAAAGCGGACGTCGAGCGCTGCGCGGAGCTCGTGGAGCAGCTCGCCGGCAAGCGGCCTGTGGGCTACCGCGCGCCCGCGTTCTCGATCACCCGCGAGACGCCGTGGGCCTACGAGGTGCTCGCCGAGCTCGGCTTCCGCTACGACTCGAGCCAGTACGACTCGCCGCGCATCCCGCAGAGGATCCGCGGCGTGCCGCGAACCCCGTACCGGCTCGAGCTCGGCGAAGGACGCGAGATCTGGGAGTACCCGGTCACCGTCTGGCCCGTCCGCGGGCGCTCCGTCCCGATGGGCGGAGGCGCCTACTGGCGCGCACTGCCGACCTCCGTCCTGCGCCGCGCGCTTCGGGAGGTGGCCGCCGAGAATTCCCACCCTGTGCTGTACTTCCACCCGTACGAGCTCGACCCGCAACCGCTGCGGGCGACGCTGCCCGAGAGCCCGACTCCGAAGCAGCGCGCGCTCACAGCCTGGAAGAGCGTCCAGCGCAACCCGGGCAGGCGGCTGGTCGCGGATCGGATTCGTGCGATCGCCCGCGAATACACGCTGACCAGCTACGAGGAGGCCCATGGAGAAGTCGTCGAACGCTACGGAGCTCGTCCGAGATCACTTTCGCGAGCAGGCGTCGTCGTTTGACGCGCTCTACGACGAGGAGCATCCGCTCCAGCGCGCGGTCCGCCCCGGGCTGCTGAAGCGCCGCGACTTCGCGCTCGAGGTCGTCCGCGAGCACGACCAGCCGCGGGTGCTCGACATCGGCGGCGGCTCCGGCCGCGTCGGCGAGCTGATCCTCGGGGCCGGCGCGCGCGAGTGGGTGAACGCGGACATCGCGCAGGAGATGCTCGACCTCTCGGCAAAGCGCCTGGAGCGCTTCGGCGACAAAGTGAAGCTCGTCCAGGGCGACTTCCTGTCCGTCCCCCTCGAGGGCAAGTTCGACGTCACGATCGCGCTCGGCTTCTTCGACTACATCCCCGACGCGCACCTCTTCGTGCGCCGCATGGCGGAGCTGACGTCCGGTTCTGCAGTCGCGAGCTTCCCGCGTTGGAACTGGCTCAAGGGGCCGGTGCGGAAGGTCCGCTACGAGGTGATCAACAACTGCCCGATCTTCAACTACACCGAGCGGGAGCTGCGGTTCCTCTTCGGCGGTGCAGGGTTCAGCCGCGTCCTGATCAAACAAGGGCGTAGTGGCTTCTTGGTTCGCGCGGATAGCTAGTCCCTCGGCGTCGCTTGCGATGCCGAGCGTTGAGCGAGTGGTGGCTTTGCCGCCGCTCGCTCTAACATGGCACGCGTGAAACGGCTCCTCGTCGTCGCGCTCGGCTCGGTCGCGCTGTTCGCTGCCCATCCCGGTCACGCGCAAGCGCGAGAGTGCGGGCTGCCGAACAAGGCTCCCGTCTGGGTCGACTTCGCCGATGGGTCTGTCCCCTTCTGGACGATGTTCGCCCGGCCGGGCGTGGTCGGTGCGGCGGCGAACTTCATCTACCCGGCCCAGCTGCGCGCCCTCGGTGCGAAGACCGTCTACTGGGAGATGAACCTGAAGCAGCGCGTGGGAGTTCCGGCAAACCCGATGGACCCGGCTCTGATCGACGACTGGGCGGACCGCGTCTTCTACCGCGCCGTCGCCTCGTCGGGCTGTGCGACACCGTGGATCGCGCTCAACGAGATGTGGGGCTCGAACCTCGCAGTGCCGTGGTCGCCGACGAACACGCAGTACCGAGACAACGTGCTCCGCTTCGTCCGCCGGCTGAGCGCGCTCGGCGCGCACCCGTTCCTGCTCCTGAACAGCCGCCCGTTCACGGACGGCGAAGCCGGCGACTGGTGGCGTCAAGTGGCGCTCTACACGAACTTCGTGCGCGAGATCTATTTTTCCGCTCCGCAGATCTACCACCAGGGCCCGGTGATGGGCTCGCGGACGCTCCGGAATGCCTTCCGCCAGGGCGTCACCGACCTGACCTCGATCGGGATCCCGCCGTCGAAGATCGGCATCTTTCTCGGCTTCCATACGAATCCGGGCCAGGGCGGCCGCGAGCACCTCAAGCCGGCGAGCGCGTGGTTCGACACGATCAAGTGGCAGGTGCTCGCGGTCAAGCAGGTCAGCCGCGAGATTCCGCTGGCGACGGTCTGGTCCTGGGGCTGGGGCGAGTGGGCCGCGACGGATCGTGATCCCGACAAGCCCGCTGCCGCGTGCGTCTACCTCTGGACGCGCGACCACAGCCTGTGCGCGGGGCCGAAGATGGCGGGCCGCAAGTTCGACACGTCCTTGACCGAAGGCCAGCTGATCCTGCCCGGAGGGTCGCAGTGCACGACGCCGTGGGGCCGGCTCGGCAGCTCTCAGCTTTCGAGCGTCGCGCACGTGACCGGCGACCGCGAGATCGCGTACACGTCGCTCTTCGGCCGGCTCGTTTTGAAGAGCGCGGTGCAGGTCAAGCCCAAGGATCTGAAGGCCGCCGAGCGGGCGATCATCCGCTACCGCTTCGGGGGGAGCGGCGCTGCCTACCGCGGCGCGCTTGCGCGAGCAGGCGCCTCGATGGCGATCGCGCGCGGTGTGATCGCCGACGAGCTCCGGCAGGCGCGCGTCGAGCGCAAGTTCAGGGTCAAGGCTCCGGCAGGGAAGGCGATCGCGAGCTACCACGAGAGCTACGCGTCGACCCCTGCGCGCCTCGTCCAGGTCCGCCCGGCTCCAACGTGGCTCGGGCACCGCAGCCGCGGTGTCGCGATCGACGGTCTGGCGCCTGCACCGGTGTTCCGGATCTCGGGGCACGGCCGGACGAGGGTGAAGACCCGTGACGGCGTCATCCGCGTCCGTGCGCTGACGCCCACGGCCCCGCTCGGCGCGTTCTCGCTCGGCGACGCGTGGTCGTCGATCCGCGCCGCCCTCGTGCAGGACGCTCAGGGCTCGGTCTTCGACAACTGGCTCATGCGCCGCGAATCCGCGGCTCTGCAGTGGACGACCTGCCGGAAGGACTGGCTGCCGGCTGTTGGCCCGCTGGAGCTCACGACCGAGCTGCCGTTCCTGGCACTGGCTTCCTGAAGACGACGAGATCCTGTTCGCGGCTGCCGAGTGTGCCGCCGTCGGGCGTGTGCTCGAGCAGCTCGAGGCCGGGTGCGAGGCGAGTGCGGATGTACGACTCCGGGTGAAACGTCGTGCAGAGGTTCGAGCCTGCGACCCCGGGCCAGCGTACGACGGGCTCGCCCGACTCGTAGGTCGCACGCTCGTCGGCTTCCAGCCGGTCCACGTACGAGTCACCGTGCGTGGTCAGGAGCAGGAGCCCGCCGGGGACCGCGATGCGGCTCAGCTCGTCGATCCAGGCGCGCTCGAGGTCGTGCGGGAGGTGCGTGAAGACCGAAATCGCGTAGACGAGGTCGAACTGCCCGTCCTCGTACCGGAGCGGCGGTGCGAGCTCGTTCACCGACGCCGTAACGAAAGGAAGGTTTGCCGCGCACCAGCCGACGAGCCGCTCGTTGTAGTCGCTGCCGTGGATCGCGGGCCCTTCGAGCCCGGCCCAGTGCCGTAGGACGCGGCCGCAGCCGCACCCGAAGTCGAGCAGCGAGCCTGCCGACTCGAGCGGCGCGCCGTTCCGCTCGGCCGCGGACCGGATGATCCCGGCCTGCTGCCGCCCGCTGTCGAGGAACCACTGGAGCCCGGCCGTCCCCGCGACCTCGACGCGCAACCGACGCGGCGGAACGGGCAGCCCACGAGCGTCCACCTCGCCGTCCTCCGAGCCGCGCAGCGAGCGCACCCGTTCGTAGGCGTGGTAAACCGGCTCGAGCAGCGACATCCGGTCGAGCGCGCGCAGGGTCGCGTTCCGTGCGGAGCGAAGCCGTGGTGCCATGAGTGGCTAAGTCTGAAAGACGCGCGCGCGGCGTGGGCGGACGAACACCTTGCCGCCCGGTGCGAGCTCCAGCTCTTCGGCCTCGTCGCGCGTGACCTGCGCCCACAGGTCTCGTCCGTCCTCGAGCACGAGCTCGACCCGCACCTCGAACCCGAGATGGACGACGCGCTCGATCGTGCCGGCTGTCGTCCCCCCGTTCGGCTCGATCCGCAGCTCGAGGTCGTGCGGGCGCACGAACGACTCCCCGAAGCGGTTCACGGGCCCGACGAAGCTCATCACGAACTCATTCGCAGGCTCCTCGTAGAGGTCGCGCGGGCCGCCGACCTGCTCGATCCGGCCACGGTTCATGAGCACGATCTGATCAGCGATCTCCATCGCCTCCTCCTGGTCGTGCGTGACGAAGATCGTCGTCACGTGCATCTCGTCGTGCAGGCGGCGGAGCCAGGCGCGCAGGTCCTTGCGAACGCGGGCGTCGAGGGCGCCGAACGGCTCGTCGAGCAGGAGCACCTTGGGCTCGACCGCAAGCGCGCGCGCGAGCGCCATGCGCTGACGTTGCCCGCCCGAGAGCTGCGCGGGGTAGTGGTCGGCCCAGCCGGCGATCTGGACGAGCTCGAGCAGCTCGTCCACGCGCACGCGGATCTCGGCACGCGGCCGCTTCCGGACCTTCAGCCCGAAGGCGACGTTCTCGCGGACGGTCATGTGCTTGAACGCCGCGTAGTGCTGGAAGACGAATCCGACGCCGCGCTTCTGCGCCGCCTGGCGCGTGACGTCCACGCCGTCGAGCTCGACGGTTCCGGACTCCGGCTGCTCGAGCCCGGCGATCACGCGCAAGAGCGTCGACTTGCCGCTGCCGCTGGGGCCGAGCAATGCGGTGAGGGAGCCGGACGCCACCTCGATCGAAGCGTCGTCGAGCGCAACGAACTCACCGAACCGTTTCGTGACCGACCTGGCGACGATGGCCATCTAGCGGGTTTCCTCTTTGGGCTTGAACAGCGTCATGGCGACGAGCGTCGCGATCGCGATCATCGCGAGGACGACCGAGGCAGCGTACGCGCCGGTGTAGTCGAACTGCTGGTACTGCGCCTCGACGTGCAGGGTCAGCGTCTCTGTCTTGCCGACGATGTGCCCCGACACGACGCTGACCGCACCGAACTCGCCGAGCGCCCGCGCCGTGGTCAGGACGACGCCGTACGCGATCGCCCAGCGGATGGACGGCAGCGTGACCTTCTTGAAGGTCTGCCAGGGTGAGGCTCCGAGCGTGGCGGCCGCCTGCTCCTGCTCGATGCCGATCTCGCGTAGGACGGGAACCACCTCGCGGACGACGAACGGCAACGAGACGAAGATCGTGACCAGGATCATCGCCGGCAACGCGAAGACGATCTGGATCCCGTGATCGGTCAGCCAGCTCCCAAACCAGCCAGTCCGGCTGTAGAGGAGCAGGAACGCGAGCCCGACGACGACCGGCGAGAGTGCCAGCGGAAGGTCGACGAGCGCGTTGACGATGCCCTTCCCCGGAAAGCGCTGGCGCACGATCGCGAGCGCGCAGATCACCCCGAAGATCGTGTTCGCGGGCACGGCAATCGCTGCGATGAGCACCGTCAGGTAGAAGGCATGCTTGGCCTCGGGCGTGGTGACCGCGTCCCAGGCCGGCCCGATTCCGTGCTCGAACGCTCGGTAGAAGACGAGCGTGACGGGCGCCGCCAGCACGACCAAGAGGTAGAAGAGCCCCACGAATCGGAGGAGCCACCTATGCACGGTCGTGCCTCGTCGCCCAACGTCGCACGCCCCCGATCCCGAGCAGGACGACGAACGTGATCACCAGGATCAGAACGGAGACCGCCGCCGCGCTGGCCGGGTCGCCGCTTTCGATGCGGCCGAAGATGTAAACGGAGGCGACTTCGGTCTTGAAGGGCAGGTTCCCCGAGATCAGCACGACAGACCCGAACTCTCCGATCGCGCGCGCGAAGGCGAGCGCCACGCCCGAGAGGATCGCGGGAAACAGGTTCGGGAAGACGATGTAGCGGAACGTCCTGAGCGGCCCGGCTCCGAGCGAGGCGGCGGCCTCCTCCATCTCACGGTCGAGCTCGAGCAGCACCGGCTGCACCGTTCGGATCACGAACGGCAAAGTCACGAACAGGAGCGCCAGCAGGATGGCCGTCCGCGAGAAGGCGATGTTCACGCCGACGGGCCCGTTAGGCCCGTAGAGCGCGAGCAGGGTCAGGCCGGCGACGATCGTCGGCAGCGCGAACGGGAGATCGATGATCGCGTTCACGATCCCCTGGCCCGGGAAGCGGTCGCGGATCAGGATCCAGGCGACGATCGTCCCCATCACGGCGTTGATCAGGCAGACCGCGACGGAGACGACCAGCGTCAGCTTCAGCGCGGCGACGGCCTGCGGATCGGAGACCGCATCCCAGAAGCTGCCCTTGCCCGCTTTGCCCGCCGTCCAGACGAGGGCCGCGAGCGGGAGCAGGACGATCAGGCTCAGATACGCGGTCGCGAGCCCGAAGGCAAGCCCAGGCCCAGAGCCGCGAACAGCCCTGGGCCTGGGAAGAGCCTCGGTGCGTGAGCTCAGCTCAGCCGCCCGTCCGGCGCTGGATCTTCGTCACGATCCCGTTGCGCGAGTCGAAGAACTGCTTGTCGACCTTTGCCCAGCCGCCGAGCCACTGGATCGAGAACACGCCCGGCGGATAGGGGAAGCTGAACCCCTTGGCAGCGCTGCGGACAACCGGTCGATAGCCGTTCTGGGCGAAGAGCACCTGGGCGGGCTTCGTGCGGAGGTAGTTCACGAAGGCGCGGGCGCCGGTCTTGTTGGTGCTCGTCTTGACGACGGCGATCGGGTTCGCGATCTGAATCGTCGACTTCGGCATCACGTAGTCGATCGGCTGGTCGTGCTTCTGGGCGAAGATCGCCTCGTTCTCGTAGGACAGCAGGACGTCGCCACGGCCTGCGAGGAACGTCTGGAGCGCCTCTCGGGCGCTCTTGTCCTGCGAGACGACGTGGTCGTAGAGCTTGCTCAGGTACTTGACCCCCTGTGCGTGGGACTTGCCGAGCTTGCGCTGTGCCCCATAGGCCGCGATGACGTCCCACTTGGCGCCGCCGGAGGTCTGAACGTTCGGCACGAGGACGTCCACGCCGGGCTTGATCAGATCGTTCCAGGTGCGGATGTGCTTCGGGTTGCCCTTGCGGACGACGAAGACGACGACGGAGCGCGTGACGATCCCGTGGAACGCCTCCTTCTTCCACGACTTGGCGACCAGGCCCGCCTTGACGAGCGAAGTCATGTCCGGCTCGAGCGAGAACTCGACGACGTCCGCCTTGAGGCCCGCGATCACCGCACGTGCCTGCTCGCCCGAGGCGCCGTAGCTCTGCTGGAACGAGGTTCCCTGCCCGGCCGGCGTCCGCTGAAATGCGGGGATCAGCTGGGAGTACGCGTCGCGCGGGGTGGAGTACGCCACGAGGCTGATCGACCCTCCGGACTGGCGCGCGGACGCGTCGTTCGAGGTGACGCTCGCGACTGCGGCCGCGACGAGAAGCGCTAGAACAACTCCGATAGTGCTAATCCGAACCATCAAGCCCCCTTATTAGTCGATATTCCTTACTGTTTATGTAGAGAAAGTCGAGAAGGCAGTCTAAGGGTCGCTCCCGACAGCGTCAAACAAGCGACAATCCGGACATGTGGATCTCCCGCCGAACCGATTACGCGACGCGTGCGCTCCTCGCTCTCGCGCTGGACGGCGACGGGTCGATGAAGCTCGAGGAGCTCGCGCAGCGGACCGGCGCGCCCCAGTCCGTGCTCGAGCAGGTGATGCCCGTCATGCGCACGGCGGGGCTCATCCGTTCCGAGCGCGGGCCCTCCGGCGGCTACCGGCTGAACAAGCCGCCCGACGAGATCACGCTCGAGCGGGTCGTCCGCCTCTTCCAAGGGCAGCTCGCCCCGATCGGCTACGCGACGCGGCGGAGCCCCGACGGCGTGCCGAAGTTCGTCGCCGACTCGCTCCGCGGGACGTGGAGCGAGGTGCGCGACGCGACGATCGAGATCCTCGAGCAGACGACGTTCGCCGACCTCGCCAAGCGGGCCGGCGGAAGCTGGCGCGACGATTCGTCGACCGAAGTCCCCTAAGCCTCGGCGACCGCGCGAGCGTTCAACCGCCGGAATTCGGTGAGCCCCGCTCCGATCGCGCCCAGCACGAGGATGACCGGCACGAGGATCGTGTAGTGGGGAAACTCGATCAGCCGGACGCCGCTCGCGAGCAGCACCGTGCCGAGGCCAACGCGGAGCGCGCCCTCGGGCACTTTTACGGTCAACTTGCTGGCGAACAGCACGCCGGGAATCGAGCCGAGCAGGAGCCAGGCCATTGCGTGCAGGTCGACGTTCCCGTGCACGAGGTAGCTGATGCCCGCGACCCAGAGCAGCGCGGCCGCGTGGAAGATGTCCGTCCCCACGATCTTCGCCGCAGTCAACGGAAACACGAGCAGCATGACGAGCCCGAAGAAGGTGCCGCTCCCGACCGACGTCAGCCCGACGAGGAACCCGCCGCTCGCGCCGAGGGCGACACAGATGACGCGGTCACGGTTCGTGAGCAGGAACGGCGCGTTCGAGGGCTGGACTCCCCGCTTGATGAACGTCTTGGCGAGGAAACCGAGCCCGCCGAGGACGAGCGCCCAGCCGATCACCTTCGCCATCGCGTCGCCGACGCCGCTCCCGTACTGGTTCTCGATCCAGTTCGCGAGCTCCACGCCGACCAGCGACATCGGCGCCGAGCCGAGGAACATCCAGAACGTGATCCGCGCGTGCACGGTGCCGAGCTTGCGGTGCCGCACGGCGCCGAACGACTTGAAGACGGCGCCGTGAAGGATGTCCGTGCCGACCGCGAGCGTCGGCTGGAAGCCGAAGAAGAGGATCAGGATCGGCGTCATCAGCGAGCCGCCGCCCATTCCCGTCAGGCCCACGAGCGACCCGATCAGCAGGCCCGTGAGCGTGAACTGCCAGGTCACCTGTAGGCGTCGATCAGGACCTCGGCGACCTCTGGACGCGAGAACTCGACCGGTGGCAGCTCCCCGGCCGCGAGCAGCTCGCGCACTTTCGTCCCGGACAGGAACACGTGGTCGTCGCCGCCGTGCGGACACGTCTTCGGCGTCGCCATCGAGCCGCAGGCGTTGCACCAGAACGCGTGCTCGAAGAACATCGGCTCGATGCCGAGCTCGTGCGGCTCGAACTCGTCGAAGATGAGCTGCGCGTCGTAGGTGCCGTAGTAGTCGCCGACGCCAGCGTGGTCGCGGCCGACGATGAAGTGCGAGCAGCCGAAGTTCTTCCGGCAGATCGCGTGCCAGATCGCCTCGCGCGGGCCTGCGTAGCGCATCGCGGCCGGGAACGCGGACACGATCACGCGATCGGCCGGGTAGTAGTTCTCGACGAGGACGCGATAGCACTCGACGCGCGTTGCGGCGGGCACGTCGTCGGACTTCGTCTCGCCGACGAGCGGGTGGATGAGCAGGCCGTCGACGGTCTCGAGGGCGCCCTTCGTCAGGTACTCGTGGGCGCGGTGGATCGGGTTGCGGGTCTGGAAGCCGACGACGCGGCGCCAGCCTCGCTCCTCGAACGCCTTGCGTGTGTCCGCGGGATCGAGGGCGAGCTCCGGGAACGACGGCTCTGGCCGGTCGAAGACGGTCACCTTGCCGGCGAGGTAGAGCGGGTGCTGCGCGTAGAGGCGGGCAACTCCGGGATGCGCCTCGTCGGTCGTCCTGAAGCAGCGCTCGGCCTCGCGCTCCTTGTCGTACTCGAAGGTCTCCTCGACGTCGAGGACGGCCAGCGGTCGTCCATCGCGGTCGGCCAGCGCGACGCGGTCTCCTGCGGGTGCTGATTCCACGGCAAGGCAGACGGGAAGAGCCCACGCGAGCCCGTTCGCGAGGTGCATGTCCTCGACGACGCGCTCGTAGTCCTCGCGGCCCATGAACCCCTCGAGCGGCGAGAGCGCGCCCGAGGCGAGCATGTCCAGGTCGGCCACCTCGCGCGGGGTCAGCGTCAGCGTCTCGAGCGCGTCGAGATCGTCCGGCCGCTCGCCGGTGCGATCGACGAGCGAGCCCCCATGTGGCCCGACGAGACCTGTCCCAGTGCCTGTCACTGTGACTGTCCCTGTGCCTGGCACCTGGGCATGGCTCACGCGGGCACCTCGTCCTCGACCAGGCCCAGTTCGGCCAGCTTGCCGAGGATGAGCTCGGCGCTCTCCTCCGGCGACATACTCTCGGTGTCGACGCGGAGCTCGGGGCTCTCAGGCGCCTCGTAGGGGTCAGACACACCGGTGAACTCCTTGATCTCGCCGGCGAATGCCTTCGCGTAGAGACCCTTCACGTCGCGCTCGGCGCAGGCATCGACCGATGCGTCAATGTGAACCTCGACGAAACGGCCGAACTCCTCGACCATCTCGCGCGCCTTCGCCCGGGTCTCCGCATAGGGCGAGATCGCCGACACGATGACGGCGCCTCCCTGCCGCGTGATCCGTGAGGCGACCCAGCCGACGCGCTCGATGTTCGTGTCCCGGTCCTCCTTCGAGAAGCCGAGCCCTTTCGACAGGTGCTGGCGAACCGCGTCTCCGTCCAGGTACTCGACGACCCGGCTGCGGCGCTCGAGCTCGGGGCCGACGATCTCGGCGATCGTCGTCTTGCCGGCTCCTGACAGTCCTGTGAACCACAGGGTGAATCCGTTACGCATGTGCCTCCTTGATCAGTGGTGTCTCCTCATGAATCCCGCACTCGAGCTTGTCGGAGCCGGCCCACCGGCCCGCGCGCTCCTCTTCGTCCTCGGAGATCGGCCGGGTGCAGGGAATGCAGCCGATCGAGCGGTAGCCGGCCTCGTGCAGCGGGTTGTAGGGAATCTCGTTGACCTTGATGTACGCCCAGACGCGCTTCTCGTCCCAGTCCGCGAGCGGGTGCACCTTCCAGACGTCGTAGCGCTCCGACCACTGGAGCTTCGGCGTGTCGGCCCGGCTCGGCGACTGGTCGCGGCGGATGCCCGAGATCCAGGCGTCGTAGGGATCGAGCGCCGCGAGCAGCGGCTGGACTTTGCGGATCTCGCAGCAACGGTCCGGGTCGCGCTCCCAGAGGTTTGGCCCTTCCTGGCGGTGCTGCTCGGCAACGGTGATGATCGGGTTCGAGATCAGGTTCAGCCCGTAGCGCTTCACGAGCCGGTCGCGCGTCTCGTAGGTCTCGCGGAAGAAGAGCTGCGTGTCGAGCTCGATCACGGGCAGGTCGAGGCCCAGCTCCGAGACCATGTGCACGAGCACCGACGACTGCTTCTGCCAGGAGCAGGTGAGGCAGAGCCGGTGGCCGTACTCGCCGTAGACCCACGTGAGCAGGTCCTCGGCGGACATGTCTTCAAAGTCGACGTCAGGAAGTGCGGGTGCGCTCGTCAGGGAGCAGCACCTCCTTCAGCGTGTCTCCGCGCAGGCCGAGGCGCAGCGTCTCGAGTGGGATTACCTCGTCCGGCGGGATGTTCCCGAGGTTGACGGT
>Ga0307289_10000400_pt1 | contig 18854 bp, 18 predicted proteins | sample ER_DNA_143_FD_194483 | JGI IMG/M metagenome (GOLD analysis project Ga0307289, IMG submission 194483) | Bulk soil microbial communities from the East River watershed near Crested Butte, Colorado, United States - ER_DNA_143 | ecosystem: Environmental > Terrestrial > Soil > Floodplain | place...
GATGCAGGGTTCGCGTGACGACGATGAGGGCCGCGATGGCGATCGGCACGTTGACGAGGAAGACCCAGCGCCAGCCGGTGATGCCGAAGATGTTGTCCTGGCCGGCGAAGAAGCCGCCGATGACCGGTCCGAGGACGCTCGACGTGCCGAAGACGGCCAGGAAGTAGCCCTGGTACTTGGCGCGCTCACGGGGCGGCACGATGTCGCCGATGATCGCGAGCGCCAGGGCGAACAGCCCGCCGGCGCCGAGGCCCTGGATCGCCCGGTATGCGGCAAGGGTGCCGATCGAGGTCGCCAGCGTGCAGAGGGCCGACCCGACCGTGAAGATCGAGATGGCGAAGAGGAAGAACGGCTTGCGGCCGTAGATGTCAGACAGCTTGCCGTAGAGCGGCGTGACGATCGTGGACGTAATGAGGTAGGCGGTCGTCACCCAGGCCTGAGCGGAAAGCCCCTGGAGATCGTCGGCAATGGTCCGCATGGCCGAGGCGACGATGGTCTGATCGAGCGCCGCCAGGAACATGCCCATCATCAGGCCGGTGAGGATCGTCAGGATCTGCCGGTGGGTGAGCGGGCCTTCGAGATCGGGAGTCAGGCCGGAGGGCCGGGTTTCGGCGGGTTCGGCAGTGGTGTCAGCGCTCATGCGCAGGCTCCTCGGGGGTGGTCTCGAAAGGGGACGAAGTCTGGTGGGCCGCGTTGCCCGTCGGGATGGAGGTGGAAACGCGGGCTTTGAACGCCTCCAGGTCGTCACCGAACCGGGTGAGGTATGCGTCGAAGGCCCGGACATCCTCATCGGTCCACGACGCGAGCAGCTCCCCGAACCACTGGCCCCGGCCGCGAACCAGCTTGTCGATGACCTCGCGGCCGGACGGGCTCAGCGACAGCAGCTGCGCCCGACGATCGTCGGGGTCGCCGATCTTGTCGAGGAGGCCGTGATGCACGAGGTGGCTGACTTGACGGCTCACTGTCGAGACGTCGGAGTGGATGCTCTCGGCCACCGCCGACACCCGCTGAGGGTCGCCGGACAGGCAGAAGAGCACCGGGTAGTGCGACGGGTCGACGGCGGGGTGCTGCCGAGGCGCCTGGTGCTTCATCGCACTCATGATCTTCATGACCCGGACGAGCGTGTGGGAAAGGGCCTGGGCGGTCTCCGGCTGGACGGCCGTCTCCGGCGGGGCTGCGGTGTTTGGTTCGGCCGCCGCCTGCGTTTTGATTGCCTCCGTCGGCATCGCGCTCACCTCCCCGGTTACTTGCATGACTCACGCAACTATGCCACGAGACGGTTGCATGCTGCAAACAAATGATGAGCCCGCGGGAGTAGACATCCGCCGCGGCCTGTCGGCTCGCCTCAGTGCGTCACGACGAGGTGCTCGAGCACCTCGCCGGCCACGCCGGCGTCACCGGCCACGCTGTAGACGAGGTCCCCGACCGACCGGCGGCCCGCCGCGCGGCGGGTCAGGGCATCGGTGGACAGGATGATCGACGTGGTCTGCGTGGGAGCGCTCGCCGTGTCGGCGTCGTGGGACTCTCCCGTGAAGAGCTCTTCACCCCAGGGGCGGCGGTCCTCGTCCAGCACGACGCGCGCGCCCGCCCGGGCGACCACGGGACCGGTGACGTCGACGATCACCGCGTGCCCGACCGGCACCTTGGCGTCGCGGGCGACGACACGAGGAAAGGCCCGGATGACCGCCGCGACGAAGATCGCCGCCGCCGGGGTGTCGAGGTCACCGGGCCGTCCGATGGCGGTGCGGATGTCCTGCTCGTGGACCCAGATGTCGCTGGCCCGCAGCGTCAGCGCCTTGGCCGCGGTCGTCCGGCCGAACGGCCCTCGCACCACGGTGTCCTCGGTCATCGTCGCGTCGCGCAGCTGGGACAGCCGGCTCTCGAGGATGTCCTCCAGCTCGCCGACGATGTCGGCGCCCTCCCGAGACCGCCGCTCCTCGACGAAGAGCTCGACGAACTCGCCCTGCTCGTTCTTGACGTAGGGCAGCTCGGGCAGGTCGATGCGGGGCGGCGTGGCGCCGTCCAGCCAGCCCTCGATTCCGGCGATGTGGCTGAACTGGTCTTTCACCGTCCACCCCGGGCACTCGGTCTCCTTGCCGAAATCACGCGTCGAGAGGGTCTGGCCGAGGTCGACGACGGCCCGGGTGGTCTGCTCGTAGGCGCCGACGAGGCCGCCGAGATCCGTCGGTGGTGCAGGGTGCTGAGGCACCGTCTCACCCTATCCAGGCTGGCTCTCTACCCTGGTTCGGTGATGACGTCGCGCGCTCCGGAGACGGCCCCTGGCCCGGTCGTGCGCGGGCGCCGCGGTCCGGCCCTCGCGACCCTCGCGGTCAGTCTCGTCGCCTGCGTGGTCGCCATCGCGGTCGGTGGGTCGGCGACGCCGGTCATCGAGGGACTGTTCGACGTTGGGCCGGTGGTGCGGTGGGGACTGCCCTTGGTCCGCGTGATCCAGGACGGCGCCGGTGCGCTGACCATCGGGCTGCTCGTCGTCGGCGCCTTTCTCGCACCCGGCCGCGGGACGCCTCCGGTCACCCTGCAGGCGCCTCGGTATGCGGTGACGTCCGGTGTCGTGTGGGTCGTGGCCACACTGGTCGGCGTCGTCCTCGGCTTCGCGGAGGCGGCGGGTACGCCGGTCGACAGCCCCGAGTTCTGGAGCGAGTTCACGCAGTTCGTGTGGACCCTCGAGACGTTCCGGGTGGCAATCATCAGCGCACTCGTCGCCGCCGCGGCAACGACAGTGGCGGCGATGTCGTTGCAGCGCAAGGGGATCGCCACGGCCGCCTTTCTGGCCGTGAGTGCGCTGCTGCCGCTGGCACTCGCCGGTCACGCGTCCGGCACCGCGGACCACGAGACCGCGGTCAACACCCTCGCCACCCACCTTGTCGCGGCGTCGTTGTGGATCGGTGGACTCCTCGCCGTCGTCGTGCTGCGTCCCGCCCTGGGCCAGCACCTGGCCACGGTCGTCGGTCGCTTCTCCACGATGGCGCTCTGGTGCTTCGTCGCGGTCGCCGGCTCCGGTGTCGTCAGTGCAGTGATCCGGCTGGGTGGGATCGGCGAGCTCGGGAACCTCGCGACCGCATACGGCGCGCTCGTCGTCGTCAAGGCCACCTGCCTCGTGGTCCTGGGACTGCTGGGTTGGCAGCAGCGCCGCCGGGTCGTCGGGCGGATGGCCGCCGAGGGCCCGGGCCGCGGTCTCTTCCTCCGGTTCGCGCTGACCGAGCTCGTCGTGATGGGCGTGGCGGTCGGCTTCGCGACGGCGCTGTCGCGCACCCCGACGCCCTCGTCGCCGGGACCCCTGGACCCGTCCACGTCGGCGCAGCTGACCGGGTTCCCAGAGCCGGCCGCGCCGACCGGGACGACGTGGCTCACGCTGTGGCGGTTCGACTGGCTGTGGGGCGTCCTGGCCTTGCTCGCCGTCGGGGTCTACCTCATGTGGGTCCTGCGGCTCCGCCGTCGAGGTGACCGCTGGAGTGGCCTGCGCGCGATCAGTTGGGTCACCGGCTGGGTCGTCCTCGCGTGGGCCACATGCGGCGCCCCTGCGGTCCTCGGGCGGGTCTCCTTCTCGTGGCACATGGTCGACCACATGACGATCGCCATGTATGCGCCGCTGTTCCTCGTCCTCGCCGCGCCGGTGAGCCTCGCCCTTCGGGCCCTGCCCGCCCGGGGCGACGGCAGCCTGGGTCCGCGCGAGCTGCTCCTGGGGCTGGTGCACTCGCGGCTGCTCCGGATGCTCGGCAACCCGATCGTCGCTGCGGTCCTCTTCTTCACCAGTCTCGTGGTCTTTTACTACTCGGCCCTGTTCGAGCTGGCCCTCACGACGCATACCGGACACGTCCTCATGACCGCGCACTTCCTCGTGACCGGGTACCTCTTCGCCTGGGTCATGGTCGGAATCGACCCGGGGCCGCCGAAGTGGCCGCCGTCCCTGCGGCTGCTCATCCTCCTCATCACCGTGTCGTTCCACGCCTTCTTCGGAGTCGCGCTGATGAGCGGCACCACGCTGCTGGCCCCGGACTTCTTCGGCGCGCTTCGCATCCCGTGGATCCCCGACCCGCTCGGCGACCAGCAGACCGGCGGCAGCATCGCGTGGGCGGTCGGCGAGATCCCGGTGCTCGTCCTCAGCCTTTTCGTGGTCCGTGATTGGATCCGTTCCGACTCCCGGGAGAGTCGGCGGCACGACCGCCAGGCCGACCGGGACGGAGACGCCGAGCTCGTCGCCTACAACGAGCGGCTCCAGGAGCTGGCCCGGCGCCAGGAGCGGCAGCGGTCGCCGGACGCCTAGGCTCGACCACGTGAAGGTGGCGCTGCTCCAGATCGGCTACGGCGATGACGAGACCGTGGCCGACCGCGTCGATCGAGTTGCGGCGTTGGTCCGAGAACAGCGCGGCCATGACCTCGTCGTCCTTCCGGAGCTCTGGGCCCCTGGCGGCTTCGCCTACGAGACGTGGGAGACGAGAGCCGACACTCCGCACGGCGCCATCGCCACCGCCATGAGTGCGGCGGCCAAGGACGCCGACGTGACCCTGCACGCCGGGTCGATCGTCGAGACCTCATCCGACGGCAGCACGGGGCCGGAGGGCAAGGACCTCTGGAACACGTCGCTGGTCTTCGCGCCGGACGGGACGTTGCAGGCGACGTACCGAAAGATCCACCGGTTCGGGTTCGGTGCGGGAGAGCCGAAGCTCATGGAGGCCGGCGAGCGGATCGTCACCACCGAGCTCCCGGACGGCGTCGGCGGCACGGTCACCGCCGGGCTGTCGACGTGCTACGACCTGCGCTTTCCCGAGCTCTACCGCGCGCAGCTCGACGCCGGGGCGAAGGTGTTCGTCATCCCGGCGGCATGGCCGCGCCGGCGGGTCACGCACTGGACGCTGCTCGCGCACGCCCGTGCGATCGAGAACCAGTGCGTCGTTCTCGCCTGCAACACGGCGGGCACGCACTCGCGGACCGAGATGGGCGGCCACTCGCAGGTCGTCCTGCCGACCGGGGAGGCGCTGGCCGTCGCCGGTCTCGACGAGCAGGTGCTCAGCGTCGACGTGGACCTGTCCCTCGTGGACTCCTGGCGCGCCGACTTCCCGGTCCTGGCCGACCGGCGCATTCCTGACCGTGCGCACTGACGTCCGGGTTCGCGCGCCCGAGCTGGTCGGCCGGCGCTGGCTCAACACCGGCGGCCACGACCTCTCGCTCAGCGAGCTGCGCGGACGCGTCGTCCTGCTCGACTTCTGGACGTTCTGCTGCGTCAACTGTCTTCACGTGCTGGACGAGCTGCGGCCGGTCGAGGAGCGGTTCCCCGAGGAGCTGGTCGTGATCGGCGTGCATTCGCCGAAGTTCGAGCACGAGGGCGAGCCGGCGGCGGTCGAGGCCGCGGTCGAGCGCTATGCCGTGGGGCACGCCGTCCTCGACGACCCCGAGCTGGTGACATGGCAGGCGTACACCGCCCGAGCCTGGCCGACCCTTGTCATCGTGGACCCCGAGGGGTACGTCGTCGCCTCGATGTCCGGCGAGGGCCACGCACCGGGGATCGCGAGCCTCGTCGAGGAGCTCGTTGCCGAGCACGCCGCCAAGGGGACGTTGCGGCGGGGGAACGCCCCGTATGCGCCGCCTCCCCTTCAGCAGTCGGCCCTGCGGTTCCCGGGGAAGGTCGCTCTCCTGCCGGACGGCTCGTTCGTCGTTTCCGACACGGCGCACCACCAGGTTGTGCAGCTCGAGGCGGACCTCGAGACTGAGCGCCGGCGGTGGGGTGGCTCCGGCGTGTTCGACGAGCCCCAAGGCGTGCTCCTGCTGCCGACCGAGGTGGCAGCGAGGGTTGGTTACGACGTGCTGGTGGCTGACTCGGTCAACCACCAGGTCAAAGGAATTTCGTTGTCGCACAACGAGATCTGCACTGTCGCCGGCTCTGGGCGGCCGTTGCGCCGTCGCGAAGGCGGCGGGCCGGCCCTCGAACAAGACCTCTCCACGCCGTGGGACCTGGCCTGGTGCGACGGCCGAGTGGTGATCGCGATGGCGGGCATCCACCAGCTCTGGGCCTTGACGGTTGACGCCGACCCCGCCCTGGGGCGCCTCGAGGTGCTGGCCGGAACCACACAGGAGGGACTCCGCGACGGCCCGGGTGACGCCGCGTGGCTGGCCCAGCCGTCGGGCCTCGCGACCTCGGCGGACGGACAACGAATCTGGGTGGCCGACGCGGAGACGTCGGCGCTGCGCTCCTGGTCGGCTTCCGGCCTGACCACCCAGGTTGGAGCCGGGCTGTTCGACTTCGGGCACCGCGACGGTCCAGCCGGGGAGGCGCGGTTCCAGCACCCGCTCGGCGTCGTCGAGCTGCCCGACGGGTCGGCTGCGGTGTGCGACACCTACAACGGGGCGATCCGCCGGTACGATCCCGTCGCCAACCGGGTCACGACCCTGGCTACCGCCCTGGCCGAGCCGAGCGACGCTGTCGTGGATCGCGGGACGGACGGTTCGGCGCGGCTCGTCGTCGTCGAGTCGGCCTCACACCGCCTGGTCCGGGTTGCCATCCCGGCCGACGCCCAGGAGGTGGACGGCCCGGTCCGACGCACCCAACGCCCGCCCACGTCGCTCGCTCCCGGAGTGGTCGAGCTCGTCGTCGCCTTCGAGCCACCGAGCGGCCAGAAGCTCGACGACCGGTGGGGTGACCCGGCCCGGCTGGTGGTCTCAGCCAGCCCGCCGGACCTGCTCCTCGACGGCGCCGGGGACGGCGCGAGCCTGACCCGGCCCCTGACCGTGGCGACGGGCATACCGGCCGGCACCCTCCACGTGTCGGTGCAGGCGGCAGCCTGCGACACCAATGACGAGAACCCCGCCTGTCATCTCTTCCAGCAGGACTGGGGCATCCCGCTACTCCTCGACGACACTGGCCCCGATCGGCTCGTGCTACACCTGCGAGGAACCTGAACGCGGGACTATGGTGAAACGTCATCATGAGCTCGGACAACGCGGAGGCACGGCAATGGGAATCGGGCTCGGAGTCTTTCTGATCGTCATCGGCGGCATTCTCAGCTTCACGTCGCTGGACACGTCGCTGTTGAAGACCAACCTCGACGTCGTCGGCTACATCCTGATGGCGGGCGGTCTGCTCGCGCTGATCTTCGGCACCATTCAGAATCGGCAGCGGACCAACACGTCGCACACGTCGGTCGTGGAGCGGCGGAACGTCGAAGACATCCACGACGACCGTCGCGACGTCTGAGCTCCAGCGTCAGAAGGCCGACTCCGGCACGTCCATGATCGACGCGTCCGTGCCCTCGGCGATGGCCCGCTCGGCCGCCAGGCGCGGCAGGACGGTCCGCGCGAAGAACCGGGCTGCCGCCACCTTGCCGGTGTAGAAGTCGCGGTCCTTGGCACTGATCGCGTCGCCGCGAGAGGTCAGCGACTCGTGGGCCACCTCGGCCTCTCGCAGCAGCAGCCAGCCCACAACGAGGTCACCGGCGGCCAGCAGCAGCCGGGACGTGTTGAGCCCAACCTTGTAGACGTTGCGGAGCTCGCCACCCATGCGGGGGTCGGACTTGAACGCCTCGCTCCCGACGTACTCGAGGATTCCCTGCACGTCGGCCTGGGCCTGGCCGAGCAGTTCGCGCTCCTTGTCGAGCGCACCGCCGATGGCCCCTAGGTCCTTGGCGAACTCCTGGATCTGCATGGCCACGTAAGAAATTGCGACGCCCTGGTCCTTGACGATCTTGCGGAAGAAGAAGTCGAGACCCTGGATCGCCGTGGTCCCTTCGTAGAGGGTGTCGATCTTGGCGTCCCGGACGTACTGCTCGATGGGGTAGTCCTGGAGGAACCCGGACCCGCCCAGCGTCTGAAGCGACTCTGTGCCGAGCAACACCCACGCGCGCTCCGAGCCGAGCGCCTTGACGACCGGTAGCAGCAGGTCGTTCACCCGGCGGGCCAGTTGGGCCGGCGAGTCCTCGGGCAGCTGCTCCGACCCGGCGGCCAGCTGGGCCGCCTCGATGGCGTCCTGCTGCGTCGCGGTGTAGAGCACGAGCGCCCGCAACCCTTCCGCATACGCCTTCTGGAGCATCAGCGACCGGCGGACGTCGGGGTGGTGGGTGATGGTGACGCGCGGTGCCGTCTTGTCGGCCTGCTGGGTGAGGTCGGCGCCCTGAACCCGCTGCTTCGCGAACTCCAGCGCCTGCAGGTACCCGGCCGACAGCGTGGCGATCGACTTGGTGCCGACCATCATTCGCGCGTGCTCGATGACCCGGAACATCTGGGCGATGCCGTCGTGGACGTCTCCGAGCAGGGTGCCGACCGCGGGTGTGCCGTCGCCGAAGGTCACCTCACAGGTCGTCGAGACCTTGAGCCCCATCTTGTGCTCGACGTTGGTGACGACGACGCCGTTGCGCTCGCCCAGCTCGCCGCTGTCGAGGTCGACGACGTGGAACTTGGGGAGGACGAACAGCGACAGACCCTTGGTGCCCGGCCCCGCGCCCTCGGGGCGGGCCAGGACGAAGTGGACGATGTTGTCGGTGAGATCGTGCTCGGCCGACGAGATGAACCGCTTGACACCGGTGATGTTCCACGTGCCGTCCGGGTTGCGGACCGCCTTGGCGCGTCCGGCACCGACGTCGGAGCCGGCATCCGGCTCGGTGAGCACCATGGTGGCGCCCCACTTGCGGTCGACCATGAGCTTGGCCAGCTTCTTCTGGTCGTCCGTGCCGAGCAGATAGAGCAGCTTGGCGAAGGAGAAGCTCGACGCATACATGCCAACGGCAGGGTTCGCGCCGAGGATCAGCTCGTTGACCGCCCATCGCAACGACGGCGGGACGACCGTGCCGTCAAGGCCGCCCGGAACGTCGATAGCCCAGAAACCAGACTCGAGGTAGGCGGCATACGACTTCTGGAACGACTCCGGCATGGTCACGGAATGCGTCGTGGGGTCGTAGACCGGAGGGTTGCGATCGGAGTCGAGCAAGCTGTCGGCCAGCTCGTGCTCGGCGAGCCGGGCCACCTCGTGCAGCATGGCGCGCGCGGTGTCGGCGTCGACCGCCTCGTAGGGGCCCTGGCCAAGGAGATCGCCGCGGCCGAACACCTCGAAGAGCGCGAACTCGAGGTCGCGCACGTTGCTGCGGTAGTGGCTCATGGGGTGGTCTCCTCCGATTGGTTACTCGTCGGTAACTCCCATCATGCTACCCGTCAGTAACTCGCGCAAGCGCTGTCCCCCAATGCACACGGGACCGACCTCAGGGCAGCACTCTTGACAATCATGGTCCGTGAGAGTCACTATCAAAAGCATGTCACCATCAAACTTTAGCGAGTCGCAAAATGGCGTGGATCGGCGCTGGTGGGCGCTCGCCGCGACCGCGACGACCGTCCTCGTGATCGGCCTCGACACGACGATCCTCAACGTCGCCGTCCCGGACATCGCGGTGAGCCTGCACGCCTCGAACGCGCAGCTGCAGTGGTTCGCGGACAGCTACCTGTTGGCTCTCGGTGCGCTGCTGCTTCCGGCCGGCCTCCTAGGGGACCGGTACGGGCGCAAGCGCTCGACCGTGGTCGGGTTGGTCGTGTTCTTCCTCGGCTCCCTGTGGTGTGCGCTGGCGACGAGCGCCGGCAGTCTCATCGCCGCTCGCACGATGCTCGGCGTCGGTGCCGCCGTCCTCATTCCCCTGGCGATGTCGTCGGTCGTCGTGCTCTTCGACGCCGCCGAGCGGACTCGGGCGATCGCGCTGCTGGGCATCTCGACGATGGCGGGACTCCCGCTGGGACCGATCGTCGCGGGCATACTCCTCCAGCACTTCTGGTGGGGCTCGGTGTTCGTTGTCAACCTCCCGGTCATCGCGCTCGCCCTCGTGGCGGTGGTGCTCTTCCTGCCCGAGACGACTGGCTCGCGCGGACGGCGTCTGGACGTCGTCGGCATCCTCCTCACCTCCTTCGGCCTGTTGGCCGCCACCTACGGAGTCATCGAGGGACCCGAGCGCGGGTGGACCGACCCGCTGGTCCTCGGCGGACTGGTGGCCGCGGGCGTCCTTGCCGCCGCGTTCGTCTGGTGGCAGCGCCGCGACCGCGGATGCGAGCCGGTCGTCGACCCGGTGCTGTGGCGGGAGCCGGCGTTCCGATATGGCGCGGTGACCGCTGCGGTCGCCAGCCTGGCCTTCTTCGGGGCGATGTTCGTCCTCCCGCAGTACCTTCGGGGCGTTCTCGGCGAGGACGCGCTCGGGACCGGCCTGCGCTCGGTGCCCATGGTCGTCGGCCTCTTCGTTGGGCTGCGGGTGACCATGGTGCTGCTGCCCCGGTTCGGGGCCCGGGTGCTCGGGGTGGGCGGCTTTCTCGTGGGTGCTCTGGGGTTCCTGGTTGGCACTCGGATCGAGGTGGACAGCGGCTATGCGTTGACCGCCGCCTGGACGATCCTCGTCGGGGCCGGCGTCGGCGGGGCGCTGTTCTGCGGCCAGAACGGCGCGCTGGCGGCACTGCCTCGCGAGCGGGCGGCAGCCGGTTCCGCCCTGATCCAGGTGTTGCGGCAGGTCGGCAGCGTCGCCGGCATCGCTGTGCTCGGAGCGCTGCTCAACGCCGCATACCGGTCCGGCCTGCGCACCGGCCTCCCGGCCGAGCTGTCCGACGCGCTCGGGCGCAACGTCGCCACGGGCATGGCCGTCGCGGTCCAGTCGGCTTCGCCGTCGCTGGAGTATGCGGTTCGCTCCGCTTTCGTCGGCGGGCTCACCGCGACGATGTGGGTCAGTGCGGCGGTCTGCGGCCTGGGCGCGGCGATGGTCTGGCGCCGCCTGCCGGACGGTCGGGTAGTGGCCCCCCACGACGGCGGTCCGGTTTCGGCAGAATCGGCCTATGCCGACGAGCCCGGGACCCGCTGAGCCGGTGCTCAGCCTGCGCGAGCGGAAGAAGGCGAAGACCAAGGCGGCGCTCCAGGAACACGCTCTGCGGCTGTTCCGGGAGCAGGGCTACGCGGAGACGACCGTTGAGCAGATCGCCGCAGCCGCCGAGGTCTCGCCGAGCACGTTCTTCCGGTACTTCCCGGCCAAGGAGGACACCGTCCTCACCGACCTCATGGACCGGCAGACGTTCCAGATCATGATCGATGCGCCGGCCGAACTCTCCCCGCTCGCGGCTCTGAAATACGCAGTGAGCGAGGCCTTTCAGGACATGTCAGACGAGCACCTGCAGCTGGAGATGGTCCGCAACGACCTCATCCGGTCGGTTCCCGAGCTGCGGCGAGGGATGTTGATGGAGCTCACCCGGCCACGCGACCTGCTGGCCGAAGCCGTTGCCGTCCGGCTCGGCCGGCCGGTCGACGACCCCGATCTGCGGATGTGGGCGGCGGCGGTGATGGGCGTGATGATGACGCTGGCGCTGGAGGAGCCCTCTGGTGACCCCGGAGCGTCCATCGCCCGGTTGGGCATGCTCATCGACCACATCGACCGGGTCGTCCACCTCCCGGAGGAGTGAGTGATGCGCGTCGGCCCGTACACGCTGGTCTCGGTCGTCGACGCCTCCGGTGTGCTGGCGACCACCGGCCGGCAGGCGTTTCCCTCGGCGACCGACGAGGACTGGGAGGCGGCTCGTCGCCTTGACCCGCAGGCCTTCGGGCCCGACGGCCGTTGGGCGCTCGACTTCCGATGCGTGGCCATCCGCCGTCCCACAGGCAGGGTGATGTTGGTCGACGTGGGGATCGGCGGGGAAGGAAGCCCGGCCCAGTGGGCGCCGCTACCCGGCCGGCTGGTCGAGGCGTTGGACGAGGCGGGCATCCGTGTCGGCGACGTCGACACCGTCGTGCTCACCCACCTCCACGAGGACCATTGCGGCGGGGTGGTCGACGGCGCCGGCCGTCCGGTGTTCGGCGACGCGCGGCACGTGGTTCAGGCCGCCGAGGTGGCGGCGGTGCGCGGCGACACGACGATCTGGACGTACGCGGTGGAACCGCTTAGTGGTGCTGGGCTGCTGGACGAGGTGGACGGTTCGGTCGAGCTCTACACCGGCATCGCCGTGTTCCCCACCCCGGGCCACACCGTGGGCCACCAGTCGGTCGTCGTGGCCGCCGACGACGACGACGACGAGGTCGTGGTCACGGGAGACGTCTTGGTCCACGCGGTCCAGCTCGCCAACCCCGACGTGGCTTACATCTCGGAAGCCGACCAGGCCGTGGCCGTCGACACCCGGCGGCGTCTTCTCGTGGCGGCCCGCACGGGAAGAGCGAGACTGGCGACTGCCCACCTGCATACTGCCTTCGTCACGCCGTGACGGAGCCCGCACCTGGGGCGGGGTGGCATCATCTCGAAGGTGGCCGGTCGACCCGCGGAGACGCAGCACCTGCGCGACCTCGCGCTGCTGCGGCGCGTCCGGGACCGGATCGACCGGGAGTACGCGCAGCCTCTGGACGTCGAGGCCCTGGCCCGCGGCGTCAACATGTCAGCCGGGCATCTCAGCCGCCAGTTCCGGCTCGCCTACGGCGAGTCGCCGTACAGCTACCTCATGACCCGGCGCATCGAGCGCGCGATGACACTCCTGCGCCGCGGCGACCTCAGCGTGACCGAGGTCTGCTTCGCCGTCGGTTGCTCGTCCTTGGGCACGTTCAGCACGCGGTTCAGCGAGCTGGTCGGCGTGCCGCCGAGCACCTACCGGCGCGAGGCGGCGGAGGCGACTGCCGGCATACCGGCGTGCGTGTCGAAGCAGGTCACGAGACCGATCAGGAATCGAGAAGCGCCAGTCGCCGAGCCGCACCTAGCGTGACGGTCATGGACATTCGGATCCACTCGACGTTCCTCCCGCACGACGACCCGGAAGCGGCCCTGGCGTTCTACCGCGACACGCTGGGGTTCGAGGTGCGCAACGACGTCGGGTTCAAGGGGATGCGCTGGATCACCGTCGGCCCTCCCGACCAGCCGGAGACGTCCATCGTGCTGTATCCGCCCCAGGCCACGCCCGGGATCACGCAGGAGGAGCGGCGAGCCATCAGCGAGATGATGGCCAAGGGCACGTACGCCAGCATCGTCCTGGCCACCGAGGACCTCGACGGGACGTTCGAGCGGCTGCAGGCCAGCGACGCTGACGTGGTCCAGGAGCCGATCGACCAGGACTACGGAGTCCGTGACTGCGCGTTCCGCGACCCCGCCGGCAACATGGTCCGCATCCAGGACCTGCGCTGAACCCCCGACCGTCGTGGGCCGCTCCCACGGTCCATCCGCCATGCCATCTGCGCGGCCGTTCCGGCCGCTCAACCAAGAGGAGACGACAATGAGTTCACCGATTCGCAGCCTGGTCATCCCCGTATCCGACCTGACCGCCGCCAAGGCCGTGTACACCCCGCTGCTGGGCGAGCCGCATACCGACGAGCCGTACTACGTGGGCTACAACGTCGACGGGTTCGAGGTCGCGCTGAACCCGGCCGGTTCGGGCGGCGGCGCGGTGGCCTTCGCCGACGTCGACGACCTCGACGGCACCCGCGAGAAGCTGCTCGCGGCCGGCGCAACCGAGCGCGACGCCCCGCGCCAGGTCGCTCCGGAGGCGCGGGTATGCGTGCTGACCGACCCGGACGGCAACGCGTTCGGCCTGCGCGGCAAGTAGTCCGCGGGCGGTTCCTCGACCGGAGCTCGAGTGGAGCGAAGTTGCTGCCATCACAGCAACTTCACTCCACTCCAGAACTGCCGCATGCCGGGCCTCGACCGTGTGGAGCGGGCGACGAGAATCGAACTCGCGTGTCCAGCTTGGGAAGCTGGCGCTCTACCATTGAGCTACGCCCGCGGGCGCTTGCCGAGGGCACCCCGACAACGCGACAGGCAGCATACCCAAACCGCTAGCCTCTCCACGTGCTGCTCTCCGACCGCGATCTTCGCGCCGAGATCGAGAGTGGGCGGGTAGTCCTCGACCCCTGGGACCCCGCGATGCTGCAGCCGTCCAGCGTCGACGTGCGGCTCGACAAGTACTTCCGCCTGTTCGACAACCACAAGTACCCCTACATCGACCCCGCCGAGGACCAGCCGGACCTGACCCGGCTTGTGGAGGTCGCCACCGGCGAGCCGCTCATCCTCCACCCCGGCGAGTTCGTGCTCGGCTCCATCGTCGAGACGGTCACCCTTCCCGACGACATCGCCGCGCGCGTCGAGGGCAAGTCCAGTCTCGGGCGCCTCGGCCTCCTGACGCACGCGACGGCCGGGTTCGTCGACCCCGGCTTCTCGGGCCACGTCACACTCGAGCTCTCCAACGTCGCCACCCTGCCGATCAAGCTGTGGCCCGGCATGAAGGTCGGCCAGCTCTGCTTCTTCCGGCTGTCCAGCGCCGTCGAGAAGCCCTACGGGTCGGACGCCTACGGCTCGCACTACCAGGGCCAGCGGGGTCCCACCGCCAGCCGCAGCTTCAAGAACTTCCACACGACCGAGGTATAACGCACCGTTATCGGGGGGAAGCCGACCACCGAGCGCACTTGTCAGCGGTCTCGCTTAGGGTCGAGGCCATGATTCGCTTCGACGACGTCTCGAAGCAGTATGCCGGCGGGACCACTGCGGTCGACCACCTCACCCTCGAGGCGCCCACCGGCCAGATCACCGTTCTCGTCGGACCGTCCGGCTGTGGCAAGACCACGACGCTGCGCATGGTCAACCGGATGATCGAACCCACGTCGGGCACCATCTGGCTGGACGACCAGGACACCGGAAGGATGGACGCCGCGGAGATGCGCCGCGGCATCGGCTACGTCATCCAGGCCGCCGGCCTCTTTCCCCATCGCACCGTCGTCGACAACGTCGGCACCGTCCCCGAGCTCCTCGGCTGGGACAAGAAGAAGACCCGAGAGCGCTCGATGGAGCTGCTCGAACGCGTCGGCCTCGACCCCGCGTTCGCCAGGCGCTACCCGAGCCAGCTCTCCGGCGGCCAACAGCAGCGTGTCGGCGTCGCCCGCGCGCTGGCCGCTGACCCCCCGGTCATGCTCATGGACGAGCCGTTCTCCGCCGTGGACCCGATCGTCCGCGAGCAGCTGCAGGACGAGTTCCTCCGCCTCCAGGGCGAGCTCGGCAAGACCATCGTGTTCGTCACCCACGACATCGACGAGGCGATCAAGCTCGGTGACCAGGTCGCGGTCCTCCGCGTCGGGGGGAAGCTCGCCCAGGTGTCCGATCCCGCATACCTGCTCGCTCATCCGGTGGACGACTTCGTGGCCGGGTTCGTGGGCCGCGACCGTGGCTACCGCGCACTCGGCTTCCACGACACGCCCGACCTCGCGCTCGCCGACGAACCGACCGTCGGCCTCGGCGCGACGCCCGACCAAGCCCGGGCCGCCAGCAGCGACGGCTGGCTCCTAGTGGTCGACGACGACCGCAAGCCGCTCGGCTGGGTCGAACCCCACCGCCTCGGCCGTGAGGTCGACCGGGAGATGCTGCACCGCGGCGGCACGGTCGCCCGGCTCCACGGCCCGCTTCGCGCGGTGCTCGACGCGGCGCTCTCGTCCCCGTCGCGCCGCGGGGTCCTCGTCGACGACGACGGTGCCCTGGCCGGTACTGTCCACGCCGACCAGGTCCTGTCGGCCATCGAGCGCGTCGAGCGCCCGGACGACGCCGACGAGGACCGCTACGAGCGGCAGGACGCCTCGTGAGCTGGGTCGCCGACCATCTCGGCGACATCCTCTGGTATGCCGGGCAGCACACCTTGCTGGCCGGCATCCCGCTGATCGTCGGACTGCTCCTCGCCCTCCCGCTGGGCTGGGCGGCCCGCCGTTACACGAAGCTCCACGGCGTCCTCATCGCGGGCAGCGGCCTGCTCTATACGATCCCCAGCCTGGCCCTCTTCATCCTCATGCCGCTGATCCTCGGCACGCGGATCCTCGACACGCTCAACGTCTACGTGGCGATGACGCTCTACACACTGGCGCTGCTGGTCCGCACGGTTGCTGACGGTCTCGGTGCGGTCCCGGAGTCGACGCGGCAGGCGGCCACAGCGATGGGCTTCACCGGTGTGCGTCGGCTGCTGCGGGTCGACCTGCCGCTGGCGATCCCGGTCATCGCCGCAGGCTTGCGCGTCGCCGCGGTGAGCAACGTCAGCATCGTCAGCGTCGCGTCGCTCGTGGGTTTCCCGCAGCTCGGCTACTACCTCACCGACGGCTACCAGCGCACCTTCCCCACCGAGATCGCCGTCGGCATCGTCGGCTGCGTCCTCCTGGCGCTGCTCTTCGACACGGTGATCCGCGCGGGCGCCTGGGTGGTAACGCCGTGGCAGCGGGTGGCGAGGTGAAGTGAGGTGACGACATGCTGAACCAGATCGGCACCTGGCTGACCGACCCCACCCACTGGACGGGGCCGAACGGCATCCCGCAGCGGATCCTCGAGCACCTGATCTACTCCGGGATCAGCCTCCTCATCTCGGCCCTCATCGCCATCCCGCTCGGCATCATGGTCGGCCACTCCGGCCGCGCCAAGTGGACGGTCAGCCTGGCCAACTCGCTCCGCGCGGTGCCCAGCCTCGGCCTGCTCTTCGCCGTCGCCCTCTGGCTCGGTCCGAAGATCGCCAGCAGCCTCGCCTATGTCATCCCGAGCGTCATCGTGCTCATCCTGCTCGCAGTCCCTCCGATCCTGTCCGGCACCTACGCGGGCATCCAAGGGGTCGACCCGGCCGCCCGCGACGCGGCCAAGGGCATGGGTATGCGTGGCGGCGAGGTCCTGCGCAAGGTCGAGATCCCGTGCGCGCTGCCGCTCATGCTCTCGGGGTTCCGGAGTGCCACCCTCCAGGTGATCGCCACCGCGACGATCGCGGCGTCGATCAGTCTCGGCGGGTTGGGCCGCTACCTCATCGACGGGCTCAGTGTCAGCGACTACGCCGAGATGGCCAGCGGGGCGATCCTCGTCGCTCTCCTCGCGTTGCTCTTGGACGGCCTCATCGCGCTGGTGCAACGCTTCGCAGTCTCCCCGGGTCTCTCCGGGAAGTTCAGGAACACCCCGGGCAACCGCCCGGTTGTCTCCACCACGGCCCGTGGCGACGCCGCCACGGAAACCGCCTCTCCCACAGACCGTGCCGACGAGCAGAGAGAAGCACTTGTATGAAGCGCAGGATCCTCCTGACCGGGGCGACCGCCGTCGCCGCGCTCGCGCTCGCCGCCTGCGGCGCGAACAACAACCCCACCGCACCACCCGCAGGAGGTGGTGGCGGCAGCACCGGCTCGGCTGGTGGTGGCGGCAGCATCACGGTCGGCTCGGCCGACTTCTCCGAGTCCCAGGTGCTCGGCGAGATCTACGCGGGCGCCATCAAGGCCAAGGGCGTCTCAGTCACGTCCAAGCCGAACATCGGCAGCCGCGACGTCTACATCAAGGCGCTCCAGGACGGCTCGATCGACATCGTCCCGGAGTACACCGGGTCGCTGCTGACCTTCCTGAAGGGCACCGCCCCGTCGCAGGATCCGGACGCCGTCTACACCGCGCTGAAGTCGACCCTGCCGGCCGACTTGGTCGTCCTCGACAAGTCGACCGCCGAGGACAAGAACTCCATGGTGGTCACCAAGGACACCCAGGCGAAGTACTCCCTGAAGTCGATCGCCGACCTGGCCGCCCATCAAGCCGACATCACGGTGGCCGCGCCGCCGGAGTTCCAGACCCGCCAGCAGGGGCTGGTCGGGCTCAAGTCGGAGTACAGCTTCACGCCGGCCAACTTCCTGCCGCTGAAGGGCGCCGCGATCGTCAACGCGCTCAAGAACGGCCAGGCCCAGGCGGCGAACATCTTCAGCACCGACCCGTCGATTCCGGCCAACGGGTTCGTGACTCTGGAGGACCCGAAGCTGCTCTTCGGCTCCGACAACGTCGTTCCGCTGCTGCGCAAGGACAAGGTCAACGACACCATCACTGCGGCGCTCAACGCCGTCTCCGCGAAAATCGACACGGCGACGCTGACCGACCTCGTGAAGCAGGTCGACGTCGACAAGAAGGACGCGTCGGCGGTCGCCAAGGACTTCCTGTCCAAGAACGGCCTCGGCTGACCGTCGGGAGGTGACGTACCGCATACCCGCAGTGCTTGAATCGCGGGTATGCGGTACGCCGTCACCGGTGCCACCGGTTTCGTCGGTGGCGCGTTGGTGCGACTGCTGCGGGCCAACGGGCACGACGTCGTCGCCCTGGTGCGAAACCGCGAGCGCGCCGAGGCGCTCTCGACCGCGGGAGTGACCCTCGTCGAGGGCGACCTCGACGACTCTGCCGCCCTCGACCGGCTCGTCGCCGGCGCCGACGGTCTCTTCCACGTGGCCGGCTGGTACAAGCTGGGCGACGCCCGGCCCGAGAACGGCTGGCGGGTCAATGTCGACGGCACGGCGAACGTACTAGCGGCCGCCCGCGGCAGTGGCGTTTCCAGGGTCGTCTACACGAGCACCCTGGCCGTCAACTCCGACACCCACGGTCGCGTCGTCGACGAGGAGTTCCGGTTCACCGGAAGCCATCTCTCGGTCTACGACGAGACCAAGGCGCGAGCCCACGACCTGGCCGTCGACGCGGCCCGCGACGGACTGCCGTTGGTCGTCGTCCAACCCGGGCTCGTCTACGGGCCGGGTGACACCTCACAGACCGGAGCGCTGGTCGCTGCGGTGCTCGCGGGTCGGCGGCCCGCCGTCCCGGCCGGCGGTGCCGTCTGTTGGGGGCACGTCGACGACATCGCCCTCGGGCACCTGCTCGCCATGGAGCAGGGGACCGCCGGCGACTCGTATTTCCTGGCCGGAGAACCGTGTTCGCTGGCCGAAGGGCTGCGGCTACTCGCTGACCTCGCGGGGAAGCCGGGTCCGATCGTGCTTCCGGCGCGCATGGTCAGGGTCACCGGAGCGGTCGTCGGGGTCGTCGAACGGGTTGTCCCGATGCCGGCCGGCTACTCGGCTGAGGCGATGCGCGCGAGCCTGGCGACCTACCTCGGCAGCCCGGCCAAGGCAT
>Ga0307289_10000403_pt1 | contig 18811 bp, 18 predicted proteins | sample ER_DNA_143_FD_194483 | JGI IMG/M metagenome (GOLD analysis project Ga0307289, IMG submission 194483) | Bulk soil microbial communities from the East River watershed near Crested Butte, Colorado, United States - ER_DNA_143 | ecosystem: Environmental > Terrestrial > Soil > Floodplain | place...
GCGTTAGCGCGGAGTGGAGGTATATCACGTGCGGCATCACGGTCGCGCCGAGGATCCCGACCGCGAGCAGCACCGACTCGCTGCCTGCGAACTCCGGCTTGACCGAGTGCAGCGCAACCGTGCCGAGCGGCGGGTGCGCAAAGTAGAGCTCGGCCAGGTAGCAGGCACCGATCACGCCCACGAAGCCGGCGATCACGGCCTCGAAGGCCCGGAGGCCGAAGCGCTGCAGGCCGAGGATCAGGAAGGTGACGGCCCCCGTCACGAGCGCGGCCGGGAAGAGCGCCATCCCGAACAGCAGGTGGAGGCCGAGCGCGGCGCCGAGGAACTCGGCCAGGTCGGTCGCCATCGCGATCAGCTCGGCCTGCACCCAGAGGCTGATCGAGCTGCGCCGCGAGAAGTTGTCGCGGCAGAGCTCCGGCAGGTTGCGGCCGGTCGCGATCCCGAGCTTGGCCGACAGCGTCTGGATCAGCATCGCCATCAGGTTCGAGGCGAGGATCACCCAGCAGAGCGTGTAGCCGAACTTCGAGCCGCCGGCGATGTTGGTCGCGAAGTTGCCCGGGTCGATATAGGCGACGCAGGCGACGAAGGCCGGGCCGAGGAAGGGCAGGATCCGCCAGCCGCGCGCAGGAGCCTGCAACGCCCGCTGGGCCGCCCCCACCGAGCCGGTGGCGACCGCACCTGACCGTGTCGCCATCACGGTCTCAGTGTAACGAAAAAGTTAGTCGTGCCTAAACTTTGGCGAGCCGCAAATCCGGCAGGTTGCGCCAGCGGCCGTCGACGTCGAAGCCGTAGCCGACGAAGAACTCGTCGGGCACGGTGAAGCCGACGTAGTCGACCGGCAGGTCCTCGACCAGCCGGCGGTACGGACGGTCGAGCAGCGCGGCGACGCGGAGGCTCGCGGGCTGGCGCAGGTCGAACAGCTTGCGCAGGTAGTTGAGCGTCAGGCCGGTGTCGACCACGTCCTCGACGAGCAGCACGTCGTGGCCGGTGACGGGGATGGCCGTGTCCTTCAGGAGCCGCACGCGCGAGTGGCGGCCGGTGTCGGCGCCGTTGTAGCCGGCGAGCTCGACGAAGTCGATCCCGTGGGCAATCGGGATGGCACGTGAGAGGTCGGTCAGGAACACGAAGCTCGCCTTCAGCAGCGAGACGAGCAGCAGGTCGCGGCCGGCGTAGTCGCGCGCGATGTCGGCGCCGAGCTCGCGGACGCGCGTCTCCAGCTCCTCGGCCGTGAGAAAGACTTCGCCTACTCGAGAGTCGATGACTATGACGCCAGATCGAGCCGGTAGCGCTGGGCCAGCCGCTCGATGTCCCGCTTGTAGAAGAGCTTCACGTTCACGTCCGGGTAGCGCTCGCGCAGCTTGCGCAGCTTCCGGTTCTTGCGCGTCACCAGCCGCTGCTTCATGACCGTGATCTCGAGATAGAGGTTCTGCTCCGGCAGGAAGAAGTCCGGTCGGAACGCCTGAGTGGTCCGGCCGTCATCGTCCTCCTCGAGCACGAAGGTGTGTGGCTCGTACTCCCACGGGACGCCGTAGAAGTCGAGGACCTTCGCGCACTCGCGCTCGGCCTCGTTTGCGAACCTCGGCGCCTTCTTCACAGAATCCGCCTGGAAATCGGCCATTTCTCCCACCCCGCAGGCAGGGTAGCAGCGGGTGCGGACGCGGCCGCCATCGGCAACGTGATAGAAGCCGCCTCGCTCATGGTCAGGCTCACCCCGCAGAAGCGCGAGTTCTTCGAGCTCTACGCGCGGGCCTCCGCGAACGCCGTCGAGATCGCGCGGCTGCTGGTCGATCTGCTCGAGACCTTCCCCCAGGACGGCGACGCTCTGATCGCCCGGATCAAGGAGCGAGAGCACGATGGCGACCGTCTCACGCACGAGGTCGTGCTGCTCCTGAACTCGACCTTCGTCACTCCCTTCGACCGCGATGACATGTACCGCCTGGCGAGCGCGATCGACGACATCTGCGACCACGTCGACGAGGCCGCCGACAACCTCGGCTCCTGGGGCGTGGAGCGCGTACCGGAGAAGGCGCGGGGGCAGGCGGGTGTGATCCTCGAGGCCGCGAAGCAGCTCGACGAGGCGGTGCGGAAGCTCGACGGATTCAAGGACTCCACCGCACAGCTGGCCGCGCTGCGCGAGCTCGAGGACCAGGGCGACCAGCTCGAGCGCGACGCGGTCGCGGAGCTGTTCGCGACGACCGACGACGCCAAGACGATCATCCGCTGGAAGGACATCCACGAACGGCTGGAGGAGGCCGTCGACGCGCTCGAGAACGCCGCCGACGTGCTCGAGGCGATCGTGGTCAAGAACCGCTGACCACCGCGTCTGCGATGTCTCCCCTTGGGTCGACCGGTCTTTTCAGACGGACGCACAGGCGAAGCCAGCGCGTCCTGAGGACGGCACCGCAAGCGGTGCCTCGATGAACGACGTCCTGCTCGTCGTCGTCGTGCTCGTCGCGCTCGGCTTCGACTTCACGAACGGCTTCCACGACACGGCCAACGCGGTCGCGACCTCGGTCTCGACGCGCGCCCTCTCGCCCCGGCTGGCGGTGTTGATCGCCGCCATCGCGAACCTGGCCGGCGCGTTCGTCACCACCGCGGTCGCCAAGACGGTCGGCAAGGGAATCATCGACACGGGCCTCGCCAATGAGAAGACGGTGCTTGCCGCCCTGATCGGCGCGATCGTCTGGAACCTGATCACCTGGCGGGCGGGGCTGCCCTCGAGCTCCTCGCACGCGCTGATCGGTGGGCTCGTCGGCGCGGCGATCGCCCAGTCGGGCCTGGAAGGCGTCCAGTGGCACGGGCTCGTGCACAGCGTGGCGATCCCGGCGATCGCGGCGCCCGCGATCGCCTTTGCGGGGGCCTTCGCGCTGCTCTTGGTCATCTACTGGGTGCTCGTCTGGATGAACCCCGGGATGGCGAACCGGACGTTCCGCCTCGGCCAGCTCGCCTCGGGCACCTGGGTCGCGTTCACGCACGGGGCCAACGACGCGCAGAAGACGATGGGCGTGATCGCGCTCGCGCTCTTCGAGGGCGGGCACCTGTCGCACTTCTACATCCCCAGCTGGGTGATCGTCGCCGCGGGGCTGGCGATCGCGGCCGGCACGTACGTCGGCGGCTGGCGGATCATGAAGACGCTCGGCCAGCGCGTGGTCAATATGGAGCCCGCCAGCGGCTTCGCGGCCCAGGTCACCGCCGGGGTGACGATCTACACGGCGACCAAGCTCGGCTACCCGCTCTCGACCACGCACGTGATCTCGGGCTCGGTGCTGGGCTCGGGCGCGACGAAGCGCCTCTCCGCGGTGCGTTGGGGCGTCGCCGGCAACATGGTCGCCGCGTGGCTGCTGACCATCCCGGCGGCCGGGCTCGTCGCCGCGGCTCTGTACTGGCCGGTGCAGGGGATTTTCTAGCCGCGGCTCTACACTTCGGCCATGCCGCAAGGCCGCAACGGCGCGTTCACGATTGCGCAACTCTCCGACATCCATTGCGGAGGGCCCGACTTCGTGCCGAACCTGATGGAGCGCGCGGTCAACGAGATCAACGACATCGACCCGGACATCGTCATCTGCTCCGGCGACCTGACCACCTTCGGCTTCAAGCACGAGTACGCCATGGCCAAGGGCTACCTCGACCAGATCGCCTGCGACGCGCTGGTGGTCATCCCCGGCAATCACGACTCGCGGAACGTCGGCTACGTGCACTTCGAGGACATGTTCGGCGAGCGCAACTCGGTGCTGCGGCGCGGCGGCGTGACCGTCGTGGCCGTCGACTCGACCGAGCCCGACCTCGACCACGGCCAGATTGGTCGTGGCCGCTACCGCTGGATCGAGGAGCAGTTCGCCGGCGACGCCGACCTGAAGATCTTCGTGCTCCACCACCATCTGCTGCCCGTCCCAGGCACGGGGCGCGAGCGCAACGTCGTCTACGACGCCGGCGACTGCATCGAGTGCCTGCAGCGCGCGGGCGTCGACCTCGTCCTGTCGGGCCACAAGCACGTGCCATATGCCTGGCGGCTCGAGAACCTGTTCGTCGTCAACGCCGGCACAGTCTCGTCGCAGCGCCTGCGCGGGAAGACGCGCCCCTGTTACAACGTGATCGAGGTCACCGACCGCCACGTGGACGTCTGGCGCAAGTACCCGTTTCACGGCCAGGAACGGATCATCCAGTTCTCGACCGAGACCCGCGCGTTCGAGAAGTACACGACGCGGATCGAGGACGAGGTCACGGCGAGGACCTGATGCGCGCGCTGGTCATCTCGGACGGCGAGCACTACGCGCCCGTGGTGCGCGACGCGCTGGCGGTGCTGCCGCACGAGGTGGTCGGGCTCTGGCTCGCGGGCGGCACCGAGAAGGTGCGGGGCGGCGAGGACTACGGCGTCCCGGTGGTGGACTCGCTGGAGGCCGCGATCGCCGAGCTGGAACCCGAGCTCGTGGTCGATCTCTCCGACGAGCCGGTACTCGGGCCGCGCGAGCGAATGCGGGTCGCGAGCCGCGTGCTCGCGCTCGGGCTGCCGTACGGCGGCCCGGACTTCCGCTTCGAGCCGCCGGCGTTCGCGCCGTTCCCGCTGCCTTCGCTGTCGGTCGTCGGGACCGGCAAGCGCGTGGGGAAGACGGCCGTCACCGGCCACGTCGCGCGGCTGCTCGCGCTCGACCGCGACGTGGTCGTGGTGGCGATGGGTCGCGGCGGCCCGTCCGAGCCGCAGGTGGCGGAGGTGCAGCCGACGCTCGAGTCGTTGCTCGAGCTCTCGCGAGAAGGACAGCACGCGGCCTCGGACTACCTCGAGACGGCCGCGCTCGCCGGGGTCGTCACGATCGGCTGCCGGCGCTGCGGCGGCGGGCTCGCCGGGGCACCCGGCGATTCGAACGTGCTCGAGGGCGCGGCACTGGCCGCGGAACGCGGGCCGGAGCTCGTGATCTTCGACGGCAGCGGCGCGGCGATCCCACCTGTCGACACCGACGCGCGCGTGCTCGTCACCAGCACCGCGCAGCCGCGAGAGGTCGCGACCGGCTATCTGAACGCCTACCGGATCCTCGTCTCCGACCTCGCGGTCGTCACGGGCGGGCTCGACGAACAGCTGGTCGACGCGATCCGTGAGATCAAGGAGCTGCCGGTCGTCTCGGTCGAGCTGCGGCCGCGGCCGGTCGCGCCGGTGCTCGGCAGGCGGGTCGCCTTCTTCACCACGGCGCCGCAGGCTGCGCACGGGGCGATCGAGCGGCACCTGCGCGAGGAGCTCGGCGCCGAGGTTGTGCTCGTTTCCGGCAACCTCGCTCGCCGCGAGTCGTTGCGCGAGGACCTTGCGCGCGCGGGCGACGCCGAGGTGTACGTCGTCGAGATCAAGGCGGCCGCGATCGACGTCGTCGCCGAGGCGGCGGTCGAGCGTGGGGCAGAGGTCGTGTTCGCCGACAACGAGCTCGTCCCGGTCGGCGTGCTCGACCTCGACACGGAGCTGATCCGGCTGGCCGACCAGGCGATCGCGCGCGAGGCGGTGGCGCAATGACCGATCGCAGACACCGGCGGCCGCTGCCGCTCGGCGGCGAGGACGGTCTGCCCTTCTCGAAGGGCCTGCTGGCGCGGTCGCTGACCGCAACCGGCATCTCCACCGATCGCGCCTACGAGATCGCGCTGGCGGCCGAGGCCGACATCGCGCAGAGCAGCCGCGAGTCGATCTCGTTCGAGCGGCTCGGCGAGCTGGCGCGCGAGAAACTCGGCGAGGAGGACGGCGCGACGACGATGCGCCGGCTGCACCGCTTCCAGGATCTCTACGACCTCGACCTGCCCGTGATCCTGCTCGTGGGCGGCGCGACCGGCACCGGCAAGTCGACCGTGGCCACGGACGTCGCCTACCGGCTCGGGATCACGCGCGTCACCTCCACCGATTTCGTCCGGCAGACGATGCGAGCCTTCTTCTCGCGTGAGTTCATGCCCGCCATCCACTACTCGAGCTTCGAGGCCGGTCGCGCGATCGCCGACGCGGACGCGGAGGGCAGCGAGGCGGTCCTGGACGGCTTCCTGGAGCAGACCCGCGATGTGCTGGTCGGCGTGCAGGCGGCGATCGAGCGCGCGCTTGAAGAGGGCTGGTCGATGGTGCTCGAGGGCGTTCACCTCGTCCCCGGCATGCTGCCGCGTGAGATCCAGGGCGCGCTCGTCGTCCAGTGCGTGCTCGCGATCAACGACGCCGAAGCGCACGCGAGCCACTTCTGGATCCGCGACTCCGACTCCGAGGGCGTGCGGCCGTACGAGAAGTACCTCGACGCGTTCGACGACATTCGCCTGGTGCAGGCGTACATCCAGGGACGCGCGAGAAAGAACGACGTGACCGTGATCGAGAACGGCAACATCGAGGACGCGATCGGCGAGGTGATGGAGCTCGTGCTGAGCGCAGCCGAGCCGCTCGAGGTGCAGTCGTGACCCAGACGCAGCCGGAGACTCGGGGCGACCCGCTCGGCCACGAGGCGCGCTTCTGCCTCTGCGAGAGCTACGCCCGCGTGACCGAGCGCGCTGCGCTGGCAGGCGCGCGCTGGCTCGGGCGGGCCGAGCAGGAGACGGCCGAGGAGGACGCCTCGACCGCGATGCGGCTCGCGCTCGACCAGTTGCCGATCGACGGCAAGGTGGTGATCGGCGCGGGCGCCGACGACGGTCAGCTCTCGGCGGACACGAAGGTTGGCGCCGGGGGGCTCGAGGTCGACCTCGCGCTCGACCCGCTCGAGGGCCGCGGGGTGGTCGCGCGCGGGGGCTACGGCGCCATGTCGATGGTGGCCGTCGGCGACCCGGGCTCGTTCCAGCGGCTGCCGGACATGTACATGCGCAAGATGGCCGTCGGCCCCAAGGCGCGTGGGTCGATCGACCTGAAGAAGCCGGTCGGCGACAACGTCCGCGCGATCGCCGAAGCCTTCGGCCGGATGGTGAACGACGTGACCACGATCGTGCTCGACCGGCCGCGTCACCACGACCTGATCGAGGAGATCCGCGCCTCGGGCGCACGCATCAAGCTGATCCAGGACGGCGACGTCACCGCGTCGATCTCGGCCGCGATCCGCGGCACGAACGACCACCTCTCGATCGGCATCGGCGGCACCCGGCAGGCCGTGCTCACGGCGGCCGCGCTGCGCTGCCTCGGCGGCGAGCTGCAGGCCCAGCTCTGGCCGACCTCTCGCAGCGAAGTCGAGGCGGCGACCGCCGCCGGCGTGACCGATCTCGAGCGGCTGTTCACGATCGACGACCTGGCGCCCGGCGAGGTGATCGTCGTCGCGACCGGCGTCTCGAACGGCGACCTGCTGCGCGGCGTGCGCTTCCTGGCCGACAGCGCGCGGACCCACTCGCTCGTGATGTGCACGCGCTGCAACTGGGTCCGGTTCGTCGACGGCATCCACTTCTTCGCCCGCGAGCGGCGCGAAGAGGTGCGCCTGCTCGGCTACTGATCGCTAGGCTGGCCGCGATGACCCGTGAAGACGTGATCGAGGCGCTCCGCTCCGTCGAGGATCCGGAGCTCGGGATGGACATCGTCGAGCTCGGCCTGCTCTACGACGCCGAAGTGCAAGGCCCTCGGGTGAAGGTGCTCTACAGCCTCACCTCGATGGGCTGCCCCGCCGGCCCGCTGATCCAGCAGAACATCGAGGAGGTCGTGCGGTCGCTGCCCGAGGTCGAAGAGGTCGAGACCGAGCTCACGTGGGATCCGCCGTGGACGCCGGACAAGATGTCCGAAGACGCGAAGTTCATCCTCGGCTTCGGCTGAGCCGCACGTGCTGCGGGAGGTTCGCGAGGACGACCTCGACACGCTGTTCGAGCAGCAGCGCGAGCCCGAGGCGACCGCGATGGCGCTTTTCCCGGCCCGCGAGCGCGAGGCGTTCGACGCGCACTGGCGACGAGTCCTCGCCGACCCGACGAAGACGGTGAGGACGATCGACTGCGACGGCGCCGTCGCGGGGAACATCGGCTCGTGGGAGGAGGATGGCCGGCGGCTGGTCGGCTACTGGATCGGGCGCGAGTTCTGGGGGCGAGGGCTCGCGACCTCCGCGCTGAAAGAGCTCGCCGCCGAGCTCGACCGCCCCCTGCACGCGTGGGTCGCGCGTTCGAACGTGGGCTCGATCCGCGTGCTCGAGAAGTGCGGCTTCGTCCAGGTGGGCTCCCGCGCGGAGCACGACGAGCGCCTCGGCGTCGTCGTCGAGGAGCTGCTCTTCGAGCTCCGCTGAGCTTTGGCGCGCGACCGCGAACGTGGTAGGACACGCACATGGCGTTCTTCTCCCGGTTGTTCGCGTGGCTTCGACGGAAGCCGCCACAGCCGGTGTACGACGAGCACGACGCCTACGAACGCTGCCACGGCCGGCGCGTCACCGAGATCGTGGTCACGCCGAAGCCGCCGCCCGGACCACGCGTGCTGCCGAAGCTACGCGGTGACCACCTGCGCCGCTGCTTCGAGGAACGGCTCGAGCGCCGCCACGCCGCGCACCTCTAGGCCAGGCGTATCCTGAGAACGTGAGCGCTCGACTCGAGCGGCTGGCGGTGAGCGTCGTGGCGGTCGCGGCCGTGACGGGCGCCGTCTTCGGTCTGAAGCAGGTGGCGCCGGTGCTCAGCCTCGGCGTTCTCTACCTCTTCGCGGTGCTGCCGGTGGCGGTCTTCTACGGCCTCGGCTGGGCGCTCGCCGTCTCGATCGGGAGCATGCTCGCCTTCAACTACTTCTTCCTGGCGCCCCTGCACACGCTGGCGCTGACCGACTCCGGGAACTGGGTCGCGCTGGCCGTCTTCGTCGTCACCTCCGTCGTCGTCAGCGAGCTCGCGACACGCGCGAGACGGCGTGGCTTCGCGGCGGCCGAGGCGGACGCGCTGCGACGAAGCGACGCTGCCAAGACGGCGGTGCTGCACGCGGTCAGCCACGACCTCCGCTCGCCGCTGACCGCGATTCGCGTCGCGGCCGGCGGGCTCGAGAGCGGTTCTCTCGCGTTGGACGAGGACGATCGGGCCTCGCTGCTGGAGACGATCCGGCTCGAGACTGCTCGACTCGAGCGGCTGGTGGCGAACCTGCTCGACCTCTCGCGGCTCGAGGCCGGTGTCGCGCCTGCGCATCGCGAGCTGTGGCCCGTGGACGAGCTCGTCTCGCGTGCGCTCGAGGCGCTCGGTGCCGACGCAGCCCGCGTCCGGGTCTCGCTCGACGGCGAGGCACCGCTCGTGAGCGTCGACGCGACGCAGCTCGAGCGCGTGCTCGTGAACGTGCTCGAGAACGCGCTGCGGTTCTCGTCGCCCGCCGACCCGGTCGAGCTCGTCGTGGCGAGCACCGGCGACGACGTGCTCGTGACGATCGCCGACCGAGGCCCCGGCCTCGACCCGGAGAGCCTGGAGCGGATTTTCGAGCCGTTCGAGCACGGGCGCGCCGGCGGGGAGGGGACCGGTCTCGGTCTCGCGATCGCCCGGGGGTTCGCCGAGGCGAACGGCTGCCGTCTCTGGGCGCAGCCTCGGCCGGGCTCGGGCGCCTCGTTCACGCTCGCGCTGCCCTCGGCCGCGGCCCGGCCGACGCTCGTCCGATGAGCGGCGCGCTCGTGCTAGTCGTGGACGACGAGCCGCAGATCCTGCGTGCCCTGCAGACGAACCTGCGCGGTGCGGGCTACGAGGTTCTGACCGCCGCCACGGCGCAGGAGGCGCTGAGCACCGCGGCGATGCGGCCGCCCGACGCGGTCATCCTCGACCTCGTGCTCCCTGACGGCAGCGGCGTGGACGTGTGTCGCGAGCTGCGCTCCTGGAGCTCGGCGCCGGTGCTCGTGCTTTCGGTCGTCGGAGACGAGGCCGAGAAGGTCGCGGCGCTCGACGCGGGTGCCGACGATTACGTGCAGAAGCCTTTCGGGATTGACGAGCTCCTGGCGCGGCTGCGGGCGCTGCTACGGCGCGCGGCTCCCTCGACCGAGCCGGTGCTGGAGATCGGCGAGCTCGAGCTCGACCTGGAGAAGCGCCTGGTCACCGTCGGCGGGCGCCGGGTTCAGCTGACGCCGAACGAGTTCGACCTGCTGCGGGTGCTGGCCCAGAACGAGGGCAAGCTGATGACCCACCCGGCGATCCTGCGCGAAGTCTGGGGGCCCGCGTACAGCACGGAGTCCCATTACCTGCACGTGTACGTCTCGCAGCTGCGTCGCAAGCTCGAGGACGATCCGTCCCGGCCGCGATACCTGCTTACCGAGGCTGGCGCCGGCTACAGGCTGGTGAATCCGGTCGCACGGTCTTGAGACGGCCCTGAGCCGCCTACGCTGAGGCTTAAGGCGGCCCTGAGCGCCCCGGGCGTACGGTCGAGCCATGGCTGTGCGTGCGCTGCGAACGTCCCGTGCGGACCGCGTCGCCTACCGGCGGATCGTCGTCCCTCTCGGCGACGATGACGAGTCCGAGCTCGGCGTCGCCCTGGCGGCTGAGCTCGCGCCAGAGACTGGCGCGGCGATCACGGCGGTCGTCGTGGTCGAGGTCCCCGCGGAGCTTCCACTCGAGGCGCACATGCACGACGAGGAGGCGCTGGCGAGGCGAGCGCTGGAGAAGGCAAACGCGATCGCCGCGAGCCGGGGCGTGCGGCTTCGGTCGCGCGTCGTCCGCGCGAGGGCACGCGGTGAGGCGATCGTGGCCGAGGCCGAGGCGGCCGGCGCCGACCTGATCGTCGTCCGGGACTCCCGGCGCCCCGGCAAGGCACTCTTCGGCAAGACCGTCGATTACGTCCTCCGACACGCGCGCTGCCGCGTGCTCGTGATGCGGCCGTGAGCGCCGCTCCTGCCGCACCGCTCGTCGCGCGCACGAAGCGACTGCTGATCGGGCGTCCGCGATCCAACCGAGAGCTCGAGGAGACGCTGCTCTCGAAGACGCTGGCGCTGCCGATCTTCTCCTCCGACCCGATCTCGTCGGTGGCCTACGCGACCGAGGCGGCGATGGCCGTCCTGATCACGGTCTCGGTTGCCTCGCTGCACCTCGTGCTCCCGATTTCGCTCGCGATCTCGGTGCTGCTCGCGATCGTCGTGCTCTCGTACAGCCAGGGCGTGAAGGCATACGCCTCGAGCGGCGGCTCCTACGTCTTCGCCCGGGAGAACCTCGGCACGCTTCCCGCGCTCGTGGCCGGCGCCGCCCTGCTGACCGACTACGTGCTCACCGTCGCGGTCTCGGTCGCCGCCGGTGTCTTCGCGATCACTTCCGCCGCGCCCTCGCTGGCGGCGCACCAACTGGCTCTCTCTCTTGCCTGCGTCGCGCTCCTCACGGTCGGCAACCTGCGCGGCGTGCGCGAGTCGGGGCTGCTGTTCGCATTCCCGACGTACGGGTTCATCGCGATGCTCTATCTGACGCTGGGGATCGGGGTGGCGAAGTGCACGGTCGGCGTCTGTCCGGTCGCGACCGTGCCGCACCCGCTCGTGGCCGGAACCGGGACGCTGGGGCTGTTCGTCCTGCTGAAGGCGTTCTCGTCTGGCGCCGTCGCGCTGACAGGCGTCGAGTCGATCTCGAACGGCGTGACCGCCTTCCGCCGGCCGCAGTCCCGCAACGCGGCGAGGACGCTCTACGTGATGGCCGTGATCGCGATCAGCTTCTTCATCACCGTCTCGTGGCTGGCGGTGAAGATGGATGCGCGTCCGAGCTCGACGGTCTCTGTGCTTTCGCAGATCGCGCGCGGAGCCTTCCCGGCCGGCTCGCCCGGATCGGTCGGGTACTACCTCGTGCAGGCGTTCACGCTGGCGATCCTGGTGCTGGCGGCGAACACCTCGTATCAGGGCTTCCCGCGCCTGGCCGCGCTGCTCGCTCGCGATCGCTTCCTGCCGAGCCAGTTCGTCAACCTCGGCGACCGGCTGGCGTACTCGAACGGGATCATCGTCCTCGCCGGGCTGGCGACGCTCCTGCTGGTCGCCTTCAGGGCGAACGTGAACTCGCTGATCCACCTTTACGTGATCGGCGTCTTCACCGCCTTCACGCTCGCCCAGGCCGGAATGGTGCGTCACTGGCAGAAGACCCGGGAACAGGGTTGGCACTGGCGGGCGGCGCTGAACGCGGTCGGCGCGATGACGACGGCGCTCGTGACTGTGGTCGTGGTCGCGACGAAGTTCCTCGACGGCGCCTGGATGGTGCTGATCGCGATTCCGGTGCTCGTGCTCGCCTTCTACGGCGTTCGGCGCCACTACCAGGCCGTCGGCCGCCGGCTGCGGGCGAAAGGGCGAGCGGTTCTCTGCAGCCGCGAGGTCGAGAACAACGTCGTGCTCTACGTAGAGCGGCTCGACGCCGCGACACGCGAGGCGCTCTGGTACGCCCAGACGATCTCGAAGGAGTCCCTGCGCGCGATCCACGTACCGTTCCCCGGCAGCGATCCGGGCATCGGCCCGCGCTTCTTCCACTGGACCGACGGCAACCCGCGGCTGGAGATTTTGCCTGCCGACGGAGACCGGCTCGACGCCGTGCTCGAGGAGATCTGGGCGATTCCGCAGGGCGAGAGCCGGTACGTGACGGTGGTCGTCCCGGAGCTCTTCCGCAAGCCGTCGCTGATCTCGGCGGTAATGCAGCGGTCGACTTTCTCGCTCAAGCTCGGCCTGCTGCGCGAGCCGGGCGTGGCGGTCACGGACGTCCCGAAGCTCGGCGAGGACGACGTCCTACCGCAACGAGCCGAGGTCGTCGTCCCGATCTCGGGCGTGAACGCCGCCTCGCTGCGGGCGCTGCTGTACGCGCGCTCGCTCGGGATTCGCGAGACGCGGGCCGTCTACTTCGCCGAGCACGACGACGAAGTCGAGGCGATCGAAAACGACTGGCGGCGCTTCCCGACGGGGCTGCCGCTGGAGATCGTCGAGGCGCCGTTCCGCGACGTCGGCACGCCGCTGCTGGCGTACCTGCGCGGTATCACCGCCGACCCTGACGCCGTCGCCGTCGTCGTGATGCCCGAGCTCGTCGTGCGCGGGACCGACCGCCTGCTTCACAACCAGCGCGCGCTTTACCTGAAGCGGCTGTTGCTGTTCGAGCCGCGCGTGATCCTGACGAGCGTTCCCTTTCAGCTCACCTAGGGAATCGTCAGCACGATCTTGCCGAACTGCTCGCCGGCCTCCATCCGCTCGTGTGCGGCGCGCGCCTCGGCGAGCGGGAGGACGGAGTCGACGACCGGCTTGGCGCGCCCGCTCTTGACCAGCTCGAAGGCCGCCTCGAAGTCGTGTCGCGTTCCCATTGTCGAGCCGTAGATCGTCAGCTGCTTCCACCAGATCCGGTGCAGGGCGGCCGGCGGGTTCGGGCCGGTGGTGGCGCCGCAGACGACGATCCGGCCGTTCGCCCGCGCCGCCTGGAGCGACCTCTGCCAGGTCGCCTCGCCGACGTGCTCGAGTACGACCTCGACGCCCTTGCCCTCGGTGGCCTCCTTGACGGCAGCGCCAACGTCGCCGCTCGTGTGGTTGACGACCGCGTCCGCGCCGAGCTCGCGCGCCCGCTCGAGCTTCTCGTCGCTCGAGGAGGTGACGAGCGCCCGCGCCCCGAGCGCCTTGGCGATCGCGAGGCCCGCGGTGGCGACGCCGCTGCCGATCCCCCAGAGCAGCACCCACTCGTCCTCGCCCAGCTGCGCCTTGGTCACCAGCAGCCGGTAGGCGGTCTCGAAGACGAGGGGGAAGGCAGCGGCCTCCTCGAACGGCAGCTCGTCGGGAAGCGCGTAGACGTTCCCCTCCGGTACGGCCACCAGCTCGGCGTGCGTGCCGTCCATGTGCTCGCCGACGACCGTGATCTTCTCGCCGTGCTCGATCCCGGGGTTGATCACGACCCGCTCGCCGGTGTCCTCGCGGATACCGGCGCCGTCCGCGCCCAGGATCCGCGGCTTTGGCACCGAAGGGAGGCCCTTGCGGATCCAGAGGTCGAGATGGTTGAGAGACGCTGCGCGCAGACGGACGAGCACTTCGCCCGGCCCGGGCCCGGGATCGGGCGCGTCCTCGTAGCGCAGGACCTCGGGCCCGCCGTCCTCGTGGATCCGAATCGCCTTCATCCGGGCACAATCTCCCATATGCAGGCGGAAGAGCTGGCCAGGCTCGGCGAGGAGCTCGGGCTCGACGCGGTCGGGGCCGCTCCGGTCGCGCCGTACGAGGAGACCGAGCGGCACATCCGCGAGCGGCGCGCGCGCGGCCTGTTCGGCGAGATGCGCTTCACGATGGCGCAGCCGGAGGTCTCGTGTCATCCCGAGACGCTGCTCGAGGGCGCGCGCACCGTCGTCTCGGCTGCGCTCTGCTACTGGCTCGAAGGCGAGGAACCGCCGCCGGGGCACGGCCGCCTTCCGCGTTACACCTGGTGGGATGCGTATTCGGAGCTACGCGAGCGGCTGGACGAGCTCGGCCGCCGAATAAACGATCTCGCCGGCAAAGCCGCCGAGACCTCTCAAACGGCATCGCAAGCGACGCCTCAGGGCGGCGAGTACCGCGTGCTCGTTGACGCGAACCAGCACGTCGACCGCGAGGCAGCGGCTCGCTCCGGGGTCGGCTTCTACGGCAAGAACACGATGCTGATCACGCGCCGGCACGGCTCCTGGGTCGTGCTCGGCACGCTGGTCACTACTGCCGAGCTGGAGGCGACGCCTGCGCTCGACGCGGGGTGCGGCTCGTGCACGCTCTGCATCGACGCCTGCCCGACCGACGCGCTCGAGGAGGCGGGCGTGCTCGACGCGACCCGCTGCTTGTCGTACTGGACACAGTCGGCCGACCCGTTCCCCGAGGAGTACCGCGAGGCGCTCGGCGACCGCGTCTACGGCTGCGACATCTGCCAGGACGTCTGCCCGTGGAACCGCGGCGTCGAGAAGCGGCGGGCCGGTGATCCTGGGACGCGTAGCGTGGTGTCAGAGCCGCACGTCTCGCTGGTCGACTGGCTCGAGGCGGACGACGCCGAGCTCGCGGAGCGTTACGACCGCCTCTTCTTCCCGCGCAACGACCCGCGCTACCTCCGCCGCAACGCTCTCGTCGCGCTCGGCAATGCAGGCGGCGACCCAGCGCTGGCCGAGGCCTACGCGGTGAGCGACGACCCGCTGCTGCGCGAGCACGCGGAGTGGGCGCTTCGGAGGCTCCGCTGAACGGCGAGCTGCGGCGCCTTCGGGACGTCGAGCGCTGGATCGCCTGGGTCCGGCTCGGAGCGGTCCCGCTCGCGGTCTTCCAGGTCGCGATCGGCCGGCACTACCCGGCCGGACGCGAGCTCTGGGCCTGGCTCACCACCGGAGCCCTCGCTGTCGGAGCGATCGTCATCTTCGCGCTCAGCCGGCGCGAGCTGACGAAGCCGGCGCTCCAGCGGCTCGGGGTCGCGGCGCTCTCCTTCGACTTCACGATCGTCGCGATCTACACGCTGATCTTCAGCTTCGAGCAGGCTTCGCCCGTCCGGCAGGTGATGTACCTGCCGCTCGTGGAGGCCGCGCTCCGCTACGGGATCATCGGTGCGCTGGCGGTGGTCGCTGCGAGCGCCCCGGTGATGGTCGGCGTCGAGTGGTTGCGCGAGCGGCGCTTCGAGCCTCGCACGTTCCGTCTCGACTACGTCACCCTCCAGCTCGGGCTCGAGGTGCTGATCGGCCTGATCGTCGGCTGGTTGATGCTCCGCTTGCTCAAGCAGAGCACCGTCGCGGAGGCGCGTGCTGCCGACGCCGAGCGGCTGCGCGATCAACTGGGCCGCCGCGCCGACGTGCTCGAGGCCGCCAACCGCTGCGCCCGCGCGCTCAGCTCCTCGCTGGAGCTCGACCAGGCATTCGACGCCTTCATTCGCGAGGTGCGCGGGCTACTGCCCTTTGACCGGATCGCGATCGTGCTGAGCGAGAACGGCGTCGCGCAGGTGATGGCGGTCGCCGGCGCGGGTGCAAACGAGGTGTTGCCGCCAGGCTCGGGCCGGCCGATCCACGGGACGCTGCTCGATGACCTGCTCCGCACGAACCAGACCGTCTACCGGCGCGACATGAGCACAGCCGATTATCCCGAGGAGGACGAGTTCCTGGCGCTCGGCCTGCGCTGCCGGCTCGCCACGCCGCTGCTCCAGGGCGCCCGCGCGATCGGGATGCTCTCGCTCGTGCGCAAGGAGCCGAACTCCTTCAGCGCGGACGACATCGAGCTCGCAAGCTTGCTCGGCCGCCTCGTGGCCAGCGCGGTTCAGAACATCCGTGCCTACGAGAGCGAGCGCCAAACCGTCGAGGAGCTGCGCCGCCTCTCCGCGCTGCGGGCCGACTTCGTCTCGCTCGTCTCGCATGAGCTGCGCACGCCGATGGCCGCCGTGATCGGAGCGGCGCGCACGCTGCAGCAGCGCTGGCGCGAGCTCTCGCCCGAGCACCGCGAGTCGTTCCTCGAGCTGATCGCCGGCGAGACCAACCGCCTCGCGGAGCTGATCGGCGACGTGCTCGACACCTCGCGAATCGAGGCCGGCACCTTCAGCTTCCGCTTCCGCGAGGTCGACCTCTCGCAACTCGTGCGCGACACGGTGGCGACCGCGCAGCTGGGCCAGGACGAGGTGCGGCTGCGCGCAAACGTGCGGTCGCCGCTGCCGGAGATCCGCGGCGACCTCGACCGCCTGCGGCAGGTGCTGACGAACCTGATCGACAACGCGATCAAGTATTCGCCCGCCGGCGGCGAGGTCGAGGTGCGCGCGTACCCCGAGAACGGCCGCGTGCTGGTCGACGTCCGCGACGAGGGCCCGGGAATCGCAAAGGCTGATCAAAAGCTGATCTTCGAGAAGTTCGGTCGTGTCACCGGCACGGACGGGATGCGTCCGGGCACCGGTCTCGGCCTCTTCATCGCGCGCTCGATCGCCGAGGCGCACGGTGGCGCGCTGGAGGTGCAGTCGGCGCCCGAGCAGGGCGCGACCTTCACGCTCGACCTGCCGCTTGCGGGTTAGGCGACCCGCACGCGCGACAGGCCCAGCTCGCGCTGCACGGCCTTGGCACGGGCGACGATCTCGCGGCGAAGCTCCGGCGGCTCGAGCACGACCGCCTCGCCGCGGTAGCTGAGGATCTCGCCGACGAGCCACTCCGGGCTGCCGACCGGCCGCTCGGCGACCGCCGAGCCGTCAGTGAGCCGGCGCGCGCCCTTCTCGAGCTCCCAGCGCGCGATCTCGGGCGAGTACCAGATCCGCGCGGGGCGGGCATCGCGGAACTCGTGCGGGTCGAAGCCCTCGCGCGGCTCGAAGTGCCCGCGCTGGATCCGCGCGCTGCGCATCCGGTCGAGCCGGAACGAGCGCTCGCCGTCGCGGGTGCGATCCCAGGTGTGGACGTACCAGTACGGCAGCTTGCGCTCGAGCGAGTACGGCTCGACGAGGTGAGTCGAGCCCTCCTCTTCGCCCTCCTTCAGGTAGTCGACCTCGACCAGACGCCGCTCACGCAGGCCGTGGCTCAGCGTCCCGACGAGGTCCTCCTCGGCGCGTTGTACGTGCGGCTCGGGCGTCTGCGCGAGCTCGAACTCGCCGAAGGTCTCCTCGAGCTTCGCGCGCACGCGGTCGAGGGCCGAGCCGGCGTCGGCGGCGATCATCGGCCCGACGAACTCGAGCGCGAGCCGGATCGCGCGCGCCTCGAGCGGAGTCAGGCGCGGCGGTGCGCGGAAGGTGTCGCCGAACAGCTCCTTGTCGACCCGGATCGTGTCGCCGTCGAGCTCGGCGTAGACCGCGTAGCAGCCGCCGCCGAAGTTGACGAGGTTGAGCAGCGAGAGATGCTCTTCGAGCGACTCGAACGGGATGTTGAAGCGGTCGACCAGCTCCTGCGCCGGGAACTCGGCCTGCGAGTCCTCGCCGCAGCGGTCGAGCAGGTACGCGAGCAGCGCTTGCAGGACGGCGAAGCGCTCGGGGTGGACGGGTGAGGTTGGCCGCTCCGCCGCTTCCTCTTCGACCTCGGCAGCGCTCTCGGCGGCGAGCGCGTCGGGCGGTCCCTCGTGCCGCTCGCGAACGAGCTTCAGGGCTCGTGCGACCTCGCGGCGCAGCTCGTCGGGCGCCTGCGGCGCCGCGCGTCCATCCTGGCGCAGGACCCACGAGGCGAGCAGCGGCAGGCTCGAGTACTGCGTCGCGAAGACGCCGTCATCGACCTTCGTGCCGAAGGTCCGCTCGACCCACCAGGCCGTGTCGCCGGCGACCTCGATGCGCGCCTCGCCGGCCGCGTCGCCGATCTGCCACGGCGGCCGGCCGCGGTACCGGTCGACGTCGAACTCGGCCGGGAGCCGGAAGTCCCGCTCGCGGCGGGTGGCGAACCGGATCTCTCCGCGGATGCGAGAGACGCGGAAGGTGCGCTCGGCCTCGGCGTCGAGATCGAGGCCGACCACGTACCAGGCGCCTCCGTCCTGGAAGAGCGCGTACGGGTTCACCGTCCGCTCTCGCTCCTCGTCGCGGGAGATCGACCAGTACGGGAACTTGACCGTTCGCTGCTTCGAGATCGCCGACTCGAGCTTGCCCAGCCGACCCTGCATCTCGACGGAATAGTCCGGATCGACCACCTCGACTCTCTCTGCCGTGCCGGTCCGCGCCTCCGCGAACCCAGGGCGCCCGAGCGCGAGGTTCTGCAGCGCGAGCCGCAGCGGCTCGGCGTAGGCGAACTTGCCCTCGAGCAGGTAGAGGCAGGTCTGCAGCGCCGCGAGCTCGTCGTCGGTCAGCTCGAGCGGCGGCAGGAAGTAGCGCTCGGAGCGCATGTTGTAGAGCTCCTCGCCCGTGTACTCGTCACGCTGCGAGTGGAGCGGCACGCCCAGCGCGATCAGCTCGGCGCGGTCGGAGTAGAAGCGTCGCGCGAAGGCCTCGTCCGACATCTCCTGGTAGCCCTCGACCTGGCCCTTGATGTCGCGCGCGGTCACCGCCCGCCGCTCCGCCATCAAGAAGGCGACGAGCGAGAGCTGACGGATCAGCTTGTCCGTGTCATGCGACACCG